>Ga0302320_10009774_pt1 | contig 20540 bp, 15 predicted proteins | sample Bog_T0_3_FD_202130 | JGI IMG/M metagenome (GOLD analysis project Ga0302320, IMG submission 202130) | Peat permafrost microbial communities from Stordalen Mire near Abisko, Sweden - Bog_T0_3 | ecosystem: Environmental > Terrestrial > Soil > Wetlands > Peat | place: Sweden: Abisko, Stordalen Mire...
CACCTTCAAATTGATCCGCTGGTTGCGGACCCACTGGCATCAACCAACCTCCCTGGCGCAAGCCCTGCATCAACTACGAGGCTTTTACGCCAAACTTTGAAGCCGATAAACCAACACCAATGCTTTTATCCTTTTATCACCTTAAAATCGACTTGAACGCCTCCCTCAAAATTCCTGGCCACCCCCGCTGAGCAACCGTGCTCACAAAACTGGCAATTCTCGTGAAAATCATGCAGGCTGGGAGTTCCGATGAAACACAAGCGCCGACGAATCGCGGTGGTGGGGTTGCCGATGCTGCAATCGGTCCATAATCTTGGCAGCGTGGCGATCGCCAATTATGCCGAGCGCCGGGGCAACTGGCGTTTTGTCTTCGGCGCGGAGGCCACGGTGGAAGCGTTCCGGTTTTTAAGGCAGGTGGATTGCGATGGCGCGATCGTTCGCATTCTGTCGCCCGCCATGAAACGCGAGGCGTTGAAAGTGGGCGTGCCCTTGATCAATGTTTCCTCGTGGCTGGAAGATCCAGGCGTGCCGACCGTTAGGCATGATTACAAGACCTGCGGGCGGCTGGCCGCCGAGCATCTGCTCGAAAAGGGCTTCCGCCAGTTCGGCTGTGTCCTGGTGCCCGGAGGCTGTATTCCGAGACGTTACGGGACGTTTTTGGAGACGCTGCAGGCGCGGGGACTCAATGCCAGCGTGTTCCACTTGTTCGATCAACCGCCGCTTTTGCGCGGAGCCATTTCGTCGGCGGCGCGGAACCGCTTCGTGGCCTGGCTCCAGAGCCTGGCCCGGCCGGCGGCACTGGTTTTGATGGATGACTGGGACGCGCCAGCGCTGATGCACGCCTGCCAGGAGGCTGGGTTTGAGATTCCGCGCGATCTGGCGGTGATCTCCATTGGCATTCACAGCGAGACGCTGGCGTTGTGTCCGGTGCCCTTGAGCGCGGTGCAGGAGGATCACGAAACCCAAATGCGACTGGTCGTGGAAAACCTGGAACAGATGATGTCCGGCCGGCGGTTTGGGGGGAAGCTGATCGAAGTGCCGCCGCTGGGGGTGTTTGAACGCGCCTCCACCGCGACGCTGGCGGTCGCGGATGAAGGCGTCGCCCGGGCTTTGGAATTCATCCGGGCGAACCGGGGCAAACCGATCAACATCACGACGGTGGTTGACGCGGTGGGAATTTCGCGCACAACCCTGGGGCGCCGGTTCCGGGACGAGACTGGCCAGACGCCGCATGAATATTTGATCCAGCAGCGGGTCCGCCTGGCGCAGGATCTGTTGCTGGCCAAGCCGGAGCCGACCTTGAATAAAATTTCGAAAGCCTGCGGCTTCCCCAACCGCCGCCGGTTGAACACCGTGTTCAAGCAAGTGACGGGGGTTTTGCCGGCGCAATGGCGGAACGCTCAAAAATCCATGGCCAGGGATGAATCAAAATAATCCCCCTTCTGCTGCAAAACAGTCCCTCCCTGGCCACGGGATTCAGCTCTAACATTATAAGCGGCAATCATGAAATCCACCATTATCCATTTTATAAACAAAACCACCCAACGCCTGGCCGATACCTGGCTGCGCCTGACGCTCGCCTTCGCCGGCGCGGCCGCGTTGCTCTGGTTTCTGGTGCGCGTGATCCCCAAGCCGAGCCGCGCCAGCTATCCGTGCCAGCGGGCGGCGTTTCCGGTCGCCACCAGTTTTGTGATCTGGTTGTGCGGTGTCTTCGCCATCAAGGCGTTGACGGCGCGGCGCAATCTGACCCGGCTTTGCGCCGGGGCGCTGACGATTCTGGGCATCGCCGGCTGGACGCTGGTTTCGTTCACGGACGACAGCGCGGCGCAGCAAAAGAAGGCGGCCACGGATTTCAATTTCATCCCCGCCCCGCCGAACCAGCCGGTTGGCATCGCGCGCGGCATCAATCCGGGCCGCGTCGTCTGGGCGCGCGATCCGCTGGCGACGAAATGGGCCGGGAATTGGAAACAGAAATCCGATCAATGGTGGCTGGATGAAAACACCGATCAAACGCGCGTGGACGCGCTGCTGGCGGCGACCCTGACCAAGCTCACCAGCACAACCACCAGCGCGGATGCGTGGCAGGCGCTCTTTGAACATTACAACCAGACCGCGCGGGGCATGAGCCAGCGCGGGTATCAGCCCGGCGAGGTGGTGGCGGTCAAAATCAACCTGAACAACAGCACGGGCAGCGCCAAGACGGATAATTACATTGACGCCTCGCCGCAGTCGGTGCTGGCGATGGTGCGCCAGTTGGTCAACGACGCGCACGTCCGCCAGCAGGATGTGCTGGTCTATGACGCGCGCCGTTACCTTTCGCCTTACCTCCTCACGAAGGTCTGGAGCGAGTTCAAGGACGTGCGGTTTCTCCAGCAGTCCGCGCCGAAAGAAAACCAGCCGAAGCATCCGGTTTATGGCGATTACAGCCGGCTGGAATCGGCGAACGCGAACTGGGTCGAAGGCGTCGAATACTCGAACGGCAAATACAAGGACGCGAAGCTGATTCCCAAGGCGGTTTTCGACGCCACGTACATCGTCAATCTCGCGCTGCTCAAGGCGCATTCCTATCCGTATAACGAGAAGGATGGCGGCGACAACGGCCAGACCGGCCTCACGATGACCGGCAAAAATCACTTCGGCTCGATCAAAGGCACGCCCGAACTGCATTCCGCCATCAACACCGACCAGGAAGCGGTGAAGAACGCCTACTCACCCATCGTGGATCTCGCCGCGTCGCCGAATCTCGGCGCGAAGACGATTTTGTTCGTGCTCGACGGCCTTTACAGCGGCCGCAAATGGCAGTCTTATCCCCAGCATTTTCCCAATCCGCCGTTCAACAACCGCACCGAGCCCTATGAAAACCCCGACTGGCCGGCGAGCATCCTGGCTTCGATGGATGGCGTCGCCCTCGACTCCGTCGGCCTGGACATTCTCTTTGCGCAAACCAAAAACAACAATGACGAGAAGGGCCGCCCGCGGATTTTGATCCGCGCCAATGCCGATGATTACCTCTTTGAAATGGCCACGCCCGACCATGCGCCGTCCGGCACGGTATATAAACAGGGGGGCAAAGTCGTCACGAGCCTGGGCGTTCATGAGCGTTGGGACAGCGACGCCACGATGCGTTACTCGCGCAATCTTGATCCGGCGCACGGCCAGGGCATTGAGCTGATTTACCTGCCGCTGGGCGGGGCCAGGAATGAATCCGCGGCGGCGGCCGGCACGCCGTTGTCCCCGGCGGTCCTGCCCGGCAACGGCCTCGCGCAGCATGATTTTTTTTACGCGGGTGAGTCCAGCGTCCTGCGGATGAGCATTGTGCGCGGCGGCCAGGTCGTCTGGACCTACACCCATCCCGGACATGGCGAGATCAGCGACGCGGTGTTGCAGCCGAACGGAAACATCCTCTTCGCGCACCAGTTTGGCGTCACGGAAATCACGCCGGACAAGAAAGTGGTCTGGAATTACGACGCGCCCCCCAACACGGAAATTCACACCGCGCAGCCCTGCGGCACGAATAGTGTTTGGCTCATTCAAAACGGCAACCCCGCGAAGTTCATCGTCCTGAACAAAACCACCGGGGCCATTGAAAATCAGTTTGCGTTGCCGGTGAAAAACACGAACAGCACGCACGGTCAATTCCGGCACGCGCGGATGACGGACGCCGGCACGCTGCTGGTGGCGCACATGGATTTGGACAAGGTGTGCGAGTATGATTTGACCGGCCGGGAGCTTTGGTCGGTGGCCGTGCCCAATCCGTGGTCGGCCACGCCGCTCCCGAACGGAAACATTCTGGCGGTCAGCAACCAGAAATTCGTGCGCGAAATCAACCGGCAGGGCGGAACGGTCTGGGAATGGCGGCCGGCGGACGCGGCGGATTACAAGTTTTTCAACCTGCAACTGGCCTGGCGCCTCGCCAATGGCAACACGCTCATCAACCAGTGGTCGGGCAAGCTGAGCGACACCAATTCGCCGGCGCAAGCCATTGAGGTCACGCCGGATAAAAAAGTCGTCTGGGCCTTGCGCGCCTGGACGCCACCCGCCGACCTCGGTTCCGCGACGACCATTCAAATCCTGGACGAGCCGGCGACGAATGTCACTCCTGCGGCCGCAGCGACGGCAACGAACGCCACTCCCAACGCCACTGCCACCGCAGCGACGACGGCGACGGCGACGGCGACGAACGACGCCCCGCCGCATATCTGGCCGGGCAAAGGGCTGGCGCAGCATCCGTTTCTTTACGCGGGCGAATGGGACACGCGCAAGCCCGACCAATCCATGTTTCTGGTTCGCGACGGCCGGGTGGTCTGGCAGTATTCCATACCGCTGCATCTGCCGGACAAGCACATTCAGGAATTCGACGACGCGACGTTGCTGTCCGACGGGAACATTATTTTTTCGCGGATGGCGGGTGCCGGCATGATCAGCCCGGATAAGAAACTCGTGTGGAATTACGATGCGCCGCCTGGCACGGAAGTGCATTCGATTCAATCCATCGGCAAGGACCGCGTCTTGATCATGCGCAACGGCAATCCCGCGCAGGCGATGATTTTCAACACCGCCAGCAACCTGGTGGAAAAGGAAATTCCCATTCCGACGACCATCAAGGGCACGCATGGCCAATTCCGGCACATTCGCATGACGCCGACCGGCACCATTCTCGTCGGACACATGAGCGAAGGCAAAGTGGTCGAGTATGATCAGACCGGCAAGGAAGTCTGGTCGGTCCAGGCGCAGCATCCCTGGCAGGCCATCCGGCTCAAAAACGGCAACACGCTCATCACCGGTGACGGGGCAAAATATGTGCGCGAAGTAAACCCCCAGGGCGAAACGGTTTGGGAACTCACCCAAGCCGACGTGCCGGACATCAAGCTGGGCAATATCCAGGCCGCGAACCGGTTGGCCAGCGGCAACACGGTCGTATGCAATTGGATTGCGGGCGACAACAACCAGGCGCATTGGCCCGGCACGGTGCAGGTGTTTGAAGTGAACCCGGCCAAGGCCGTCGTCTGGGCGTTGAGCGCGTGGCAAGACCCCGATCTCGGCCCGGCCACCTCCATTCAACTGCTCGACGAACCCGGCACGCCGGAAGCGATGGATCAACAGCGGTGAGTTCCGCCGGGCCGCCACCGGCGATTCCTAATTTACCATCACCCCGCTTCCCTGTAGTCTGTCTCCATGTCCGACGTCATTCGCGCCGATGGGCGCACCGGTAGCCAACTGCGCCCCCTGCGCTTCCAGAATCATATCGCGCCGCATGCGGCCGGTTCCACCCTGATCGAGTGGGGCCACACCCGGGTCATCTGCGCGGTCACCATTGAGGAAACCGTCCCGCGCTGGATGAAGGAACAGAAGGTCGAAGGCGGCTGGCTCACGGCGGAATATTCCATGCTCCCGTACTCCACCCTGGGCCGCAAACCGCGCGACATCTCCAAAGGCAAACTCGACGGTCGCTCCTCCGAGATCCAGCGCCTGATTGGCCGCGCCATCCGCGCCGCCGTGGACCTGGAGAAGTTCGGCGCGCGCACCATTTGCGTGGATTGCGATGTGCTCCAGGCGGATGGGGGCACGCGCACCGCCGCCATCACCGGCACCTACGTGGCGCTTTCGCTGGCGGTCAAGCAACTCCTCGCGGAGAAGAAAATCACCGAAAATCCCATCCTGTACCCGATCGCCGCCGTCAGCGTGGGCATCGTGGGCGGCTCGGCGCTGCTGGACCTCTGCTACACCGAGGACGTGGCGGCGTCCGTGGACATGAATCTGGTGATGAATGATCGTGGCGAATTCATTGAACTGCAGGGCACCGGCGAGGAAGCCACCTTCACCGATGCCCAGCTCACCGAACTGCTGGGCCTGGGCCGCAGCGGCATCCGCGAATTGCTGGCCGCGCAACAGGCCGCCCTGGTGTGACAAGAATTTGCATGGCTGCCTCCAAACCAAAACGCAACCTGTCAAGCCCGGCCGCCACCCGGCTGCTGCTCATCCGCCATGGCGAGGTGGAAGCCACCTATCAAAAGAAATTCGGCGGCTGGATCGACATGAACCTTTCGCCCAATGGCCGCCGCCAGGCCCGCACCCTCGCCGATTACCTGCGGCACAAGACCATTGATGCCATTTACGCCAGCCCCATGAAGCGCGTGCAACAAACCCTGGCCCCCACGCTCAAGCTGGATAGCCACCGCCAGATCATTCTGGATGGGTTGCGGGAGATTAATTTTGGCGACTGGACCGGCCTTGGCTGGCAGGAGGTGGAGGAACGTTTTAAATTCCCCTCCCACAAGTGGCTGGATGAAATCCAATCGCGCGGCTCGCCCAATGGCGAGACTGGGAAAGCCTTTCGCCAGCGGGTCGAGCCTTGTCTGCGCCAGATTCTGGCCAAACATCCGGGTCAAAATGTGGCCATCTTCTGCCATGGCGGCGTCATTCGCATGTTGCTGGCCATCCTGATCAAGCTGCCCCTGCCCAAGACCAATCATTTTGACATCGAATACGCCAGCATCACCCAGGTGGCATTGCATTCCCACATGGCGGAGGTCGAACTGCTGAATTTCACCCCCTGGCGGGATTTGGTGGGATGATCCCATGAAAACCAACCAACCCCTCTGGCGGATTTCCGTCCTCACCACGGCGGAAGCCGAGGATGCCGTGAGCGAACTGCTGGCGTCGGTGACCGGTGCCGCCGTTGCGGCCTATTACGATCTGGACCGCCAGCTCAGCACCGTCAGCGTGTTTCTCGAACAAGGAACGTTTTCCCCCGCCAAGACACGCGCGGAAGTGGCCGCCGGGCTGGCGCGGATTCAGGGCTTTGGCCTGGACCCAGGCGCGGCGAAAATTGAAGTCACCCGCATCAAGCGCGAGGACTGGGCGGAATCCTGGAAACGCCATTTCAAGCCGATGGTCATCCGGGCGCGGAACGCGGCAGGCTCCCCTGCCGCCGGCATCCGATCGCTGCTGATCAAGCCCAGTTGGAGCAAGAAACGCGCGACCAGGAACCAGTCCGTGGTCATTCTCGATCCCGGGCTGAGCTTTGGCACCGGCCAGCATCCGACCACCGGGTTTTGCCTGCACGAAATTGCGCGCTGTCTTAAACCGGGCCCACCGCAGTCATTTTTGGACATTGGCACCGGGTCCGGCATCCTGGCCATCGCCGCCGCCAAACTGGGCTACGCACCCGTGGAAGCCTTTGATTTCGACCCCGAATCCGTGCGGGTGGCGGGGCAAAATGCCCGCAAAAACCGGGTTCAGGACCGGATAACACTAACCCGGGGCGACATCACGAAACTGCCCCTGCGGGCGGCGCGGCAGTTTGATCTCGTCTGTGCGAATTTGATCTCCACCCTCCTCATCGCGGAACGCCGCCGGATTGTGCGCCGGCTCAAGCCGGGGGGGACCCTGGTGCTGGCCGGCATTTTGGCGGCAGAATTTACTCAAGTGGAGCGCGCTTTTGCCGATTTTAAGTTACGCCTGCACTCCAACCGGACAGAAAATGAATGGTGCTCTGGCGCTTTTTGTTTTGTCTGAAAAAAATTGAACAGCGGTTGGCGGGCGCGGTCATATTAGTACGTGATTTCAAATGGTTTTCCGCAAGGAACTGTTTGGCATCATTTACGCTGTAGAGTATACCGAAAGGAAAATGCCATGATGAAAACAATCGAAGTTATGGACGAAGCGATACGTAATCCGAAACACCCGTTTCGCAAAGCCCAGCATCATTCCAAAAAATCCCTGAAAAACCGCCATGAACGGCGTAAAATAAGAGAGTATTTGCAGCTCGGCGATTGGATGGCCGAGGAAACTGCTTGAATATAACGGCGGCGATAATATCGCCGCCTTTTTCATTTCCGGCCCGTGTGGTTCGGAGTTGTAAACCGGCAATCGCCGAAGATGCCGGATTCGCCTCAAAAGGAACGCTTCTTTTGAACCACGAAACACACGAAATTAAAACCTGCCCGTCAGCGGGCAGTTTTGAAGAATTTTTCGCATTTCTCAACCCATTCCTTGAATCGGGGGCAGTGAACTTTCAATTCAGGCATGCCGATGCGTTGCAGATGCCGAAACCCGTCAATTTTTTGATAAGTCCCGATCGCATTAAGGATTCGATGAGAAGGCGAAGTCGCCTTCGTTTCATTTATGTCTTCAGGCGTTCGGAATGGGGCGCATTCCCTCCGGAGTTGTTCAATCTGATGTGTATATTCGGGGTAAAACTCAGTGAGTACTGATGGCCGGGTCAGAATGAGGGCTTCAAATTCATGCACTTGGATGTAGGGAAAGAAGTTTGCCTGCCCGATTTCTGCCTTCCAGGCTTGCTCGATATGTGAAGCCTTGTCACCTTTGGCAAGTCCCATGGAAGTGGCTTCTCTATGACCGGGAAAGCTTTCCGGCAAGGCGTAAAGATCAATGAAAGTGGTCAGCGCATCGCTGTCTTCGATGTCTCCAGCGGCAAACTGATTAAGAATGTCATCACGGATCGAGTCGTAATTGGTCACACCACCCACTGTCACTTCGACCTCATCGTCACCAATTCGAAAACTAGTCGCCGCCAGAATGGGTTTCTGGACGACGACCCCAAAGGGACTCAGGTGACCGCGCAGCACACGGTTGACAAACATTTCCTCTTCCTGCCCTTCAACATAGATGAACAGGTTCATTCCGGGCGGCCTCCAAACACATTCTTCCGCCAGGCCTCACCGAGGGTGTATCGCTTGAGCCAATGCCCCAGTTTTTCCGGGTCGAGCCGCTTGAAGGTCGAAGCGCCGTCGTGCATTTCGGCGACGACGATTTCCGACGGCTTGAAATGGTCAACCAGGGTTGCTGACTGTGTGCTCAACAACACTTGCGTTTGGGTCGAAGTGGCGCGGATCATTGAGGCGAGATATGCCTCGGCCGCAGGGTGCAGCCCGAGTTCTGGCTCATCAAGGATAATCATCCAGGGGGCCATGGCTTCCGGGAGGTTGAAAAGGGTCACCATGGCAATCATCCGCAGCGTCCCATCTGAAAGATGGGCGGGGCCGAAAATCTCGCTCGGATTACTGGACGGCTGCCAGCGCAACAGCAATCCCGCGCCATTGCCAGACGCAGGCTCGATATGGAAGTCGTTCAATTCCGGAAAAATCGCGTTCACTCCGGCCACGACGCGCCGGTAATTCGCGGGAAACTCGTTTCTCAGCCGCAGCAGCACAGCCGCGAGGTTGCCGCCTTCGGTGCGCAGATAGAGGGCATCGTCCTTGGCGCAGTACTTCCGCATCTGCGAGGTCAGGCTCGTGTCGTGGAAATGGAAAACCCGCACTTTATTGAGGAACTGTTGGATGAAAAGCTCGGTTGTTTGCGTGGGGGCAAGCACCCGGCTTAAGGTGCTTTCTGCCGGCTGGTGATTTTCTATTGGAATGGGAATTCCTGCCACGCCATTCTCTCTTTGAAAACACACTTCCTCCGAAAGAAAAATCAGCCGGTCCACTTGCGCAAATGCCTGCCCAAACCGGTAAGTGTTCAATCCTGAATCGCTCTGAAATGTGAGGCTGCCGTTTATCAGCTTGGTATTCGCAGGACCATGGTGCAGGAGCGTGGAAGCCCTGCCTTCAATTTCCACAAATATCTGCAAGCCACCGCGCATGACCGCATTCATCATGCGGAAAAAACTGATCAAGTTCGACTTCCCTGCGCCATTTGCGCCGACCAACACCGTGATGGGCCCCACCTTGAAGTCATCCAATTCCTTGATGGAGCGGAAGCCGCGGATGCTCAATGTTTCAAGTTTGTGCATTTTAATCTACTTCGATCAAACATCGCTTGGATTGTTTAACATAGCAGCTTCGTTAGGTTACGTTTTCAAAGGCGATTTGTCACTGCTGTTCTAAATCAGAGCATTCATCTTCTTCTTCACCGCCTCATCCATCTTGATCAACGGCGGCCACGGCCGCTTAAACCCTTCGCCGGGTAATTTCCGGGTGGCGTCGAAGCCGAGCTTGGTGCCGCTGGCGATTTCGCTGGTGGCGTGATCCAGCACGTCGGCGGGACCCTTGGTGAAGATGCTGTCGCGCTGGGGGTCAGTGTTGGCGGTGAGATGGAACAGCACCTGGCTGGTGTTGTGGACATCCACCTCCGCATCCACCACCACGATATATTTGGTGAACATCATCTGGCCCATGCCCCAGAGGCCGTGCATGATTTTATAGGCCTGCATGGGATACGTCTTCTTGATGCTGACGAAGACGAGGTTGTGGAACACGCCTTCCGCCGGCAGCCCGATGTCCACGATCTCCGGGAAATTCATCTTGAAGATGGGCAGGAACAATTTGACGCTGGCGCCGCCGATGTAAAAGTCTTCCATGGGCGGAATGCCCACGATGGTCGCCGGATACACCGCGTCCTTGCGATGCGTGATGGCCGTGACATGAAACACCGGATACGGTTCGGGCAGCGTGTAATAGCCGGTGTGATCGCCAAACGGCCCCTCGTCGCGCAACGGTTCGGTGGGGTCAATGTAGCCTTCAATGACAAAGTCGGAGTTGGCAGGCACCTCCAAATCGTTGGTCTCGCATTTCACCAGTTCCACGGACTTTTTGCGGAGGTAGCCGGCCAGGAGGAACTCGTCCAGTCCGTCCGGCAACGGCGCGGTGGCGGCGAAGGGAAACATGGGGTCGCCGCCGAGGAAAATGCTGACGGGCATGCGGGTGCCGGTCTCGTAATAGCGGCGTCCGTGGCGGGCGCCGACTTTCTGCAATTGCCAGTGCATGCCGGTAGTGCGGTCGTCATAGACCTGCACGCGGTACATGCCCACATTGCGCTCGCCCGTGTCCGGGTCCTTGGTGACGACGCAGGGCAGGGTGATAAAGCGGCCACCATCGAGCGGCCAGCATTTCAGGATGGGGAGGTTCGCGAGCGTCGGCGGGGTGGGTGAGGTGGGCGGCAGCGTCACCAAGCCGGGCGGCAGGGAGGCGGGGGATGAGGTGCGGTTTTTGCTGTCGGTCGATGGGGCGGGTCGGGCCGCTTCCGGGAAACGGAGGATGACGTCTTTGCAGGGACCGCTGGAAACGATTTTGGGTTTGGCATGGCGCAGATCCAGGGCCTGGCCAAGCAGTTTGATGGCCTCCTTGAGACTGGTGGGCGGCTTGGCCTTCATGAGGGAACCCAGCTCGTTGGCCACGTCCTCCACGGCATTGGCCCCCATGCTCAAGGCCATGCGGCGATACGAGCCCAAAGTGTTGATGGCCACGGGAAATGGAGAGACCTGGCCGTTGATGGTGGGGCGTTCGATCAGGAGCGCCTTGCCGCCGCCCGGCGATTTCATTTCGCGGTCGGCCAGCTCGGTGATTTCGAGCTCGGTGGCGACCGGTTGGGAAATGCGCTTCAATTCGCCCGCGCGGTCCAGCGCGTTGACGAAATCACGAAAGGAGTCAAAAGCCATATCGCCCGCGAAGCTAGCGGAAAGGCCGGCAATGGGCAATGCTGACTCGGCGGGGGCGTGAGGCTGAGGCTGCACACCAATGCGCTACGGGAGGCAGTGTCAGCATGAGCCTTTGATAGGCTAACCCGGATATTTCATGGTGAAACCGGCAAAACCATGGCAAACCCTTGTAGCGCAGGCTTCCCAGCCTGCCGTATCGCAACACCTGAGCCGTTCCGTCAACGGAAAATCCATGGCTTTCTTCATCCAGAATGACGCCGCAAAGAGCAGGCCTGAAAGGCCGCAACATGACAGCCCAGGGCAACGCCCTGGGTTTGCCGCCACCGTTGCCATCAAGCGCTGAAAGCGCGCCACAATTCTTCTGCTGACACGACGGAATTCCAACGTCGTAGCGCAGGCTTCCGAGCCTGCCGTATCGCAGGTTTCCAAACCTGCGTGCCGTGTCTTTTCAACCACGCATTCGAACGTATTTGCGCCCCTCTTTTCATAGGGTTTTTCGCAACTCTTTCCAAAATGGCTATGAAATATCCGGGTTAGGTCGGAGCGCGGCTTTGGTGAAAGCCAGCCGCCGCAACGTTCGCCATTTCATGAAAGGGGGCGTTTAGGTTCATGGTTCGGAACGCATACTTTGAGCCGCCACGGAAACCGGGTCCTGCCCATTTTTTCCACCTTGATTTACCTTGATTTACCTTGATTAGGCTTGATTTACCTTGATTCAGGCAGCGATCTGGCAACGGTACACTCCCCGAATCAAAATTAAACACTGGGCGACGAGCCGTCGCCACCTCCGAATGCGGCGGCGGTCCACGGCGGGACATTTTGGCGTTGTGGGCGCTCATGAATTGATCTTTTTGCCTTTAGCATATCAGGGGACCTTGGACATAGGCTGTCCAAGGTGTTTTTTTATGCAAAAAAGTTCAACCCCGGCGAATCTACGCAGTCGTAGCTAGGCATGCCTCGTTTGGTGGGCTTTTTCAGGTCTTTCAGAATTTTGTCTCCCACCCCGCCGCAGGCTTTCCACAAAGCCGACGAAACCTTCCGCCTGTTTTTCCAGGCGTTTGGCCATGTCGGGATTCGTGAATTGGCCGGCTTCGTCCAGCAGTTTGCCGATGCCGGGCAGAAACACGCGTTCCGGATAAATGTAAGCGTTGCGATACCCGAAGATGGCCTGCAATTGTTCCACGGGCCGGAGCGCCCCCCAGACACCAGCCGCCAAGCCGACGAAACAAACGGGGCGCTGCTCGAAACTCTCCGGAAACGGCAGCATGTCGATGAAATATTTCAGGATGCCGGGCATGCCGCCGTTGTATTCGGGCGTGACAATGACCAGTCCGTCGGCGGCCAGGATGGCGTCGGTGAATTGCTTGAAAGCAACCGGCTTGTCGGCGTAGGCAGCGGGTGAAAGAATTTCGGCCGGCAGCTCCGCCAGATCAAGCAGGTGCGTCTTCACGCCCAACGATTGGTAGTGGGCCTGAACGTGCGTGGTGACCCGGCGGGTGTTGCTGCCAGGACGATTTGTGCCTGCGATAATGACAATCATAAATGGTTCAGTTTGGTTCGTAATTTGGTGGTTGACCGGATTGGTATTGAGGGCCTGCGATCATTTCACCCGGAGCATGTGCATCCACGGCGGAAACGGCTGGCTGTGCCTGTTCGTTCATCCTAGAGTTGGTCGGGATGAATTGGAAAACCTTACATCGATTCATTTTCCGCAGCCAAAAGCCAAAACCGCAAATTCTCTCAGTATTTCGTGGTTTTTATAGCAACAGGCAGAACATTGGTTGCATTCAAATCCTCCTCGGGACGGACAAACGGTCTTCCCTCCCCCACACTGTCTTGAGGCCGCTAGCAGTCCTCTATTCTCCGAGCATAAACATGAGCTTAAAAGATGGCCAAACTAGCTAACCTATTATGGCTCAATGCCAATGATGACAAGCGGCACCCCGGGAACTCCACGGCCGTTGCGGATGATGTTGTAAAGTTCGCCTTCATAATAACCCGGACCCGAGGACATATGTGATTGGAGCGATTTCATTGCAAGAATTTCAATGCCGACATCAATCTGGTCGCGAACATAAAACGCAAGATGCTTTACGAATAAATCATAGGCAACAAAAGAATATTTTCCAAATTGAACTTCAATAGCTACACGATCTTTTACAAAGTCAGTTTGATTATAGCTAAAAATTGGCGTTTCCCCGGCTGCTTCGATCTCTGCTTTCTGTTCGTCCGCAGGTTTTGAAAGTGTTTGTCGAATTAAACGCTCACTCTTTGTGACCCAGTAGCTCACACGACTTTCAGCCCAACCTTGTTCGGAAAGCAAACCAGAAAACGAATCGTTCATATCTATCGGGCTGTAAATAACCTTGCCTGTCATTGTCTTTTCTTTGCTTACCTTGGTTTTACACGCCTTGCCGTCCACCGCTTCAATTACCTTCCTCACTTCGTCCCAGAGCTGTTTCTTATGAACCAAAAGATACTCCAAGCCATTAAGGTGTGAATAAGTTTGAACGATTTTCATTTGCGAGTGCGATATGGGGTTGCTTTTTCCAAGAGAGACATCTGATCTACAGACTTCTTCTCGACCAACCAAGGTGCAGTGAGTAAATTTCGACCCGCGTCTTTTGGATCAAAGACAGGGCGATCCATTGGTCTGACCGGAAGCTCTTCATGCACTGCCAAGTCAATTCTCAACTTCGAAATATCGCTGTATTTTCGAATTAATTCTGCCCCAATTCCACGCCGTTGATGGCGAACTGCTGCGATAATGGAGGTTCCAGTGCCGAGAAAAGGGTCTAAAACCCAGTCCCCCTCTCGAGTAAGGGAAAGCACCAACCGCTCAATCAATTCAACAGGAAACTGGCATGGATGCCCCGTTTTTTCCACATGGTTGCTTTTAACGTTGGGAATGGTCCACACATCTCCAGGATTTTTTCCCAGTGGATTACATGAATATTGGCCAGCCTTGGGCCCTTTGAAATACTTTTTCCCGGGATATTTTTGCGGAACCCTGATTGGATCAAGTTCAAATACATAATCATCACCCTTGGTAAACCACATGATTGTTTCGTAGCGCCCAGAAAGACGTCGCGAACAATGGAGTCCATGTTCAAAATGCCAAATAATGCGATTCCGCATTTTTAAACCCAGACCGGCGAAAATTGGATAGAGCAGGGCATCAAGCGGAATAATCGATCCATTGTCAACGTAGTTACCCACCTGCCAGCAGAGGCTTCCGCCTGTAGCCAAAACGCGAACGCATCCCGAAATCACTTCCCGCTGCTGTAAAATATAATCGTCCAAATGGAGGTGAGTCTCGTATTCCTTCCCCAAATTGTATGGCGGCGACGTAACGACTAGTTGAATCGTACCGTCGGGAACCTCTCGCAACATCTCTCGACAGTCGCCTTCAAAGACAACTGCGCGGGCGTCCGACCGGAATTTTGGAGCTATTGTAAAACCGTTTCTCATACAGCACCTTCAGTTTAATTCTTTGCAAAGGGATTTCGCAACCTTTTGCATTCGAAATTTGAACTATTTGAACTACAGAACAAATGCGCCCGCGAGTACTCGAGCCAAATTGAAAACTTGATCACTGTCCTCAAAATTGGCTACAGAACGCTGCTTTTTCGGGGAGGGGATGCGGTTTATACTCCTGTAAATTCACGCTGAACCCGATTTTGAACATGAAGCCTCTTTCGCGCCGCCAATTTGTGAAGACCGCCGCCCTGGCCCTGCCGCTGGCGGCCGCCGGCTGTGCCAGCCTGGCCACGCGCAATGCGCGCGCAAGCGAATTTGTGTCGGTGCGCAATGGGCGGTTTGAACTGCGCGGGCGGCCGTATTTTTATGTGGGCACCAATGCCTGGTTTGGCTGCTATTTGTGTGACGCCGCCCTGCCGGGTGGACGCCAGCGGCTGGTGCGGGAGCTGGACCTGATGCAGCAAATGGGGGTGAACAACGTGCGGCTCTTGGCGGGATCGGAAACGTCGCCGCTGGCCGGGGCGATTCCGCGCGGAATCACCCGCGCGCCGCATCAATGGGATGAGGATCTGTTGCAGGGTCTGGATTTTTGCCTGGCGGAAATGGCGCGGCGCGACATGCGGGGGATTTTGTTCCTGTCGAATTACTGGCAATGGTCCGGCAGTTTCGCGCAATATGTGCGCTGGGTCACGGGCGCGCCGATTCCCGATCCGGACCGGCCGGTCATGGCGCGCGGCGACTGGCATGCCTTCATGGAATTTTCGGCCAAGTTTTATCAAACCCCCGGCGCGGTGGAGCTGTACCGCGATTATGTGACGCGGTTGATCCGCCGGAAAAACACGGTGAATGGCCGGATTTACCGGGATGATCCCACCATCATGACCTGGGAACTGGCCAACGAGCCGCGCCCGTGCGCCGATGTGGCTTCGCTGGCGCGGGACGTGCCCATTTTTTGCGATTGGGTGGATGCCACGGCGCGGTTCATTCATGAGCAGGCACCGCAGCAATTGGTCTGCACCGGCAGCGAAGGCATCTGGGGGTGCCTGCAAAAGCCAGAGGTGTTCATTTCCGCGCACCAGACGCCGGCGATCGATTACGTCACGGTCCACATGTGGCTCAAGAACTGGGGCTGGCTGAAGACCGCGGAGCTGTCGCCGGACTTTGAGGTGGGGGCGGGCAAGGCGCGGGAGCATGTGGAAATGCACACGCGCATTGCCACGGACGTTTTGAAAAAGCCGCTGGTGCTGGAGGAATTCGGCCTGCCGCGCGATTACGAAACGTATTTGCCGGGGACGCCGGTGACCGCGCGGGACGAGTATTTCCGGCGGATGTTTGCCCAGGTGGCCGAGTCGTGCCGGGACGGGCGCGCGTTGCAGGCGGCGAATTTCTGGGCCTGGGGCGGGGAGGGACGGGCGGATGCCGCCGAACATTCCGCCGGCAAATTCATGGGCGATCCGCCGTGTGAGCCGCAGGGGTTGAACTCGGTTTTTAACACGGATGCCAGCACGCATGCGATCATCCGGGCGGCCAATGAAAAACTGGCGGGCCTGGCCTAACTATGCGTAAAAATCGCTGATAAACCCGAACTCCGAAGTGGGTCATGAAATCAAAAGCCCTGCTGCGCGCCCAGCGCGGTAGGGCGCGTCACTCCGGGCGCGCCGCGCCTGCCACCAGCGGGTGCAAACGTCCCCTGGCGTCGCCTTCCCGACCTGCGGCCGATCAAGACCTTGCTCAAGTTTCCCGTCGCAACTTCGGAGTTCGGGATCAACGCAGAGACGCAAAGAACGCTGAGGAAACGCCGAGTTTTGGCCAACCATCCGGACTCACTTTTTGATGGTTAACCGCCGTTGCTTCCCGGCGCCACTCCGCGCCCTCAGCGACTCTGCGTTTGGCTTAATGGCCTGGTTGGTTACTGCATGAATACGGCTTGGCCCGCGCTAGGGTTTATGCAGGCGCAGGAGCAGGACGTCGTGGCCGGGGATTTCTGCACTCAAAGTTTCCTGGGTCGTGCCCGCCGGTTGTCCGGTCCACAGGTTTTCCAGCGCGTAGGTGGTGGTGGCAAAGTTCGCGTCCCGCTTGGCAAAAGCATCGGACACGGCTGCTTTATTCCACGCAAACGAAAAGGATTTCACGGCGGGATCGCGGTTCAAGGCGCACATGGCCCAGTCGCCCCCGGTGAGCGGCTTGAACCAGACTTCGACATTATTGTTGGTGGCGTAGGGGAAGGCGGAGATGCCCAGGGCATCCTGGTCCAGGGCGATGACTGGCTGGTTCGTGAGGATTTGCAGGGTGGCGGGCGACATGTGGGCGAGGTCATTGCCGGAAAGCAACGGCGCGGCCAGCAGACACCAGAGGGAAAAATGCGCGCGATCCTCATTGACGCTCATGCCGTTGCCCACTTCCAGCATGTCCGGGTCGTTCCAATGGCCGGGGCCGGCGGCTTCGCGCAAGGGTTTTTGCGCGTCCAGGATGCGCAACACGCCCCATTGCTGCCAGTTGGTATGATCCAGCACGGCGTCAAAGGCCGGGAAGATGTCGGTGGTGGTGCGCCAGAGGTGGCCCACGTCGCGGGCCCAGCGCCAGGGCTTGTTGTCGCCCCATTCGCAGAGGCTGAAGACAATGGGGTGGCCGGCGGCGTGCAGCGCATCGCGCATGGTGGTGTAGGCCCCCTCGGCGTTGAGGCCATCGTGATTGCACCAGTCATACTTCAAATAGTCCACGCCCCATTGCGCATAGGTCAGCGCATCCTGGAATTCGTGGCCGCGACTGGCAATGTGACCGCCGCAGGTTTGATAGCCCACGTCGGAATAGATGCCCAGCTTGAGGCCCTTGGCATGCACATAGTCGGCGAGGGCCTTGATGCCGGACGGGAACTTGGCCGGGTCGGCTTGGATGAAACCCTGGGCGTCGCGCGCGCCCTGCCAGCAATCGTCAATGTTGATATATTGATAACCGGCATCCTTCATGCCATTGGTCACCATGGCGTCGGCGGCCGCGCGGATGATCTGCTCATTGACCTCGCAGGCGAACTTGTTCCAACTGTTCCAGCCCATCGGGGGCGTCAGGGCCAGTTGAGCAAATTTTTGGGCATTGGCGGCGCAGCCCGCGAGACATAGGAAGCCGAGTAGCAATGGTTTAATCATGTTATTTTGAATTCACAGCGGTGATTTTTTCCAGGCGGCGCAACGTTTCGAGGCAGGCGCGGGTGGCATGGTAGGGGCCTTTCCATTCGCTGACCTTGGGCAGGGTCGGGTCGGGATGGCCATCGGGATTGATGCGCCAGAACCATTCGCCGTGGACGCGGTCCACCAGGTATTGCTGGATGAAGTGCCAGACCCGTTTCGCGGCGGTGAGAAACTCCGGCCGGCCGGAGATTTCGTACGCGTTGAGAAAGCCGACCAGGGCTTCCGCCTGCGGCCAGCATTCCCGTCCCGCGTCAATGATCGAGCCCGCCCGGCCTTCGTAAAGCATGCCGCCCCCGGGGTGGAGGGCTTCGCGGCGGGTCGTTTCCGCCATCTGCACGGCGATGGTTTGGACTTGTTCCAGCAGTGTCTTGTCGCCCAAAGTTTCCGCCGCCTCGCACAGGAGCCAGCTCGCCTCGATGTCGTGGCCGAAGGTGTAGGTGTTGGAGCGCACGGTCCATTGTTCATCGAAAAAGTGATGCAGATGCCGGGTGCGCGGGTCCAGGATGCGGGTGAGAAAGAGGTCAATCAGTTCGCGCAACCGGGCCGCCACCCGGGCATCGGCGGTGACGCGATACAAATTGGTCCAGGCTTCCAACACATGCAGATGGGTGTTCATGGACTTCTTTTCGTTCATGTCCTTGTCGCTCAACCGCGCCTCCGGGCCGGCGGGCGACCAATCGCGGCGGCAAACTTCGACGTAGCCTTGGAATTGCGCGTCGTGCGCGTGGCGTTCAATGAGGTCGTAGAGTTTCTGGGCGCGGGCCAATGCCTTGGAGGAACCGAACGCGGCGTGATACTCCGCCAGGGCGTAAACGTAAAAAGCTTGTCCGTAGATTTTCTTGGAATCATCCAGCACCTTGCCGGAATCATCCAATCGCCAGTAGGCCCCTCCGTATTGGGGATCCCAGAACTGGTTCATGACCACGGCGAAAGCCCGCTCGGCCATCCCGGCAAGCACGGGCTGCGGCTGCGCCCGATGCGCGGCGGAGAAAGCCCAGAGAATCCGGGCATTGACGATCAGGCCTTTGGGCTGGGTGCGGTCGGGTTGCAGGTCGTTCGCGAGCCAGGCCATCCATCCGCCGTTTTGGGTGTCCAGGGCCGGCCCGCACCAGAATGGCAGGTATAAGCCGAACAGATGGTCGCGGACTTGGGTGCTGAATTGTTCCAGTTCCATACTAATTCTGGGCTGCATGGGTGATTTCGATGCGGCCCAATTGGGTTGCGCCAGTGAGTTCGATTTTCAGCCACGCGCCGCCGCGCAGCTTATCCGCGTGATAACAGACCGGCTGCCAGTAGCCATATTCGCCGGCACCTTGAAAATAACTGTCTTTTTGTGCGGGCACTTCGCGGAAACGGGTGCCATCAGTGGACACGGAAAATTTCACGGCAGATTCCGCCTTGGGAAACAAGGCGAAGACGCGGAAGCTTTGGATGGTGGACGGCAATTGATAAACCAGCGTGTCGCCCGCCAGGCCGGCGGCGCGATGGGCGTCTTCCTTGGCGGAACGGCAGTTGCGGTTGGCCAGTTGCCAGGTGCCCGCATGAATTTGGGCTCTGGAGAAGTCCGCCAATTCATCCACCAAGGTGGCGGATCGCACCTTGACCGGGCCGGCCACATTGGACGGTTCGGAAAGGCCGGACTCATTCCGGGCGCGCACACGGTAACACCATTTTCCGGCGGGGACGTTTTCATCGGCGAATTCCGGCCGGTATTGGGTGAAGGCTTCGTCCACATTGGTGGCAACGATCTGCCAGTCGCCGGATATTTTGCGGGCGCGTTCCACTTGATAACCACTGGCCCCGACCGAGCCCTGCCAGGCAATCGCGGCCGCGTCCGTGACCGGCAGCAGCCGGGGTGGGGCGGGAATGGGCAGCGCCGGCGTGGGCAGGCCGCGAATGGCGTAGGCTTTGGCCCGGACGGCGTTCATCAATTTCGCCTCGTCGTAAGGCTCGCCCAACGCCGAGGGCGGCCAGTGGAAGGCCTTGAAGAGGTCGCCGCCGTAGGGTTCGCTGTGCCAGTAAAAGCCGCCGTCGCGATTGCGGAAGCGCAGGCTCCACAACAAGCCGCCGCTCGCCCCGCTGCGGTCAATCTCATCCAGCGCCGCCAGCATTTCCGCCGTGCCGACGAAGCCAAACTCACCCACCACATAGGCTTTGCGGCCCCGGGCCAGTTCGGCGCTGGCGCGGATCATTTCCGCAAACGGCGGGTGCTTGCCCGGATACAGATGGGTGGTCACGATGTCCACGTCCCGGATGGCCAGCGATTCCGCGTGCAGTTCGGAGCCGTTAAGGCCATCCATGACGAGATGGTGGGGATCGGCGGCTTTCAAGCAGCGGGCAATTTCGCGCGTCCAGGAAGGCGGCGGCGCGGAAAGTTCATTGCCGGTTTCCCAGCAAAGAATGGCGGGATCGTCGCGATAAACCACCCCGGTGACGGTGTTGGTGCGGGCCAGAATGAATTGGATGGTCTGCTC
>Ga0302320_10009778_pt1 | contig 20538 bp, 17 predicted proteins | sample Bog_T0_3_FD_202130 | JGI IMG/M metagenome (GOLD analysis project Ga0302320, IMG submission 202130) | Peat permafrost microbial communities from Stordalen Mire near Abisko, Sweden - Bog_T0_3 | ecosystem: Environmental > Terrestrial > Soil > Wetlands > Peat | place: Sweden: Abisko, Stordalen Mire...
CACTTCACTCCCACCTATTCCTCGTGGCTGAATCAGGTCGAACTCTGGTTTTCCAAGATCGAGCGTGAAGTCATCGCACGCGGAGTCTTCACTTCCGTCACAGATCTGGCCCGCAAACTGCGCCGTTATATTAATGCCTATTCGGCTCATGCCAGACCGATTCAGTGGAAATACGTCAACACAAATCGCCGTATCCAGTGATCGCGGATGTCAATCGGCAATTCACATCCTCCAATGCCGGGCTGGGTGTGAAAGCATGTTGCCATGGACAACGCTGAAATCACAGCGATTCTCGCAAGCATCGCCAGCCTGCTGGAAGCCGGTCACGAGCAGTCATACGCACTAATTGTGCGCAATGCGTTATCCGGGCGTGACCACAGCCTCGAAGAGTTCCTTAGATCAAACGACTTATGGGGCGGGGCTGGCTCAATCGCTGACCAGCCATTCGTTGGACGATCGGCACAGCGTAAAGAACTCGAGGGCTTGCTGATTCAGCTGGGTAAAGCCCAACTGAGCCATGGCATCGCAAACATTCGGACCAAGAGCTGGGTTGAGACCTTTGAAAAGTGGCACCAACTCAGAATCTGATAGTAACGAGCTCACTGCGACAGCCCACTAGTTGAACACTTCGCGTCCGATCTGTGAACGCATCCTCACACAACTGACCAGCGCGGTAAAGCTTCCGCCAATAGAAAAGCTGGTTCGCGTTCAGGTCGTGTTCCCGAGCAAGGGATGCCATCGACCGGGTCGACGACAGCGACTCTTCCACAATCCGGCGCTTCTCGTTTACAGTCCAGTGTCGCCGGACCCGAGAAGAGCCTCCGCCAACCTCGATCCCTGTCTCCATCCAAGCTCCCCAGTGGCAACATCATCACCACCAATCGAGCTTGACTCTTCAGAAGGTCCCAGGCAAGGCGGCCAGAAAACCACGCTTACGATTGTCCGTGCGCATTCGATTCTGGTACTGAGGAAACGGCTCCAGCGGGAGTGCCTGCAAGAAGGGGCGTTCGTCAGCGAACATCGCTGCCAGCTTTTCGTGGCCGCCCGTGAATCAATACCGGTCAACCAGGTCCACGCAGATACCAGTTGAGTTACGTCCTCGCGACAACTCCTACCCAATCTACTCCTGGCATGTTTCATTGCTGCAAGATTTGCGCCTGCCTGCCGGTCCCGAAGGCGCGGATACTGCGAAGAACCCGGTGGTCAATTCTATGGCTGGTTTTGAATTGGTGGTCTGGATCGAACCCGAATGCAGGTATTCACAAAAGTGGCCGCATTTGAAAAAGGCTTCGGTCCCCACATCCCGGGCGAGCGAACCACCATACCAGCTGTTCTTGGATATCGCCCCGTCGTCTCGCGACGAACAACCGTTGCCTGCTCGATCCGCCGAAGGGACCAGCACAGCCGCCCCAACGATTTCACGCGTCGCAGCACAATCACTTTCGGGAAACGATAATTGCCGCCGAGAACAGTCGTAGGGAAGACGCCGCTAAACGAGCAACGTTCTAAGAGTTGCGCTGATGTGAGACTACGGATCCTTCGGAAAGCTCTAAAGTTGCACAAACTGTGGCATTAGGCCGAATAGAGAGGGGTGATCCGAAATCTGTTGTCCAGTCTGCAGAGCCACCAACGGACCAGCCCCGAGTGAAGACAGCTGCTCAAATAGAGCTTCTGGATTATCTTGTGCCCGTTCGAGGAAATCTATCAAGATATCGTTTATATACTTAACATCGGCAAATTGGACGAGCGAACGCCAATCTGGATGGACGAGGAAGCGCAGCCATCCGTTAGCATCCTCAAGCACCAAGAGAATGGTATGCGAAGTTCCGCCCGCGTTTTGTGCCCTGTACTCCAAGGCACAGAATCTCGCCGGGCCCTTGCTCGTTTCCTTGATATCCCGATTCTGGTTTTCGTTCAATGTCATTAGCGAGGGTTTCAAGGATGCTTTGCACAAGCACCGAATTTGCGAGTCTATCGAGGCAACGTTCGAAGCCGGCGACAGCTGACGCGTGATGCCATTCAGCCGGAATGGCTTCGATTCGTGAATAAAGCGTACCAGTATCCAAGGCGCGCATGATATTCCTGAAAGCCACCAGTGCCTCCGATGATACCTGCCCATAAATGCGGGAATCAAGATAACGCGACACACGGAAGTGTTTTTTCAGGTCCGCTTTGGGTCCACCAAAGAAGTGCCCAAAATCGACAAAATAGGTATGCAGCCAACCTTTTGCGTCTTCTGCGAAGAGAGCTTGCCGGTTGTCGGCGTGCTCGGCACAGACATCAATAAGCCACGCCAACCAGAAGTCTGTGGGGTTGCGGACGCGCTCGAAGCTCGTCCTTGGCAGAATTTCAAGATGTCGTCGGCCGTTGTCGCCTAGAAACCGCGAACCAAAGCACAAGCCGGACGACGGTCGGAGTCGCCCCTCTGGAGTCTGGATCCAACAGTCTGGATTCTTTTCCAAGAAGTCCTCTGAGACCCGCAAGGGTCGCCATATGGGAACGGGAAGCCCTAGAGCAACATAAAGCTCACTGCCTGCACTCTCATTGAAGAGGATATTCGGCCCTTGAAGGTTGTTGGCGAACTTCACCACATAGGTGTGTCCGTCGGTAGCATGAGCCAGGATTGGCTGTGAACCACCACGTAGATTCTTAATGTAGTGCGTTAAGAAAGCGAAGCCCTTCCCAAAGGAATGCATGGGATCTCCCAAAATAGAACACAGAAAAAGACTCCATAGACCTGTTCTACCCGGGGATTCAAAGCAACAAATGTCACAAGATGAGGAAGAGCACATTGACACTCACTCATCAGAGATTCACTGCAATTTCCTTCTCGCGAGAAGCGGTACCCATGCTCAGATGGTGGGATTTCCGTCTACTTTTTCACAGGAAGTAATTATGACTTTAGTTTCCTACCTTCTTCTCGTCAAGCAGGTTTGGTGCGATATTTGTGCAAGAGTGACAACAATGGTTCACGTGCGTGTTCGACGTCACACCTTTTGACTTTTCTGCCTCAACCAAGGTGCACTCGAACGCCGCGGCCCCTGATTCACCTTGAACCCCCAGTATGCGTTGCGTCAACGGTCGTACGCCTGCTCGGTGATAGCTGCCTCCTTGGTTTACTGATGGTAGAGAAAGAAGATTCCCATCCCATCACCATTCTGACCCCGGCGGCAGCAAAGTCGTAACTGCATCCGACCGTCTGCACCAAGTATCTACAAGCCAGAGGACCTAGATTTGGCCCAACGCTTATCCCCGTGGAGCGTATATCTGCCGATGCACAATCCAGCCGCCCGGATGGTCAATCACCTGCTTCACCTAGTCCTGAGATCGCTCCCGTTGCAATACGGCCGGCCCGCTCGACGGGCCAACAAGAGTCATCAAGGCGTGATCCAGAATCCGATCCTGCGCAATGCTCCTGATTAGCGCAGACATCGAATCCATGCGATACCCCACGTCGTACACCCCACCACCTCCCCGTCTCGCCCCAGCACCGGCGCAGAGGCCGTGATGCAGGGAATGCCGAGAATCTTGACCAGGCCCGCAAAGACCTCACGATGAATCAGACCCGCATACGCCATGCCTTTGTGGTCGAGGACCGTGCCCACCGCGCGCGGGCCATCATGCTTGAGGACGTTTGTCGTCACCCAAACAAAATCCGCTCCATTTCACGCAAACAAGGTCACCGCCCTATCCACTAGGCCCTTCACCAGGTCGTCCACACCAAAATTCAGCGCTTGCGACTCCTCCCGGAGGTGCAGATAAGGCACCGCAAGGCCTCAAATATCAGTCGTTCCCTTGATCTGCGGCACACCCCTCGGGTGGGACTCGCCCTTCCGGATCCGGAGCCCGCTTTGAGCTTTGCTATAAGAGAACAATATTCAAAGTTGACTATTGCTAGCAGCAAACTCCAGCAACTTCCTGATTAACACCCCGTGAACAGAAACTGACTTACATTGTGGCGAGCGCGGCGATGAAACCGTCTGAAAGCGCGTGGGGAATGTGTCAGTTGTTCGATAAGGGCGGTTTGCCTCTGAGATTGAAGCAACTTTTTCTCGCCGCGAACCTGAATCAGGGCGGTGACTCGAACAGCAGTTCCAGCGGGGAAGCACGGACGACTACAAATTGCGCCAAACGCCGTGCAAAAGGGCTGGAACATCGCCCGAGGAAGAAAGCAACCAGAATTGAACTCGTGATAGAAATCACAGGCCCAGCGGACTGGCCGGGCTACTATCGTTGCGAGGCAGCGTACAGTCTGCACGCCCCGGGTGTTCAGCGAGCAACAGCCGTGGCAAATGCTCAAGATACTCCATTTGGCGACGATAGGCGTAACTCCGTGTTATTTAGAAAAAGTGTCTGCCAAAATCAGAGTCATTCGGTTCTAGATTTCATTGCCCTTCTCTCTCCCGTCTGCTTCGTGGTTCAGAACTACATTACGACCAATCTGGCACTCTAATTGTTGTTGAAATGGGAGCGGGTCTCGCATTTCAAAGTGCGATTGCCGAGAAGTTCAACGTGCTTTCGCCAACAGGGGCCAGTTTCCTATTTCGTCAAATTGGGGGCGGGAGCACCTGTGAACAAGAAACGTCGTGATTCGTGGAAGGCAGTTACGGAGTACCTGGGACGGAGCCTGCGTACGGTGCAGCGGTGGCAAGAGCTTCGCGGTTTCCGTTGTGAGCAAGACTTCAGAATTCCCAACAATAATTTTTCTGGTTTTCGGGTGTCTCCTCCGAAGAAAGGCTCTGACATTTACCACATGACAAATAAATGGTCCTTCCCCTTCGGTGTGCTGGCTAGTGCACTACTATGCACCACGGTGATGGCGCAGCAGGTTTCCCCCGCCGTACGGATCTTGAACCGGGTTGATGAAAGAAGCCTGGTAACGCTGAAGGGAAACACGCGGCCGGAGGCGGTTGCAAGGAACGATCATGGCCGAGTGAGTAACAGTCTTCCGATGACTGACCTGATCCTGGTGCTTAGCCGCGATGCCGCCCAGCAGGCGGCGTTTGAGAAGTTTGTGGCCAGCCAGTACGACCCGAGCTCACCGAACTTTCACCAGTGGCTAACCCCAGATCAGGTTGGCGAAAACTTTGGCCCATCGCAGACTGACATTGCCACCATCACGAATTGGTTGACAGGCTGCGGGTTCTCAGTGGACTCGGTGAGCCGCGATCGCATGTCGATCCGCTTCAGCGGGACGGCGGGAACCGTAACCAGCACGTTCCATACGGAGATTCATAATCTCGCGGTGAGCGGCGCCAGCCACATTGCCAACATGAGTGACCCACAGATTCCGGCGGTGCTTTCGTCGGTGGTAATTGGCATTAAGTCGCTGCACAACTTCTTCCCAAAGCCGTTGCACCACATGGGCAGCCCGGTGACGCGGGACAGCGCAAGCGGCGGGTGGAAGCGGCTTTCGAGCGTGGGGCTCGCAGGGAACTCCGGTGCAGCGGGGGCGATGGCTGCCTTGAAACCGTCGCCCGTGACCGGATTGAGCCCGGCTGCGAAGGTGCAACCGGAGTTTGGCGTTACAGGCAGTTCCGGCGGACAGAGTTACTTGGTGGAAGACATTGGACCTTGGGATTTTGCAACGATTTACAACGTTGCGCCACTATGGAATGCGAGCACCCCGATTGACGGTACAGGGCAAACCATCGCGATTGCGGCAACCAGCGACATTTGCGTGGGGCAGACAGGCGCGCCTTGCTACGGTGCCAACGACGTTTCAACCTTTCGCACGTTTTTCAATTTGCCTACCAACAATGCGGCGAACATGCCCATCAGAGTTTCCGGCAACAGCAGCCCTCTGACGGTTTGTACTTCTACCTCGGCGACGGCGCTTTGCGGACAGGGCGATCTGATCGAAAACTCGTTGGATGTGGAATGGTCCGCATCCGTCGCCAAAAATGCGCAGATCGTGCTGGTGGCGTCTTATCCCACGTCGTCGACGGACGATAATCTGTACGACTCAGAAAGCTACATCGTCAATCACGTGGACACGCTGAATGCTCGGATCATGAATGTGAGCTACGGCGAGTGCGAACTGGGCCTGGGTACTGCGGGAAACGTGGAGTACTACAACTTGTGGCAAACGGCGGCGTCCGAAGGCATTGCCGTGTTTGTGGCCACGGGCGACGCGGGTTCTTCGGCCTGCGATCAGGGCAGCGACGCGTCCGGCGTTCCTGCTCCGGCAGAGTACGGATTGAGCGTGAGCGGTCTTGCTTCCACCCCCTACAACACGGCCGTTGGAGGCACCGATTTCAATTGGTGTCCGCTCAACTCAACCGATGCATGCGTCACTGAGGCAGTGCCGTACTGGGGTACGACCAACACCGCAGCGAACAAATCAAATGCGCTAAAGTATGTGCCTGAGGTCCCCTGGAACGACACGTGTACCAGTCCACTTTCGCTGCCTTCCATGGAGTCGTTTTTCGGTTCAAATACCTATTCAGGGAGTGGAGACCAGTCCTACGAAGTGACTGACGCCGAGACCGGCTGCAACGCGCTTGGATATTATGCGCAGTTGCTTATCAATGCCGGCGACGGCGTTTTGCTGGACCTCGTGGACACAGTGGGTGGAGGCGGCGGCGCGAGCGGTTGCGTCGTTAGCACCAGCACCGCAAACACGGATACATGCACTGCCGGAGCGACGAGCACTGGAGCGACACAGATTCCGAGCGGAACGACGATTCCCTCGATCAATTTGACGAACGATGGTTGGCAAAAGCCATCGTGGCAAACAGGCGTGACGGGCATTCCCACCGATGGCGCGCGCGATATTCCCGATGTGAGCTTCTTTGCTTCGGACGGATCTTTGTCGAGCAGCGCGTACCTGGTTTGCGTTTCAAGTGTAACGGCTTGCAGCTATTCGAGCTCGACCGAACCGGTGGCGCAGGAGGTGGGCGGAACTTCCGTAGCCACGCCCGCGATGGCTGGCATCATGGCGCTGATCAATCAGAAGACCGGCGCTGCGCAGGGCAATCCAAACGCCGAGCTTTATAAGCTGGCTTCGAAGCAGACCTATTCGGGATGCAGCGCGGAGTCGGTGGGTGCGGGCAACAACTGCTACTTCAACGATATTGATACGGGCACAAACGCAATGACCTGCGACTACAACGCCTATGTCAAGACGCCATCGCCCAACTGCAGCATTGCTCACGCCGGAGACTACTTCGGCATTGTGACCGGATTTAACGCGACCACCGGTTACGACCTGGCAACAGGCCTTGGATCGCTGAACGTGGCGAACGTGGTGAACGCATGGCCGGCAACGGTGGGCACGACTGCGGCGAAGGTGACGGTGTCGCCGGGGCAAGGCAGCATCAATTCAAACAACACGCTGGCAGTGACGGTGACGTTGGCCAGTGGAGCTTCCGGTGGAGTGACGCCGACCGGGACGGTGACGCTGACCGCGACGGGATCCAGCTACAGCTCATCGAAAACCTCGGCAAGCGGAACTTACTCGTTTACGATTCCGGCCAATAGCCTGCCGGGATCGACAACGGGCCTGGTGGACACAATCAAGGCGAGCTATGCGGGCGACTCTGTGTACGCGGCCACGAGCGGCACGGGAACCGTAACGGTGACTACGGTGGCGCTGCTGACTCCCACAGTAACGCTGAGCCCGGCATCGACCACCCTGAACTCGAATACTAGCCTCAACGTGCCGGTGACGGTGACGGGATCAAGTATTTCAGCAATGGGCTCCGTGACGCTGACAAGTGGAAGCTATAGCTCGGGCGCACAGACGCTGACGAACGGAGCATACACGTTCACCATTCCCGCAAACACGCTGAGCGCGGGCGCGGACGTTCTAAACGTGGCCTACAGCGGCGACGGGAACTACGCTTCGTCGCCAACCAACCAGAAGACAGTGACGGTGACAGCATCGACGTTTAGCCTGACGCCGGGCACTGTTTCCTCATCAAGCGTGACGCCGGGAACAAGCGCGACGGAGACTGTGGCGGTTGCTGCTGTGGCCGGATACGCGGGTACCGTGTCGTTGACCTGCCAGCAAACCAGCACCACGGCGAGCGGCGGCGACGGAGCAACTTGCTCAGTAACGAGCGGCTCTCCGGTGACTCTCAGTTCGGGAACGACGACGGGAACCGTAACGTTCACGATCGGCACTTCTGCAAAGGTTGCTGCGTTGTCGTATCCGAAGGTGTATGACCGGCGCAACGGCTTGGGCGGCATTGGCGGAGGCGCGTTGCTGGCGTTGCTGGCGCTCCTCGGCATTCCGGCGCGGCGCAAGAGCTGGCGCGCCATGCTGGGTGCGCTTTTGCTGATTGCGGTGCTCGGCAGCACGGCGGCTTGCGGTGGAAGGGGGAACAGCGGCGGAGGCGGCGGGGCGAGCGATCTAGGTACGACTGCCGGGACCTACACCTTCACAGTGCAAGCTACTGGCAATCCGACGGTGACTCCGGCGGTGTCGACTACGTTTACCGTTATCGTGAATTAATCAGCAATTCGGTCCAAACGGAAATGGGCGGACTCAAGTTCCAAGTCTCAGCTGCTCCAGGCAGATCGCGACCGGTGATTTCCCAGGTGCCGATTCATGGATCTTGAGTTCGGCGAAAATCGCAAGCACCCAGTTGATCCTCCACGCTGGCACCACTCCGGCCGGTCTGCTGCTGCGCATTACGGGATAGCTTCCGAAAACGGGATGCAGTGGCCCCCGAACTCGCCCCCAGCACCACCATTGGCGCCAATTCGTGTGGCAAATATGCCGCCAATTTTAACTAGGTCCTGTTAACACTATCTGAGAGCCTCGACGATGAGGACGAAATTAATAAAGGCGAGGAAGATGATGTCGAGTTTTTCAAATCTAGAAAAGATGCGACGGAAGCCTTTTAGTCTGCGGAAGAGCCGTTCTATTTCGTTACGCTTCTTGTAGAGCTCACAATCATATTGCCAGGGGGCGAGGCGATTGGATTTGGGCGGAACCACTGGAATCATGCATAGATCGAGGACCAACTGCCGCGTCTCATTGCCTTCATAGGCTTTATCCATCAGCATGGGAAGGCCTTCCGGCATCGGACCAAGTTCCTCCAGCAATGACCGGCCTTCTGGCGCATCATGTGCGTTTCCCGGCGAAAGGGAGAATATTATTGGCGTTCGAGCATCCGCGGCAACCATATGAATCTTGGTGTTCCATCCGCCGCGAGATTTGCCGATAGCCTGGGGGCCGTTTTTTTTAACGCACCTGTGCCGTCCGGATGAACATTCACTGAAGTTGAATCGAGCGAGAAGGCCTCAATCTTGATGCGCACGATCTGCTCGGTCTGCAACTTCTCAAAAACGCGGTCCAGCACGCCATTCTTGGCCCAGCGATTCATGCGTGTATAAACGCTGTGCCATTTACCAAACCGAGGCGGAAGACCGCGCCATTTACAGCCGTGCTCGGCTACAAACAAGACTGCATTGAGAAACTGAAGGTTAGGAAGATTCACGTTGCCGCGCTGGACGGGCAGGATATCCTGGATCTTTTCGAACTGCTTCTCGGTGATCTCCATTAACTGCGATTATAACATAAATAGTGTTAACAGGCTCTAACTGCCTATCGGCAGTTCGTCTGAAAGCAGAGATTCTTGCTGAAAAATGGCATCACATGATTCTGGAAACGATCGGCGACTGCGCTAGTGTGGGTACCGGAATACATCTCAAAATCATTGGGAATTCCATATTTGTCTAGAATGTCGTGCAGCTTGCCTGTGTCGATTCGAAGCCCGTCCTGGTCGCCTACATCAATGGAGATGGCATGATACAGCCGCAAATTTCCAATGTATTGGTCGACGAAGGCCAGGGGCGCGTTGGCAGCCCACCTTGCAAGAACGTCGGGTTGGGCAACGCCATCCTTAAAGGGAAGATCAAGGTAGAGTGGCGGGTTCTTTGGATCCGGTGACCAGGCTGCCGCCGTGGCCAGTTGAGCCCGAAGGCCGAATGGAAGCTTTGCCGAGTCTTCCGCTGTCCTGACAGCTTCAAGCGCCTTTTCAGTTTCCGGATTAACTGGCCCGGCAGGCCGCGCCGACATACAACACGGGCTCATGATGTACAAGCTGCCAAAGACATCGGGATGCTTCATGCCGATGCGCGAAGCGCCGTATCCCCCATCGAGTGCCCAACCAACCCACGGCTCAACCGATTTGGAAGCGTCCGGTAATGCGCATCGATATACGCCACCACATCGTGCGCGATGTATTGCTCGAAATCCCCGGTAGTCACTGAGCTCGAATACATGGAACCGTTGTGCATCGTCTTGGAGTCGGGCAGCACGACGATCATTTCCTTCGCGCCCTGGGCAAAAGCTCCTTCAACGGTCTGCGGCACATGGATTTCGTGAGTCCACTGCTCTGCACCAATGGAGTATCCGTGCAACGCATAAACAACCGGGTACCTGCGATGCTTGTCTTTCTGATAGCTGGGCGGTAGGAAGACAAATACGTCCCGGTCAACGGCATCCCCTTCCAAATTACCTTCCAACGATGCGCCATGAATCTTGATGTGCTCTACCGTCACTGGTTTCGCATCTGGGATAACGGGTGGAATCAGCGTTTGAACTTGCGCCAAACTCGATCCGGCGTTACCAAGCGCCAGCAAAACGAAAAGAGAAAGCTTACCGACGGACTTCAAAGGCATGATGATCCTCACTCCGTGATTCTAAAAGCGTGTTGGCTTTCAGTGCTCGTCAATGCTCGCTGCATTACTCGCTTCTTCGCTCATCCAGGCATTTCGCTGGCAAGCGGAATGGGCACCCTGGCGCGCCATCTTCATTGCGCCCCTTGAGCGACCGGAAACTGATAAATGCTAACGCTGATGGGCGCGGCGGCGATCGTCCCAGGAGCGCTTCCGAGTGAAGTTTCCTTGATTGCAACTTGCGCGGGCTGACCCACGTGATTAGCGGCATCTAGGCCGTTCCCGGTGAGTATCCACTGTGTCGATGGGCCGGCGAGCTTTACGCCAACCGCGCTCAGATTAAACTTCTGCTCTTTCTCTGTCGCGTTCACCACGGCAAGAGTGAGGAACTTGTGGTCCGGTGTGAGCGCCGCGAACACGTCGAGCGGATAGGTCGGGCTGCCGGAGCTTGTCTTGGGCTCCTCGATGTACGGAGGATTTCCGGTCGCCGGCTGCGGCGAGTTGCCGGAAAGTTGCACGGGAATCGTCCCCGGAAAATGCTCGCCATATAGCTCGTAAACGAGCCCCAGGGCGTTGATGGTTGACGCCGTAGGAGTAATGTCGAGCGAGGAAGTGCCCATGGTGTGCGCTCCCATGGTGATGTATTCCGTATGCCGCATCATCTCGTTAAAAAGCATTCCATACGCGAGGGCCGATTTGAGATTTGGTCCACCGCGGGCGGGGCCGCCACCGCCGCCATAAGCGTACTCATCGATCGAAAGGAATATCTTTTTGTCGACCATTTGCGGAAATCGTTTCTGATAACCTTCCCATTCTTCGGCGTGGCGGCGGATCACATCACCGGCGTGGCGTGCATACTCCAGCGTCGATGGATCGTAGGTTACGTAAGCGCCGTCCGAGGGTGCATCCGGGGCAAGAGCTTTGGCTTTATTCATATCGAAGTGCCTTCCAGGCCCCTCGTACCAATGCTGTGCGATCCCGTCGAACGTTCCCCAACAGTTTGCCAGCAGGCCGCCAGTCCAATCGATATCCGTTCCGAACATCGGATCGAGGTCTTCCACATATTTCGCACGATTCTCCCCTTTCAGTTCGGTCGGCTCCAGCATCTTTGCTGAGCCAATCAGAGTGATGGTCGGATCCGCCTTGCGCATTGCTTTTGCGAACTCGTTGTTCTTCAGGACGAAGTACTTTAGATCGGTGTAACCGATCTGGAACGTGCCCCAGGGCTCGTTACCGATATTCCAGTACTTGATGTGGTAGGGCTCCGGGTGTCCGTTTTTCGCGCGTTTTGCGCCCATGTAGGAAGTTGCCGAACCGTTCAGGTACTCCACTTCCTCCATGGCGGAGTGCGAATCGCCCAGCCCCGCGTTAACCGTAACGTAAGGGTCGACATCAATCAACTTGCAGAATGTCATAAACTCATCCATACCCACATCGTTCGGCTGCATGGCATTCCATGCGTGATCAAACATCGGCGGCCGCTTGTCGATGTCGCCAATCGCGTCGTACCAAACCCAGTCAGAAAGAAAATTCCCGCCGGGCAGTCGCCACATACCAGAGTGGAGCTTTCGGAGGAGGGAGATCGTGTCGGGCCGGAATCCCTGCACGTTGTCGGCAGGCATCAGGGAAACAGTGCCGATGTGAAAGCTTCCTTTTCCCGTGCCCGTAATCTCCAGAGCCGCTTCGGAAGTATCAGCCGGTGACGTAAAGGCTAACGGAAGCTTCCTGTAATCGTTGGTGAGCGCAGAAAACGTGAACGACTGTTTGTCTTTCTCACCGCTTCCCCAAACAAGCGAAACCGTCACTTTGGTTCCCGGAGTGCCGCGAAGATAAATCCTGCCTGTGTATTTCTTGCCGCTCACCAGTGACAGGCCGCCTTGCCGGATTCCGTGCAGAGTGGAAACATCCAACAGGATCTTTGGACTCTGATCGCCGACGAACGGCACGTCGGCGTCCATGGCAACGACGTCGTCAGCGCCAACGGGCCGCCATTTGCGAAGCGGCATGCGCATTGGATTGCCCTGTGATCTCGCCGGGGCCTGGGGATCCTTGGATGAAATCGGGAAGTAGAACTTCCGGTCGTCCAGCATCTCGGCCCACATGCTGCGGTAGATGATGGTGCCAATGTGCTCAATGAAGCTGCCGAAGATGTACTTCGAAACTGGCTCCGCCGTCTGCTGCGCGTTGATGGTGACTATCAGCCGGTCCGGTACGCCAGGCTCCGGCTGCTGAGCCGCGGCTAACGTGACAAATCCCACGGCCAAGGCCGCCATTGCGATCGGTGCAATTTGAGTCTTCATGAGTTTCCTCCTGTTCCAGTTCTCGCGGCTATCAGGTTGCCAATGAACGACCGACCATCGGGCCACACCGCTTTATCTTTCGAGTCCCCAAACTTGTATTGCAGGCCCGCATCACACCGATGCCTCGGTCCTGTGCGGTCTTACTCAGTCTTCAGCCATCAATAGGGCCGTGCGTCCTGCGTTACGCCAGGCCAGGTGTCGGTTCGGAATGGAGCAGCTGGTAGACCTGCTCCATTGAACAGATTGGCCGCCGGATTCGATTGCCATGCGTAGCGAACCTCTTTCGGATTCGGCACAGATGGCGATGAGACAACAATCGTGTCACCCTCGATGCGAGCACCGGCCCAATACCATTTCCTGTCTTCTCCGGCGATGGAGAACTCCTGGAGCTTGTCTCCCTTGACCACAAGACCGCCGTCAATGTTTGCAAAGTGCAATCGGATGGAGCCCGGCAGGCGTTCGACAGTGGTCAGGGTCGGGCCCTGAAATACGACATGCTTACCGTAGTATTTTGCAAGCGCACAATAGGCTAGTCGCTGGCCAACAGGTAGTTTGTCCTTCGCATGAATATTGTCCGGGTCGCCTGTGTCGATGGTGACCGCGAGGCACGTATTTGGCACAGTCGCAGCTGTGATCGCCTGCGACTCCCGCGTCTCGGCCCACTCGTCGCCCTCGACCGGCGTTGCGCTGCGCGCTTTGAATTCAGGCAGGCTGACAATGTAGAACGGAAAATCGCTCTGGCCGAAGAGGTTTCGCCAATCGGCGATCATGGCCGGAAGAACCTTGCGATACTCATATCCCCTCGGCGAATTTTCTTCGCCCTGGTACCAGAGCACACCTGCAATCGAAAGCGGCGCGATGGGCTTCAGCATTCCCTGGTAGAGAACCGACGGCATAACCGGCCAGTTCTGATAGCCGATGGGCAGCGGATGAGGTGGACGGGCATCGACGCTGATCTGGCCTTTCCACGCGCCAGCCAGCGGAACGCTAGTTTTGTCACCCAGCACGAGGTGTAGATTTTCGGGCTTGCTCATGAAGCCGCCATCTGGCTTGGTCTTCATCACGCGGATCGTGACGATGTTTCGGCCAGGCTTGAGCATGCCGTCGCGCATGAAGTAAACACGCGGGTTCTCAACCCAGGCGCTCCCGCCCGCCTCGATCCCGTTCACATAAACCGTGTCCATGCGCTCGATGATTCCGAGGTACATCATGGCGCGCCCTGCCGGAAGTGGATCGGGTAAATAGATCTCTTTACGGAACCATGCAAGAGCGGGCGTCTCCGGTATGCCGAGTTCGGCAAAGCCACCGGGCAGAGTCACGGGCTTCCAGGTGGAATCGTCGAAGTCCGGCGCAGCCCAATTTCCCTTGAGCCCGATATCGTACTCGTCGTACCAATGATGGATGTAGTCGCCGTATTCGTGCGCGCCTGAGGCGGCCAGCCGGTCCACTATGTCGAGCGGAACATCAAAGTCTTTGAGAGAACGGAGGGCAGCGGCACCTGTCCAGGCCTCTGCCGGCGTTCCACCGATGGCATCCACGATCAGTCCGATCGGGATGTGAACTTCTCTTTGGACCTCACGCGCGAAGAAATACCCAACCGCCGAAACCCGCGCCGCCGTTACCGGTGTCACGACCTTCCAGCTCCCGCCGATCACGCCCGTATGATTGTATGCAGCATGGCCAAACACGTCGAAGTAGCGGATATTAGGGTAGTCGGCGGCTTTCACTTCTTCGTCGCCGTTGTTCACACCGCGAAGAGCGACCAGCATGTTCGATTGGCCCGTGCAGAGCCACACATCGCCAACCATGACATTGTGGAGTTCTACAGTGTCACGGCCTGTGATCTTGATCGTTTAAGGGCCTCCGGCTGCTGGCGGCTTGATTTTCACCTGCCAGCGGCGATCGGCTTGTGCAATGCCGGTTTCGATCGTGTCACCAATCTGCACGCTGACTTTGTCACCTGGTTGTTCTGACCATCCCCAGATCGTGTCGTACTTGTCACGCTGCAAAACCATGCCATCGCCAAAGAGAGGGCTGACGAATGGGAACGGCGTAAGTGGAGGAGGGGCGGGAAATGGTCCTTGCGCAAGAACAACACAATCCCGTGAAAGCAGCAGAAAAGCCGCAACGACCGTGAGAAGAACGCCTCTGGATTTCATTGGATCTAACCTGCCTCATAATCGCGCGCCTCAGCCGATGCGCGAGTATTTACTTCAGATCCTCAGCGCATGTTGAAGGAACATTCGTTTGTTCTCTTTCGGTTTTGCGGCGGAGGCTCATGAGAAAACGCTTACCAACAACGCAGCTTATCTGGTGAAATTGTACTTGGGAAGCGATTTATTTGAGAAAGATGCCGATATCGATCACGAACCATTGAGTTCTCCGAGCGCAGTTGCGACCACATGAAACGGTTCCATCGATGCCGAGCCTCTGTTGCCGAGGCCATGAAGGAAGTAGACCCGAATAAAGCGCTTTCATAGCTGCGTCCATGGCCTTTCTGCTGGCTGGTTGGGTTGGTTCTCGAACACATCGTGCGCACCGCGTAGCATTCGCACACTAACCAAAAGGTGAAGGCGAGCGATGTCTTGACTTATCCACAAAACGGGCGCCTGGCGGACTCTACGGTTTCGCGCAAGTTCCTCCGACTTTACGGGGAAGCGGTGCTTCGACGACCATGGTTCTGTGCTGGGTTTCTTGTCTGGCCGAGTCGGAGCCTGCTCTGCCGTTGGCCAGATTCCGAAGACTTTGCAATTTCAGTCAAAACAATTTCGATGGGGGCAACCAGGCGTGAGGATCACAAGAAGAAGAGCTCTATCTTTGATTTCTGGAGCGGCTACGCTCGTGTCTACCCACAACTCTCGAGCGGCAAGCTCCATCTTGGATCCTGACGGGCGACTCGACGAAGCACATAAGGCTAATCAGGAGGGTTCCACCAACCATGACCTGGCAATCGCGCCAGGGCCCTTCAAGGGGACGCGGGAGTCGCTTCGCGAGTGGCAGGTTCCAGACTGGTATCGCGACGCCAAATTCGGCGTCTGGGCGCATTGGGGCCCGCAGTCCGCCGTCGAATACGGCGACTGGTATGCGCGCAACATGTACATCCAGGGCAACAAGCAATACGAGTATCACGTGAAGACCTATGGCCATCCGACCAAGGTTGGCTTCAAGGATCTGATCCCGACTTGGAAGGCAAACAAGTTCGACCCCGACCATCTGCTCGGCCTCTACAAGAAAGCAGGAGCCAAGTATTTCTGCAGCATGGCGGTGCATCACGACGGATTCGACCTTTGGGATTCAAAGTATCAGCCACGCTGGAACGCCGTCGCCATGGGACCGAAGAGAGACATTGTTGGCGCGTTTCGGGATGCAGCCCAAAAGCAGGGGCTGCGCTTCGCTGTAAGCGAGCACCTCGCGCCCAGCTATCACTGGTTTTCCACGTCGCATATGAGCGACAAGACCGGCCCTCTCGCCGGCGTGCCCTACGATGGCGCCAACCCCGCCTACGCCGATCTGTATCACGAGCTGCCGAAGTACTATCCGTACAGCGAACGGATCCTGAACGACCGCCAGGCGCCGGCCGGGTGGAAGCATCAATACTTCAACCGCATCAAAGACCTCGTCGACAAATATCAACCCGACCTGCTTTACACGGATGGCGACATCTTTTTCCAGGAGTACGGTCTGGCGCTGGTCGCGAACCTGTACAACGTGGACAGCAGTCGTCACGGCGGGCGCTGCGAGGCCGTATATACCAGCAAGTTGCAGAGTGACTGCGCGGTTGGAACCTGTGTTCAGGACTGGGAGCGCGGCGTAGCATCCGGCATTTCGGCCAATCCCTGGCAGACGGACAGTTGCATTGGCGACTGGCACTATAACCGCGAAGCCCAATACAAGTCGCCCAAGTATGTGATCGATCTGCTGGTCGACATCGTTAGCCGCAATGGCAACCTGATGCTGAATTTCCCCCTCCCCAACAGCGGCGAACTCGATTACGAGGAATTAGTCATTCTCGACGAGATCACAAAATGGATGGTGATCAACAGTGAGGGTATTTACGCGACCCGGCCGTGGAAGATCTTCGGCGACGGCCCGATGGCAATAGCACCGCCGACTGGGGCGGGCACACGCTTCAATGAAGCAGGCCGCAAAGATTTGACAGCCGACGAAGTGCGTTTCACAACCAGGGGTGACACGCTTTACGCATTCATCATGGGCTGGCCTCAAAAGTTGGCCCTCATTAAGTCGCTGGCCACCTCGAGCCCACTGTCACCGCCAAAGATCAGCAACGTGGAACTGTTGGGATATAGCGACAAAGTAGTCTGGATACAGGATGAACAGGGCCTCACCGTGGTGATGCCGGAACAGAAGCCGTGCGACTACGCGATCACCTTAAAGATCGTTTGAACCTTAATCCGGCCACTTGAGAGAAGCCCGTAATCAATCCTTTGTCGCATGATCATCAAGATTCTTTGAGGTCAACTGAAGTTCCGCCGTCGATTTTGCCGCCGGACACGCGCCGTGATTGCACAACATGAGTTCGTACTCTGGAACAAGCCGCACCCTTTCAAGCGTCGCCACCTGCCCGTTCGCTGAAAACGTCAACTTCCGGCCAAGTTCCAGGTATAACGGCGCGTCGCTGCGCATTGGCAAGATGCTCAACTCGAATGTGCGGGGATTTTGCTGATTCAGAAATCGTCCCAGCCCGATTAACCACGGCTGTCCATTGAAGAAGTTGTCGTCCAGCAGGCGGGTCGCTCCGTACAAACGCGCCACGTCTCCCAGGTAATCCACCTCGAGAAAGAGTTCGCTAAGGCCGCTCATCGCGGCCGGCGGAACGGTGATCGACCAGCGAGCTACCTGCGGCGGTTCCTGCTCCGCCGGTGCCTGCGCAACGCCAATGGGGCGCCAGCTCAAAGCCGGGCCCAGCGTGATTGGTGGCGCTGAGCCGGCCGTCTTGATCTGTTTGAATTCCAGTCCAATCTCTTGCGTTCCTGCATCCGCTGCAAAGTGCGTTGTGTTCTCGGTAGCCCCGGTCCGCTTGAGCGGCAGGCTCGCCTGGAAGGGGGAAGTGAGCGGCGGTGTCAACACAAACTCAAAGTGAGGATTGGCGCGTGACCGCAGCCAGATGCGTCCAGACGGTGCGTCTGGATCGCTGAAAAAGTCCTGCGCGGAAATCAATAGATGCTCACCTCCGCCAACCCTGACCTTCCATGCGTTTTCAGCCTCCTGCGCGGTCAACACCACGAGCCGAACAGTCGATCCGCTCCTGGATGTCAGCTCGATTGACGATTCAATGCCTGGCTTGATGCCATCCAGGTAAAGAACGCCCGATTTCGTCAACTGCGCTCCACTGGACGCATGCACGCTCTGGATGCTGGACGCATCGAACGCAAACTCAACCGGAATTCCATGGATGGCTTCGAAGTAGAACGTTGCCGGGCCATTCTTCGCGCCTGCATCAAGGCGCGTAAAAAGCTGCGCCGTGCTATAGCGAATGGTGATGTCGCCCGCGCGGAAATTAAACGGCCAGATGAAGTAGGCTCCCGACGGAAGATCGACCGGCTCGTTCGGTACAGAGAGCGTGCCTCCAGGCAGACGAACGAAAAACTGAGTCCCTGGCCGTGCGGGCATAGCGTAGCCGCGAACATAGTTGTTGAAGAAGATGAAGCCTCTCTCGCCAAGGGAACGCACCGAAGCGCGCGGAACCTTAAGATCGGCGGCACTCGAAGGCAACGCATCCGGAGCGTGCGCGACCATGGGGGCCAACTCGCTTCCAAACGTATTCAGAAAGTATTGAAATACCTTCAGCTTGCGCAGCGATTCCCGCTCCTGCCCAAATTCTCCGAGCGGAGCCTGGAAGTCATAGGACTTGATGGGTACGTCATTCGCGTACCCAGTGGCCTGTGACTCCTGCATCGTCGTCAACTTCCCGTCAGGATTCTCGCCCCCCTGAAACATGTAGGTACCGTACAGATTCACGCCCGATCCAAGCATGACCGGAAACATGGCGCCAATGTCATCCGCCTGAATTACCGGCCTACGATGGTAGGTGTCTTCAATGCCGCCCCCGATTTCCGCAGTGAGATAGGGCGTCTTCTCCGGTGCTTCGGATTGCCCTCGTTCTGTGCCTGACACCAAATCCGCCGAAACTCGGCTCTGAAAACGGAAGGCATATACGTCTGCAGGCGGCAGTTGGGTGGTGGAACTGTCCCACGGTGCATCCGGATACTTCCCGCCATACACCGGCAGTACTGCGCCCGGCGGTACTACTGCGTTGTCCCACGCGGTCACCAGGTAAAGAGGAACATCCAGGCCGCTGTCGATTGCGATCTTCTTCAAGGCAAGGATGTGCGCTTCTCCTGCGTTGGGTCCCTGCTGCGAATATTCGTTTTCAAGCTGGATACCAAGAACAGGACCACCGTCTTTCCATAAGAGTCCCTGGAGCTGCCCGCCAATTTGTCCAAACCATTCCTTCACGGATGCAAGATAGGCCGGGTCATTCACGCGCGTTGGGCCCTGCTTCATCACCCAGTCGGGAAATCCACCGTTCCGCACTTCGGCATGATCCCATGGGCCGATTCGTGCAATCAGGTACATATGGTGCTTTGCGCAAATCTGGGCAAATGCGCGCAGGTCACGCTGTCCCGTCCAGTCGGACTGGCCTTCGATCTCTTCGTGATGAATCCAGATCACGTAGGCGGCCACGATATTCACGCCCGCTGCCTTCATCTTCAGGATTTCGTTTTCCCATTGATCCCGCGGATAGCGCGAGAAATGGAACTCGCCCATCGACGGCAGCCAGGGCTTGCCATTCAGAGTCAGGTAGCGGCTGTTGATGCCGAGCGTACCCTCAGTCGGTGACGTTGCCGACCCCCCGTCATACGCGACGGGCGACGGCTCGGCTGCCGGGGCGCTGGCATCAATCCGAATCGGTGTGGCAGCTTCAGCACACGCCGTGGACGGCAAGAACCCCACGAGCAGAACGGCAGCCAACAAATGGGAGAGGCACAAGGAACCAAACTTGTTCAGAAGGGACACCGGAAATAAAGCCATTAAGATATACTCCGCGAAAACGCGTTCTTTTCCCGTAACGTGAGAAGACCTTGCTATGGGGAAAGATCACTCTATATCCATTCCTTGCTTTCCGAATCCCCCGAAAGTCGGAGTGGCGCGCGAGTGGGCCGGCAGTTTGATGGCACGCCTTAACCTCATTTGGGGTTGCCGCGTTCCTGCGGGCGGATGGCAGGAATTAGTTTTTCTTCTCCAATCGATGTCGAGCCCTCGTGCAGGGTAACCAATTGGTTGGCCGCAATGTTTCTGTGTGTTTCAACGGCACCCAGCGGCCAGCGTACTTCAATGTCCACCGAAGTTTCAGAACCAAGCCCGAAATGAAGCCGCGGATCGTTTGAGGAAACATAGCTGGACTGGCTCATCACTTCCTGCACCTGGACCTTGTTCCCGTAGCGAACTGTAACCCGTGAGCCAAGCGCGCTCCGGTTGCTTTTTGTCCCGTGCAGTCGAATCTTGACCCAGTGATTGCCCGCGGGCGCATCGTTGCGCAGCAGAGATGGCGGTTCGTTCTGGTTCATGATCACGATGTCCAGGT
>Ga0302320_10009779_pt1 | contig 20537 bp, 22 predicted proteins | sample Bog_T0_3_FD_202130 | JGI IMG/M metagenome (GOLD analysis project Ga0302320, IMG submission 202130) | Peat permafrost microbial communities from Stordalen Mire near Abisko, Sweden - Bog_T0_3 | ecosystem: Environmental > Terrestrial > Soil > Wetlands > Peat | place: Sweden: Abisko, Stordalen Mire...
CAGCCACGGTCGCAGCCAACAGCGCGATTCTGAAGGCGCGCATGGCATCGCTTGGGGTGACAATTCCGGCGTGGCGGAACTGGGTGATGTTCGAGGGCGACTCGATCACGGCGGGGGCAGCGGGGACACCATTCGGCTATACCGCGCAGGCGGCAATCACTCCATACCCGCAAGGGATTATCACGGCCATCTCGGGATCGAACATAGCGAACCTGGTGTCTCGGGAAGCGGCAGACAACGCACTCCTGCAGCCGTCTCCGACGCGGAATGTGCTGGTGGTGCTGGTCGGCGCGAACGATATGGGGGATGCCGGTGGGGCATCGGCCTTCGTGGCAAACGTGAAGTCCTACTGCCTGACAATGCGGGCGGCGGGCTGGAAGATCGTGGTACTCACCGTCTTGCCGCGGACCTTCTCCGGGTTCAACGCGTGGCGGAACAGCGTGAACGCCCTCATCGTGGCGGACAGCAGTTTTTACGATGCACTCGTGCGGCTCGATCTGGACCCGGTGATCGGCTGTGACGCCTGCGCCGCCAACACCACCTACTACAACGCCGATGGTCTGCATCCGAATACCACGGGCGAAAACGTCATCGCGGCGGACCTGGTCCCGGTGTTGCAGGGCGTCTTGCAATAACCCATTCAAGAGCACCAACGAAGGAAGGTACCGCAATGAGAAAGGTCCGTGCGTTATTCGTTCTGGCCCTGCTGCTGGCGGCCGGGCTGGTAGTCCGCTCCGCGCTCCGCGCCCAGCAACCGCCGACCATGGCGGTTGCGACCACGACGGTCCAACGGGTCGATGTCTTCCAGACCGCCGCGCAGAGTTATACGCTCACGGCGGCACCCGCTCTCAACACACGGCCGCAGGTCTTCGTGAACGGGATTCTTATGTGCGAGGTGTGCGGGACCGACTACACCCTGATCGGAGCAACGTTAACCTTCACCGGCCAACAGACCGCCGCCATGGACAGCCCGGTCATCCAGGTCTGGTACTGGTCAGTCAACTAACAAATAGGGAGGAATTCCGGGAATGTCTGAAGATACGGATCGCCAGGCCCGACTGGCTGAGATTGCGCGCATTGCGGTTGCGCTGGAGAAGCAGACCCAGTGTCCTGCACCGTTGATGATTGCCCAGTGGGCGGTCGAGTCCCGGTGGGGCTCGAAGCCTTGCGGCCACGCGAACTATTTCGGGATGAAACGCGCCGCGCGCCACACGAAGTGGTGCACCATCACTACCCAGGAGGTCTTCACTTCGGCGCAACTGGAGGCGTGGAACCACCAACACCCGACAAGTCCCGGTCGCGTTTTGGCCACGTTGCCAGACACACATCTTCGTGTCGCGATTGACGACGAATTTGCCGACTACGACTCGCAGGAGGCGTCCTGCCAGGATTACGCGTGGCTGATTACGCATGGCGAGCCCTATCGGCAGGCGTGGCAGCAATATGAGCAGGACAAGAACCTCGCAGCCCTTATCACCGGCGTTGCCCGAACCTACGCGACACCGCCGCAATACGCGGAACTGGTACAAGAGGTCGCAACACAACCAACCGTCCTCGAGGCGGTAGCGGAAGCAAACGCGGTACCGGGAACGGCTGTCGGCTCACGTGGGTGATGGACTGTCAGTGCCGGGATAAAACACCCGCAGTATTGCCGGTTTTGCCGACCTCCACCTGGGCGGGGACGCGGTAGGTACTCTACACAAGATTCTAAATTCTGCTTGGCTGAACCCAGGTGCCGCGCTACCATCGATCTTGCGCCAACTGGTCGAGTTCTCGCGGACGGAGTATCGGACGTGCGCGGTGTTCTTGATGCAGGACCGCGACACCCAGCGCGTCTATCGTCTGTACGACTTCACCAACGCCCAGCTTATCCCGCCCTATCGGGCGTACCTCACAGCGGGCAAGGTCAACAGCGCCGATGGACCCCACCTGGTGATCGAATCGGTCCGGCCGCACACCAGACACGCTCGCTGTTCCAATGTTCCTGTTCCTGCTGACGGCGCGGGAGGGTCGGGTATCGGCTAAGCGCTTCGCCCGCTCGTCATCGCGCAATCCCCAGACGCGCTCCGTCCGCATACGCCCGGCGCCAATGCATTCGTGTGTCTCGCGTCGTCGCCGGGCGACTTTTCCAGAGACAAAACCGGCAATACCGCGGGTGTTTTATCCCGGCACTAACAATGGACGCCAGGAATCCATTCGGGTGCAGTTTCGTCGGGTACTGCTGAGCGGTAGCTTCCGATAATTGACAGATATGTAAACCGCATCAAGCTCGCCTGCACGGTCGTTCCGGTGAGCGCCATCGGGGCGCGGTCCGCTGTTAAGCCCGCAACTTCGTGTAACGGACCACGATCTTTTCCCCGGTGGCGTCAGATTGTTCTCCGGCTGATTTCTCAAATTGGATTGCGTCTTTCCCTGTTTTGTTCAGTCCGGTCTTAACGCCTGCAGCCTGATCTGACTGGCGTTAGGAGAAAGAGGAGCCCGGCCTTCGCCAGCGCGATGGGGGAATCGCAAGCGAAGTGAATCTGAGAAAGTCGACGGGGAATATTGCGGAGCGTTACAACTTCGTGCGATCTCGACGGTGGGTGACGAACTCGTTCTCGTCTGCGGTCCGCCGATTCCGGCCCGCATCCGGGCTTGATGGCGGCGCGGCCCACTCTGGTGGTTCCTGGCGAACGCGTCCGGGATGGCGTTTCACGACGCGGACACGCAGGCCGCCGCACAGTCGGCACTCGGCCGCGCGCTGGCGACCTTCCACACGCCGAACGACGATCCCTCGGTCAACGTCTTGGCGCAATGCCCTTCAGCCATTTTCGAACTGCTGTGGCCGATAGACGTGAACGACCCGGACAACCTGCAAGCTGACGCGCTACATCAACCTGCCCTCGCAGTGGACGGCGCGCGCGGGCTCCGGCTTCGACACGTTCCTGATCGAGGGCTACCAATATCCCGGAATCAACCACAACCTCGATCAGGCGACCCGTTGCGCGCAATACGCATGGAAGGAACTCTCCTGGGACCAGGCGCACTGCCGTTACCTGATGGGCCTCTACTACGGCACGTGGTCGTGGCTACGGGAATTCGTGAACGTCAGCCGCCTCGGCCTTCCGGCAATCAAGCTCTGGGCCTACGATCATCTGTGCCTGTTCGGTTGGCCGGTGCCATTGCCCACCACCGACGACAGGTCGTTTATCTACTGAACACTTTATGGAAACCCTAGAAACCCGCATCGACGAGGTGGCGCGGGTCGCCGTGCGCCTCGAGCAAGAAACTGGCTGCCCAGCCCAACTGATGATCGCCCAGTGGGCCATTGAATCGAAGTGGGGTGAAAAGCCCGTCGGCCACGCCAACTATTTCGGCATAAAACGCGCCGCCCGCCACACCAAGTGGTGCACCGTGGCGACGCAGGAGGTCTTCACGCCGGCGCAACTGTCCTCATGGAACGGCCACCACGCCAGCCAACCCGCCCGCGTCCTCACCACGATGCCCGGCGGCCGCCTACGCGTCGAGATCGACGACGAGTTTGCCGATTACGACTCACTGGATGCCTCTTGCCAAGATTACGCGTGGCTGATCACACATGGCGAACCCTATCAGCACACGTGGCAACGATATCAGCAAAATAAGGACCTCGCAGGCCTGATCGGTGGAGTCGCCCGAACTTATGCGACAGCACCGCGATACGCAGAGTTAGCCGACGAGATCGCAACGCAGTCAAATGTCGTCAAAGCGGTCGCTGAAGCAAGCGCGGCGGTGGCGACGCCGTAGGGCTTGCAGAACTTCTGGACGCGCAACGCGCGAATGAAGAACGAGGGATAGTAGGCCTTCCAGGTTACGATCCCCCCAATACGACAACGAGGAGTTCCCTGTGGCTACGCAAGCGAATCGACCCCGCCTGATGGGAAAGGGGTTACCTCCAGCAGGGGTCCGGCCCAGTGGCGCCCGCTTGCAATGCCGCGTGCCACACCTTCGCATCACAGAGTTCTGGGGAACAACCGTGCAACTTCGCACGAGTCTCTAGCTCGTCCTGGTAGTACGTCGCTCCGTCCGGCGCGATCGCAACAACAATGTCGGAGGGACGCATCTCGGCGATCCTCTCTGCAACCGCTAGCACCATTCCAGATGTCACGCCAACACCGATCCCTTCAGCATCTGCGAAGCGCAGTGCTGTAGCGATTGACAGTGCGTCCGGCACCTTCGCGTACTTATCAATCACGTCGCCAAATCGCCAAAGAATCTGCGATGGACTCGGCAGGCCGGCGCCGACATTAAGATAAGGCTCGAAGACCCCGCCGAAAATAGTGGAGCCAACAGGCTCCACGCCGACGACTTCGATACTCGCAGCACGGGCTTTCAGTGCCCTACCCACACCGCAGATCGTGCCGCCGGTGCCGACGGCGCATACAACGACGGATACTGTACCATCGGTCTGGTCCCATATCTCCCGACCGGTCGTCATTTCGTGAGCTGCAACATTGGCTGAATTTCCGTATTGATTGCACCAGACGAAACCCGCATTCCCGTCGAGTTCCCGCGCTCGATGCACGCGTGCAATTCGGTTGTTGCCGTCTGGGGACGAAACACTCTCGACGACCGCACCAGCACTTAGGAGCCGCGCGAGTTTGGCATGGCCCATCGTCGGGTCAACAATACAAAGAACCTCGATATTATATTCCCGCGCGAAGAGTCGAAGTGACACGCCAAAATTGCCGGAGGTAGATTCCACAATTCGACTGCCGGGTACGAGCCGTCCTGATCGAAGCAGGTCCTCGAATATATAATAGGCAGTCCGATCCTTGATTGATCCGCAGGCGTTGTCTCCTTCAAGTTTGGCGAGCAAGTTCCCTTTTTTAGCGAAGCGTTCCGCAGAGATCAGGCGTGTCCCACCGATTCCATAACTGCGCATCGGGCCGAGAGCGATCATTACGGTTTGCGGGAGTAGCGGATCGAGATCTCAGACGAAAATCGACAAGGGAGTGATAGGGATCCGCCGCGCACAAGTAGCCACACCTGTTCGGCGAAATCTTCACGTCGGAACATGCCGATCCGATCCGCAGGGCCGTCTGATGTTATGTTCCAGGCACTACACCCCATTTCGCCGTCGCTGTTTATGGTGAGGCTTGGGACGCCTCCCATCGCGCGAATGTCGTAGCCCACCTGACGGAGGCGTTCGGCACTGCGCTCAACGAGTGGCACCCGCCCGAGAGGCAGGCTCAACTTTAGCGAACGGAGGCGCGGGTCAGGAGGCAGTCGGGCCAAGTCGTCGAGGGCCGAAGCGAGGTCCGACTCGCGCAGAAAGAGATCGTCCAATCGGCGTCCGCGTCCAACTGGTTGGAGTTCGAACAAGCTGAAACGCGAATGTCCGCAATCGAGGAAAAAGCTGAGCATATCCGGCACGCAGGCGATGTTCATACGATGGAGCGTAATTCGTATCGTCACCGCCACACCATCGGCCTCAAGTTGGTGGCAGGTAGCGAGTACCCTTCCGAGGTCGATGCCCCTGATCTGACGCTGCATTGCGTCGGTATGTCCCTCCAGAGACACGCGCACATCTCCGAACTTTCTGAGCCTGTCCCCGCCAATCGTTATAGGAGCCACTCCCCCAGTAGTAATCGTCACTGCGGACCAACATGGATCAGGCACAAGATCCATGATGGACGCTAAGTCGGTACGAAGAAAAGGCTCGCCTCCCTCCATGTGTATGTCCGCCTCGTAGTGGTTGGTCAGAGATCCGACAATGAACGCAATGTCCGAAGTCGACAACATCTCGCCAGTGGCGTCACCGAGTGTCCTCGCGTCATAGTAGCAATGAAAGCACTTCAGATTGCATAATGGCGTGATGTACAGGTGCACGTTAAGTGGATCACTCCGGAACTCGCCGGATGCTATTTCAGAGTCCTGACCACTGAGATCATGACTCTTGTCTCCTCCTGGAATCATCATGGTGCACTCCTATCTCTTCTGCGCGGTATGATACAGGAACGTGTCCCGGAACAGGAACGAATAGCCTGGCTACCGCCGTAACCTGCCAATAGAACCCCGTGCTGTGTGGCCGCGCAACGACTGACAATACACGCCATCTTATCTCCTGATCAAAGTGCACCCGCGCGTGCCGCCAAAACCCGGATTCACGAGGAGCGCGAGTTCTCCAGGTTTCACGCGATTCTCCCTGACTGCATGGTCGTAGTGTACAAAACTATCGTTCGAGTTCAAATGGCCCGTCTCGCCGATGTAGTCCGTTAGAATGCGCTCGCGCGGGAAGCGGGCTAACCGTGCGACTGCGTCCCAGATTGACAGGTAGGGAGTGTGCGGCACGATCAGCGCCACATCGTCCAGCGTTCGACCTGCCTGGGCGAGACACGAAACAAGCGCGCTGCGAATCAACATTGGATTCTGCTCTCGAAATGCTGCGATCTTCTCCCAAGGCGAGAGTTCTCCGCGCGTAGCGAGGACGTTCGTATGGTGGAATGATGCCAGCACCCGATGTTCATCAGTGTGTCTGCCTACCGCCAACGCCACAGCAGCGTCTCCCATCGCGGATCCAAAGAAGATGCGCTGTCTGGGTGTATACGCCCGATCGGCGCCAATGAGGAGCACGCACTGGTCGGCGGGGAGAGTGCGGGACCACGCCCCCGCCAGCTTGAGCGCTGCATGGAGGATGGCACAGGGCTGCCCTGAAACGGCGATGGAGGGTACGGGCGGGACGTTCGCACGCTGGGCTATGTCTTCCAGAAACGGCGTGTCGACGGGCGCGACCGAAGGCATGGAGTGCGCAAGGACGAACGCCCCTATGCGATGCGGCCCGACACGGTCGACAACTGGCTCGGCGGCGACGGCAGCCAACGCAGCTAGCGAGCCCGGTGGCGCGATCGGCACCTCGCGAAGTCCGCCCCCGAGTAGTCGTTCAACCATGGCCTCGTCGTATCCCGCTTCCTGCGCGAGTTCCTCCACCGATCGTCGCGGGGGGAGTGCCGTGCCCATTGCCAGCAGACCAAAGGCTCCTTCTTGCGACAGGCCTAAGGTCTTCATGATTCCTCCGTGTGGATCCTGCAGGCGGCGGCGCGTAATGATTCTCGATCAACTTTACCGTTCGGCGTCCTCGGAAGCAGACTCTCCTGCACCAAGAACTGGACTGGACACGCCGCCGAGAGGAGATTCTCACGGCAGCGGGACTGCAATTCGGGGATGCTTGCCGTGCCACCGGCGACGACGAATGCTATGACTGCTTCCCCGCGCAGCGAATCCGGCACACCGACCACGGCCACCTCAACCACCCACGGAACGGCCATAATTACATCCTCAACCTCGGATGGACCCACGCGGTGTCCGAGCGATTTGATAACGGAGCGGCTCCGCCCGACAAAGTAGAGGAATCCATCGCCGTCCTGTCGGAACAGGTCATGCGTCCAGAGTTCGGGCGTGCCAGCGAACCCCGGTCGAAATCGGTCGGCCGTCTCTTCTGGAGCATTCCAGTATCCGGCCATGACGTTAGGGCCTCGCACAACAAGCTCTCCGACATCTCCTGACGGCACGTTGTGTCCTGTCTGATCGACCACCCGGACGGATGTACCCGGAAGTGGAACGCCCACAGTGCCGGGGGGGCGGGACAGAGCGTCGGGCGGGCAAATGCTGACGCGCTTGCACTCGGTGAGTCCATACATCGGCGAGATTCGTGCTTGGGGGAAGAGTTCCTGGAGGCGGTTAATGTGGGGCTCCGGGAGAACCTCTCCGGTCGACGTGACGAGCCTCAGGGCTGGGAGCGAGATCCGCTGCAGGAGGCCCGAACGAAGAAGCAGTGCGACCGTCGAAGGGTTCGTCGGGAGCACGGAAACCTGGTGATCCCGCATTAACTTAGGCAGTAGATGAACCTGCGGAGCACTACCGGCGAGGACTAGTGTCGCCCCGGCGCGTAACGTGAGAAAGACTTGATAGAGGCCATAGTCAAACGAGAACGGAAGGGTGCCGAGAACGACGTCTTCGGATCGGTACTGCAATACGGACGAGATCGCGTTCACGGCGAAGACGATAGATGCATGTGGACAGACAACTGCCCGCGGCGGTCCCGTCGAACCGGAAGTGTACATCAGCGCCGCCGTGGCATCTGGAGCCATGCGGTCGGCCGAGGCCTGTTCGGGCGCAGTGTCTCCAGAGCGGTCATGGTGATTCCCTTCGGTTGAGAGCAAAAGAGTCGGCCCATCGCACAATGCGCCAAACGTGGGCATCGCCGAGGCACTCACACAGAGGGCGCGTGGCGCGGCGTCGCGAACAAGAAATGCCGCAGCCGATTGCGGGGTCTCGGGATGCACCGGTACGATGACCCCTCCATAGTCAAGCACTCCGAGGAGTGTGACCACCATCGCGGAGTCACTCTCGCCCGCGCACATCACGTGCTGCCCTGCGGCAACTCCTGCCCCGGCCAGCCAGTCGCGGATGTGGCCCACGGCATGGAGGAGTTCGCGATATGTCATCTGCCTATCTTGACCGATGATCGCGGGTTTGTTCGGCCAACGGCTCGCGGCCCTGAGGAGCATGTCCGAGACTTTACGATGGCTCACAAGACTGGCTCCAATCGACGGAAGAAGGGACGCTGTTTCCGCGGCTGCGCCACCTGGACCAACTTCCGAAGACGTGCCACGAGCGGTTCGGTTAGCCCGGATACACTGGAAACCGCAGGGTCCGCAAGCCCCGTCGCTATCCCCATGAGGGCATGGTCTACACGTTCGGTGGCGAGTTCGGAATGGATTCGCGTTACCTCACTCAGATCCTCCTCCGTATAACTGCGATCGCGCCGAATCGGTTCGCCCGCAAAGAGCCAATAGGCAATGTCCCATAAGTCCTCCGCACCGAGCCAGAACCCTGATGACGCCGGTTGATCGAGCACCTCCTGCCTCACGCCCAAAGACATGGCGAGGCAGCGTACTTGCATCTTGTACAGATGGATGATCGGCTGAACGTGAGCGAGACCATCACCAAATGGCAGGAAGAATCCGGTTTCAAGTTCTGTTCGATTCGACGTGCCCACCACGACATAGCCGCGATCCTGGTACGTCGATAGGATGGGTGTCCGGACCGAGCATTTAGCACGTGCAGGATCTAGAATGCCCGTTGGGCTGAATTGCTCCGCCGGATCCCCGGCCGCCATGGCCTCGATCAGTCGCACGGGCATCCCTCGGAGGTCGATTCGAACCAAGGGCACGTCGACCTCACCCGCCATCGTTTCTGCATTCATCAGATGACGTGGATCCATGTCGTCCTGCAACACGACGAACAGCTTCGTTCTCGGGGCTCCGATCGCGCGCACCGTTAGCCGGGCGACGACGTCGGAGTCGAGGCCGCCGGATACTGCCACGACCGCCGGGTACTCACCAATCTCCCCGTTTAGGAAACCGAGGATCCGCTCAACTTCCACCTCGGCGTCTAAGGGCATCGAGAACATCTCGACTCCAATCTTCTCAGTCATGACATAGCCTCCAGTAAGACAATACCAAGTGCACCGAACCAACCACGGTGGACTAGGGCGCCGGGTCCACGAGGTAACACTCCTGCTTCGAGTGCGGTCGCCAGCGAAATGAGAATGTCCGCACTGCCGAAATCTTCACTAGTCCACACCGGACGCCCGATCTCCGGAATGCCTGCAGACTCCAGAACTCCGACCGATGTGCCCATGGGCGCACCGATAAACCAACGCAGATCCGTGAGACACAAGCCCGCGTCTCGAAGCGCGAAGACGGTCAGTGTCGAGATTGATTGGGCCGGTTCCGAGCCCATCGCGACGCCGATCACCCGGAAAGCCGCGTTCACCGACTGTGTGGTAGCCCCGACCGCGAAGGCCGCAGCCGCGTCAGCGAGAATACCACCGGATAAAGGTGAGCGCAAATCTGGCCATAATACAATCTGACTCGCACAGACCACAGCCGGCAACTCCACGGCGCCATTGAGCGACATCAGGAAGAATGCGGCCGGCACCTCCGCGCCCCCGCGCCCGCCGAGGGCGATCGGCGAAGCACGGACTAACCCGCACCGTTCTGCGAGCACGTAACTAGGTGCTGGCCCCCCAAAGTGAGAGCCACTGCGACAATCGAATAGAGTCCGCACATGGGTTGGCCCGCCGGCGTGACCGGAGGCCACCGCTGCGAGCGGCCCGGCGCAGTCCTCAACGGCCTCTACCATTGCCGGCACAGGAATCCGGGACAGCGCTTCCTCGTTGTGCCTGCCGTACGCGGCATAGACTAGGCCCGTTAGCTCGTCTCCGGCATCTCTCCTGGTCTCGCACACCGCTTCTGGAACAAAGTGGCACGGTAGGGACATCCACAGCGTCATATTCTCAACCTCGATGGGAAAGTGCGATCGAGCGCAGGTGCGATATCCGCACCTAGCGCACGGTGAGCGGCACGCAGAAGGTCCGAGGCGTCGCGCGATTCTTCCCCGATTGCCACGAGCCCAACCTCGCGTAGCCCCATGGAAGACGGAGGATCCATCGATGCCACAAACACGCCGCGCTGCGCGCCAGCGATGGGATACCAGGACGGTGCCAGTTGCTCGCGTAGCTGTCCATAACTCTCACAGTGTTTGCCGAGCTCGATGCGATCGGCACTGGCTAACGCGATGATGTTCTGCCATGCCGGCCCGGCGAGACTTGCACCTACGTCGTAGAGGTGCGTTGCAAGTGTTCGTCTGGCATTGAGCTCGATACATCGCACCTGGTCGCCGCCATCGACGAGCCCGTCGACGCCGAATGGCCCAACGTAGCCCAGCTCCGTGGCGATGCGTCCAGCCACGTTTGCGATCGCATCCAGGCGCTCACGAATCGGGCTTTCCAGCGCATCGCGTCCGACGATGGCTCCAAGATAGCGACCGCCCTCCGAGGCGGCGAACCGAGAATGACCGTGGACGACCGTCTCACCCCGGATGTTGGTTACGGCAAAGACGCTAACCGTCGTCGGGGGCTGGTTTCCACAACGCACAAGCTCTTCGATCACCAGCGGACCCCGCGCGAGCGGTCGACATATCCTCGCGGCGACAGTGAGTAGTGCCCCGATTCGCTGGCGAGGCGTAGTGGGCGGCAATACCACCGTCCCAACCCCACCGGCGCCCTTGTCTGCCTTCACGACCGCACCAAGCCCGCACGCATTCCAGGAGTACACCGTGTCAATCGCGGTCTCCAGATCTGAGCATATCCACCCGAACGGCGGATTGAGAACTGTTTGCCGGGCGGCATCGCGCACAGCTGAATCCCGAAACCCGGATTTCGAATCGAGGTAGGCTGCGCTCCAGTGAGAAGACCCCGGTGGCGATTCGGACTCGAAATTGCCGACCTCCGCGGCGAGCAAATCGCGCAACGCGCAGACCTCGCGCGTCCAAGACCATGCCCGAAGTGTGGCCCCTCGGCGCAGGTTGCTACGGATTGTATCGAGCACCAGTTCGTCGTGCAGAACGGCATGCGACAGGCTCTCGCCGGTGTGGGATGGCGTGACGCATTCGACATGCCCCGCGCCGATTACGCGGGCCACGTCGGTGACGAAGTCCGGGTCCAGGGCTTGGGGAGTTACAACGAGCTTCTCGTCTCCGCACCAGGATACGGCGAGAGAGGAGGTCCGTGCGCAGGCTAAATCCCAGATGCGTCGCGACGGCGGGTCGAGTGTTCGAACGAACGGCAAATAGCCCTCAAGCACGTTGGACAGGATGATGGAAGCGCCATCGCTCATGTTGCATGACCTTGCACGGGAACACCGACCGCCTCGGCCAGCAATCTCTCGAATTCCTGTGCAGCCAGAGACGCCCGTTCAGCATCTTCGGCGAGAACGGCATAGCCGATGTATGGAACGCTCCTTCGCAGTGAAGACACGATGGTCGGGATAACCGAAACTGAAGATGCCCGCGTGATGCACTGGAAGCGTTCGATTGCCTTGCGAACCTGACGATAGGAAGCATCGTGCGCGCCGGCGAGCGTGCAGTGGTCATTCGCGAGCACGGCGCAGTCATCGTACCAGTGATCACCGCGCAAACGCCGCGCGATCGCGAACACGTGTGAAGGGCTTGCACGCCGCGCATTCATCTCTGTCACCCAGACGGAACCATCGCCTGAAACGACGAAATCGAGGTCGAAGAGCCCACGGAAGCCGTGTGCTGCCACCGCCGCGCCGACCACGGCTCCCGCCTTCACCGTTCGTTCCGTGATCGCCACAGAGAGGGCGCCGCGTCCACAGACAACGCCCATGTAGTACTGCGACTTCTTCATGCGCATTCGCCCGCCGCCGAGGTAGTAGGTATTACCATCAGGCTGAACCTCGAAGTCCGCGGTTACCGAGACGGCGTCCTCGCCGAAACGTCCGGTGATCCACTCCTCGATGACGATTGGTCTGCCAATCCACCCTGAATCAAATCGCATACGCGACCGCAGTTCGCGCAACACTCGATCACGCTCCGGAATCGTTCCGACTGGCGGAACCCTGAGAATGCCGAAGCCAGCCGTACCGTGGGCAGTCTTGAGCACACAGCCTCGATTCTGTCCTGAGAAGTACGCAGTCGCTTCCAGCGCGGTCTCGGCGTCGGGCACGATAAATCCTTCGGGCATCGCGACCCACTCTTCCAGCCGCGCTTGCCGGATGAAGTGGCGAAAGCCAGCCTTCGAATCGAGATCCCAGGCAAGCCAAAAGAGATCTACGTCCGGCAATCCCACAGTGCGCGAATGACCATCCATGCCGAGTTCACGCAGCAGAGTCCCCAGCTGAGGCGTAGGACCCCACGCGCCGAGCAGTGCCCCTCCCACCTCACCGCGGATCGCGCCAAGGAGCGCCCCGTCCCTAGCGATATCGTCGCAAAGACTCCTCGTTCGGCCGCATGAGGCCCACACTCGCAGCCGCCGGAGGTCGAGGGTCCCCGCGATATCTGCCAGCCACTCCGCGTCTACGTCTTGCGGGGCGAGGACCGTCGTATCGTCTCCGCCCCAGAAAACTGCAAGATCCGCGAGGTCGGTTCCGGGGATGTCCCAAGCGGCCATCTCGAACTCCGAGGTGCCGACCCCGAGGGTTCGCAGATTGTATTCAAGGATGTTCGCGAAAACGAACTGCTTCACTCAGACTCCCGCTCGGTGAGCGCCATCACGAGATCAGTGAGCCCGCCCAGGGTCCGGAGCCCGATTTCGAAGTCGTTTGCGACCGGATCGAGGACTATTCCGTATCGTTCCTCGATCGAGACAATCAGATCGATGAAACCAAGCGACTCCATACCAGCATCCTCCCGAAGACGTAACGAAGGCTCCAGCGGCACGGGCCGCGTCGGCATGGACGAAGCAGTCGCCACCATCGCCGCCAGCTCTCGAATCAGGGCATCATAGGTCATGAAGGATCTCCAAAGCGGTACTGCCCTTCGATGAATCGCATCGGGTCCTGCCGCTCGCGGACGAGCGCTTCTCTTGGGCCGTCAACCAGAACTTCGGCGGCGCAACCGTGACTCAAGAACATTCCCGCGCTCGCCGTCAGTGAATATGCGCCGGCCAGATGGAAAACTAGGAGACTCCCAGGGCACGGTGTGGGGAGTACAACGTTCGCCGCCACCCGGTCGATCGGCGTACAAAGTGGCCCGCACAGGCTCATCACCGAGTCGGGCCCGCGTGGGCCGATGACATCCACCGGCATCGGACGGGCACCGGCATAACCATCGCGGCCACCGATCGCCCCCGCACCTCCGTCGAGTACGACAAAGGTGAATCCATCGCGCGGTTTCACGTCGATCACCGAACAGATCAGGACGCCAGAGCGAGCCGTCAGGAAACGCCCCGACTCGAAGAAGACGGTCTCTGTCCAGGGGTGCGAATCGATGAAGCGGCCGATGATCCGATCAAGTTCCGTCCGGAGCGACGAGAGATCAAGCGCCTGCTCACCGCGATAGCAAGGGACTCCGAAGCCACCCCCCGCATCGATGACCCGAAGCCGCCTGCCAGACGCCCGCTGTAACGTCGCGGCCGTTTCAAGAATGAGTGCCGTGTTCGCAATGATGCTACGGTGGTCGAGAATTCGGGTCCCCAGGTATGCGTGGGCTCCCTCGATGTCGATGTCACCGCTGTGCCGAAGGTCGGCCTGCAGGACGGCGAGCGCCTCTTCCAATGTCATCCCGAACTGCGTTCGCCCTCCCATTGCGAGGCCCGGCCCGTCGCCAGCCACCCCACGTTGCGGAAGCCCTGGGTTGATGCGAAGAAGCACCGGCACCTGTACGCTAAGATCCTTCGTTATTCGGGCGATTCGCTGGACCTCGGTCGGCGACTCAGCAACCAGCTTGCCGAGGCCCCGCATGGCCGCCGATTGGATCTCGCCGTCCCTCTTGCCAGGACCAACGAAGACAGTACGTCCGGCTTCCCCGCCCGCACGCAAGACCGCGCCGAGCTCTCCAATCGACGCGATCTCGAAGCCGGCTCCGAGCGATGCGAAGCGCTCGATGATGGCAATTGAAGGATTTGCTTTAACGGAATACAGTATTCGCGCGATCGGCGGAAGTGCACTGACCAGCTCATTCATCGCGGACGAGAGCAGCGCGGCGTCGTAGACGAACAGTGGGGTCCCAAAACGCGTCGCGAGCTTGGTGAGACGCTCGTGCGAAAACGCATCGGAGCGTGGTATGAGGTGGTTGGGCGGTGCGGAAGCGGTCATGACGACTCCGACGGACGCCGCAAAACCCACACCTGATCGCTCGCCCCAACAGTCAAGGGTCCGCCTGCAAAATCCCCATGGACGGCTTCACAGATGAACCCCACTTCTCCTGCGAGCGCCCGCACTTCTTCTGGATCGAGCCAGGTGAATTCGAACCTCGGTGCAATGGCCTCCGAGATCCGCCCAGACGCATCGAGACGCTGCACCAAGATCGTACAAGACATACGGCGTTTCAGAAAATCGTATAGGTAGGTGTCCCAAACGAGCACGGCCCCGTCCGCAGTCCTGGAGTCCACCATCAGTCGGGGTATCCTGTCGTGCGTTCGGGCCCAGGCTTCGGACCAGAGGTAGTGGTCGAATACAAAGCGCCCACCCGGCCTTAAGTGCTTGTGCACTCGTTCAAACAAGCGCCGCTTGTCGGCGTACTCGATGAAGTGGCCGATAGAGCGAAAGGGACATGCTATCAACTCTACCTGTTCCGCAAGCGACAAACAGCGGGCATCCTGCAACGACAGGTCCACGCGATCCGAAAGTCCAAGCGCTGCTGCGCGCGCGCGGCAGCGCTCGAGCATCCTGGGTGCCACATCGACGCCGATGATCCGGGCTCCGCGGCTAGCGGATTCGAGCGCTATCCGGCCGGTACCGACGCACAACTCAACGACCGTACATCCCGCAGAGACGAATAAATCCGAGTAGAACTGCAAGGTCGGGCCACTTGCTGGATCAGCAGCTGCCCAGAGATCGTAAACATCGGCAAGCGCGTCATACACCGCGGTCATTGGGCAGTCCCTCTTATCCGGTGCTCAGGCATCATGGCAGTGAAAGGGGCTGTCACGCGGTCCCACACCCCGTCCCCGAGGAGCTCGTCGGTTATTCGTTTGTATGCTTGGATCACGCGCGTCCGAAGGTCGGTGTGCGCTGCTCGGCGAGCTTCATCCCATCGTTCTCGACACTCGCATCGTAACGACGTGATTCGATTCAAGAGCGCTTCGCGTTCGCGCGACCCTCGCCATTCGTCGAAGAGGCCGGCGACACGCTCGAAACACAGCGCACAGGTCTCGGGGCCTCGATAGCGCGATACATAGCTGGGGTGGTAATCCGGCTGTGGGCGATGCCAGGCGATGTCGATGCGCGGAAATAAAGACGGATCGGTTCGGCATAGCACGTCCACAAGCGCCCAGAGCGGTGGCCGAGCGTAGAGGCCTCGTTCCTCCATCCAATTAATGATAGTGAATTGCTTTGTGTTGACGGGAAGAAGTACGCAATGGCCAAATCCCATACCAAATGAGTCGGATATCGACCCGACCGAATCCGCCACCTGTTCGCCAGCAGACAGGAACGGCAATCCGACGAGCACATTGGCAACTGCGATGGCCCCTCGGCCTACGATGATGTTCACGGCATGCCGGAGGTCGTGCCCACGCATACGCTTGTTCACGCAGAACCGGAGTATCCAGTCGTCCGTTGATTCAACGCCGAGTTCTACGGCTGTGCGCGCCGGCGACAAGATCGCGACACACTCAGCAACTTTGTCTTCGGTGACGGTGTCGGCTCGAGTCTCGAATGTTACGGCCGCCGGTCGTGCTTCGCGGATGGCCTTCAGTATCTCCCTCCGAGCGACGTCGGGCACCTCCCACGAATCAAGGAAACTCCCAGAGGTATTCAGCAGTAGCGTAGACGGAGGCGCCTCCAATTTTGAGAGACCCTCTCTAACGGATGCGATCATCTCACTCGGATTCACCTCCGAACTGATCCAATAGTCACACATGGCGCAACCACCGCGGTGTGTGTGGCGACAGCCACGCGTGCGGAACCAGAGGCGCGCGAGTGTTCCCCAGACCTCCGACTCGAAGTCCAGAGTGAAACGCAGGCTTGGAGGGACTGGCGGGCGCTCGTCGCCGAGGATGCGCGCAGCAAGTTCGAGGACCGGGTTGACAGAACTTTCGTACATACCGCCTATGGGAGATTTTGGCATCACGTTCTCGCGATCACAAGGTGCCGCAGCGCAAGCCCGGTGTGCGATGCTGCGCATTCTGCCACGATCTCGGGTGTCCCCTCGACTACGACGCGGCCTCCCCCCTCTCCTGCCTCGGGACCGAGATCGATGACCCAGTCTGCGGAGGCGATAAAATCGAGGTCATGCTCGACGACGATCACGGTGTTTCTCCCGCTAACGAGTTCCTCGATAACGGCGCGCAGGCGATCGACGTCCGACGGATGCAGCCCTCGAGTCGGTTCATCTAGGATATAGGTCTGTGACGAGCGCCCGAGACGCGATGCGAGCTTCAGGCGTTGCGCTTCGCCCCCGGACATCGTGCTGAGCGGCTGGCCAAGTCGCAGGTAGCCAAGCCCGACTCGATCCAGCAGGCGTAAACCGGATTCAGCAGCAGTCCCGGTGAGCACGGCCACGCCCTGGCTCACCGTAAGATCCAGGAGTTCGGCCACGGTAAGCCCCTTGAACCGGAATTTGAGGACGGCTGAATCGTACCGAGAGCCATGACATTCCTCGCATGTCCTTTCGAATGTGCCGAGGAAGTGCATGTCCATCTCAACCACGCCCAGCCCGTGACAAACCTTGCAGGCCCCTTGGCCGTTAAAGGTGAACATAGCAGGGCTCATCTTCGCCTCAGTTGCATACAACGCCCTCACCGCGTCGAACACGCCAATGTACGTGAGAGCGTTGGAGCGCGGACTCGACCCGGGGGCAGACTGGTCGACGAGGACCGTTTGGGGATGCTGTTGAAGGAATTCATGCACGAGCGAGCTCTTTCCGGCGCCAGAGACTCCGGTGAGGCATACCAGGACGTTCTTGGGAATTCGAACTGTCAGGTTCCTCAGATTGTGCAGGCGGGCGCGCTTCACTTCAAACCACTCCGTCGGCGTCCGGCGGCGTGGCGGCAAGGCAAAGCCCACCCGCCGCATGGCCATCGCCCGCCCGGTCTCGGTATCAGAGCGTTCCAGCTCCCTCGGCGTGCATGCCGCGACCAGATGCCCCCCCTGGCTGCCGCCTCCCGGTCCAAGCTCAATGACGTGGTCCGCAGCCGCGATGACTTCCAACGAGTGCTCGACAATTATGACTGTATTGGGGCGGGAGACAAGGTTCCGCATCTGGTGTAGGAGTCCGGCAACGTCTCGGGAGTGGAGGCCGGTTGTGGGTTCATCGAAAACGTACACCATCTCGATGAGTCCCGATCCTAGGTGACGGGCGAGGCGGACACGTTGTGCTTCGCCACCGGATAGGGTCGCCACCGACCTGCTGAGGGATAGGTAGCCGAGTTGCAAAGATATGAGGTCATCGACGATGCGCATGACGAAAGTGCGCACTGACGCTGCGATAGGGTCGTCGATCGAATTGAGGAACTGTTTCAACCTTCCGATCTCCATCATTGCGACTTCGCCCAGAGAGATGCCATGGATCTTGACCGCGCGGGCCCGAGCGTTCAGCCTGCTCCCGCCACAAACAGAGCACGGCGCAGAGGCAAAGAATGTCATGTCGTAGGCCCGTCCCTGCTGGCCTCGTTGATCCGAAATCCGGTGTTCGAGCCTGCGGACGACTCCCTCAAATGCAAAGCTCTGGACATACCCGACCGAGGAGTTCTCCTGGCGCTCAGCCTCGGAGTAGAGAAGGCGGTTAAGTTCCGACTTTGTGAACTGGCCGAGCGGCTTGCTCATATCGAAGTAGCCGGTCGCTGCGATGATATTCAAATACCTCGATCCAATTTTCCAGGTCCGATGTCGAATGGCGCCTTGCGACAGGGACAAATCCCAATCGAGTAACCGATCGGGGTCGGGCAGAAGTTCGTCCCCGAGACCGTGACACCGTTCGCAGGCCCCTTCAGGATTATTGAAGGAGAAGTCGCTGGAGTTGAGCGCCGCGCCGCCGAGTCGCGAAAATAGGAGTCGCAGGAATGTGTATGCTTCAGTGACGGTCCCAACTGTCGAACGCGGGTTCTGTCCGAGCGGTCGCTGATTGATCACGATTGTCGGGGATAGGCCTTCTACGGAGTCGACGGCCGTCGGCCCGATCGGAGGAAGGGACATCCTCGCGTCGACGCGAAGCGAATCGAGGAACTGACGCTGGCCTTCGGCCACGATCGTATCGATGACAAGAGATGACTTCCCGGAACCCGACACGCCAGTGACCACAACGAACGCATCGCGGGGAATGTCGACGTCGATGTTCGCGAGGTTGTTCTGGCGCGCACCTCGAATCCGGATCGCCCTGCACGTCGCGAAGGTTGGCGACTCTCCCGAGCGCCCTTCGGATTTCATGAGCAGACCCTTCCGACGTTGAGCCTCATAGAATCCATATAATGAAGGACAGTCATTTCAGTTCCCGGTTATCGCGACCTACTTATGGCTCGACAAATGTCAGACGCAGCGGCCCACGGCAACGGGGCATGCGACTGCGGTTCGCCAATACTCCTAGGACCTCCGTGGTCTCCTCCTGACTGAATCGCGAGTTTGTGGAAGACGTAGCTCTGTGCCGACTCGCAGCCTCGAGGCGCCGTTATGGATAGCCGCTCTTGCTGGGCGGGCGTGTCGCCACGAGGCCTGGCTATAGGAGCGCGAGATTGTTCGCTTGGGCTATCGCGAGACGGGCCTATGCGAACGTATACTCCTCCTGAGGCTCTTGGGAAGTTCCACACACTAAGCATGTGGCTCCTCCGTATTAGGCTCGTCCAACTCCCCGGCAAGCTGCCCAGCTGAGATTCGCATCGAATGCCACATCGGTTCAAAGCCGATTCGCTCCCAACATGCAATCGCATCGTAGTTCTGTGCCATTACGTCGAGCCATACTTCTGCGCATCCACGACTGGCAGCATCCTTCGCGAAAGCTTTGGCAAGACATCGGGCTACCCCTGTTTTCCGTGCCGTGGGAACGACGTACATGAGATGAAGACTACCGTACGGACATCGACTCCAGGGGACGGACTCAGTACTTCCAGCCAGAACTCCGACGGCAAGGTCGTCCTGCAGGGCCATCAGAATCTGCAGTCCGCGCCGTTGAACAAGATCCCGGACAGTACGTGTCAAAGCCTCCAGATCGCGATGGCTCAGCGCAGCGAATAGAAGCGTCGCGGTCGGCGCACTGGCCCAAAGATGGTCCGTGTCATCAGTGTTGAGCAAACGGTATATCGCACCAATGCGAGGATCCTTGTCGACGATTGAATCCCATGCTGCTTGGAGGAGGCCAACCGAGCGTCTGTCTCCCGCTTCAAGCCTGCATTTGCTTCGAGAGTTTCGTATGCTAGGCATTGCGCCTCGCAGAGTTGCACATTATCGTCTCGAAGCGGATTTTTGTCCAGGCTCCGCATTGCAGGCCTGGGGAGAGAGCGCTGCCTTGCATACGCATTTGCTACCTCGCGCAAGTCACCTAACGTGGTTACCCATGCAGTCAACTGCCAAGCATGGAACACCCTGACGCATTGTACCAACGAGCACGAAGCCCGGCGCCAAACCAACTCGGGCAGGGAGAATCAGCCGCAGGCGTTTTACGCACACAGCAGTTCTCCACATCCGAGGACAGGAGATCTCAGGGGATCGGACCGCCCTTTCAGGCATGGGAAAAGCCGATTTTCTCGGCGGCCAAGGCACCGATTTCAAACTGGCCGGCTTTATGCAAGAAAAAACCACTCTTTTCTTGCAAGAGCAAGGGCCGCAACTCTCCGCGCATACCGAGGGAATGGCTTGCAAACTGCCCCTCTCTCATCGCCGTCCATTCGCCTTTTAGATTCAATAAGTTGCGCCCCGGAGAGGTCGTTTTATACCGGGTTTTGTGGGGAGCCAATTAAATCAATACCCCTCAATAGCTTACAGCGGTTTCAAAGGCCCCACTGACAACGGCCCAGTACGTCGTTTTACGGCCCTTTTTGATGGACACCTGCTACAGTT
>Ga0302320_10009780_pt1 | contig 20534 bp, 19 predicted proteins | sample Bog_T0_3_FD_202130 | JGI IMG/M metagenome (GOLD analysis project Ga0302320, IMG submission 202130) | Peat permafrost microbial communities from Stordalen Mire near Abisko, Sweden - Bog_T0_3 | ecosystem: Environmental > Terrestrial > Soil > Wetlands > Peat | place: Sweden: Abisko, Stordalen Mire...
GCGGGCACAATTGCCCGACAAATTCCTCGCCAGCCCGGCGCTGGCCGGCGGGCGCATTTTCCTGCGCGGCGCAACCAACCTTTTCTGCCTAGGGCCGGACGCCGGCAAGCTGGCCAAACAACCGTGATGCATGACCGAAATTGACTCCAGTTTTGTCAAGGAAACAGTCGCCCGGATCGGCCGCAAACCCGAGGCGCTGATCCCGATTCTCCAGGCGCTCCAAGAGCATCACGGCTGGCTGCCCCCGGAGGAATTGGAGCGCCTCATGGAGCTGACCGACATCCGCCCTGCTGCCATCTCGGGCGTCGCCACCTTTTACGACATGTTCCGTCTCAAGCCGGCGGGCAAACACATTATCCGCGTCTGCCGCGGCACGGCCTGTCATGTGGCCGGCGCTGGCCATGTCGAGGACGCCTTGCGCCGCCACTTCAACATCCCTCCTGGCGCAGACACCGATCCGACTCGCCAGTTCACCGTCGAACAGGTCGCCTGCCTCGGTTGTTGCACGCTGGCCCCCGTCGTGGAGATGGGCGACGCGTCGCTGGGATACTCGTCCGCTGAGAAAACGCCCGCCAAAATCCTCGAACTGGTCCGTCAGACCGACGCGAACGGCGCAAAGTCCACCGAGGAAACAGGGCCGCTTCCCGCCGACGGCACCGCCCAAATCCGCGTCGGCCTCGGTTCCTGCTGCATGGCCAAGGGCAGCGACCAGTTGTTTCATGCCCTTCGCGAAAGCGCGGCCCAATGCGGGGTCCCGGTCGGCGTCAAGCGCGTCGGTTGCGTCGGCATGTGCCATCGCACACCGATGATTGAAGTCGCGCTGCCCGGCCAGGCGGCCACCTACTACGCGAACCTCGCGCCCGGCCAGGCCGGCGCGCTCATGCAGCGCTATTTCAAGCCGCGCGGTCTTTTCCGTCGCGCCGGCCGACTCTGGTCCGGCCTTATCGGTGGCCTGCTGCTGGATGAAGCGCCGCCCCAGGAACAGGTGACGCGTTTCTCCATGAGCAAACGCGATCCCGCCGTCCGCGCCTTCCTGGGAAACCAGGTCCACATCGCCACCGAACATTTCGGCGAACTCGACCCTCTTAATCTGGATGAATACATCGCCCACGACGGCTTTGCCGCCCTCCGCAAGTGCCTTGAATGCAACGACGACCTTCTGCCTGGACAGGACCGCCTTTCCAATCCGCAATCCGCAATCCGCAATCCACAATCCGTCCAGCTTTCCCCCGATCAACTCATCGCCGCCATCGAAAAATCCGGCCTGCGCGGACGCGGCGGCGCGGGCTATCCCGCCGGCAAAAAATGGCGCGCCGTCCGCCAGGGGCCGGGCGATGTCAAATATGTCATCTGCAACGGCGACGAAGGCGATCCGGGAGCCTTCATGGATCGCATGATTCTGGAATCCTTTCCTTTCCGGGTCATCGAGGGGGTCGCCATCGCAGCGGTGGCCGTCGGGGCGCACGAGGGCATTTTCTATATCCGCCACGAATACCCGCTGGCGGTCAGCCGTGTGCGTGCCGCAATTGCCCAACTGGAAAAACGCGGTTGGCTCGGCGCGAGCCTCATGGGTTCCGGCTTCCCTCTGCGCATGAGCGTCGTCGAAGGCGCGGGCGCCTTTGTCTGCGGCGAAACAACCGCGCTAATCGCCTCCGTCGAAGGCCGCCGCGGCATGCCGCGCCTCCGCCCTCCCTACCTCGCCGAGTCCGGCGTATGGGGCAAGCCCACGCTCATCAACAACGTCGAAACGCTCGCTCTCGTTCCTTGGATTGTTCGCCATGGCGCGGACAAATTCGCCGCCATCGGCACCGCCAAAAGCAAAGGCACCAAGGTCTTCGCCCTCGCCGGAAAAATCCGCCGCGGCGGCCTGATCGAAGTCCCCATGGGAACCACTCTGCGCCAGATTGTCGAAGAAATCGGCGGTGGCGCGCCCGAAGGACGCCGTATCAAGGCCGTGCAAATCGGTGGGCCGTCCGGCGGCTGCGTGCCTGCCAGCCTCATGGACACTCCGGTGGATTACGAATCGCTGCCCGAGGTCGGCGCAATCATGGGTTCCGGCGGCATGGTGGTCATGGACGACTCGGCCTGCATGGTGGACATCGCCCGCTATTTCCTCCAGTTCACCCAGGATCAGTCCTGCGGCAAATGCACCTTCTGCCGCGTCGGCACCAAGCGGATGCTTGACATCATGGACAAGCTTTGCGCGGGCAAGGCCCAGCGCCCGCACCTTGAGGAACTCGAACGCCTCGCCCATCAGGTCGCCGCCGGCAGCCTCTGCGGCCTGGGCAAAACCGCCCCGACTCCCGTCCTCTCCACCCTGCGTTATTTCCGCGACGAATACGAGGCCCACCTTCAAGGCCGCTGCCCCGCCGGCCATTGCACCGCTCTTATCAAGTATAAAGTCACTGCCGACTGCACCGGCTGCACTCTTTGCGCCCAGCACTGCCCCGTGAAGGCCATTCCGATGACCCCCTACGCGCGCCACGAAATCAACCTCGACCTCTGCACCCGTTGCGACACCTGCCGCAAGGTCTGTCCTCAAAACGCCATCGAGGTCGCATGAGCACAATTGCCATCCAAATTGACGGAAAGCCAGTCGAGGTCGCCCCCGGCCAGACGATCTTGCAGGCCGCGCGCCAGATCGGCCTCGACATCCCGACCCTTTGCCACCTGGAAAAGTGCGGTCCCCTGACCTCCTGCATGGTTTGTCTGGTCAAAGTCGTCGAGCGCGGCGAAGGCCGTCTCCTCCCCTCCTGCGCCACCAAGGCCGTTCCCGGCATGGTCATCGAAAGCGAAACCGAGGAAGTCCACGAGGCGCGCCGTACTGCGCTGGAATTGCTTTTCAGCGACCACGTCGGCGACTGTCTCTCGCCCTGCCATCGTCTCTGCCCGCTGCAACTGAACATTCCCGCAATAATCCGCCAAATCCAGGCCGGCCAACTGGACGAAGCCTCGGCCACGATGCGACAGGCGCTGCCGTTGGCCGGGGTGCTGGGGCGCCTTTGCCACCATCCTTGCGAACAAGGCTGCCGCCGCGGCGTTTTCGACGAGCCTGCCGCCATCCGCGAAATGGAACGATTCTTGACAGAGCACGAGCGCGGTTCCCCCAAGCCCGCGCCGACCCTGCCCGCTGGCGCCTCTGCCGCCAAGCGCACGGTCGCCATCGTGGGCGCAGGCCCGGCCGGTCTGGCTGCTGCCCATGACCTCGCCCGGCACGGCCACGCCGTCACCGTCATTGACCGCAACGCCAAACCCGGCGGCAGGTTGCGCGGCGTGCCGGAAGCCGAACTCCCCCCCGCCGTTCTCGATGCCGAAGTAGCGCTGCTGACCGCGATGGGAATCGTCTTCAAAACCGGCATCGAATTGGGAAGCCAAATCACTCTCGAAGGACTCAGCCGCGGCTTCGACGCCATTCTGCTCGCCGTCGGCGAATTGGCCGGCGAGGACGCCGCGAAACTGCGCGTGCCGCTCGCCGGGACCGCCATCAAGGCCGACCCGTCCACCTGTGCCGCCGGCGCGCCCAACGTCTTTGCCACTGGCGCGTGTGTCAAGCCTGTCAAACAACTTGTCAAGGCCATGTCCGAGGGCCGGGCCGCCGCCGAATGCGTCCACCGCCATTTGACAGGCCAGCCGCCGCGCCGCCCCGAGAAACCCTTTTCCAGCATCATGGGACGCCTGGAGACGGGCGAACTCCGTGACTTCCTCCGTACGGCCAGCCAGGAACACACCGTCAAGCCGTGCGACCGCTGCGCCGGCATCAACCGGTCCGAAGCCGTCCGCGAAGCCGCGCGATGCCTCCATTGCGACTGCCGCTCCTCGGGCAACTGCGTCCTCCAGCACTACGCCCAAGTCTATGGCGCGGACGCGAGCCGCTTCCGCTCCGAGCGTCGCCATTTCGAGCAGCAACTCCAGCCCGGCGGCGTCATTTTCGAGCCGGGCAAGTGCATCGTCTGCGGCATCTGTGTCAAGCTCGTCGAGATGGCCGCCGAACCCCTCGGCCTCACCTTCATCAGCCGCGGCTTCGACATGCGCCTGTCCGCCCCCTTCGACCGCACCATTCAAGCGGGCCTGGGAAAAGTGGCCGAAGAATGCGTCCGCCACTGCCCCACCGGCGCGCTCGCCTTCACCGAACCCCCCGCTTGATTTCGGATATGCGCTGAATTAACTTCCCGCCATGAGCATTCAGGAATTGGAATCGGAAGTGACGCGCTTGTCCAAGCCGGACTTGGCGGCGTTTAACCAATGGTTCGATGAATTTATTGCCGACTCGTGGGATAAGCAGATTGAAAGTGACATCGCCGATGGCAGGCTCGATCCCCTCGCCAGGCAGGCCGAGGATCAATTTGAAGCCGGCCACTGTAGTGCATTCTGAAAAGATAATTGCCTCCGCATTCGCGCGTCGCATCCCTCCGCAAGAGCAGCATCCGTCCTATTCGTCCTATCGGTCCTATCAGTCCCCAAACAGCAGCCGAAATTGGCGCTATTACTTTTGACAAACGACGCCAAAAAGATACTTGCAAATCTGTAAAGCAGGACGAAAATCACCAAAACGGCCCGCGCTGGCCGTGTGCAAGAACCCAAATTGGAAATATCAATTTAATTCAACCGACCGGAGGAGAAAACACATGTCAACAGAAACCAAATGCCCTTTCCAACACCCTGCCGGAGCCGGCACGTCGAACCGCGACTGGTGGCCGAACCAGTTGAAGCTCGAACTCCTCCACGCGCATTCCTCCAAGTCCAATCCCATGGACGCCGACTTCAACTACGCCAAAGAGTTCAAGAGCCTGGACCTGGCCGCGGTGAAAAAAGATCTCGCCGCGCTCATGACCGACTCCCAGGACTGGTGGCCGGCGGACTTCGGCCACTACGGCCCTTTCTTCATCCGCATGGCCTGGCACAGCGCCGGCACCTATCGCACCGGTGATGGCCGCGGCGGCGGCGGCAGGGGCCAGCAGCGTTTCGCGCCTCTCGACAGTTGGCCCGACAACGTCAGCCTCGATAAGGCGCGCCGCCTCCTTTGGCCTATCAAGCAAAAGTATGGCCGGCAAATTTCATGGGCCGACTTGATCATACTGACGGGGAACGTCGCGCTCGAAACCATGGGCTTCAAAACCTTCGGTTTCGGCGGCGGTCGCGAGGATGTCTGGGAGCCGGATCAGGATGTCTATTGGGGGAAGGAAACCGTCTGGCTGGATGACAAGCGTTATTCCGGCGACCGCGACCTCGAAAATCCGCTCGCGGCAGTGCAAATGGGGCTGATTTACGTCAACCCGGAAGGCCCGAACGGCAACCCCGATCCGATCGCCGCCGCGAAGGACATCCGCGAAACCTTCACCCGCATGGCGATGAACGACGAAGAGACGGTGGCCCTCATCGCCGGCGGCCACTCATTCGGCAAGACCCACGGCGCCGGCCCTGCATCCAATGTGGGACTTGCGCCCGAAGCCGCCGGCCTCGAAGAGCAGGGCCTGGGCTGGAAAAGCAGCTTTGGCACCGGCAAGGGCGGCGATGCGATCACCAGCGGCCTGGAAGTCACCTGGAGCACCACGCCCACGCAGTGGGGCAATAGTTTCTTCCAAAACCTGTTCGGTTACGAATGGGAACTCACGAAAAGCCCCGCAGGCGCCCATCAGTGGAAACCGAAAAATGGCGCAGGCGCCGGCACCGTGCCCGCCGCGCATGACCCCTCAAAGCGCATCGCCCCTTCCATGCTCACCACCGACCTCTCCCTGCGCTTCGATCCTGCCTACGAAAAAATCTCCCGCCGCTTCATGGAGCACCCGGAGCAGTTGGCCGACGCATTCGCGCGGGCGTGGTTTAAGTTGACCCACCGCGATATGGGTCCGCGCGCCCGCTATCTCGGCCCCGAAGTTCCGGCGGAGAATCTCATCTGGCAGGACCCCATTCCCGCCGTCAATCATCCGTTGATTGATTCGCAAGACATCGCCTCTCTGAAGCGCAAAATCCTGGCATCCGGTCTGTCCGTCTCCGAGCTGGTTTCCACCGCGTGGGCGTCGGCGTCCACATTCCGCGGCTCCGACAAGCGCGGCGGTGCGAACGGCGCCCGCATTCGCCTGGCGCCGCAGAAGGATTGGCAAGTCAACCAACCCGCCCAACTGGCAAACGTGCTCAAGACCCTCGAAACCATCCAGGCCGCCTTCAACGGCGCGGCGGCTGACGGCAAAAAAGTCTCACTGGCGGACCTGATCGTCCTGGCCGGTTGCGCCGCCATCGAAAAAGCCGCGAAAAACGCCGGTCACAAGGTCAAGGTTCCTTTCACACCGGGACGCATGGATGCCACGCAAGAACAGACCGACATCGAGTCCTTCGCCGTCCTCGAACCCATCGCCGACGGCTTCCGTAACTACCTCAAGGGCAAATACACCGTATCCGCCGAGGCGCTGCTGATTGACAAGGCGCAGCTGCTGACCCTGACCGCCCCCGAAATGACAGTCCTCGTGGGAGGCATGCGCGTCCTCAAGACCAATTTCGGAGCTGCGCAGCAAGCGCAACACGGTGTCTTCACCCAGCGGCCGGAGGCCCTGACCAACGACTTCTTCGTGAACCTCCTCGACATGGCCACCGAGTGGAAGCCCGTCTCGAAAGAGGCCGACCTCTTCGAAGCCCGCGACCGCAAAACCGGTGCGCTCAAATGGACCGGCACGCGAATTGACCTCGTCTTCGGTTCCAACTCCCAACTCCGCGCCCTGGCAGAAGTCTATGCAAGTTCCGACGCCGGGCAGAAATTCGTCCAAGACTTCATCGCCGCCTGGACCAAGGTCATGAACCTGGATCGCTTCGACCTTGCATAAATAAGCAGAGGACGGGCGCACGACAAAATTCTTCGCGATCTCCTCTCTCGCCCCGCTTGCGGGGAGAGAGTCGGAAAGAGGGGTTCCATAAATTTGTCCTACGCCCGAAGAGAACTGACACTTGCGCACCAGCGCCCACCCCTTCGCCGAAAACCCAAAAGTTAATCCCAAACGGATTGAATCATCCAGCCCGGGGTTGGCCGATTCACAGAGGCCTGCCCTGGGGGACAACACCGGATTGGATCAACCCTGAATGGGTTGAATCTCAGGGCCTTAGGCCAGGGGTCAGACCATGTCTGTGCGCAATTTTCCTCATTCATTCGTGCCCTGGTCACGGGTCAAACTGTGTTCTTGCGCTATAGTGCTCCTAGCGTTCCAATCCCGCCACAATAGAACGGCTTGGCCAACGTCAAAACACGCATAAACTCGGTTTGACCTCTGAGAATAGCTAGAATGGCGGAGTTGGTTTTAGTCATGGGTTCCGTCTTGAGTTTATGCCTTTGCCATCTCTGTGCGATATTTCGGGAGGAGAGCGATGGTTTTCGCCATCATTTCCGCCTGAGTGGCTTTGTCGGGCTTGGGGGGAGGCGTTGTCCGAGTAGCTACCGGAACCCCGATCGCGAGAAAGAGTTCCTCCTGCCCCGCTGGTGAACAGACGCAAAGCAACCGTGCCGGTTTCTGCGAAGCGTTCGTGAACGAATGAGGCGCGTTGGCCGGAATGTTGATGGTCTCTCCTGCTCGCACGACTGATTTTTTGCCGCGAAAGGTGGCTTCGATCTCCCCCTCAAGGATGGTAAACGATTCCTCAAAGTCGTGGCGATGAGGAGGAGGGCCGCCGCCCGGAGGAACGTGCATGTCAATGAGGCAGTAGCGACCGTCGGTGTCGTCACCGGAGAGCAGAATGGTATAGGTGTCCCCGACGATGCCGAGATGGCGAAGGCTCTGGTCGTTATTTGGTTTCGCAACCACCAGATTGCGAAGGAGATTGTCCGGTGGGATTGGCGAGACGGGCTGTGCTGTGATGGAGTTGTGGTTCATAGTGTTGATTTCTCCAGTCGGTATGTTCGCGGGTTGTAATCGGCAGGCTTGTGATTGGCCTCGCCGGGCAATTGTTCCCGCAGGAAGCCACTAATATCGTCGAGCGGTTCCTTGGAAATGGGTTATCCATGTCTGTGCGCAATTCTTCCCATTCATTCGTTCCTCGGTCACGGGTCAAACTGTGTTTTTGCGCTATTCTGTCCATGGCGTTCCAATCCTGCCACAAAAGAACGGCCTGGCAAACGCCATCGCACGCACAAGCGCGGTTTGACCCTGGGGCGATAAATATATCCAAACAAAAATCTTGCATCTACCTCAGTAGTAGGTAAAATACTAAAAATGAGCAATAATAATGTTGCTCGCTCGAGTGGGGTCCATGACCGGCGATGCGAAAAAAAAGCGAACCGATCTTCTGTCAACAAATAGTCAAACAAATTAAATTCAAGAGGAACAAATGCCAAATGATTCAACGATTCCTGTGACGAAGGGTACCGAGCAGGCCAAGCTTTTGGAGGCTTGGCGCATTTCCATGGCGCAGATTCCCCTGCCGAAGAAGGGCTCCTTTGAGGCCTCCTATCCGAGTAAAGAGTGGCGCGAGGTTCCAAGCGCCAAGGCGCGGCCATATCCATTGTTGCCACGGCGAGGGCCGAGACCCTTCATCGTCGGCGGGGGGAACGATCTCTGCGCCCAGGCGCCTACAGGGTTCATTTCCTCGGCGACCGGTTCTTTTGTCAGCGTCACTGGCGTGACGAGCGAGAGTGGGCTGAATGGCGGGACCGGGCCGGTGGTGGCTGATGCCTACTCGCTCCAACTCAACACGAACACCTTCCCGAGCACGGTTGCCGGTTCCCCCCCGGGATGCACTGGCTGGGAACAGTTCCTGTACTCAAATGATGGCACGTCCGGAGGCGTATACATTCAATACTGGCTAATCGGTTACGGCACGACTTCGCCAGGCCCCGGCTGGATTCAGGGACCCGCTCCAGGCTACACCTCGGATTGGTACCAGAACGCCTTGGGTCCGTCCGTGCCCAACCAGCCGATCACTAACCTGGGCCAGTTAAGCCTGAGCGGCTCAGCGAGTGCAACTGGCGACAGTTGCATTTTTTCGACAGGCAGCTCCATGTATGCGGTGATGGGTGACAATGCCGTGGATGCGGCCGCGGGCTGGACGATCGCCGAGTTCTGTGTGGTCGGCAATGGCAGCAGTGGTACCACCATCGGTCAGGCGAACTTCGTCATGAGCAGCGGAGGGACGATTGAAATTAAAACGGAGATTATCTACGGAGGTACCGCTCCTCCCAATTGCCTGGTTGATGGCTTTACAGCCGAGACGAACAATCTCTACTTCGAGCCGCCTGCGCCTGGCGCATCGCCGCCGGGGCCGGCACTCGAGGCGACCATGAGCAGCGGCCCCATCACGACAGCCAGTTGCGCATACGCGACCACCCTGGGCGACACCCATTTGACTACTTTCAAAGGGTTGTTGTACGACTTTCAGGCGTATGGCGAATTTGTATTGGCGGAAGTCGGTCCCGACTTTGTCGTTCAAACGCGGCAAGTGTCCGGGGCGCCGACATGGCCAAACGCAGCGGTCAACTCCGCTGTCGCGACGCGAATGGGCAAGACCAGGGTCTGTATCTGCCTCGACAGTCTTTCTATTGATGGCAAGACCATTAATTTGAGGGATGGCGAGTCGCATTCCGCCCCCGATGGTGTTGTCGTCATGCGAAAAGGGAATGTGTACTACATAGCGGGCCAGAGCGGCTATTCCGTGTGCGCCACAGTCAACGCTACTTGGATCAATGTCTCCGTCGGCCTCCGCAGTTGCGGTGCCGAAGTAAAGGGTCTCCTCGCCAACGCCAATCGAAACGTCAACCAGATCGCGGCGCGCGATGGAACCGTGCTGACGAACCCGTTTAACTTCGAACAGTTCTATGGCCATTTTGCCGATAGCTGGCGCGTCTCACCGAAAGACTCGCTTTTGCACGCGTGCGGGGACAAGGATCTTAAGAACGGGATTCCTCGGAAGCCGTTCTATGCGCGCGATCTGGAGTTGAAGGTCTACGAGCGTGTGCTGGCAGTCGCCAAAGCAGCGGGTGTGGAAGAGGGGGCACTCCTGGATGCCGCCGCACTCGACGTTGCGGTGATCGGCGACGATAAGGCGGCACAGGTTTTTGTTGGCGCGCCTACCCCAGTCGCTGTCGGGAAATTCGTCCGCTCATCCGGCGAAAGTGACCGGCATTCATGAAGGGATCGCCCAGACTCACACCCGCCCGTTCAAAGTGACGCTTATTGTGTATGGGTAGCGACCCACTGCTGTCCAAGACAGCGGTGGCCTACGGGGGTTTTCCTGGGGTTTTGGGCTTCATTTCTGTTGTTTTGAAAAACAGGTTGGTCAGGTGGGGGCCAGGATGCTGTCCAATTCAAGCTGCATCGGGGCGTGTGCGGGGTGTGCGGGGTCTGTGCGGGGTCAAACCATAACCTTACCCTTGAAACAGGTCTTGGCGGGTCGGTTCCGGCAGGTGAGGACGCTGACGATCCTCCACATCATTCGGGCCAGTCGCGGTGACTGTTGAGGATATCTGGGAATGCAAGCGGGGAAATCCGCAACAGTTCGCTCGCAGGCCGGTCCGCGCCCGCGCAATGTCGGCGATGACGGACTTGCATTTTGAGCTTCATGGATGCAGACTGATTCCATGAGCGACAAAGAGCTTGCCTTGGATTCGATCCGCCGCCTGCCTGAGGATGCGGGACTTGACGCGATTGCCGAGCGATTGGAATTTCTGGCCGCGATCCGCAAGGGATCTGAGGAAATTGATCGCGGTGAAACGGTGCCGCATGAAGAAGTCAAACGCCAATTGGCCTCATGGCTTTCAAGATAATCTGGTCGCGACAAGCGCGGGACGATTTGCGCGACATCGTGACTTTCATCGCGGAGGATAATCAACCCGTTGCGGAGTCGTTTGGTTTTCGGCTCATGGCCAAGGTGGATTTGCTGGCGCAATTCCCGGAGATCGGGCGGATGGTGCCCGAAGAGCAAGATGCGAATATTCGTGAGATAATTTTTCCCCCTTACAGGATTGTGTACCGCGTTCTGGCGGAAAATCATCTGGTCGCCATCGCCCGCATCTGGCATGGCGCGCGAGGCGAACCTGAAATTCCAAGTCATTTGGAATTTTAGCTGTCCCTTTGCCTGGCCAGCGGAGAACAACCTGTGCCGCAATCGGGGTTACATCTGACCGTTTCCGGGCATGTTGCCGACTTTCTTTCGCCCTCAGCCTTCCCCAAAACCATCTCCAACGGCAGCCAAACCGTCCTTCCCGCCAAACTATTTTCATTTTTGTACATGTGTAAAATCTGTACCCACTCCCTTTAACTCACGTCTTCACAACGGTTTAGCCGGGGTCGAAACCCCGATTTTTGTCGAAAAAATCGTCCGTACCGTACGGAGACGTCTTTTCCAATACCGTGCTACAATCGCGCCATGATGATAAATGGTGAAATTGGAATAGACCTTGTAGCGGCGGTCTGCGACCGCCGCCGAATAGCCCCGAAGCGCCAACCGGGTGTTGGAGCGTAGCGGCTTTCGTGAGGAAGCCGGAGACAGAACCCGTCACCTCAGCGCTCCATTCACCCGGTCAATCAAGCCTAATCAAGCCATTTTCCTTATGCTCCCATATCGCGCAACCAACCCAACCAAGACCCCAATGGCGTACTGGGGCGCCGGAATAATGGGAAAGTGGTCAAATTTAGCCACCCATTCCCCTGTTCGCCGAAGCAAATGTCGGATTCTTGAACAGAAGCAAATGAAGGAAACGATAAGGCAATCCCGATTCCGAATCGGCACTTCGCTCGCCTTGTTGGCCTCTGTTCAAAATCCAGCCCAATCGTGCCTAATCGTGCCTAATCGTGATTGGAGCGTAGCGGCTTTCGTGAGAAAGCGGCAAATGGGACCCGTCGCCCCAGCGCTCCATTCACCCGGTCAATCAAGCCTAATCAAGGCTAATCAAGGTATTTCGTGCCTCGACACGATCCAATCCCAGCCTCCCTCCTGCACAAAAATCGCCACTTCTCCAACCCTCCTCCGTCAAATCCCGGTTTGTCGCGCGGTTTCGTCGCGCTGTAGCCCTGCGAAGGCGGAATCGAAGCGAAGACGCGTCAAGCCTGGTCAAACCCGGTCAAACCATTTTCCAAACTCGGACGTTGAGCATGGTTTCCCGCTGGCACCGCCATATGTTGTGTACTTCGTGGCGCATTATACAACCAATTGTAGTCAGTCAGTGCGACGGACACCACCACAGCCAAACAATCCGAAATCCCTCCGGGCTGGAAGCCGCTCCGGGCTGGAAGCTGCAATCCGCAATCCGCAATTCCACCTGGTTCCACTTAATTCCACTTAATTCCACTTAATTCCACTTAATTCCACTTCCCGCCCCCACGGACGGCCGTCCTCATGAACATCCCGAACACCAAAGACCCTGCGCTGGTTTGCCTCCACCCGCGCACCCGCTTTGCTCAAACCCAATTTCCACGTTTGACTTGCGGGGCGGGGAAATTTAGATTGATAGAAATGTTGGTTGCTGAATCCAGTCTCGCCCCTGCTCCCGCCCCCGCGGCGGTCCCTCCGTCCCAATCGTCGCCGGGCTGGAAGCAGATCATAACGTCCGTGGAGCCATTCCTGCAGGGGGTGGGGCAGCGGATGGAGGCCCAAACCGGCGAGTTTGAGCCGCAGATCGCCGCCTACGCCCAATACGCCCTGGCCGCACAAGGGAAACAGTTGCGCCCAGTCCTCGTGGCCTTGAGCGGCGAAGCCAGCGGCGGTCTGAACGACTCGCATCTGACGGTCGCGGTCATTATCGAGATGGTGCATCTGGCCACGCTGGTGCATGACGACATTAACGATGAGGCGGTTTTGCGCCGCGGCAGGCCGAGTCTGGCGGCCAACTGGGGGACTGAAGTCTCGGTCCTGCTGGGGGATTGTCTTTTTGCCCATGCTCTGAAGCTGGCCGCCAGTTTCCCCACGCCGGAGATTTGCCGTCGCGTCGCTTCGGCCACCAACACGGTTTGCGCCGGGGAGATTTTGCAGACGCGGAGCCGCGGGGATTTCGAGGTTGCCCGCGGCGATTACTTCAAGATGCTGGCCATGAAAACGGCGGAGCTGTTCGCGTTGTCGTGCCAGTTGGGCGGCCTTCTGAACAAGGCGACCGCGCCGCGCCGGGAAGCGTTGCACCAGTACGGCCTGGCCTTGGGCACCGCCTATCAATTGTACGATGATTGCCTGGATGTGCTCGGCTCCGAGGCGGCCGCCGGCAAGTCCCTCGGCACCGATCTGGCAAAAGGCAAAATGACGCTTCCGGTGTTGATCGTGCGCGACCGCGCCACTCCGGAGGACCAGCTTCAATTGCGGCAATGGCTGGGGAACTGGGATCCGGCCAACTTGGCCGGCGTTGTGGGGCTGATCGAAAAATACGACGCCTTCACCGAATCCCGCATGGTGATCCAGCGCTATTTATCAGCCGCACGGCAGGCTCTGGCGGCGTTGCCCGCCTCGGAAGGGCGGGCCGGGCTGGCGGCGTTGACGCATTTTTTGGCGGAACAAACCGCCGCGCTGGGGGTTGCATATTAAAGCGGTCTGAATTGGCCTGACCGATTACTGCCTACGAAAGCACAACTGGCAACACTGATGTGCGCAATGCCCACCCGGGAACCGGACAGCGCGCCGGATGACGAATGGGTGCTGGTCCGTCGCGCCCAGCATGAAGACACCCGGGCCTTCGATGAGCTGGTGCGGCGCTATCAGGAGCGGATTTATGCCACGATCTACCACATGACGTCCAACCACGAGGACGCCAATGATCTGGCGCAGGATGCGTTCATCAAGGCTTATCGCGCGCTGAAATCGTTCAAGGGCAATTCGAGCTTCTACACTTGGCTTTATCGCATCGCCGTCAACAAGACCATCAACTTCCTCAAACAGCGCAAGAGCCGGGTCCTGTTGAGCCTCAACGACATGGATTCGAGCGCGGAGCGCGATCCGGACATGGTGGCTCTGGTCTCGCACAACACCCCGCGGCGGGATCTGGGCCTGGCGGAATTGCAGGAAAAATTGAACGCCGCCATGCAAAAACTGTCAGAACAACATAGAATGGTTGTGGTTTTGCATGATATCCAAGGGCTGACGCACGAGGAAATCGGGGCGATTATGGATTGCAATGTGGGCACGGTTCGTTCACGGTTGTTCTACGCGCGCCAGGAACTGCAAGCATATTTGGCCGACTATATACGATAAACAGCATGGATCAGGAACTCAAACCAGCGTTGCCGGTGGAGAGGATCATCGCGTTGAAACGCTATGAGAAGCCGCCGCCCGGCTATTTTGACCTGTTGCCGCGCCGCATCATGCACCGCATCGAACAGGGCGATGGCCAATCCGGCTTTTGGGCAAGGTGGCGCCCCTCGTTCAGCGCCCGGCCCGTCTTGGCTATTTCCGTTGCCCTCGCCTTTTGCGGTGCCCTGTCGGTCGCCATTTATAGTCCGCCCAAGATGGATCGGGCTGTGGCCACCGACGATCTGCCGTCCCAAGCCCAGTGGGCCGCCGCCTCCCTGCCGTCCGGGGATACTTCGCCGGTCGAATCCGGGTGGCTTGGCAGCACCAATCCCGTCACCGCGCCCCAAACTGGCGACTCCCTTTTCCTCTCTTCAGGTCCGCGCGCCATCCCGGTTTCCCTTTTCCAGCCAAATTAACCGCTCGAGCGGAATCGTGTGTCACACACGCAACGGTCATCAGAACACCGTCGGCACACCTTCCTTGAGGATTCTCAAGTGGCGGCTCAGGCCTTGGGCGGCGGCCAATTCCCGAAGCCAGCGCGGCGGTTCGTCCATGTCTTCAAAGGAAAGCCGGAAGGTGCCATAGTGCATCGGCACCAGCCACTGGGCGTGCAGGTCGCGGAAGGCCCGGATGGCTTCGTCCGGCCCCATGTGAACGCTACGGAAGGATTCCGGATAGTAGGCCCCAATGGGCAGCATCGCCACTTCCGGCGGGCAGGTTTGGCCGATCTCCCGGAAACCGCCGAAATAGGCGCTGTCGCCCGAGTGATACAATCGCCGGCCCTGATGCTCGATCAAGAAACCGCCGTAGCCGCGATGATCGTCGCGCAGAACGCGCGCGCCCCAGTGCTTGGAGGGCGTGAAGGTGACTTTCCAGCCAAGATGGGAGAAGCTCTCCCACCATTGCAATTCGATGATGCGCTCGAAGCCGAGATTCCTGGCCAGATCTCCCACGCCCCAGGGCACAATGGCGATCTTCGGAGATTTGAGCCGGCGCAGGGTGGGGCGATGGAAATGATCGAAGTGGGCGTGGGTGAGCAGCACCACATCAATGGGCGGCAGGTCCTGGATTTTGAGGCCGGCGCGCCGGAGGCGCTTCAAAAGGAAAAGCCAGTTGGCGAAATTCGGATCAATCAGCACGTTTAGATCGGTGAACTGCGCCAGGAATGAAGCGTGGCCGATCCAGGTCAGGGCCGCCTGTCCGCGCGCCAGCTTGGGGAATTTCGGGCGGACGCGCTCGCCCGTGCGCCGCGTCAGGAGCGCCTTCCAGACCAGTTCGTAAAAGAAGGTCCCCGGACTGAAATGCTTGCTGGGCGTGAGGTCCTTGAAGGAGCGCGGCAGAGGTTTCTTCCGCCGCGGGGATTTGGGCGGGCGGCCCGGCTCATTCTTTGGCATAAGGCGCGATGTGAATTTTTGACTTCAAAGTTTGGAGTCAACGGTTATCATTATTCGGCGGCGCCACTGGCGCGGCAGCAGTTCGATAGCATAAGCCCTGAACCGTGAATTTATCAAGCCAACTCGACAGGTTCCTTCGCCAAAAACCGGCGCTAGGCAGGAATGTCTATATCGCCCACGGCGCGGTGGTGACGGGCGATGTGACGCTGGGCGAAGGTGTCAGCGTCTGGCACAACGCGGTGTTGCGTGGCGACATCAACCGTATTGTCGCCGGCCACCACACCAACATCCAGGACAACGCGGTGCTGCATGTGGCGGATGATTTTGCGTGCGTGCTGGGCAATTACGTCACCGTCGGCCATTCCGCGATTGTCCACGCCTGCACCGTGGGGGACGAGTGCCTGATCGGGATGGGAGCGGTGATTTTGGACGAAGTGGAATTGGGGGCGCAATGTCTGGTGGGCGCCAAAGCGCTTGTGACGCAACGAACCAAGATTCCGGCAGGCTCGCTTGTTCTTGGCGCTCCGGCCAAAGTCGTTCGCGCCCTTACGCCAGAAGAACTGGCCGCCCTGAAACACTCGGCCGAGAAATACGCCGCCACCGCCGCCTACTGTCTGGCGCACAAGATCAACATCGGCGCGCCGCTGTGACCGGGTCGCCAATCGCACAAAGAGAATGGACAAAAGTCAGCTTGGCCGTAATATTGTGCCCAGAATGACCTGTGTGCTGACAGCCTACATTGAAGCCGCCATGACGCTGGCCAATTACGACAAATTGGAGGACGGATCATTCGCTGGCGAGATAAAGAAGCTTCCCGGTGTGATCGCGTTCGGGAAGACGCTCATGCAGTGCGAGGATGAACTGCGTTCGACCCTTGAGGACTGGATTTTGGTGGGACTGCGCCTCGGCCATCTGCTTCCCAAGGTTGCCGGAATTGATTTGAACGAACGCCCCCATGCCCGAATGGAACCCAGTCAAAAGGCGTGAGTTCATTCGCAAGTTGCGCGGGTTGGGCTTCAGCGGGCCTTGCTCCGGCACCCGCCATGAATTCATGATCATCCGCAATCACCGGCAGACTATTCCCACCAACCGCGAGTATTCAGTGCCTCAGCTTCGGATGCTGATTCATCAAGTCGAGGCGATCCTCGGTCGAAAGATCTCAGCGGAAGAGTGGAATTCCCTTTGATGCCTCACTTTTCCGTTCTTGCCGCCTTGTAGATGGCGAGTATCTCCTTCGCGGAAAGGGCGTGGCTGAAAAGCTGCAACTCCGCCGCCGCCCCGCTGTAAGGATGGGTGCCGTCGCAGCACTGGCAGAGGCTCTGGCCCAGGACCAGGGGCGATTGATTGGAGAAGTCAACCGCCTCGGGATAGGCCTTCGAGTTGTCAAGCACACAGTCTATGTAAAGCAAATAGCTGACGCTGCCGGAACTGGTGGATTGCCTGACCCAGGCGACGTGGTGCCATTGGCCGTCGTTGACCGGGTGGCTGGAAAAGAATTCGTAGCGATCCTCATACTCGGCAAGAGATGCCGGGCGGCCTTTTTCAAAAAACTGCATGATCAGGAAGCCGGGCGGCGCCTGCTTCGTGACCTGGCTGCCGATTTGAATTTCCCAAAAGCCTCCACTCCCATCGCGCCGCCCTTTCTGCCAGAAGTGCCTCCGGCGCATATTTGGAATCCGTCTTCATCCAGAAGGCGATGGTGAAATCGCGCGTTCCGAAGTTCCCGATGTCACTGCCGAAATCCACCTTCGCGTTGCCGTCACCGGACTGAGGCAGCCGGCCACCGCCTCGATTGTTCTCTTGTGGCTCCACAAACTGGTAAACTACTTGCCCATTGGCATTCGAAGTAAAGGTCACAGGAGGGCGCTGAGCTTCAACTCCATAAAGGTTCTTACTGTCGCCGCCACCGAAGTAGAACGCCTGCGCCGACGCCGGGCCAGGCCCATAGTGCAGCGCGCTGGAAACCGTGCCGTCATGATGGCCGGCGCTGTCCTTTGCGTTGCCATCGGCGGACCAGTGGGCCACCAGGCTGTTGGTAACGGGCGCTTGGGCGAAACAGGGCGCGGCAGACAACGCCGCAATCAGAATTGCTGGCGGGAACCAGGCCGCAACTCGAAAAGGAAAAGCAATTCGTTCCATATTATTTGTGGTGACTACTTATATTGCCACACGAATCGGCAAGCTGCAATCTCCGAGATTAAGATTAGGATTAGGAGGGGATGGCCCGATCGAGTGTCAAGGGCGCAGGCCGGGCATGCCGCCCATGCGTCCCATCATTTTTTGGAATTTGCCCATTTTTTTGAACATCTGCTGCATCTGGCCGAATTTGTTGAGTAAATTGTTGACTTCGGAGACCGGGACGCCGCTGCCCTTGGCGATGCGCACGCGGCGCTTGGCGTTGAGGATTTGCGGGGCGCGGCGCTCCTGCGGTGTCATGGCGCAAATAATGCCTTCCATGCGCTTGAATTCCTTTTCCTGCTTGTTGACGTCAACGCGTTTGAGGGCCTCCGCGCCGCCGGGCAGCATCCCGACCAGGTTTTCGAGGGAGCCGAGTTTCTTCATGGCCCGCAACTGGTCCAGAAAATCCTCCAGCGTGAACTGGCCCTTGCGCATTTTCTCCTCCATGCGCCGGGCATCGTCCTGGTCCACCGCTTCGGCGGCCCTTTCTACGAGGCTCACGACGTCGCCCATGCCCAGGATGCGGGAGGCCATGCGTTCCGGGTGGAACGGCTCGAATTCGTCCACTTTTTCGCCGGTGCCGATGAACTTGATGGGCTTGCCTGTAACTGCCCTCAAACTCAGCGCCGCGCCGCCGCGGGCGTCGCCATCCAGCTTGGTTAGGATGGCCCCGGTGATGTTGAGCGCCTGATCGAAGTGGGTGGCGACATTGACGGCTTCCTGGCCGGTGGCGGCGTCGAGGACGAGGAGGATTTCCTGCGGTTTGACCAGGTCACGCAAGCGGGCGAGTTCCTGCACCAGGGGCTGGTCAATTTGCAAGCGGCCCGCGGTGTCGAAGATGAGGGTGTTGCGGTTGTTCTGGCGGGCGAAATCGAGCGCCTGACGGGCGATTTTCAAGACATCCGTTTCGCCTTTGAGGGCAAAGACCGGGACGTCAATTTGGCGGCCCAGGGTTTCCAATTGATCCATCGCGGCCGGGCGGTACACGTCGGCGGCGACGAGGAGCGTCTGGCGCGCCTGTTTTTGGAGCCAGCGGGCGAGCTTGGCGCTGGAAGTGGTTTTGCCCGAACCGTGGAGTCCGGCCAGGATGAGGCAGCTCGGATTGCCGCTCAAGGCCAGCCCCGCATTTGAGGAGCCGAGCAGCTTGACCAGTTCGTCATGGATGATCTTGATGATCTGCTGTCCCGGCTGGATGCTCTGCACGACCTCCTGCCCGAGGGCCTGGGTCTTGACCTGCTCGATGAAGTCGCGGGCGACCTTGAAATTGACATCGGCGTCGAGGAGGGCCATGCGGACTTCGCGCAGGGCGTCGCCGGCGTTGGCCTCGGAAATCTTGCCCAGGCCGCGGAGGTTGCGGAAGGCGTTCTGGAGTTTTTGGGTTAGCGAATCGAACATAATGGCAATTTAAGGTTCAGAGCCCAGGTTGCAAAGCCGAAATGAACAGGGATGCGTCAGTGACGGCAGGGCACGGTCTCCTCGCCGAGGCGACCGCTTCGGACGGACCACCCCGGACGGCTTCCCGATTCCGAATCGGGATCCCTGCCATCCATGACTGACGCATTACAATGAACAGTGAATCACATGAGCAATATTAATGTCTATTATGGAATACTGTCATTTGCCCTCAACTGAGTTGCGAGGGGTCAGGCAATCCTTCTCCGGCGTCCGCGGGTTGGACAGCCAAACTGCTGTTTTCACTTATACCGGAGGCAACGGTCGCATCGGTGGTTTCACTTTGACCGGGTGCGACGGGGTTTGACTCGATTGCGGATTGCGGATTGCGGATTGCGGATTTAACCGAAGGGAACACATCGTGCACAGAGAAAGTGGAATTTTCATTCTCTGCGTTCTGTGCATCCTTTGCGGTTTCACTTTCCATGCGGATTGCCGATTGGGTTGATTCGGTTTGACTGGGTTGGCTTGATGGGACCTCGTCCGGCGGCAGCGGGGTTTGGGGGCTTGCGCTGTTAGTGGTGGTTGGACGGCTGTTTTTACTTTGACCCGCTTTGACTGGCTTTGACCCTCGGTGGCTGGAAAGGCTCCGGCAGGGCTTGTCGGGGCGCGTTTTGGACCCCTCTCCCTGGCCCTCTCCCCGCTGCGCGGGGCGAGGGGATTGGCAGGCCGCGCGGCGGGGATTGCGGGATGCGCCCGGCTTTTTGTGCAGGGGCAGGTCGTATTTCACCTTGGCCACATACTCGGCCAGACGCTTGGCGTTGGCTTTGTCGGCCAATATCTCAAATATGGATTCCAAGCCGACTTGTTCCATCCGGGCTTGAAGCGGCCTCAACAACATCTTCCTTCTCTTTTCGTCGTTGCGCTCGTCCTCTTCCTCGTTTTGGCGGACATCTTCTATCTTTTGCCGGGCGGAGCGTTCGAGGGTCTTTTGCAGGAGCGCCAGGTCGCGGTTGAGGCCGCGCAGCAGGCGCAGTTTGCCCTCAAATTCGGGGGTCGGCGTGCCGTCCCATGTGTTGAGGAGGGCGGCGTAGCGGGCGGCGAGAAGGGTTGCCATCTTGCCCGCCAGCAGGGGGACGTCCGCCGAGTTCTCCACCTGTTCGCAATACTCGGACATGCGGCTGGCGTTTTTGGAGAGTTCGTAGTGGAGGCTCCATTCGCGGAGGCCGCCCTGACGCCATTGGCTGAGGTTCTGCTTCGTTATGGCCTCGTCCTTGCCGTCGCGGCGGATGCGGTCCTGGACTGCGGGCAGGGCGTTGAGCCATGCGAGAAGGGTTTTGGTTGGTTCGCCTTGGTACATCCGAAAGCTCAGTTCATTGCGGAATT
>Ga0302320_10009781_pt1 | contig 20532 bp, 17 predicted proteins | sample Bog_T0_3_FD_202130 | JGI IMG/M metagenome (GOLD analysis project Ga0302320, IMG submission 202130) | Peat permafrost microbial communities from Stordalen Mire near Abisko, Sweden - Bog_T0_3 | ecosystem: Environmental > Terrestrial > Soil > Wetlands > Peat | place: Sweden: Abisko, Stordalen Mire...
CGGCTTCTTGTGGTTTGAGTTGAACTACAAAGGGGATTTCAAGAATACCTTGGTCTGGAAATGCTCCCCTTCGTTTATATGCGCCCAAGAGGATGCTTCTTATTTTTATATACTCAATGCCTTGTCGTGGCAAAGGATCATAGGTAATACCGATATCAATCCTATCAAGAATAAGAGCCTCTTCAAGGCGACCAGGGACTAGTTCATGAACTTCAACTTCTGAATTTCTTAAGTACTGTTTAAGAAGTGTGCCGGTAAAATAGCAAGTAAAAACTTCAGAGGAACCAATACGGATCAAGTCATGCTGTCTAGGAGTGGACTTGCCTAGAAGGCGGTCCCATTCGGCAAGAAAAGAGGGGGCTCTTTTATAGAGTCGCATTCCCTCGTCTGATATGACGATTCCTCGACCATTTGGAATAAAAAGGGGAAAGCCTATCTCGGCTTCGAGTACTCTCATGGATTTGGAAAGTCCACTATGAGAAATTCCTAATAAATCTGAGGCTTTTCTTAAGTTTCCTGTAGCTACAATGGTGCAAAATTGTTTGATTCGATTGGTATCCATATGGAACCAGTAATGAACTAAGATTCAATTTATGGAAACAATAAATGGGTGGAAAAGAAGGATATGAAATTGGATGATCAGGACCCTAACAGTAAAAAAGTCAAATCTGGAGCAAGATTCATTCCTATTATTGAAAGTTTATCCGATGGAGGATCTGCTCCAGAAATAATCAAAATAGACCCACTAGTCTTGCTGAGATATGCACCAGAGAGCTTTTATTTTCAACGATCTAGCGGCGACGATACTTCGTATACACCGAAGGAAACAATCTTAGCCTTTGATCCATTTGAATCGCTCCGGTTTCGACATGGATATGCAACGATAGCAAATGCACAAGGTAATACAGTGCTTCGGGGAAGTCCATTTCAGGTCCTGTCTAGCAGAATGGAGTACTACAAGACGTTGCCGGATCCACGATTTCCTTTTTTTCAAGGTGGGGCACTAGGGTATTTTGCCTATGATTCTATTCGTTACCTAGAAAACAAGCTCATTGAATCACCTGGTAATCTTCAAAAGATAAGCGATGGTTTTGATGCCGAGTTTATGTTTTTTAAAAAACTCATTATTTTTGATCATGGTCATCAGAGAGTGCTGTTCGTGAGTGGGATTGATCCTCGTACTGACTCTATCGAGCAAGGTTTGAAACAAGCTTATCTTGAAATCGAGCAGTTGAGAGAACTTTACCTGTCAGCTGCAGTTCGGAGTTCAGTATCACTAGCTCCATTGGATGATTGCCCTGAGGTTAAGATCGAAGAGATGAAGTCTCTTCTTGGAAAAGAGCAGTATCTCGTCGGTGTGCGTAAGCTCAAAGAGCACATTGGTTGCGGAGATATATTCCAGGCGGTTTTGTCTGATAGATTCACTGCTACTTTTGATGGCGATCCAGGTGATCTATTTAACGTGTTGTCACGCTTAAGTCCATCTCCGTATCAGTTTTATTTCCCATTGAACAAAAAGACATTTTTAGGTGCCTCTCCAGAAATGCTGCTTAGAATACATGGTGATACGCTTGAAACCCACCCCATTGCGGGGACACGTCGAAGAGGAAAAACTTCAGAAGAAGATCTGAGTTTAGAGCTTGAGCTGATGGACGATATGAAAGAAAAAGCGGAGCATATAATGTTGGTCGATTTAGCACGAAATGATATCGGGCGTGTTTCAAAATCGGGAACGGTTCGAGTTGATTCGTTTATGAAAACCAGAAGGTTTAGTTCAGTGATGCACTTAGTATCTCGAGTGCTGGGAGATAAAAAGGAAGGGATTTCTTCTATAGAAGCTTTAGCGGCGTGCTTTCCTGCTGGAACTTTGTCAGGAGCTCCCAAAATTAGGGCAATGCAGCTGATTTCTGAACTTGAGCCAGAGCCTCGCAATGTTTACGGAGGAGCGATGGTTGCAGCAAGTTTTACAGGAGATTTAGATTCATGTATTGCTATTCGAAGTCTTGAGGTAGGCAATGGGCAAGTGACACTTCAAGTCGGAGCTGGTATTGTTGCGGATTCCATTCCTGAAATAGAATATGAGGAAGTGCAACATAAGAGCCAAATGGTACGCAAGGCGCTCGCATTAGCTAATCAAAATAAAATGAGAATTAAAAGCACTTTTGACTCGAAAGTGGGCGAAAAATGATTCTTCTAATAGATAATTACGACTCATTTACTTACAACATCAAGCAATACATTGAAGAACTTGGATCCCGTTGTGAAGTTTATCGAAATGATGCAATTTCCTTAGAGGAGATTAGGAGCTTAGATCCAACAGGGATTGTGATTTCGCCAGGCCCTGGAGATCCTGACTCAGCAGGTATTACGCTAGATTTAATTAGGGAATTCTCCGGAGAAATACCAATCTTGGGTGTATGCCTTGGGCATCAAGCCATAGGGCAAGCGTTTGGGGGACGTGTTGTTAGGGCTCCTTGTCCTACGCATGGAAAAGTTTCCACGATCACCCATCAGGGGAAAGGTGTTTTTGCTGGAGTGCAAAGTCCATTTCGTGCGGCTCGTTATCACTCTCTGATGATTGAGAAAGAATTCCTTCCAGCCTGTATCGAGGTGACTGCTGAGAGCGAGGATGGTGTGATCATGGGGATTCGTCATCGTTCAAAAAAAGTTGAAGGAGTTCAATTCCATCCAGAGTCTATTGCCACTGAGTATGGTCATGAATTTTTACGCAACCTCCTAAAGTTGTCACTGACTAGCGTTACTTAAGCGATAAAACGAGTGTGTTGTGTTTCAGGAACAAATTTTCTTTTGAGTGTAAACAGCCATTTGCTTAAGAGCCCTAAACCCCAGCTTCTCATAGAGATATTTGGCATCGTTGGTGGCAGTAAGTACGCTCAGTGAATACCCTCTCTCTTGTGCTGCTTTAAGTCCACATACTGTCATCGCAGTTCCAATCCCTTTTCCTCGGTGTTGTGGTAATGCAATGATATCGTAAATTCCAGCTGACATCTCATCAAAATAGACGGAAGCAGTGCCCACAGGTTCTTGATTTACGTATCCTACAAAAAACTGAAGCCTGGATTCTCTGTCACAAAGATAAGGGATGGATGATGCGTAAAAGTCCTGAATGGCATTCCCTTCTGTTGGTATGAGCCGAACTAGAACTTCAATCATGTCTGTTAACGCTTGAGGGTTGTTAGCAGGTTGAATAAATAAATGCGAAGGAATATCTGGAAGTTGAGCCTGGCTCAGATCTAGCGTCATGGCAAGCTCTTCCTCAGTCTTTTGGAGGCCAGCTTCGTTTAAAAGAGTTTTGAAATGGAGCGGTTCTCCTTCAAATCCTTGCCACCAAGCAAAGGGCAAATTTTTGTCACGAAAGTAATCGATCTTTCTTTTTATGTCCGACTGGTTCATCGTACTTTTACAAATCACAGTATTGAACATATCTGTATTCAGATTGCTATTGGTCAGGCAGGTTTGGTTATCTTCGAGAACCTGCATTCCAGCGTGTTTGTTAACTAAATAGATAAACTTTCCCCTGAGGTTTTTTTCAACAGCTGAAATAAGAAAATCTGATCTGAACTTTTCTGACATGGCATGGATCTCCAAATCGTGGCTGAGGACTATTTGCTTGGGCCTAAGGAATTATTTTTGGTCTGTGCTGAATCTATTAGCCAGTTATTGGATTCATTTGCCTCAAGAAGTTCGTGAATTTCAAAATCCTGATAGTATTTTTGCCTAATAAAAGGATCCGTTTGAAACAAAGAAATGGCAGACTCCTTAGATTCAGCTCTTAGGATTTGCATAGCTTGATCATTGTCTTGAAATGGTCCGCAAATGACTAGACTACCTCCTTTTAATAAGTTCTGGAGATGTTCACCATGAGCCATCAATAGACCCTGTGTGAGTTGATCACGTCTTTTTGACTTTAAAATAAATACAAATGTTTTCATACTTTTGACAGATGATCTCCATGTACCTCTATTAGTTGATAGAATAGAAAATAGGAAGCCAAATCCTATGCCGAGAATATGCATTTGGCTTCTTATTATTTAATAAGGAGCCAAATGCATATTGACACCACTTGTTCAATTTTCGGACACAATCTAAAATTATGTCCATTCTGCTTTTACTCTTTTCGTGACTTTTTTCGGATGAACTCTCTCACCTGAGTCATGAATCCCTTAGTTTTGTTTGGGGGTAGTACTTGGTCCTCTATGATAGTTCTCACTGCTTCTGTGTATAGCCTCCAGGCCCTTGTGTTTAGCTGTTTTGTTTTTCTTGGATAATACAAATTATCCTCCGTCGTATAATAGTCTATGCCGCAAGCCTTCCCATATTCCTGCATGGGGTCTTTTAACGAGACAGATTCTTTTGTATCAAAGTTACTCAAGAGGGAAGGGTTGTCAGGTTCTTCTTGAGCTAATTCTTCTAAAAAATGCTTTTTACACTTTCTATCACATTCTGGAATAGTCACAATATCGGGCTTTAAGGAGTCAAGGAAACCTTCCTTCTCAGAAGGGTAGTACTTTAATAAATACTCATGAATCTTACGAAGACTCTGGCTCATGAGAATCGACTCAGGAGGTAAAAGAGCAATCTGATATGTATCTGGGCAGTCGGGATTAGGCAATGTTCTTACAGTCTTTGATTGGCCCACTAAAGTTCCAAAATCATGTATTGCAAAAACAGAACATGAAGTTTCATCGCACTGTCGTTGGAAAGTATTTGGCTCAATAGATAGCTTGCACTTGTTTTCTTTCGAAAAATGATCAATTAAATTTGAAATATTTTCTGAACTAGAAAAAGCTTGAGCTGCATCAGTGATTGTTATTGAACAGCCAGTGCTCGTTTTTTCAAAAATAGTAAGAGAGAAATAGGCTTCACTCATAACAAAAAAAGCCTTTTTCCCAAGCCACTTGGGATTGGTTGTTAATAGTGAGATTTCGTCTTTAATCGACTTTATATCACTACTGATCGAATATAACTCTTTATGAGTCCTCTGTTTTTTAAGAAGTAGGTCAACTGCATCGCTCTTTAATGAAAAACTTCGAAGATAGAAATAATTTTCCATTTTCGCCTTATGGCTCGGATTTGAACTGATTTCTTTCAAGATGCCTTTAAAAAAACACGGATGCAAAGAAGGATAAGTGCTTCTTGCTAATAGAAGCGATAGTTCACTTTCAGAAATCTGAGAAGTGTATTTTTTTAGTAAAAACTGAAATAAATAAGGATTACGTTTTTCAATCGCATTGCAGAGCTTCTGCCCTGGGTTGCTTGTTAATTTTCGATCAGAACAGGCATAAACAAAAGTTGGACCATTGAAGACGAGAGAGAATAGATAAAGTTTAAAAGCCAAACTGTTCAGGTTAGAGCCCGCTTGGCGGGATAACCTACTCGCTAGGTGATGAAATAATTCGTATATCATTTATATAACACATTAATTTATTAATAAAGCAATGTCACTGATATAGTTATAACAACCCGTGTAATTATTAGCTAACCAAGCTGTTAATTAAATCAGGTATCAAATCCAGCTGAGATTACTCTCAGTGAAGTGAATTGAACTCAGGGAGTTATGAGACATTCAATACCCTAGAATACTGATTCTGATAAGCAAAAGTAGAGAATAGCCCCCCGGAGTGGAGGAATAGGATATTTTTTCCATACTTTAATGGAAATTTCTTGAGCTCGGAAATCATACCTTGGAAGGCCTTTCCTGTATAACAAGGATCTAATAAAATTCCTTCAGTTCTAGCAAGTTCAAGATAAAATTTTAAGTCATCATCGGTCGCTATTTCATAACCTTTCCCGACATATTGATCAAAAACGCAAACTTCTTTTTGAAAATTGTCTTCTAAATTGATTAAAAAACGTTGAGAAGCATCTCTCATTAACTGAGTGATCACACTTTCGAAATAATGCTTGGTATTGCTAGCGCTAACTCCGTAGACTCGAGTCTGGGGATGTTGGAAATGTCGAAGGCCTAGAAACAGTCCCGCATAGGTCGCTCCAGAGCCTACTGCGCAGAACACAGAGTCTGGTCCAGAGGATTGTGGTGCAGTTTCATTCCAAAGCTTGAGCATTTCGTTTGTGGCTGAAAGGTAGCCCAAACATCCTATGGTATTGCTGCCTCCTAATGGGATAATATAGGGGCGTTTGCCTTCCTGTGTTAAACGATCTGCTTCAGCCTTCAAAAAAAGATCAAACTGATCGCCTGCCTTTTCATGGTTCTTGGTTTCAATGAACCGAATGGTTGCCCCAAAAATCTGATTTAAAAGGAGGTTAGCTGTGGAAGGGTAAGAGGAAGGATCTTGTTCGCATTGACCGGAGACTACAATGGTTATTTCAAAGCCCAATCTTTTAGCAATTGCCGTGGCTGTTCTTGTGTGATTGGATTGTATGCCTCCACAAGTAACGATTGCATTGCATTGCTTTTCAATAGCGTCTGCAAAAAGAAATTCTAACTTCCTTACCTTATTCCCAGACTCAACAAACCCTGTAAGATCATCGCGCCACACATAAATTTCTCTGTTCAACTGTTTTGACAGCCGATCCAAACGGATAATCTGGGTTGGGGTTCGGGCGAGACAGAGGCGCTTAGAAAGAAAAGGATTCATATTCTCTATGAGTATCTGTGAATTTTCCAATATTCAAGAAAACTCCTCTTGAATAGGATTAACTTTCTATGTTTAAATCAAAAATAATTTGCGTTTTTGAAAATATCTGTCTATATAGCTCATTCATCATCTGTCATAATGCAGGTGGCTTAGAGGATAAAGTTTGTGAGCCATTTTTTTTATCAAACAAAAAAGGTATTCTCAGGAAAATCCATTCTTCAGAGTAAGCTCTGTTTTACGTCTTTCTCCCTTAAATTTAAGTATTTTCTTGGCTTTTAGGCCAAAAGTACTTTTTCTTTATTACCCATAGTTTTTTATCTGAGCAGAATCTAAAGTTTTTTTTTGCGAAGGAGAATTTATGAATACCTGCGCGTGGTCGTGTACCATGTTTGTTTTTATTGTTGCCCATTTGGTACCTTTTTCGAGTGTGAGTGCGGAAAGTGTCCTGGTGGATAATCCTTTGCCTGTTTCAGAAACTAACAGGGCGAACTCAATCCAGAATAAATGGCGCATTCAAGACTATAGTGAGATAATGACTCCTGCTATCAATGGAACTAATATTCCGACCCCACAGGGTGGTACATTGGCTCCCACTTTAGTGGAGGGTCGAGTCTGGCTAGACTACGCTTTTACTGAGAAATACCGACTTTTTTTTTGGCAAAGGTATTTCTATTTTCCATTCAACGACTTCAGTCTTTATGATCCTAGGATTGGATTTCGATGGATGCAGGTCTTTGATATTCCTGGTTTAACCACCACGTATGATTTTTATTTTTTACCAGGAATTAGTCAGATGGCCCAAGATGACAATCGTATTTTGGAACTTGGGATTCGAACGAATACAACTTACTCGATCCCTAGTTCTAGATGGGATTTGGGTATTGTTACTGAAGTGAACGCTCCATTTTATCAATCGGGACTCAATGGAGGTGATCAAACAAAAAAACTTTGGGGTGTTTTGGCACCGTGGACAAGTTATAAAATTTCAAAATACTTTTCCACTCAACATTGGTTCATGTTTCCCTTCAAGTTTCAGCAGGGAAGCTTTAGTTGGGATATTACGGGAATGCCATTTGTTCAAAATGGAATTGGATGGATTGCAAGCGAGGCTGTCTGGATTGGGGCATTCCTAAATAACTATTTATTTACCGCTCCGACCCTACAGAATACGTGGATGTCAATATGGCTCAATCTATCAATTATTTGATGTTTGATGCATGAGTCAGAAGAAAACTTCAAAGGGGTTTGTTTCAGGCGATTGAGCCCTGGAAGGTTTTGCTAAGACCAACATAAAGTCACGAGATGAGATTACTTGACCTGCGTACCCAGCAGTTCGAATTTCCTTAATCAGGTGCTCATCGGTAACTCCAAAATAAAGTTGATGATAAAGAATTAAAAGCTTGGGTTTTGATTGGTTTGCAATTTTTGCTAATTCTTGAGTTGAGGTATGAAATGTTTCCCAGTAGCGTCTTTCTTCCAAATTCTTTCCATTTAAGAAGGAGGCTGGATAAACCTCATGAATTAAAATATCACAGTTCTGACAAGCAAGTGCTGTGGGTGGCATCAGTTGGGAGCCGAGCTTATTTTGAATCGGGCGAGCTGAGGTATCGCCAGAAATGACGATGCTTATTCCACTTTTAGATTTTGGTTGAGCGTTTGTATTTGGAATCCAAAAGCGATAGCCATAAGCTTTTGAGTTCCAATCACCGTGAGTGACATGAAAAGGAGTCACCTGTACACGCTCATCCCGATATTCAAATTCGTTCTGAAATTCGTGCACCAGTACTTGATGCCCTGTTGGGTTTCCTTTTTCTGCTCCTTGAATTCTAATTCTTATATCTTCATCATAGGCGTCGTGGAGCATCTGAGCCATTTTTGCTAAACCCGGGGGGCCATATAACTCGAGTGGTACTGCGCGGTGTCCACTCACTCCGGAAACCCATGGGGTAAACAAAAGGTCTGCAAGACCCAAAGTATGATCTGAGTGAAGGTGGGTAATAAAGGCTTTTGTAAAATGGACAGGAGCTAACGCCTCACCGACTTCTTTGAGTGCCTGGATGTCTAGAGGTTGTTTTTTGGACAATTGCCCTGCTCGCTTGAGGGTGAGTTTTCTTGCTTCAACCGCTTTTCGGACGCATCCAATTCCGGAATCAACCAGATAAGGAGATCCATTAATCAGGATTGCAAGACAGGGCCCTGAGTGCTTTGGATCGGGAATAGGGGTTCCGGTTCCCAAGAACACGATAGCCACCTCAGCTAAAGAATGGTGAGGAAAGCAAAACAATTTCAAGCAAATGGTAAGTAAAATAACCAAGTGCAGCTGCGGTTTTTTTGACATGTAGTCTCCAGAAAAATTTTGAAGTCTTTGTCACAAATAGAAGACAAGAGTTCAAGATATTTTCAAAAACATTGTCTTGAACTCTATACATGGAAGTGGGACGTTCTATCCCACGTTATCTAAAAAAGAAGAGGAAAGTCATGGAAGTCGCATTTTTTTCGCTGGGTTTACTGGTTGGAAATTTGCTTGGGTGGATAGTCGCTCGAGTTTTGGCTAAAAAAGGCAAGTCAATTCAAGAGGAACACCTCAATCGTCTGAATCAAGAAGCTTGGTCTCTTACGGAACGGATTAAAAATTCAGAGGCGGAGCGACTGCGTTTTCAAGAGAAATTGGCGATTGCAGAAGTCGATGGGCTGAATCTGAATAGAAAAGTTTCGTTTCTTGAGGCGAAGTTGTCTGGTGCTGAATTACGAGAGGGCGAGTTAGTCAACGAGCGCAAAGCTTTAGCAGTGCAAGTCGAAGAGCAAAGACGCCTAGTCCTCGATTTGAGCCAAAAACTGGCGACAGCGAAGTCCAGCCAGTCCAGTTTAGAGGAACGACTTCAATCACAAGCTCAATTTATGGATGAATTCAAAAAACAGACTAAATCGGAGTTTGAAAATCTTGCTCAACAGATTTTAGATCATAAATCCAAGACGTTATCAGAGCAGACTCAGAAAAACCTGGAAGTATTACTGAACCCTCTGAAGGAAAAAATTTCAAGCTTCGAGAAAAAAGTGGATGACTCCTATCACTCCGAGGCCAAGGAGCGATTTGCTTTAAAAGGAGAAGTGGAAAAGCTGATTTTACTAAATGAAAAGATGACCAAGGAAACAAATCATCTGACCCAAGCGTTAAAAGGAGATTCCAAATTTCAAGGAGATTGGGGTGAGCTTGTTTTGGAACGCATATTGGAAGCATCTGGACTTCGAGAAGGGTTCGAATATTTTCTTCAGAGTGAACACGAGGACCACGAAGGGGGAAAGTTTAAGCCAGATGTCGTGGTCCATCTGCCAGAATCCAAGCACATTATTATCGATTCAAAAGTTTCGCTCAAAGCCTACGAGCTCTACTGTCGATGCGAGGATGCAGGTGAAAGGCAAGCGCATCTCGTTGCCCATTTGAAATCTATTCAAAAACACATGGATGAATTAAGTGAAAAACATTATTCCAAGCTAAAAGGAATCCATTCTCCTGAATTTGTTTTTCTTTTTATGCCAATTGAGCCGGCTTATCTTTTAGCCGTGCAGTCAGACACTGATTTGTCCATGAAGGCATGGAAAAAAAATGTGGCATTGGTGACTTCGACAACACTTTTCACGAGTTTGAAAACGGTGGCCTCGATTTGGAGACTGGAAAACCAAAATAAGAATGCCATGGAAATAGCCAAAGAAGGGGCAAAACTCTACGATAAATTTTCTGGATTTCTAGAGGATTTTGAGAAGATTGGAAAAACTTTTGAAACAGGTCAGATCCAATTTAGTAGTGCAATGGGAAAGCTTAAGGATGGGCCAGGGAATGTTTTTAGGAAGATGGAACTCCTTCGAGAACTAGGTGCGGCTCCTAACAAGAGGATCAGGCAAGAACTTTTAGACTAGTTTTCCTGAGTCGTAGGGCATTCATAATGACCGACACGGAACTTAAGCTCATAGCGGTGCAAGCAATCATGGGGTTGAGGGATATCCCAAAGGAAGGGTACAGAGCGCCTGCTGCAATAGGAATTCCCAACAGATTATAGAAAAAAGCAAAAAAGAGATTTTGCCGTATATTTTTCATCGTCTTCTGACTAAGAATCTTTGCTCGAACAACATCTTGTAAGTCGCCTCGAATCAGCGTAATGCCTGCACTTTGAATAGCGATATCAGCTGCAGTTCCCATTGCAATTCCTACCTGGGCTTGGGCTAGAGCGGGGGCATCGTTGATTCCGTCTCCTACCATAGCAACTCGGTGACCGCTGTTTTGCAATCTTCGAATTATCTCAGCTTTTTGATGGGGAAGTATCTCTGCTTCAATCCTACTGATTCCCAAATTTTTAGCAACGGCTTGCGCTGTGATTCGATGATCCCCAGTAAGCATTATGATCTGAATTCCTTGTTTCTGAAGATATCCAATTGAAGAAGAAGCTGATGTTCTGATGGGATCGGCTACGCCAAGTAACCCTGCGATTTGGTAACCCCATCCGGCGGTCTGATCTCGATTCTTCTCCGTTTGATTCTCCAAGGCTAAGTAAACCACAGTTTGCCCTTGATTCCTCAGTTCATGATCGATCTTTATGTGAGTGCTGTCTTTGACCCCCAATGTTTGGAGAAAGGAAAGACTTCCCAAGGCAACTCTTTTGCCTTCTATATCTCCTGTAATTCCTTGTCCTGGGTGCGACTGGAAGTGAGAAATGGTGGCAAGTGCCAGACCTTCTTGTTTGGTTTTTAAAAGGATTGCTTCAGCCAGGGGATGTTCACTCGATTTTTCTAGACTTCCAGCTAGCCTAAGAATTTCAGACTCAGGGAGTGCCGAAACAGAATGAAGGGAAACTAATTTGGGTTTTCCCTCGGTGAGGGTGCCCGTTTTGTCCAAAACTAAGGTGTCGATCTTTTCGAACATTTCAAGGGCTTCTGCATTTTTGATCAAAATCCCTGCAGCTGCACCTCTTGCAGTTCCTATGAGGATGGCTAAGGGAGTGGCTAACCCCAGAGTGCAAGGGCAAGCAATCATCAGAACGCTCACAGCAGCAATGAGAGAATGCGCCATTTTTGGTTGTGGACCGAAAACCCACCAGAGGAGGGCACTGACCCATGCAACTGCTAAAACGAAGGGCACAAAATAAGCCGATACCCAATCGGCGGTGCGCTGAATTTGAGTTCGGGTTTGCTGTGCTTGTTCCACTGTTCTCACAATGTGAGCGAGCAGCGTGTCTTTTCCTACGCGTTCCGCTCGCATGATAATACTACCATTTTGGTTCATCGTGCCGCCCCACACCTGAGAGGAAGGACACTTTTCCACAGGGATGGGTTCCCCGGTCATCAGTGATTCTTGAACTGTGGTGATTCCATCTAGGATGATGCCGTCGGTAGGAATTTTTTCTCCAGGACGAATTCGAATTCGGTCTCCTACCGAAATTCTTTCAAGAGGGATCTCTTTTTCTTCTTCCCCAGAGGTAGTTTTAAGTAATATTCTTGCGGTTTTTGGAGCCATTCCCAATAAGGCTCGAATGGCACCGTGAGTCCGTTGTTTTGCTTTAAGTTCGAGGACCTGTCCCAAGAGGACCAAAACAGTGAGGGTAGAAGCAGCTTCGAAGTACAAAGCCTGAAAGGCTTCTGGAAAAATTTTGGGAAAGAAAAGGGCTGCAACGCTATAGAAATAGGAAGCTCCGATGCCCATGACGATCAAAGTAAACATATTCAAACTACGATTTTGAACGGATTTCCATCCTCGAATAAAAAGTGGAAAGCCACCCCAAAACACGATGGGGGTTGCCAGAAAGAACTCGATCCACTTCGAAAAAGGCAAAATTTGAAACAGGGAGATAAAAATCACAAAGGCTGCTGGCAGAATCGAGCCGAGTAGTTTTCGCTTCATTTCATCAAATTCAGGGAATTCTTCTGGCTGAGGAGCCACGGAACAATGGCAACATCCTGCCGCTGCTTGCTGTGTCATCCCCTTGTGTTAACAGATCCCATGGCTCAAATGAATATTTTTAGTCTTATCGTAAAGATTTGGATTCCCGATTCAAAAACATTATCTTGAACTCTTATGAGAATTGCTATCATTGATTTAGGAACAAACTCAGTTCGATTTGATATTCATCAATTTAATCCATCTTATGAGATAAAGAGGCTGCATCGAGAAAAAATCATGGTGCGACTTGGGGAAGGATTTTTTTTGACTGGGAAGCTGCATGGTGACGCAATTCGTCGCACTTTGCACGCATTTGTTAAATTCAAACATACTGCAGAACAGCTGGGAGTGCATCGAATTTTAGCATTTGCCACGAGTGCATTGCGGGATGCTAGGGATGCAAATGTTTTTATTAATTTGATATATAAGAAAACTAAAATTAAATTAAGGATAATTTCAGGATTGGAAGAATCCAAATTAATTGGACTTGGTATTTTAAAAAATGAACGGATTCATCAGAAATGCTTTGCCTTAGTAGACATTGGTGGGGGCAGTACAGAAACTAGTATTTGCGTCCAGGGAAAAGTGATTCGATCCCACAGTTTTCAGTTGGGAACAGCAAGGCTTCAACAGCTATTTCTTAAAAATACTCCACCCCATCCCAAAGATGTGGACCGTTTAAGGGAATTTATTAGGAGGTTGATCCAACTAAAGACTTCTTCTGAAAAGTGGCCGAAGGTCAAATTAGTGGTTGGCTCGAGCGGAACGATTCGGGCTTTGATCAAAATATTTAAAAAGATTTTTGGCCACGAATGGATTGAAAGAGGGGAACTTCAGGCGCTGATTCAGTTGATGACACCTATGAAAGCTGCTGAGCTTCTTAAAATTCCTGGAATGGAGGCTAAGCGTATTGATCTGATTTTGGCAGGGGCCATCCTTTTAGATGAGTGCATGGGAGTGTTAGGTGCCGATCGGGTTAAGCCCACTGAATATTCTTTGAGAGATGGAATTTTGGAAGAACAAAAAGTGCTGCTCAAAAAGGGCAAGAAAACCCATTTGTCCCTTCATTTAGAAGAACTTTACCGGCAGGCGCAGCTTTTTGGAAAAAAAGAGAAAAATTTGCGTTCGATGGTCAATGTCGCAGAAACCATATTTCAAAAATTAAAAAATATTCATCAACTGGATCTTGAATGGGGCGTCTATCTTTCTGCAGCGACTATTTTGCGTGATGTAGGTGAGATCATTAGTCTTTCTACTCACAGTGAGCAATCTTATTACATCATTACTCATTGTGATCTACCGATCATGGAAGAATGGGAAGTCGATCTCATAGCAAATTTGTGCCGTTATCATGAGGGAGTAAAATGTGGTCCTAAGATAGTTAAATTTTATAATAGAAAAGTGAAATTAGATACATTTCTGAAGCTATTAGGAATGTTGAGGATAGTAAACTCTGTGGATACCCATCCAGAAAAGGGAGTTTCTCTGAAGTCAGTAAGGGTTACGAAGAAAAACCTTTACTTGCATGTTTCAAAAAAGCAAATCACTGGGTTGGAAAATCAATATTTAGAGAGCGAAAAAGAATTGTTTGAAAAGGTTTTTAAAAGATCGGTTCAGGTGATTGCTTTGTGAGCGCTGTACCATAAAATATCCATGCGTCATAACGGGAAGGCCAAAAATCTTGCCACTGTTCGGACTTGATTTGAAGTTCTTTCATTTTAAAACCCCATTCGTGATATATTTTTCTGGCCTCGTCTGCCTCCCAGTCACCTTGGTGGACAGTCATCCAAAAAAAAGGGAGCCCAGCAGAATCGCTTAATTTACGACTGTGGGAAAGGAGTGCTCCGTAGTCTGAAAATCGAGCAGGAAGGCCCCAGTCCAAGCAAGGATCTTTTGAAACAAAAGGATAGAGAAAACAAAATAAACCTTGTTGTTCGGAGTTTGTCTTTTCTGGGTGGAATTGCAGTGAGAGAGACAGGAAGTCCTGGCAATGGAATTCTACCTTTCTTCCTTGCAATCTGAGCGTCTCAGCCTGGGCTTGGGCAAGATCCATGCGGCGGTAGAGGTTCCAGTACCTTCTTTTTCCATCCACTTCGATTCCAGTGAGTTTTGCATTGGGGAAATAAGAGGCTAACGATGAAAGATAGGACCAGTTTCTACATCCTACATCGATAATCTGAGTAAACTTTTCAGCTTGATCCTGAGGAATGATACTACCCAGTAGTAACTGATAAAATTGATTTTCCTGATATCGATTGCTGAGAAGGGGAAGGTTGGGAGGGGTTCGGCGGAGTACCCAATTGCCTAGCCACTTCTGACGGAGGGAGTATTTTAACTCATTGAGAAAATTTTGGACCATAATGGGAGTTTAACCCAAAAGACGTGAGTAAGCTGGCTCCAAATACTGCTGCTGTCTCTGCACGGAGGATCTGAGGTCCGAGATCGATTCGGTAACACTCTACCTGAAGGCCAGGGTGAGAAATACTGACTTCCTGGGTTAATAGTGACTTTTCTTGGGAACTCCATCCTCCTTCAGGTCCGATTAACAAATGAATAGTCCCACTTGGCGGGAGGGGGTGGGTGAGAAGCCAGTTTAATAGATACGGAGATTCCCCGGTGCTTGTTTCATCACACCAAAGTCGGGTCATTTTTGATGTTGGGGGGCGCTGGGACAAAACGTCCTCTAAAGGAATAGGAAGGTCTACTTCCAATCGATGAAGCCTTCCACACTGTTTGAGGGCTTGATCTGCAATTTTTTGCCAACGTTCTTGGAAAGCTTTTGGGCCTTTTTTTTTCATTTGTACGACCGTATGATTTGTGACTACAGGAATCAAACGCTGAACCCCAAGCTCAACCGCCTTTTCTACTATCCATTCCATGGCTTCTCCTTTGATGATTCCCATTTCTAAAATAATCGGAAGATGGGGCATTTGGGGACGTGTTGACGCACTGGGGGGAGTGGATTCTAAATATTCTAAGCAAGGTTTTCCTCTGAGAACTCGAAGGGTGGCAAGTCTATGGTTTCCCTGGCCATCCATAGCTTCAATGATATCTCCATCCCGCAATCTAAGAACATGGGTAGCGTGGTGTGCCTCGTTTTCATTGAGGGAGGTGGGGCACCCAGGTTTTGGTAAGCTCGGACATAGCAGTCGCTTTTTCATAGGAGAACTTTTAACATAAAGAGACACTATGATGAAACCTGTGATTGACTGCTTCTTATTCCTGGCTGGGTTGCTGATTGGGGCAACTTCCTGGGCAATTCCTTTGGATCCTGCGGCTAGTGTATTGCCGTTTTTAGTCAATGGGCGTTTGGAAAAAAATGTCCAATTCTGGACTCGCATTTATACGCAATACGATACAGGTCAAGGGCTCATTCATGATGGGAAGTATATTGACCATATCTATGAGGTGATAGATCTGAGAAAACATCCATCTTCGCATTCTATTCGGGAAGCAAAGAGGAAATGGAAAGAGGTTTTGCTTTCGGTTCACAGAAAAAAAAGCCATCCAGATACTTTGAATGAAGAAGAAAAGAAAGTCTATGTTTTGTTTCAAGATGTGGATGATCCTAATAAATTTTTAAATGCGGCTCATCGCAAAAGAATTCGATTTCAGTTAGGTCAAAAAGATCGGTTTATCCAGGGTCTGTATGAGTCTGGAAAGTACCTCCCTTGGATGGAAGAAGTCTTTAAAAAAGAAGGAATGCCTTTGGAGCTCACTCGATTGCCTTTTGTTGAGAGCAGTTTTAATTTTCAGGCAAAGTCAAAGGTGGGTGCTAGTGGAATTTGGCAATTTATGAGGTCCACAGCCAAGCTGTTTATTCAAGTGAACGAGGCAGTTGACGAAAGAAATGACCCGATTCGAGCCACAGAAGCAGCGGCAAAATTGCTAAAAATGAACTTTCAATCTCTCAAAAGCTGGCCCTTGGCAGTGACTGCTTACAATCACGGGAGAAAAGGCATGATGAAGGCGGTCAGACGGATTGGAAAAGAAAACTTAGAGGAACTAGTTGCCGAGTATCGAGGGCGTTCTTTTGGTTTTGCTAGCAGTAATTTTTTTGCTGAACTATTAGCCTGTATTGAAGTGGAAAAAAGAGCTCAGCAATTTTTTGGGAAAGCAGAGAAGGCAAAGGCGATTGAATTTGTAGAAGTACCCATTCCTGATTTCATCGAGCTGAGAGTACTGGCTCGTCGAACCCATCTCAATTGGGCTGCTCTCAAAGAATTAAATCCAGGAATCAATGATCCAGTTTTTGAGGGAAAGCTGCTGTTTCCAGCTGGTTATTTTTTGAGAATTCCTTCTAGCTTTGGTACTGATCGGCAGGTTGCTATCAAAAACTTCACGGATGCTTATGATCAAATTCCAGGAAATTTTAAGCTCAGAGAGCAACGGACTTCAAAATATGGTACGAAGGTGAAGTAAAGATCTAAAGACAAACATCGTATCAGACATGGAACTAGCTCTGAGCATGGCAGAACCGCCTGGGAACGAGCCTGCAGTTTATGTTTGTAGGGTACTTAGAGGTAATTTGCATGTTTATGGTAGGGATTGCTGGGGGATCGGGGTCTGGTAAAACAACTTTTGCAAAAAAAATTCTCCATCGAGTCCTGCCAGATCATCAAGCCTATGTAGCGGTAATTCATCAAGATTCTTACTATCTGCCCTCACCGGCTGTTGCTTTAAGAGTTCATGGGGAACCCAACTTTGACCATCCCAACGCATTTGATTGGGATTTGTTGAGGGACCATCTGGAGCGGCTCAAGCGAGGTGAAAAGGTTCAAGTGCCGATCTATGATTATCGAACCAATCGACGAACTTCGGAGTTCACTCCCGTAGGTCCCTGCCGAGCGATTCTTTTAGAAGGAATTTTTGTTCTCTGGGATTCGGTGATTCGGAGTACGTTTGACTTGAAAATCTATCTCAATGTCGAAGCAGATATCCGGTTTATTCGAAGGCTTCATCGAGATGTGAAAGAAAGGGGAAGAACCCTCGATACGATTATTCTACAATACTACGATACAGTCAGGCCGATGCACCATGAATATTTAGAACCCACCCGACAATATGCCGATCTGGTAGTGGGGGAAGAAACAGATATTGCCGCAGACGTAGTCGCAGCTCGCGTGAACGAAATTAGTGGTTATCCAATTCAAAAGGAGTCAGTTCTTTGAGTGAGTTGAAGATTGTACCTTTGGGAGGGCTTGGCGAAATCGGGATGAATTGCATGGTCTTGGAATACCAAGACGAGATCATCTTAGTAGATTGTGGACTTTTATTTTCAGATTTGGATCATTTTGGAGTTGAGTTTGTCATCCCCGATTTTTCCTATTTTAGAGAAAAGAAAGACAAGGTGAAGGGGATTTTGATTACGCACGGTCATGAAGACCATATTGGTGCGCTTCCGTTCGCAATTAAAGCCGGAATTCGTGCTCCTGTTTTTGCTTCCTCTTTCTCTTCCTTGCTGATTCGCGAGCGTTTGAAAGAGCATGGTTTAGAAGATCGTGTGGATCTCAGGGTTTTTAAGATGGGGGACCGAATTGAGTTCAAAAATTTCAAAGTGACTACTGCATCAGTCAATCATAGCATTATTGATTCAGCCGCACTCTTTATTGACACTCCTATTGGCAAGGTGGTTCATACAGGGGATTTCAAAATAGATCCCACTCCATTTTTTGGTCAAATGATTGATTTGAAAACCTTTGCCAAGGCAGGTGATGAGGGAGTTCTGCTCCTACTCTCGGATTCAACCAATGTGGAACGACATGAGCATAGTTTAAGTGAGAATGTCATCTATCAAAAATTTGAGCAGCTTTTTGCGGCAGCTCAGGGGTTGACGATTGTTTCCATGTTTGCATCCAATGTGGGGAGGATGGGGCAAGTCTTTCAGCTCGCCCGACAGATGGATAAGAAAATTGCTTTGGCCGGAAGGAGTATGGAGCAAAATGTCCGGTTGGGGGTGGAAGCGGGCTATCTCAAAGGGGTGGAATCCCAGCTCATTGGTTTGGCCGATATAGATCAGTTTCCCAGGAATCAAGTGATTGTGCTTTCGACCGGGAGTCAGGGAGAGCACCGATCTGCATTGATTCGAGTTGCGATGGGGGAGCACTCTCAAATTCAGCTGCAACCCGGTGACTTAGTATTGATGAGTTCTAAATTTATTCCAGGCAATGAAAAAGCCATTGGTCGAATGATCAATCATCTTTTTAAACAAGGGGCTGAGGTTCTGTACGAAGCAGTGCACGATATTCACGTATCGGGACATGCAACCCGTCCTGAACTCAAAGAGATGTTGAATTGTGTGCGGCCTAAGTTCTTTATTCCTATTCATGGAGAGTACCGTCATTTGGTCCACCATGCAGGGCTGGCGAAGGAAACCGGGGTGCGGCCAGAAAATGTTTTTACCGCGGTCAATGGCGATGTGATTGAACTTACCCAGGACTCTTGTCGAATCGTTGAACACTTGGAGGAGCCTCGGGTTCTGGTTGAAGGGCGAGAAGGCAATGACATCTCCAAGCTGGTTTTGAGAGAAAGAAGGCAGTTAGGAGAAAAGGGTATTGTCTTCTCGCTGTTGGTGAGAAACGCGGAAACTAGGAGAATTATTTCTGGTCCTGAAATTATTTCAAAAGGACTGACTCATGAAGTGCGAGAAGGGCATTTAGTGGAAGAGGCTAAAAATTTAGTAAAAAAAGTCATTCACCAATACGAACAAGGTCTGGGGGGGCAAAGCCATGAAGGTGATCTTCAGGAAATGATCCGGGTAGAATTACGTCGCTTCTTTAATGCCAATATTGGGAAAAAACCTACCGTACTGCCGATTATTTTAGATTTATAAACTAAAAAAGCCTGCGGAAAAGGGACGGGGCTCAAAGTCTCGTCCTGACATTCTCTCACTCCGGACTTCAGTCTGGGGGTTATTTACAATCCTGTCTTCAATTCCCTAACAGCCCGGAGTTTGTCCACTCCCTACGCAGTAGTGGTTTCGAATTTGAGCTGCACTGAGTGCTTGACTATAAAAGGCTGCGTCCTGGACATTACCGCCCATCGGATACTGGCTTCCACCTGAATTTGTCCATTCACCCACACGGAAAAATCCGCTTGAAAGACTCGCCACTCCACCACTTGGCCATGAAGCGGTAGCAGTCTGCACGCCGTTGGTGTAGCAGACAACGTTTCCTGAACTATTGTAAGTCACGGCAATATGGTACCAGGTGGAGGCCGATAGTGCAGTGCCGCAATCAATGCGACAATCCCCACCCCCATCATTGCAACTGGAAGTACCCTGAATATTTAAGTGCATCCCGAAATGGGCTGCAGCCGTGTAATCGTTCAAAACAATACCCATAGATCCTGTATTGCTGTAGCTGCTATTTCCAGTGGTGCGACCCATGACATGTTGATTTCCTGAGACCGATGCAAAATTTACCCAAGCTTCCATGGTCAGTGCTAAAAACGACCCATCTGAACCTGAGGTCACAGAGCTATCCATATGTCCACCTGAAGTAGAAAAGAGTACCGATGAACCTGGATCGTTTGAAACCCCTCCAGATTGACCCAGAGTGAAAGTGCCATTGTAGCTTCCTCCGTTACCATTACCCGTGGCATCTGCTGCAGCAGTTCCTCCAGTTTCGTTCAGGTAGTAATAAGCAAGAGGTGTATCACTCATCACCAGCGTCTTATAAGGGCTCGTGGCACCCGCACTGGAATAAAGACGTGAGACATCCGTGGACGAAAGAGCCGAGTTGAAAATCTGCACTTCATCAAGCTCTCCATCATAATTGTCTGCTAAATCAGGTGTTGCTGGATCGTTTCCCACCATCAAATAATTGTTAGTGGTACTCAGCGTCACTGCCGCCGATTCCACCAAAGTGAACCTACCCCGATTTGGTGGACACGAGAATATATGATAAAAGGTGTCAACAAAGGGTAAATAGTATGGGTAGTAGAAGTTATACGTTGGAGTTTAAAAGGCAAGCTGTAAAGCTG
>Ga0302320_10009782_pt1 | contig 20532 bp, 17 predicted proteins | sample Bog_T0_3_FD_202130 | JGI IMG/M metagenome (GOLD analysis project Ga0302320, IMG submission 202130) | Peat permafrost microbial communities from Stordalen Mire near Abisko, Sweden - Bog_T0_3 | ecosystem: Environmental > Terrestrial > Soil > Wetlands > Peat | place: Sweden: Abisko, Stordalen Mire...
AATCGCCATTGAAACCGTGCATTACGTTGCCAATCCCAACGGCATGGCCTCAGCCGATGCGCCCCCGATGATCGCCACTCTGGTTGTCGAGTACGAAGACGGAACAACCGCCACATTTGTCAGCGACACTTCGTGGAAGACAGCGATCCACGCCGCGACAGGCTGGCAGCAGAAGGCATTCGACGATGCGGGATGGAAGGCTGCCGTAGTCTGGTCGCAGCGCCCGGGGCCGATGAACGCGCCGCCTGGTCACCCCTGGATTCCCGATTCCGTCAAAGCGCTGCGCCAGACATTTTCTGTCGATAAGCCTGTGAAGTCTGCGCGGCTCTATGCGACGGCGCTTGGGGCGTACGAGATCATCCTCAACGAAGATCGCGTCGGCAACGAAGTGATGTCGCCCGGTTGGACAGACTATCGCGAGCACGTGAAGTATCAGACATACGATGTGACGTCGCAGGTAAAGCGTGGGGACAATGCGATTGGAGCATTGCTTGCGCCAGGTTGGTATGAAGATTCGCTGGAGTGGTTCCAGCAGCCCAACAACTACGGCGATACGCCACCCGCGCTGCGTGCCCAGTTGCGCATCGAGCACACCGACGGCAGTGTGGAATGGGTGGCGACGGATAATACCTGGCTGGCCAACCACACCAGCATTCAGCATTCGGAAATCTACGACGGTGAAACGCAAGACTCGCGCCTTGCGACACCAGGTTGGGACACGCCCGGATACAACCCGTCGTCGTGGTTCGCCACGATCGCCATTGACCCCAAGCCAGTCACAATCGAAGCGCAGGACTTCGAACCGATTCGCGTCGAGCGCACGCTCGAGCCGAAGACAATGACGGAGCCCAAACCCGGCGTATACGTTTTTGATTTCGGTCAGAACTTTTCCGGCGTTGAGCGGCTGCGCGTAGCGGGACCAGAAGGCACGAATGTTCAGGTGCGTTTTGCGGAAATCGTGAACGCGGACGGAACGCTGTATACCGATAATCTGCGCACTGCCAAGGCTACAGATCATTTCATTTTGAGCGGCAATGGCGTGGAGGAATTCACGCCGCAGTTTACCTTTCATGGCTTCCGCTACCTTGAATTGACGGGCCTTCCTGCTGCGCCCGCCAAGGATGCTGTTACCGGCCTCGTCTTCCACACTGACGCGCCGTTCACTGCCAAACTGGAAACCGGCAGCGCGATGATCAATCAGTTGTGGAGCAATATTGTCTGGGGTCAGCGCTCGAATTTTGTGGGCATCCCGTCCGACTGTCCGCAGCGCGACGAGCGGCTCGGCTGGATGGCCGATGCTCAGGTCTTCTGGCGCACTGCATCATACAACATGGACCTGGCGGCCTTCTCGCGCAAGTTCGGCGGAGACATGCGCGGCACACAAGCCGGGACTCCATACTACGGTATTTATTCTCCGGGAACTGCATCCCAGTCCTCGTCGTCAGGTGCAGGCTGGAGCGATGCCGGCGTAGTTATTCCGTGGACCTCATGGATTCAATCCGGTGACACCAGCGTGATCGATCAAAACTGGGCCGCGATGGAGAAATATCTTGCAGCCATCGACGCTGCGAATCCCGATGGCCTCTGGATCCACGAGTCCGGCATTCCTTTCGGAGACTGGCTTTCGCCAGAAGGGAAAACAGACTACGGCCTGATTGCCACAGCGTACTGGGCCTATGATGTGACATTGATGCGCCAGATGGCTCACGCAACCGGCCGCACGCAAGATGAGCAAAAGTATGCGCAGCTATTCGAAAAATTGCGTGCAGCCTTTCAGAAAAAGTATGTGCATGAAGATGGTTTTGTGGCCGGCGCGGATAACAGTCCTTCGCCATTTGGAGGCATCAACAACCCCAACGCCAAGAGCAACGGCGGCGACACGCAGGCTGGATATGTGCTTGCACTGCACATGAATCTTCTGCCCGAGGGACTCCGCGCAAAGGCCGCGCAAAAGCTGGCCGATAAGATCGAAGCCAATCATGGTCTACTCGCCACGGGCTTTCTCGGGACGCCCTATCTTCTGGAGGAACTTACCAAGAGCGGCCACATAAAGCTGGCCTACAAACTGCTCTTGAATACCGAATATCCATCGTGGGGCTATCTCGTCGGCCATGGAGCAACGACCATGTGGGAGCGCTGGAACGGCGACCAGATGAAGGCCGATCCCAGCATGAATTCCTATAATCACTATGCATATGGCGCGGTTGCGGACTGGATCTATCGTTACGCTGCAGGCGTCGATACGTCCCCGCTTGATGCCGGTTTCCACACGGTGGCGTTGCACCCAGTGTTTGACTCGCGATTGGGAAGCATTCACTTCGACTACGCTTCCTCCTATGGGCCGATTCACTCTGACTGGACGGTAGCGGGCCCAACTGCGGAGTGGCATCTGGCCATTCCGGCCAATACAACGGGCTGGCTGGAGCTAAGTGCGCAGCAGGCAGCAAAGTATAAGTTGGATGGCGCTCCACTGACACAAAGCAAACTGGCGAAAGCCATAACTCGTGAAGGCCACGCAGGCTATGAGTTAGAGGCCGGGAGTTATACGTTCCAGGTAGGCATCGATTAGGGAATCGAAAGCGAGAAACAACTTTGTCCATCATCGCGGGAATCGGATGGCATGTAGTCGGAGCGGCATCGGCCGCCTCATTCTATGCGCCCATTGAGAAGGTCAAGAAGTGGTCGTGGGAGACAACATGGGCCGTTGCGGGACTGTTCTCGTGGATCCTGCTTCCGATTTCCGTAAGCCTGTTGTTGTTGCCGAGCTTCGTTGACTTCTACGCCTCGATTGGTTCTCACGTCCTCCTGCCAGTCGCTCTTTTCGGAGCTATGTGGGGAGTCGGCAATATTGGCTACGGCTTGACAATGCGGTACCTCGGCATGTCTCTCGGTATCGGCATTGCCATTGGAGTTACATTAGTTGTCGGTACGCTGATCCCTCCCATTCGCCACGGCCAGGCTGCGATGCTGTTCACCACCAAGGGCGGCTTGCTGACGATGGCCGGGGTTTTGGTTGCGTTGATCGGAGTGGCAGTTGTTTCATACGCCGGCCATCTGAAAGAAGTGCAGACACGCGGAGAATTGAGAGAGTTCAACTTGAAGCTGGGGTTACTTCTCGCTATACTCTGCGGCGTTTTCTCCTCAGGTATGTCGTTTGCCATCGACGCGGCCAAGCCCATGGAAGCGACGGCGCTGCATCTTGGCGTGAACCCGCTCTATGCTGCATTGCCGAGTTATGTATTCATCATGGGAGGCGGCGCGGTTGTGAATCTGAGTTACTGCTTCATTCGGCTCGCGGTGCTGAAACGAATCTCGCTCACGGACGATCTAGCGCAGCCAACGGGAACCCTGATGAGGAATGGAACGCTGGCAGCAACAGGCGGAATCATGTGGTATCTCCAGTTCTTCTTCTACGCATGGGGTGCGGCAAATATTCCGCAGGAGTTATCGTATGTGAACTGGATGCTGCACATGAGTATCTATGTGCTCTGCGGAGGGTTGGTGGGGCTGGCGTTGGGCGAGTGGGCCGGAGTGGGAAGCAAGCCGGTGCGGATACTCTGGGTGGGGATGGCTGTGATTATTCTGGCGGCTAACCTGGTGGGTCTAGGGTTGGCTTCGTAAACAACAGCATTGGGCTGATACCTTCGACAAGAATGAGCAACCTGTCATTTCCAATGGATTCCTGAGATTCTTTTCACGCGGTACACGCGGCCAGTCTTTAAATTGAAATGCCACAAGCCTTTGTCGCCGCAATCGGGAGTATCGGAGTATTCACTCGGAGGGATTGCGAAAATTGCTTCTGCGGAATTTGTGACTCCAAGAAAGTCTTCATTCTGGTCGCAGCCGTGAATTATTTTTTGTATCAGATCACCAAGCGATCGATAGGCAGTTGTGCGAGAAGGTAAATCGTAAATAACTGGGTTATGAGTCTTGCCATCCCCTTCCGCAAGCCAGAAGTCGGCGGCGAATTTAGATTCGTCGGGCGAGAATCCAACCAAATCAATTCCCGCAATCTCTCCGTTTTCAGTGTCCCATTCGACGTGCTTCGCTTCTCGAAATGCCTCGTCTGTCATCCCGATCATCAATCGGGCCGTTACGTGGCAGTGCTCGCTCTTAGCATCTTCCGCGCTCCGACGAAATTCGAGTTGTCCGTAGAACTTGACGGATTCGCTCTTGTTTGATTTGACAGGCGTTTTCGATATGGATGGCTGAAGAATAGGCTCACCGCCGCACTCACCGGTATCGACGGAGTATGTAGACAGAGCTTGCAATAGTGGTGCGGAAAGCAGGAAATAAACAAGGCCCAGTTTAAGACTCAATCGCTTCAAGGCAGAGTTTTCCTTTCAAACTTCCACCGGTTTGAATTCTACAAAAGAAATGCCGGGGACAAAGCCCCGGCACTTCTGTACGTGTTCAGTTGAGTTAGTTAATTGCCTGCTCAACGCGCAAATCGCGTGAAGAAGCGCCGACACTCACTGTGCGCTTTCCGGTTGCGGCTGACCACTTACCGCTAGCGGTTGACCAATACTGTAACTGCCTCGGCGCAACATGCAGAGTTACAGTCTTGCCTTCTCCAGCGGACAAGTGAACGCGGTCGAACGCTACCAGCGCGCGAACAGGGAACTGAACGCCCGAAGGAATCTCGCTCGGCGCTCCGAGATAGACCTGCGGAACTTCATCTGAATCCGCACTGCCGGTGTTCTTGATGTGGACCTTGACTTCAAGCCCGCCATCGGCCTTCTTCTCCACCTTCAGTCCGGAATATTCAAACCTGGTGTAACTCAGCCCGTGGCCGAACGCGAACAGCGGATCGATCTTCTCCTTATCGAACCAGCGATAGCCGACGTTGACGCCCTCGCTGTAAGTAGTCTTTCCATCGACGCCCTTCATGGACCGTTCAGGATGCTTCGGATCGGTAGCTGCGTAGTCCGCGAGGCTCTTGGCCCAGGTTACGGGCAAACGGCCGGCGGGGCTGGTTTTGCCTGCAAGGAGGTTGGCTGTCGACCAGCCGCCTTCATCCCCTGGCCACCACATTTCAAGCACAGCCTTCACTTTGTCTAACCATGGCAACGCAACCGGCTGGCTCGTATTCAATACGACGATGGTATTGGGATTGACTGCCGCAATTTCCTCCACCAGCTTGTCCTGATCGCCCGGAAGCCCGAAGACTGGACGCAGCCGCGTCCATAGGAAAACAACAGCGACCTTGGCGTTTTTTGCCGCAGCGATAGCAGCCTCGTGGTCGGCCTTGCGTTGTTCGGGGGTATACCAGTTGAGGCGGACTTGCACCGGCGCGGCAGAGGTGTCGGGAGTCGTTGAGATCTCAACAGCGTGCGGCCCGGCTGTCAATTCAATCGCTCGGCGAACGTTGTCAATCCCGTCGGTGGTTGGAACAGCGTTGTCCTGGTTAGCCTGAAGAATATCTCCGTGGACGCCGCCCTGCATGACGCCAGTGTGGGCTAGGCGTTTGCCGTCCAGCTTGATGCCGGCATTGGTGCCCAGGGCCTGGAGATAGATCCAATACATGCCCGCGTGGGGCGCCGTCAGCGTGCCCTTCCAGGTGACCGTAGCGTTCGCCTTGAGCGCATTTCCTCCCTTGGAAGTGAAGTCGACAGTAGCATCGACTTGCTCTGCGCCGTCGCCGGTACGGACCAAGCCAGGCTTACCGTCGTGGCTCAACGCCGCGGCCGGGACTGTGGTACCGGTCATGTCGTCATTGACGGCGAACTTGGTATTCGCGTTGCCTGTGATTTTTTTCAGGGCGTCATACGGACCGACCTGGCGCTCCGGCATTCCGACAGATCGCTCGCCGTTGATGCCAATGGAGTCGATCTGCCCGGCAGTGGGGCCGATGAGAACAACCGAATCGAGGTCGGCAGCCTTCAAGGGCAACGCGCCGCCTTCGTTCTTCAGCAGCACAGCAGCCTCTTCGCCAGTCTTCTCGATGATCTTTGCGTTAGCCTCGATGGATTGCGCCGTGATGTCGTGCTTCGACTGTCCGTCGAGATAGCCGAAGTGGACAATCTCATACAACACTCGTCCGGCAGCGCGCGTGATTGTCGCTTCGTCGACCGTACCGTCTTTCATAGCTTCGGGCATCTTCTTTGGATCTTCTTTTTTGCCGAAGTCGCCGAAGTTTCCCATGACGGGTTTCGGCTCTTCGGGGATATAGCCGAAGAAACCTTCCATGATGTCCCCCATGGAGGCCATATTCGCCGGAGGTGGAACGGGCAGGGAATCAAAGAATGAAGGAATCGGGAAGCCGCCTGGAGTGGGCTCGCCGGGCATCTCCATATCGAGACCGGCATTGATGAACTTGACCGCGTGAACCGCACCCCAGTCGGAGGTGACGAATCCCTTGAAGCCAATCTCATCACGAAGAATCTTGGTCAGATTCGACTCATTGCCGCAGGCGAATGTGCCGTTGATGCGGTTGTAGGAGCACATGATCGACGACACGTCAGCGCGACGAATTGCAGCGTCGAACGGAGCCACATACACCTCATGCAGGGTCTGATCGTCAACGAAAATGTTGGTTGCTTCGGAATCGTAAGCGACGTAGTGCTTGATCTGCGCCATCACGTGCTGAGATTGAATACCCTTGACCTCGGCGACGCCCATTTCGGAAGTGAGGAATGGATCTTCGCCAAAGGTGTTGTACCCACGGCCAAACTCCAGGTCGCGATCGATATTCACGAAAGGCTGCAGCGCGACATCGATGCCCAGCGCGCGCGCTTCACGGCCGATAACCAGCCCGTTCTCCTCTGCCGTTTTGGTATTGAATGTTGCAGCGACACCCATCGTCGCCGTCTCACCCTGCGATGGATGGCGCACCAGCACGCCTGGAGGTCCATCTGCGAAGCGCAACCCCGGAATGCCCAGCCGCGGAATGCCGGCGAGAAAACCGGCCTGTCCCTGGTAGACCGCTGGATCTTCATGCGTGCCGTGAATCAGGGTCAGCTTCTCCTGAAGCGTCATCTGGCTGAGCAATTTATCGACGCGTGCATCGCCAGTTACGACGGGCACGGATTGCGCGAGCACCATGGAAGCGCCCAGCAGAAGCGACGCCCCTCCGACAGCGACCCGTTTGGCCGCTGTCCATTTTGTTCCTTTTTGAAATGACTTCACTGTCGGTACTCCTACCCTCTGTCTGGACGGATCAACTTGAATGCAAGACGCAGACCTTTGACGGACCTCATGGCTTGCGGCTCAGCACAAGACGGTGTGAAACATTGCAATGCAACGGCCAGAAGTTTAGAACATCGAGCCTACAGTTGTATGCAGAGGGGAGGACTCGTAGACGCAATCGAGCCAGTCGTGGTCTGTGAATATGAGTTTTGACTGGGAGATTGTTTAAGGCAACGGCAGTACGTTCTGTAATCCAGCTTTTATCAGGTCCTCGCGAAGCTTCTCCACGTTCGTGAATTGGATAGCCTGCATGCCGACCGCCTGCGCAGCCTCAATGTTGATGAGCTTGTCATCGAGGAAGAGCGCCTCTTCGGGACGAACGCCAAGGTCATCGAGCACATGGTGATAGATTGCCGGATCAGGCTTGGCCATGCGCAATTGATAGCTCCAGACAAGGACGTCGAAGCGAGGAAGCCAGTCAAATTCCCGCTTCATGTTTTCGAGCACATTGTCGCCCATGTTTGAGAGGATCGCAGTCAGAAAGCCATGCTTCTTGAGTTCAAGTTGCCAGGCCAGCATGACGGGATTCTCTGTCGTCCACATACGCGCATCCCAATGGTTAAGTTCCTGCACGGTTTCTGGGGAAAGGTTCAATTCGGCAGCGAGGATGAGCTTTTGCCAGAATTCCAGGCCGGTGAGTTTGCCCTCGTCATAGGCGTGCCGGTCGGCCCAGTAGAGAGGCTCAAAGCGGTCCTCCGGCAGCCCCGTTATGCGTAAAAGGGTAGCGTACGCATCTGCATCTGGTTTATCTGTCAGTACCATTCCGTAATCGAAGACGACCGCGCGCAGTGCCAAGGTTCCTCCCCATGGCATCCGTGTATCGTGGAAAAGGACGCCTCTTCTATTGTGCATGAGTGAGCTCAAGGGCACGTACCGGTCTACGGTGCGACGGGATTGGACCTATGCGCTTTTCACGGCGAACGGCCTGGAACATTGAGGAGAGCGCACTGGCACGCGCACATCGTCTCCGCGCACAGGCTGGGCTGCCGATTTCCGACCTGACTGCCTCAAATCCGACCCGTTGCGGCTTCACCTATCCTGTGGATTTGTTGCAATCCCTCGCTCGCCCAGAGGCCTTCGATTACGATCCTCAGCCGCGCGGGAGCCTGCGTGCTCGTCAAGCCGTATGCCACTATTACGCCGACCACAGCGCGTTGGTTCGTCCAGACCAGATTGTGCTCACCACCAGCACCAGCGAGGCCTACAGCTATCTCTTCCGCCTGCTTTGCGACCCGGAAGGCGAGATTCTCGTCGTTCAGCCTGGCTATCCGCTCTTCGACTTCCTTGCAGTGCTCGACGATGTGCAGCTCAAGGCAGCTCCGCTTATCTACGACCAGGGCTGGCAGATCGATCCGGAGGAGCTTCGCAGGGCAGTTACTCCCCAAACACGCGCCATCGTCATGGTGCACCCGAATAACCCAACGGGCCACTTCACCAAACCGTGGGAAGCGGAGGAACTGGCGCGCTTGTGCAGGGAACACGATCTGTCGCTGATCGTGGATGAGGTCTTTCTGGACTATAGCTTCGCAGCCAATGCTACGAGCTTCGCCGCAGGGTTAGAGGGCGCCCCGGTCTTCGTTGTGAGCGGGCTGAGCAAGATCGCCGGTCTGCCGCAGATGAAAGCCGCCTGGATCGTGGCGACCGGCCCAGCAGCCGCTGCCGCTCTCGATCGTCTGGAGGTCATCGCAGACACGTTTCTGTCAATGAACGCGCCTATCCAGAGTGCACTGCCGCAGTGGCTGGCGGGTCGCGCGTCAATCCAGCAGCAGATCCGAAACCGCACCGCATCGAACCTGGCAGAACTGGATCGGCAACTGAGCGATGCGCCCCAGGTCAACCGACTCAAGGTAGAAGCGGGTTGGTATGCTGTGTTGCGCATTCCCGCTCTCCAACGCGATGAACAGACAGTGCTTGCCTTGCTAGATCTAGGGGTTTGGTTGCATCCAGGATACTTTTTCGGTATGGCTGAGTCTGGCTGGCTGGTGGTGAGCCTGCTTGCGGGCACGGATGAATTCAGTACCGGAGTAACCATCCTGGTTAACTATTTGCGTACGCATCAAGGTGGTAATAGTACCGACCTTTGACTCCAAGTGTTTGTTGAATAAATATGGGCTATCTTTATGAAAAATAAAGACCGGTATTTTGTGGAATTATCAAATTTACATCGTAAGCAGAAAAGGGTTGGTATTCCGCTCAGCTTCAATCGTTGTGGCCGGACCATGGCCCGGAAGAACCTTCGTTTCACCGGGGAGAGTCAGCAGCCGCCCTTCAATGGAGTCGATAATCTGATCGTAGTTGCCGCCCGGCAGGTCCGTGCGCCCAATGCTCCCGGCAAAGAGCGTGTCGCCGGCAATGAGCAGATTCAGCGGCGCAAAGTGTAGACACACGGAGCCCTGCGTATGTCCGGGCGTATGAATTACCTGCGCCGGAAACGCATCCAGCCCCACCTTCAAGCCGTCGGTGAGTAGTTCATCCGGTGGAGCGGTCTCCGGCGCTCGAATGCCTAGCCAATCGGCCTGCATATCCATCAATTTCAGTTGAGGCAGGTCATTTTCATTCAGCAGGATGGGCGCGCCTGTCAGCTTCTTGAGCTTGAGCGCCCCACCGACGTGGTCGATGTGCCCGTGTGTGATGAGAATCTGTTTCAGCTTGAGGCCCAGCTCGGTGAGGCGGCGATGGATGCGGCCAACCTCTTCGCCTGGATCGATGACAATCGCCTCTCCCGCTGCTTCATCGCCAAGGATGGTGCAGTTGCATTGCAGCGGACCGACGGGAAAGGTCTCCATGATCATGAGGCTATTTTACTCTTGCACAGGAAGAGCGAAACCGCATCCAACTCATCGACGCGCTGCCGCAATTTCAACCGCCGGCACCTCGATCAACCTGTTCGGGACCAATGGCTTGCGAAAAGTGATCGCGTAAAACTTGCCTTCCTTTAGCATCTCCAGGTGGATATCCTCCATTTCCGGCGGCACCAGGTCGATAGGAACAGTTACAGCTTCTTTGCGATCCTTATAGAAACTGCTGGTGAACGGAATGTTTTCATACGTACTCTTCACATACTCTTCGGTTTCATCTTCGATCATCAGACGGGCGCCCGGCTTGGCAACGCGGATCATTTCGCGGATGGCCTTTTGGCGATCGGTGAAAAAGTTGAAGGCTCCAGCGGTATAGACAACGTCGAAGCTTGCGTCGGCGAAGGGCGTACGCTCGGCGTTGCCGAGGTAGAGGTCCGCATCCATCTCCCAGCGGCGCAGGTTTGCCTGACATTTGGTTAGCATTTCCAGAGAGAGATCGAGGCCGGAGAGCTTTGCCCCGCGCGGCAGGTATTTGAAGTTGAGACCAGTGCCGACGGAAGTTTCCAAAACCGAATCGCCGGGCTTTACATCGAGCAACCCCATGTAGTCGAGGAAGTATGAGTCCAGATTGAGCCCTCGAAAAGCGCCGAAGAAGCGCTGTGTATCGTCGTAAAAGCCTCCGATGGTCTCATAAAGGTGGTTGTATTTGCCGTTGTCACCGATAAGGTCCTCAGACTTGAGGAAGCTCTGGATTCCATTGCGTACCGGGAATCTCTCGGCGGAATCGCTTACCAATGTCTCTTGGCCGCGTTCTCTGACCACGGAGAGCGGTTTGCCGGTTACCGGGCTTCGCAGCAGGGCAACCGCTTCCGGTTTCTGAGCCCAGGTCTGCTGTCCGTCGGAGTGAATTAGCGCGAGGATGCTTAAGGCAAATGCTCCGCCAAGGCATATCCATGCGAAAGCGGAAACGGTCAGAGGTTGCAGCAAAATTTGCGCCCCGCTCAGGCGGAAGAACAACAGCGAACCTTCGACGACGAAGAAGATCGTAGCGCACCAACTTGCTCCGCGTGCAACCGTCGCCACACGAAACTCGTGGTTCCACGCCCAGACAAGAACGGCTGCAAACCACAAGGTGAGGAAGGTTTGAATTGCAGTCGCGATCGCCAACCCAGTATGCTCCAGCGGCTCGGTGAAAACCTGAAATCCAAGCGCCGCAAGGGGTAGTGGGAGCGTGGACAGTAATCCCGGCAGGCGTCGGCTGGTGAGCCTATGAAATGTGAACGGAAGAAGGCTGAGCACAACGATCAGCAGGCTCCAGCCCAGGTATTCGAGCGCGGGAACCGGGCCTTTGATTGGGAAGCTGCGCCAATCGAATAGAAGGCCGGGAAGATAGTTGATCGCTACCATCCAGAGGAATCCGCGCCAAGGCCGTTGTGTTCCGACGAACCAGACTGCCAGGATCGGGCCAGTCCACATGCCGATGCTGTGAAAGAAAAAGCCTGCGATGAGAAGGCCGGCAACAATCCAAGCCACAATCTGCGACGTACGACTGGAACGAACGTTGGTAGGCATGTTGCGAATCTCCTTGATAGTGCATGCGTTTGTGCACGCAGGTTGGTGACCTCCAAGGCTTATTCAGGGTTTTCCGGGGATGTCCTCTTCCGAATGTGGATTCTTTGAATGCGGCGTCTCCAGGGCGGCTAGCACGGCAAGCGCGTTTTCGCTCCATTCCAGCGAGGCGCGGAGGTGGGCAACCCCGTAGTTCAACGTGAGTATCCAGAACGGGAAGCCCGGATAGTGGGCGCTGCGGGCGCGTCCCAATGCCTGCAGTTCCAGCAAGGTAGAGAGCACCTTGCGGTTCTGTTCCTGAAATCTGCGAATATGTGTTGCGGAGACGTTGGGTGCTACCTCGGCTCCAAAAAAGAGCTTGAGCAGAAACTCATCGCGCGGCGGATCTTCGCGATAGGGAACAGCCAGCCATTCCTGAAGCCGAAGCAGTCCGGACGGGGAAATCGAGTATTCCTGACGCGTCATCCTGGTCTTCGAACCCGACGCGCTGGGGATAATCAGTCCATCCGCAAGCAGCCGCTTGAGCGTCGGATAAATCTGGCCGAAACTCTCGCCCCAGAAGAATCCAACGGTTTGTTGCACGGTCTTCCGAATCTCATACCCGGACTGGTTCGGATGGATGGCAAGGATGCCGAGAATCACGAAAGCAGTTTGGTTCCGTTCCATATAGCTGCAAGATATATCTAGTAGATATAAATGTCAACACGAATCATAAATTTGTGCCGCGGAACCGAGTACCCTAGCGTCAGTCACTCTTGTCGCAAGAGTCGGACGTAACTCCTTTGTTTTGCAAATTGGTCAGGGCTCGTTTTACGTAAGTCCTTTGTTTTTGCAGGCTATTTTGACGTAACATGTTTATTTTCAATACGATGAGGTGAAATCGGTACTTGGGGCATTTATTCAGGCGGCGCGGTGGCTGTTTTCTTGCTTCATGGGGCTAATGAGGTGGTTTCTTTTTCGAACTTTCTTCATTGTGCGCCAATGAGGGGAAATGATCTGCAAAGCAAGAGGAGAATATTTTGATTGGGAATCGGTGATGCAAGCGGCTCATGTGATTTGGACGAATGCTATGCGGGGGAATACAAAACGGCAGACCGTCTGGTCTGCCGCTTGTTGAAAACCCGATCAAAGGAGGGTGCGTTACTTTCCGGATTTAGCTGGTGCAGAAACGGGCGCTGCCTTGGTGCCCGAAAACACCGAATGAGAGCCGCTGGTGCGAACGTAGAGGACAGTCAAGCTGATCGAAGTGACCATGAAGATGATTGCCGACCAGGTGGTGAGGCGGGTCAGCACATTCGCTGCGGCACGGGGACCAAAAGCGGTCTGCGATCCCTGGCCGCCAAACGCGCCTGCGAGGTCAGCCGAACGGCCTTGCTGGAGGAGCACAACTCCGATAAGAAACAGGCACACGAGGACGTGCACGGTGACGACGAAGTAGAGAAGAATCTGCATTTTCTGAGCTGCTTTCTCACCCTCGCCCGGTTAGTCCGAAGGAGGATCTGGTGCGGAGGAGGGGACTTGAACCCCTATGCCTTGTGGGCGCCAGCACCTCAAGCTGGTGCGTCTGCCAATTTCGCCACCTCCGCTTAAGGTGAACTCATCGAGTATACCAAAGGTTGAGCAGGTTAAGAAAGGTTGAGCCACATGGTTTTGCACCTTCTTGCGAATTGAATCAATGAGCCACCTGTCCTGCCGCTGCCATCTTTTCGCGAAGCCGCTTTTCGGCGTCGCCGCTCCAGTATTTGCAATCCAGCCGGATGAAGACCGAAGTATAGGGAACGGCCATTGTGGTCTTCAGCACGAGTACGTTGAAATGCCGAGATGCCTCCTCAATGTTGGCGATGATGCGGTCATGCGGCAGCGATTCGACAGGATACTGGCGGAGCAGATCAGCGATTTCCGTACGATAGGTTGCCGCTCCTGGTGCGTCCTGCTCGGGGACGAACGGCAATTCAGCGTCCATCTGGATGACGGGCCGAACATGGATGGATCGGTCGATTGTTGCCAGCACGTGTCGAATGACTTCCAATTGTCCGGCGTCCGTTTCGATCGTCTCAATTCCCGGGCTTGATTGCAGCGGGTAGGCCGAGTCGACGATCAGAATCCAGTTGCGATGGCCGAGTAGAGGCATCGATTCCGCGACCTTCGTCCTCCACGTCGGGGGCGCAGAAGTCTGTGCGGTTGGCATGCAAGGGAACAGGAGCAAAAGGCTGAAAGCAAGCAGAGCTTTGCGCATGAGAACTTTCCTATCCGGGAGAGATACATAAGCGCACAGCCGCGCTCAGAGACGATTAGAACACTACACTATCGCGGAGCTTGCGGTATTTGCTAATCAGTGTACGAATCTGTCATTAGCTTCCGAAACGCTGGTCCCCTCGGTAAGCTGCAGGATTCCGACTCCGCTGAACTACAAACGTCTGTTGGGGTTCATTGCAGTCGAGACTCGCCTGCGCGAGCGATGATGCTCCTGACCAAAGGGGTGAATCCTGTTCCGCGTCTGGAGAGGAGTTGGCGGTTCAGGGCGACTTGTATCCGATGTTGGTTAGCGCTGCTGGGCCGAGGTGCTCTTTTAGCTGCTCCAGGTAGAGGCTTTGGGGCTGAACGGGCCGGTTCTTTGAATCGATGATGGCGGGGTCGAGCGGGGGGCGCGACGAGCCGTCGAAGGTGGGGAAGGGCGGATCAATCTCTTCGCCACGGTTGCCGATGGACCAGATGGCGGTGCCGGGTGGTTCATTCATGCTGAAGCTGCGGGCGGTGTTGTTCCATGCTACTGCCCAGCCGATAGCCCAGCCGTGGCCGGTGCCCATTTCACCGCGATTCATGAAGTCGATGCTGCCGTCGGGCACCTGGCAATTGTCGACCAGGAGGCCGGTGGACCAGCGCTGGTGCGGCTGGATCGCCGAGTCGCCGAGGAAGCGGCAGTTGACGATAACGACGGGGCCTTGCTGGCGCGCCTGGGTTGAGAAATAGAAGGTGTGGTCTCCGCTGCCGGTGACGCGGTCAAAGAGGATCTGCGATCCGTTGGCGGAGTAGTCGAAGGGGCGGGCGGGACTGGTTACGGGGACGTGCTGCACAACGTCGCACTCGAGCACGGTGATGCGCTCCGTGCCGGAGTTGATGTGGATGGAGTTGGTTGTCTCCTCGGTTGCGACTGACTGCACCCAGCTATCGACGGCATCTTTCATGGCCAGGCCGTCGAATGCGGGATCGTCCAATGAAATGGTGCGTTTGGGGGCAACAATGCGCAGATCTTCGATGCCAACGTTGGAGATTTGGCCGGTTACGTTGATCTTCTTGACTTCGGCATGGGCTCCAGCAAAGAACTTGGCGTCGTAGGAGTCCATGAGCGGAACGGCAAGAGTGACGGTGTTTCCAGAAATGCCGGCGATACGGCGGCGCACATCGAGATGGTCGGAGCCTATCCAGTGTTCGTCTTTGCCGGGACGCCTGAGGTTGTCCATGCCCATGAAGTGGAGCCAGTCGGCTGTGACAGGTTTGCGGATGAGGAGGAGGTCGCCGGATTGAAGTTTCGAGGCGTCTTCGACATGGAAGGTTGTTGCTCCGGCGGGAACGTAGGCGTCGACGATTGTGGTGTCTGCACCTGCACCGGTCTGCTGCAACTTGCCTTCGATGTTCAGAGCAAGATGGGGCGAACCGGTCATGACGATGGTTGTGCCGTTTTTCGTCATTCCGGCGCCGCGGAGGACGACTCCGGACGCGGTGATGGAGATGGTCTGGGAGCAATGAAATGTTCCTGGCGTCAGTTCCACGGCTCCGCGGAATCCGTCGGTGAGCGGGAGGGCGGAGACTTCGTCGATGGCGTGCTGGATGGCGGATGTGTCGTCCTGTCCAGAGGGAGAGATATTGCGCTTTGCAGGCACGGTGGGCAGGGTTATTCCGCCGCCTCGATAACCGACGCTGGAGAAGTCGGGAATGCGGTCGCCTTTGGGGGAATGCGTGTAGACCAGCTTCCCATCGGGGCCGAAGTGGACCCAGCGGCTTTGGGCGGATAGCGAAGATGAGGCGCAGAAGGGAATTGCTAATAGAAGCAGGGTAAATTTGAAGGAAGGTGGAGCGTTATTCATAATCAGCTGCCCAGGTGTGATAGCGCTTCTGCCATTTCTTTGAGGATTGCTTCGCCTGCCCGGGCTGGGTCGGGGGCCTGGGTGATGGGGCGGCCTACGACGAGGTAGCTGGCACCGGTGCGGAGGGCATCGGCGGGTGTGGCTATGCGCTTCTGATCGCCGATTCCTGCGCCTGCCGGGCGGATGCCGGGAATTACCAGAACGCCTTCAGGGCCGGTCAGGGCTCGGAGGGTTGCTACTTCCTGAGGAGAGCAGACGAATCCGCGAATGCCGGCTGCGAGGCCCATCTTTGCGAGCAATTCGACCTGGCTGGCGGGAGAGCGGTCGAGTCCAATTGCGGCTGTCTGGGCGGAGTCCATGCTGGTTAGGACGGTAACTGCTAGCAACTCTGGAGGATTGGTCAGGCCTTCCAGCGCAGTGTGGGCGGCTGCCAGCATGGCTGGGCCGCCGGCGGCGTGAATGGTCATCATCTGGACACCGAGCGAGGCGGCGGAACGAACGGCACCGGCCACAGTGTTGGGGATGTCGTGGAACTTGAGGTCGAGGAAGATGGAGTGTCCGCGCTTAAGTAGAGGCTCGATAACAGCGGGGCCGGCCGCTACAAAAAGTTCGAGGCCAACTTTGAACCATTGGCAGGTGTCTTCGAGTTGGGAGGCTAGAGCGGCGGCTGAGGGGGCGTCGGGTACGTCAAGAGCTACGATGAGGCGCTTGCGGGCTTCGGCAATCGCGCTGGTTGCGAGGTGGCTTGCCGGGGCGGAGGGGGGATTCAGAAGCTCCGAGATGGGCATGGTTCAATCGTACGGCAAAACTGGCGGGATGCGGCCTGATTAATTTGGTTGAGAGGCGCGACGTCCACCCCGATGACAACGATGCAGAAACGGGGTGGACGTTCAGGCCTCATGCCTGGGCGGCCACGGGCACTCTTTCGGCGGCCTGGAGCAGGACTTGATCCGTGGCGGGAAGGAAGCGGCAGAGGTATTCGATTGGGTTGTCAGAAGCGGCCATTTTTTGCAGGTGGTACTTCCAGACGTCCGGCTTGATGGTTCGCCGGGTGAATGGCTTGCGTGTTACGTGGACGACTGCTCCAGAGGAGTTGACCCTCGGATAGGTGACGGCGGGGACCATGAAACTCATGTGAGCGCCGGACCGCCAGAAGCAGCGGGCAAATTCATGGGAGAAGAGCAGGGTGAAGTAGCGGCCTTCTTCGGCGAGCAGGGCGATGGCCGCGTCGGCGCCGGGCCAGATGGGGCGTACATGGGACTGAAACCAGCGGCGGAACTCGAATCCGTTGAACTGAGCCTGATTGAGCAACAAACGCAGCAACTCTTTACGATTCATTTCACCAATCCTTTGAAGACGCGAAGAACCTGGAGTCAAGCGGCAGATTAGATTTGCCGCGCACGATTGCAGTTTGTGTGAAGCATTTCAATTGACTTCTGTATGCAAATAACGCCAAATGACGGGCGGATTCCTTTTTCTTTCTTGTTTTGGTGGTTTTGAGATTCACTTCTGAGCGGCAAAGTGGGTCAGGTGAAGCAAGTTCTGCTATCTGGTAAAAGCGTTAGACTTGAAGGAGTGGAGCCAGGTTATTTGCATTGAGGAACTGATATCGGATGGCGTCGCCGGCTCCTCATGGACGGGCTACTTGAGGGTTGAGGTTTCCTGCCCTTGCGGCAGGAAAAGTCCGACCCAGAGGGGACCCCGACGGGGCACGGAGCACTTGCGGTGCGGATAGTTTGCAACTGTTTGGGCGAAACGGTAAGAGGGAGATCCGAGATTGAAGCTGGGATGGTTTTGGCCGCGCAGAGGCTGGTTAGCGATCGCTCTGCTGGGAGCTGCGGGCGTTTGCAGGGGGGCCGCTGTTCACACCAATCCGCTGAACAACGATCCTTTGGTGAAGGAGGCGTTCGATCACTATTACCAGCTTGACTATCCGGGTGCTGTTGAGAGATTTACGCGCTTCCATGAGATGCATCCTGGCGATCCGCAGCCGACTGTGCTGCTGCTGGATGCGCTGATTTTCCAGGAACTCTACCGGCTGGATTTGCTGGATACGACTTTCTATGCGAACGACGGTTTTTTGAGCGGGAAGCACGTTACGGTGGAAGATCCGAAGCAACGGGACCGCATTCTGAGCCTTGCCGATGAGGCTATTCATGAGGCGGATTGGCAGCTGAGCAAGAATCCTAATGATGTGGATGCGCTGTATGCGCGAGGATGGGCGCGATCACTGAAATGCACTTACATTGCGATGGTCGAGCGGGGATACATGGCGGGATTCAAGCTGGCGACGGCGGCCAAGGAAGACGATGCGCGGGTGCTGCAACTTGACCCGGACTATGTGGACGCAAAGTTGGTGGTGGGTGTCTATGAGTATGTGGTTGGCGCGCTGCCGCTTCCATTCAAGTTTCTGATTGGGTTTGCGGGGATTACGGGTTCGAAGTCGAGGGGCCTGGAGATGCTGACAGACGACGGGAATCGAGGGGCGATTACCAACGTTGAGGCACGCACTACGATTGCTTTGTTTCTGCGCCGTGAAGGACGGTACAAGGAGGCAATCCAGGTGGTTCGCAAGCTGAAGAGCGAGTACCCAAGGGATTATCTATTCAATCTTGAGGAGGCTAACCTGCGCAAGGATGCGGGCGAGGGGATGGGCGCTGTTGAGGCTTATAGGGAGATTCTGAAGGCCAACGAGACTGCAGGCTATTTCTTTTCGCCGCGGCTGGAACTTACTTACTACGGGTTGGGGGATGCGCTGCGAGGACAGCGGCACTTTGGGGAGGCGGCACAATCCTATGAGCAGGCAGCGGGTACGGCGAATGTGGGGCCGGAGTTGAAGATCCGGTCGCTGTTGTCTGCTGGGGAGTGCCGTGATTTGAATGGCGAGCGTGCATTGGCGGTGAAGGATTATCAGGCTGCGATTGATAGCGGGCCGAGCACTTCGCGGGCGGAGACGGCGAGGAAGTATTTGCGGAGCGCTTATGCGGGGAAATGAGCCAGGCCCCGCTTAAGATTTGAGGTCTCCCGGCCTTGCGCAAGAAGGAAAGCGCAAGAACTGGGCACGGAGCATATGTGGCGAATCCGACGAAGTGGTCTGGCGGGAAAATGGAACTGTTGCGGAAACTTCTCCGTATGTACACAATGACTGAAGATTCGCTGGGAGGGGTCGATTATGGCGATGTTTTGCACTAAATGTGGAACTGGGTTGCCGCACAGCGCTCGATTCTGTTCGAACTGCGGCGCGGTAATCTCGGCGGCGCCGCCGATGCCCGGTAGACCGCTTATGCGTCCTTATGCTGGGAGAGCGATTGCCGGGGTGTGCGTGGGGCTGGCGCAGGCGTATGGCTGGGATGTGGCTTTGGTCAGAATTACTACAGTTGTCGGGTTTTTCTTCACAGGCGGAATCGTGGCTATCGCGTATCTTGCCTGCTGGATCGGAATTCCCGAGGAGCCAATGGGTGTGCCGACCGCGTATCCTCCTAATGTATGAATTGTTGGTATCAGTCGGGCGACGCCAAGCTGAGTTTTCGCGACACGGGATCGGGACAACCGGTCGTGTTTTTGCATCCGACGCCGCTCGATCGTGAGTATTGGCGGCCGCTCATTGAGGAAATCGGCGGCGTTCGTGCTATCGTCCCCGATCTGCGCGGACATGGGCTTTCGGAGCTGGGCTCGAGCCTTCCAATAGGTACATTTGCGCGGGTTCCCGATGCACCGGTGCTGACGATGGCGCAGCTTGCCACGGATATCATTGCCCTCCTTGATCATCTTGAATTGCAGTCATCGGTGTTTGCCGGGTGTTCTATCGGCGGCTATGTGCTGCTGGAGTTGTGGCGCACGATTCCGGAGCGCATGCAGGGGCTGGTTTTTGTCTGCTCCAAGCCGCAGCCGGACGCTGAAGGCAATCTAGCCAAACGGGCCGCCAATATCGCGCAGGCTCGTGCGGAGGGTACTGGCGCCTTGTTCGATGGGATGGCGCAAAGCTTGACTGGGGCGACAGCTATGGATCGCCATCCTGAGATTGTGGCGGAGCTCCGGGCACGGATGACGCTGACGCCGGAATCGCTGGTTGCTGTGCAGGCCGGGCTCGCTGTCAGGCCGGACTCATTGCCTACGGTGCTGACGATTGATGCTCCGGTGCTGGCTATCGCAAGCGGCGAGGACCCCGCGGTTACGCCTGTTGATATGGAGGCGTTCAATGCAGCTCTGGGCGGGTGCGAATTTCATTTGCTGCCGGATGCGGGGCATTTTGCCGCGTATGAACAGCCGATGAAGGTGGCTGCTTTGCTGGCGGAATGGCTGAGGCAACCGGAGGCTTGAGGCTCCTTGTCGCGTCGAGTCAAATTCTTCGGGATTGCACCATCTGGCCTAACAACCCAAGGGGTTGGGTGGGCTGGGGCAGAAAACCCTACCGGCTGTGGGAAGGCGCGCGGTTGGCGTTGACCGGGTTCTCGGACGTGGAGGGGAAAGCAGGTTAATTTCCGGTAACTGCCGGAAATCCCTTGAATTCACAGGTGAAACCGCGCTATATACAAGACTACCGGTATGTCTGCCGGATTCCCAGCTGAGGCTGTTCTGCCTCCAGGAGGCTTGTCATGCGCATCGCTGCCGCCCGCTCCAATCTTCTGGTCCCTGAAGTACGCGAGGTCATGGATATTCGCCAGGCCTCCGATTATTTGGGGATTTCTCCGGACACTCTCTATAAGTATGCGTCGGAGGGGTTTGTGCCGGCGTTCAAGTTGGGGAACCGGTGGCGCTTCAAGCGTTCGCGGTTGGATGAGTGGATGGATCGGCAGTCGGATTTGCATGCGGCGGATGCGGAGTTGGACCCGCAGCAGAAGAAGCCGGTTAGGCCAGCGGTGTAGACGCAGTAATTAGGGGTTAGTGATTAG
>Ga0302320_10009785_pt1 | contig 20528 bp, 14 predicted proteins | sample Bog_T0_3_FD_202130 | JGI IMG/M metagenome (GOLD analysis project Ga0302320, IMG submission 202130) | Peat permafrost microbial communities from Stordalen Mire near Abisko, Sweden - Bog_T0_3 | ecosystem: Environmental > Terrestrial > Soil > Wetlands > Peat | place: Sweden: Abisko, Stordalen Mire...
GGCGTTGAGCGTCTGCTGCGCGCTGACAGAGTGAAGCAGATTGAAGCGGTTTCCCTTGCCGTCGTCGATCAGAGAGTAATTCTGGGTTTCAAGATTGACGACAATGCTGCTGTGCGCGCCGCGCTGGCTGAGCGTTTGGCGCACCTCGCGGAAGCTTGTGCCGTCAATCCAGATCTTGCCGCTGTAAAGATTTTCGTCCTGAATCTTGGGCTCAACGCCAACCACATAACATTGCGCGCCGTCGATCGTCTCCGTGCCCAGAAGCTTGTAGGCGTAGCGCTCGTTCAGCGCCAGTTCCAGCGGTTGAGAAAGCACCTTTTCCGGCTCAAGTTGGGGCAGCGGAAACTCGTGTTTGCTGCTGAATTTCACGCCGTTGACGAAGAGTTCCGTTTGCTCCTGCTCCATCTTTCCGTTGCGATCAAAGAACTGCCGCAGATGCATCGCAATATCAAAAGGCGCAGCCACGGCGGTGCTCTCAAAGTGCAGATTCATGAAGCTGGATGACTCGTAGTTTTCCAGCAGCCGCTTCTGCGCCTCGCGGTACTGCTGCCAGCGCGCAATGATCTCTTCGACGCTGAGATCAATGCCGGCCTTGACCACGACCTGGTTGTAGACGGCGGTCTCAGAACTGGCTTTCTTGTGGATTGTCGCGAGAACAAACGGCGCGGCGCTGGCGCATGAGGCGGACTGGCTTGTCTCGTTCGCTGTTGCCGTTATGCGGTCGCCGGTTTCGGCGTCAAAGCAGGTGATTTCAAACTGCGCGAGATTTGCGCCGTGCAGTGCGACTGTCTTGGGTTGGCCGGGATAGCCACTGACACCGACTGGCGTGAGAACAACCAGATCCGCGGATTGGCCGCTGCCGAACCAGCCGGCGTCACTGCTGCTTGCGCCGTCCACGGTGAACGTGAAAGGCATGGCCTTCGCGTCCAGACGCAGCAAGCTAACGGGAAGCGAATGAGCCAGGAAGCTGTTGGCTGCACAGAGTTGGCTGGCGGCGGCAGTATCGGACGGAGTTGACCAATACATTTCTATCGAGGAACCGGAGTTAGCTAGAGCAGCAGCCAAATAGGATGAAGCCGTAGCCTTTTCACCGTCCAGTTTCAGGATCAGCGGCTTGTTCAGCGCCTCTTTGGCCAGCCAATTTGCATCGGCGCGCCAGTGATCCGAGCCGGTTGTTCCCAGCAGATCTGCATAAGTAGCGAGGCGCTTCACGGTCTCGCCATTCTGAGCGATGAAGCCGTCGGGAAAGACAAAAGCCAGTCGCAGCGCGGGGTTGATCCCCTTGACGCCGACGGCAATACGCAGCAGGGCAAAGATATAAAGATCGGATTTCTGCTGAGGCGCGCCCGGCTCAACAATCACTCCATGCAGGGCGGGAGCGGAAAGCGGCGCGGACTTCAGAAAGCTATCGACTTGGTCCGTGAGCTGTTTTTCGGTTTCATCGCCGCCGATGGCCTGGGGGTTCACGCTTAGATGCAGCCAAATCTGAGAGTTGGACGGAAGAGTCTGAAGGGCCTGCGCCTGCTCGACGAACGCGGCAGCGGAACCACTCTGCTCTGCGCTCTGAAAAGCGACCGTAGGCAGCACAAGGACGGAATCTTCGCCGCATCGATCAGCGGCCTTCAGACTCGCGGCCAGTGTTTGACCACTGGCAGGCGCGGGGCTCGTAGACGCGGGAACAGAGACGGCGTCTCTGGGCAAACCGGCTTGCGCAATTGCAAAGGAAGAGAGGAAGACGAACGGCAGAAGGACGAAGAAACCCAAGCCGGACGTTTTAGAAAAGGCGCTCATTGCGAACAGAAGCGACTTCTTCATAATTTTTTCTGGGACCTCCGTCCCGTGAGACGGTCGAAAAGCAGGAAAGGTAAACTCTTTGACGCAAAAAAAGAAACTGTCTGCGCCAGACAATCTCTAATCGGCCACTGCGCCGCCCAACACGGCATTGCCTGCGCCGCTGCACGGCTTTGCAGGCCTGTCTGCAATGCGCGTCAATTCCTCGCTCTCACGCAGCCGGGCGCCAGCGTTGTAACTGCAGAACGGAATCAACTGGCCGTCGGTGGCAACGTACTGAATGATGCACCGCTGAAGCCGGCGCAGGTTGTAACTGTGCGCGTCCATGAAGTGCATTCCGGCCACAAAAATTCCGTTGAAGCCGCGCTGTGCCCATCCCTCGCTGCGGCCCTCGTGCTTGTCTTCCCACGCGTCCAGGCTGTGCAGCAGGCGCTGGAAGGTGAGTCCCTGCGGGGTTTTGCGAAGATCGAGGCATTGCGAGAACTGGCTGAACTGGCGAATCCGGGAGATCTTTTTCTCGATCGTGCCCTGCTCCGCATGAGGCTTGATGCCCGCCATGCCGCGCAGAAAGCGGTCCAGGTCGAAGAAGCTGCTCAGGCAGAAGGGCTTGTTGTTGTCGTCCACGTAGAAGAAGGTTCCAATGGAGCAATGCGCGTCGCTGAGTGGCGGATGCGAGTCTTCTCCGCGGACGCGTTCGATGGCGCGCGTCAGCAGCGAGAGCGAATTCAGCGGAAACCAATCGTTGGGAAAGCGCGTCAGGCCGGTCTGCTCGCCAAAGGCGCGGGCCATCGCCGCCAGATTGAAGGGCTCGCCGTCTTTCTTATCGACTGTAATGCGGCCCACATCCGCGCAGGGCTGAATGCTGATGCCGGTGACGAATTTATTATGTTCCAGCGCAAACTGGAAGATCGCGCCAAGCTGGTCGTCGTTCACCCCGGTCATGATGGTGGGCACCAGCACCAGCCGCATGTTGGTCTGCTCGATGCTGCGCACGGCAGCGATCTTTTTGTCGAGCAGCCGCTGCCCGCGCATCTTCATATAGACATCGTCGTTCATGCCGTCGAACTGCAAATAGAGCGTATGCAGGCCAGACTCCTCGCAGAGTTTGGCGTAAGCCGGATCGACAAAGCGGCTGCCATTGGTGGCCACTTGAAGGTGCGTGAAGCCCATATCGCGCGCGGTGCTGAGAATCTTTGGGAAATCCGGATGCAGCGTCGGCTCACCGCCAGAGAACTGGACGCTGCGGCACGGTACCGGCCGGTCGAGCAGCGCCTTCAGCATCTTCACCACCACTTCCATCTCCAGAAAGTAGTGGCTGTCTTCGCCCTTGGCCTCGGCAAAGCAGACCGGGCACTTGAAATTGCAGCGGTTGGTAATGTCGATGACGGCCAGGCATGGCTCGTTCTGGCTACCCATCCCCGAAGCGTGGTCTGGGCCGCAGCAGCTTGGTCCGGTGGGCATTGCAGCCGCATCGTAATCCGGAAAAACCAGCTTGTTCCACTCTTCCAAGCGGCGATAAAGCGCCGTATCGGAGAAGATCAGATCCTCGCTTGGGGTATGGCAAGAACACTCCGTGCGCTGGTAAACCTTGCCGCCGCGATCAAAGACTACCGATCGCGAAGGCTTTCCACAGCGAGGGCACAGAGAAGAAACAGTGTCAATTATTGCATCGCCAACAAACGCTTCCAACGTGGACCTTCCAATATCAGTCTGGATTCCTAAAGTCTACACGAAGCCCGTCAAGGCAGTCGCGGTTCTATGGGAATTCACAACCCTTTTAAGAGAAAGTTTAACGAAGATGTGCTGATATACTCAACTCGCCGCGCCTCAAGGTTGATGACAGACTCTCAAATCAGGAAGGATCTATTCTGTGGTACTCCGAGTAGCTCCGACAGCCGTCACAGCAACGCCGGTAGCCGTCAATAAAATGTCTCCGGTCATCACGAAGGCATCTCCCACACAGGAAATGTTATTTGTGTTGCATTTTCTTTGCGAGGTAGATCCCATCAAGGCACCACCGGAGACCATCACGGAAACACCAATGATTGTCATAATCTTTCCGCCTTTGGACCAGTGGCGGCGTCCGTAAATATGCGCCGAGGGCGTTGTTCGAGCGCCATTGTCCGCGCGCGTTTCCGCCAAGATGGGGAGTGCGCTCGAACTGTGCGCCAGCTCATTGAAGGGTATGGGATCCTGAGCCGCACATGACAGGGTTGAGACGAACAAGGCCATCGCCAAGAGGACGGCGCTAAAACATTTCATACCTATCTCCTTCAGATCTATAGTCAAAGCGGAAACTGGCGCAATTGTAGCAGGTTCACACGATGTACATTCACTCCTGGTCAACCATCCCGGCGGCAAAATCGCCGATCTCCTTCCCCTCCAACCAGGATCACGGCGGGAATCAGCCACAGTCCGCCAGCCAAAGTCAACGCAACACCCAGCGAAGTGACAAGGCCCAACTCAGCCAGCGGCGGAAATGTTGCTGCCATCAGCGCGCCGAAGCCGATGATGGTGGTCAGATTCGACTGAATCAGCGCCGCGCCCGATGCCTTGGCGACATCGAGAATGCTGTTTGGCGCCGTCTCAAGATAGCGCCGCACCAGATGAATTCCGTTGTCGATACCGATGCCGATGATGAGAGGAATGGCCGTGACCGCCATGAAACTGAAGGGATGGCCGAAGAGCCGCAGCAGGCCGAAGGTGACCACGATGGCAAAGACAATCGGCATTAGAACCAAAAGCGTAATGCGCAGATTGCGAAAGGTCAGATAGACGATGCCTAGAATCGCCGCGGCCGTCCACAGCAAGGCGCGGCGGCTATCGCCGAGGACTTGACTTTGGAGGTCGCGGTTGATCTTGTCAAAGGAGAACTCGACGAAAGGACCATACTGCCTGCGCCAAGAATCGAGCACGACATCTGAAATCGCCTGGTGCGCGTTGGCGTCGGCGGCATAGAACGCGATGGCCGCCACGTAATGTCCGTCGCTCGTCCGGCGCAGGCTGTTATCGAGCAAACCAGTAGGTAAATAAGTCGCGGCTAATTCCAATGTGATTGGGTCAGGCTGCCTGGCGAGCTTGCGCAGTTGGGCAAGATAGGGTTTGTAGGGTTCCGTTCGCAGGCCATTTTCTGTGAGCGCGGACTCCAGTGCATCTGCCGAGGCGTTCAGGTCGATGCCGGCCAGAGTTGCCGCGCGCTGCTGCTGCTGGAAGTGCGAAGGCAGCAACTGAGTTGGAGAAAAGATGGATTTGAGAGTGCCCGTCTGCCGGTAGCCTTCAAGGCCAACAGTGAGATTTTCAGCACGGCGTAAAACCTGCTCTTCATCGCCTGCAATCAGCAGCAGCGTCGGGCTGCCCTCGATGCCGAATTTTGCGGAGAGCAGATTCTGCGCGGTGTTTGCTTCGTTGTTGGCGTCGCCCATCACGGCAAAACTGCCACCCATCTTGATCGTCGGCAACAAAAAAGCAGAAAGCAGAAAGAGCCCGCATGCAACACCGACGACCCATCGAGCGTGGCGGCCAACAAAATTCAGCGAGCCGCGAGCAAGAGAGGGCAGAAAGCGGAAGGCAATCGCTTCGGGCGCAAAGGGGCGGATGTAGCGGTTCCACAGTTGCATCAGAGCGGGCACGGTCAGCAGCGTGTGAATCGCCATCATGAACATGCCGACGGTGAGGATGAAACCAAACTCGGCAAGCGCTTTGAAACTGGATGCGGCCAGTGCGGCGGTGGCCGAGGCTGCAGTGAGTGTGCAGAGAACGACGCTTGCTCCGGTGGTTTCAAAGGTGCGCAGCACGGCCGCATTGAAGCTGCCGCCCGCGGCCCACTCCTGCGGTGAGCGATTGAAAAAGTGAACGACCTGATCGTCGCCAAGGCCCGCCAGAATCGCAATAAACGAAAGGCTGATCAGGTTCACTTCACCCGGATAATAGCTGGCGATGCCGGTGGTCCAGAGAATGCCCAGGCTGGTTGGCAGCAGCGAAAGCAGCAGCAGCGGCAGGCTCGGATAGACCAGCAGGCAGAGCAGCAGGCTGCCAACAATCGAGACCAGCGAAACGCGGCGGATGTTGCTCTCGACAAATTTGTGATCCTGCTCCGCGTAGACGTAAGCGCCGGCTGAAATAACGCGCAGCCCCGCCGCGCGAATCTCCGGATCGACGCTCGCGGCTTGAATCTGCGCGCGAGTCCATTGCATGATCTCTTCGGCGGAGCGGTAATCCACGGCCGAAGCGCGCGGCTCGGCGATGATCAGCAGCGCCTTGTGATCGCGGCTGAAGAAGCGGTTTCCCGATCCCCAGACAAGATCGAAATTTGAGAATTGCGTGAAGGCCTGACCGCTGCCCGCCGTCACTTTCATCAGACCCAGTGGATCGGCGACAAAGTAATCGGCACCTATCGTCGAGAACGGAGTCACGAGTTCCGCAGCCGCGCTGCGCACATTCTTGTGAATCTCTTGCGGGTCAAGACGGCGCGCCAACTCCGCACTCTGCGCAGGCGTGGCATACGACGGAAAGTGCCATGAAAAAAGCCGTACCAGGTTGAGCAGTTCCTCTTGGCTGAGGCCGCAGCGCGCCTGCTTGAAGAGTCCGCTGGCAGCCATCTGCGCGGTCAGCCTGTCGGCCATCGCTTCCATTGCATCGCTGCTGTCTGCCTCGCTGCTGCCGGCGTCGCCTTGCGGGGCCTGAACCATAATGAAAAGCTGATTGCCGTAGCCGAGTTCCTTGCCGATCTGGCTTGCAGCCTGCCACTGCGGATCATGCGAGCCAAACATGTCGGTCAGCTCGGTTTCCGTGCGCAGGTTGTGAATATTGGCGTAGAGAAAAAGCGTCACGGCAAGCGAGAGCCCCACCAGCAACCCCGGATGGCCGATGACGAGCCGTCCCCACGCGCGCATCAATCGAGCCATCATGCGGCGCTCTCCACCGCCGGACGGCGGGCGAGAATGAGAATATGCGCCAGCGGCAGGCGATTGCGGAAGCGCCGCATCTCGACCTGCATTCCAGCCTCGACGAGCACACTTTCATATTCTTCAGCGGCAAGAATCATGGGCCGCGCGCCGACATGTTCGGCGGAGAACAATGCACGGTCCAGGCCCAGCGTGAGCAGAGTCCGCAATCCGCGTTCACGATCATGTACGCGGAAGATCAGCCGACCGCCAGGCTCCAGAGCCGCGCAACAGCGCCTCAGCAGCGCCTTCTGTTCCTCGGCGGAGAGATACTGCAAGACATCGAGTATGAGAATCAGATCCGCCGATGGCAGCGGGAAATCGCGCACGTCAGAGACGCACGTCTCCGCATTGAAATCGCGCAGGGCCTGCTGCGCAACCTGGATGCGGTGAGCGCTTAGATCGCAGCCGACCAGATGCCGCGCGGGCTGATTGAAGGCCGCAAAACACAGCGCCATCCCGTAGCCGCAGCCCAGATCGACGACCGTTCCCGATCCCAGATCCTCGGCGGCAAGCAGTGAAAAGATCCGGTCCAGGCGCATCTTCCAACGAACGAAACCGCGGTCGTAGCGCGGACTTGCGGCAAAAGTCCGATTGACAAAGCCGATGCGACGGCGCAGCAGACGCTGTGAAGGCGCGGTCCAATAAACGATGATTGCGGTGAGAAAGGCCAATGCAGCGCCGACGATCAGTCCCAACAACAGACTGCCCAGCACCAAGGAAAAAATCTGCTCTTTCAATTGAACTTTTGAGAATGCGATCCAGTGCCAGAGCTGAAACGATCCATGACGCATAAAGCCGCCCAACTCCAGCGAGGCAACAACCAGCAGCGGCTGCAGCAGCGGATTGTTGATGAAGGTGCTGGCAAAGGTGAGCGGTTTGTTCAGGCGGAAGAGAAAAGCCAGGCCCAGAGCCGCTAGCGTTTGCAGGCCATAGATGGGCACGATGCCAACAAAGACGCCGCAGAAAACGGCCGCCGCTGCCGGAGCCGGATCAAGCCGTTCGGTCAAAAGCGTGGCCGCGAATTTCTTGATTGGTGCCTTCAATCCCTCGAGCACTTCCCGCCTTTTCTTGATGAATCCAGTCTATCTTCCCGAGACAACCGACAGCTCGCCGCTGGCCACTTTCTCGCCTTCTACGCTTACACTGCCTACGATGTAAGCCATTTTTCCAGCCTCGGTGAGCTTCGAGGTTTCAATGCGCAGCAGCGTTCCGGGCATTACAGGCTTGAAAAATTTGAATCGATTGACCGCGGCCAGCAGCGCCGAGCCCATCATTTCTTCCGGAGCAGCGGAGCCCATCATTACCGCCGCCGTCTGCGCCACGGCCTCGATCAACAAAACTCCGGGTAGAATCGGCTTGCCAGGAAAATGCCCGGCAAAGAGCGGATTCGCCGCATCCACCGTGAGCCACGCCACGCAGCGAACTCCCGGCTCCAGTTCCTCCACGCGGTCGATCCACAAGAAGGGAGCGCGATGCGGAATGATCTTTTCGATTTCATTTCGCTCCATCATTTTGGCTTGATCACCTCGAAGGTCTCTGCGGGCAGCTTGGTATTTGTTGTCGTGAAGTCGATGACGAAGACGCTGTTGACGCCGTTCTTCCCATCCACTTCAAGCGAACGCGGCAGAAAATCGCGCTTGCCGAGCTTTACCACGAGGTAGTTCATGCGGCGACGAAAGGCTTCTGTGCGCGGAACAAATTTCATCTCATAATCGCGCGCGTTTTCCGTTGCCGTGATGGTGAAGTTTTTCTTCAGGCCCGCGATGGAATTCTCGCGGCTGAAGGCCGATTGCGCGCGCCGTACGCCGTTGCCGATTTCCAGAATCTCCGTCTTCCCATCTCCGCCGGTCACGTTCAGGTAATCGGTATTGAAGCGAATATGCATCGCGTTCGGCGCAAAATATTCGAGCGAAAAGCGGGTCAAGCCCTCGGCGCAAAACTTGCCGCGCAGCATCATCGGCTTGGTCATTAATTGAGAGCTGCGCGTCTCAACCAACGTGCCGCATCCGTTGGTGAATTTGCTCTGTGCCTGCTGCACGCCGTTCCAGATGCGCATCAGCAGATCGTCCTGCTGCGCGGGCATGGAACGCGGCAAGATCAACAAGAGCGCAAGGCAAAGAGTGCGGCGAAAAGTCATCTTCAAACTCCAAAAAATCGAAAGGCCAGCGAGCAAAAACAGATGCGCACGGTATCGCGCACCGGCTTCATCTTGCTTCTTGCCTGGCCCCGATCGTAGACCATATGAATGGGCGCATGTGCGATGGTGCAGCCGGCGCGTCCCAATTTGATGAGAGCTTCCATCTCGAATTCGTAGCGCCGGCTGCGCAGTTTTACGCGACTGAGACTCTCCAGGCGAAAGAGCCGAAAGCCGCTCTGGCTGTCTTCAATCTTCTGACCGACGAGCGCCGAAGCCCAGCGGCTGCCGACCGTGTTTGAGTAGTAGCGAGCGCGCGGCATCAGCGCGCGATCGAAGGGGCGAGCGCCAATGACGAGGTCCGCCTGCGTTTCTTCGGCCACGCGCAACAGCGCCGGAATGTCTTCGGCCAAGTGTTGGCCATCGCCATCGAGCGTGACGGCGTGAGTGAATTTTTGCGCGCGGGCGTAGTCGAAGCCGCGCCGCAGAGCCAGCGCCTTGCCGCCGTTGGAAGGCATTGAGATGCAGAAGGCTCCGGCATTGCAGGCCGCTTCCGCAGTGCCATCGCTGGAGCCGTCATCGATCGCGATCACCGATTCGACGTAGCGGCTTGCGCCTGCAACCACTTTGGCGATGTGGCCAACTTCATTGAATGCGGGAATCAGTGCGCAAACTCTCATCCGGCAAAACCGCGGCCGGCTTCACGAGAGCCTACCAGCACAAACTGGAAGCCGCGCCTCTGCAATTCGTCGATAATTCCCGGCAGAGCCTTCAGCATTACGTCTGTCCCTCTTGGCAGGCGATCGTGCAGCAGGACAATGTCCCGGCTCTTCGCTTTGCTCAGAATGCGGTGCGCAAGAAAACCTGAATTTTCGATCATCGTATCACAACTGCGAATACGCCAGGAGATATACTCCTGGCCTTCATGGCGCAGCACGGAACGCAGCAGCGGATGGCGCAAGCCAACCGGAGAACGAAAGTAGCGCGGCCTGATTCCGCAGATGCGTCCGATAACCTCCGCGCCTTGATGAATCTCAGAGCGCAGCCGCCGCGGCGTGAGAAAGCAAAACAGCGGCTGGTGTGACCACGAATGATTGGCGATCAGGTGACCCTCATCCCAGGTTCTGCGCACAATCTCAGGATGCCGTTCGGCACGCTCCCCGACGACAAAAAAAGTAGCCTTCACATTTTTTTCGCGCAGCAGGTCCAGCAGTCGCGGCGTATCTTTTGGATCGGGCCCATCGTCGAAGGTCAGCGCCACGCAGCCGTTGCCTTCCACCTGCGAACGGTTGGCCACCAGCCATTGATTGCGGGGGTTAAAGAGTAGGAAGAGCATCACTGCTGTGCCCAGCGCATACGCCAGCGCGGCCAGCAGAAGGTGCGCGATGGAAAAAGGATAAAGCAGCACCAGCGACGCGTTGGTCGCAAAAAACAAGAGAAAAAACAGCGCCGATCTACCCATATCCAACCTTCCCGCACTCCCAATATACTCCTGGAACGGGGTGGCGTCCGCGCCGGAGAGCACCGAAGCTGTGCACCGATGCGCTTTACTGCCCAGCGGGCGGCACATTAAGATGGCAGCTAGCAATCTGGAATTTATCTCCCACGGGAGAAGATTGAGTGAATTCAATTTGAGAGTTCTGCTCGTCAAGCCGCGCCACCTGGCCGCTCATTTCGGTCTTGCTCCGTTCTTTCGCACTGAGCCGCTGGGCCTGGAATACATCTCTTCAGCTTTGCAAGCGCACGGCCATCAGGTCCGCATCGTCGATATGTGCTTCGAGCGGCGCAGCATGGCGAAGATTATCCGGTCGTTTCGCCCGCAACTGGCCGCCATCTCTTGCCTGCACATTCTGGACGTGGCGGCGACGCTGTGTCATGTGGAAGAGATCAAGCGCGCCGACCCATCCATTTTTGTCGCCGTGGGCGGCCACTCGGTTGCTTCTTACCCGCGGGCGCTGGAAGAGTCCAGGACGAAAGGCATCGACGCGATCTGCATGGGCGAGGGCGAAAGTATTATGGTCGCCCTCTGCGATGCAATCGAAAGCAATCGCTCTCTGGAGAAGCTTCCGTCGCTCTTGCTGCCCAACGGCGATGGCAGTTTTGCATCGACCGGCGAGGCCTGCGAGTGGCTGGAGATGGATCGCGTTCATCCGCCGGATCGCGCCGCAGTCGAGGCTTATCGCAAGCACTACGTCTGCCTCAATTACATGCCGGTATGGACGATGGAGACCACGCGCGGCTGCCGTCACCGCTGCAAATTCTGCTCCGTCTGGCAGTTTTACAAAGGCACCTGCCGCTATCACTCCGCTGCGAATGTGCGCGCGGATTTCGAGCGCATCGGCGATCACATCTTTGTCATCGACGATCTTTTCTGGGCCGACGCCGAGCGCAGCGAAGAGCTGGGCCGCGAGCTGCTGGCCTCAGGCGCGCGCAAGAAATGGATGCTGGTGCAATCGCGCGTGGATCTGGTGAGCCGCAACGCCGAACTGCTCAAGCTCTGGCGGCCGCTGGCCAAGAACTTCGACATTTTCTTCGGCTTCGAGTCGCCTACGCGCAAGGGTCTGGATTCTCTGCACAAGGGCAGCGATATTTCAAAGACTCTGGAAGCCGTGCGCGTGGCCCGCGAATGCGGCTTTGGCGTGACTGGAAATTTCATTATCGATCCCGATTTCACGGAGGAAAACTTCCATGAATTATGGGATTTCATCGAAGCCAACCAGCTCTTCCGCGTCGGTTTTACCATTCTCACGCCGCTACCCGGAACGCAATACTTCGCGCAGATGCGCGATCAGCTCAAAGTGCATGACTGGGCCCAGTACGACCTGCATCATCTGCTTTGGAAGCCGCGACTGCCGGTGGAAAGATTCTTTGAACTCTATTGCGAAACATGGCGACGCACGGTGCTGAACTCAGCCGGCCGCAAGAAGTGGTGGCAGTGGCTACCCCAGGTGGACCCGCGCCAGATCGTACCCATGGCCCGCATTCTCATTCGCTCGCAGCAATTGATGAATCCGCGCGCCTACCTCTCCGAATACAGCGTACCGGCGGACGCCGAATCGGATCTCCGATGAACCTTCGCTGGTGGGATGAGGCGCACGAATCGTTGGGCCGCATCCATGGCGACGCGGAACTTCTTGCGGTACGCGACAAGGCCCGTCAAACAGCGCGCGATCAAATTGCACCGCTCGTTAACGGCGCGCATCCGGCACACGGATGGACTGAAGACAAGGCGAGCGTACTCCACATTTTGGACAATGCGGGGCTCACCGGGCTGGCCGCACAATGCTTGACGATGCCGCTGGCGTTGACGGTTTGGGAGCTTGCCACCATCGACGCCGGAGTGGCCACGCTCAGTCTCTCTGGAAGCCTGGCGCAGATGCCGATTCGCGACTTTGGAACAACAGAACAGAAGGCTCGCTACCTGGAGCAGACAAATTTTCGTCACGGTGCACTCTGCCTCACCGAGCCGCTGCCCGGCGCTGGTGCTGAGGCGGTTTCGCTCTCCGGGCGCATGTTTCAGGCCGGCGACGCAGCCAGCGGCCAGCCATTGCTAAAAATTGAAAAGCGAGGCCGCTTTACCAGCCACATGGATTTTGCGGATTTTGTCGTAGCCGCAGTCGAAGGCGATGGCGGCGGCGTACTCGGCAGCGGACTCGTCATTTTGGAACCAGAGGACACAGGCCAATTTGAGCGCGGTACGCCGGCGCGGAAGCTGGGCCACCATTTTGCCTCGACCACCAATCCGATTTTTGATCTCACTATTCCCGCCTCGCGCCTTGTGGGCGGCTATACCGTCGAGCAGGGAATCATCGTTCCGCGTTTCAGCCATCGCGCCGTGCTGGAGCCAGCCTTGCGCCGCATGAGGACGCTGCTGGCGCTGATGACAGCGGCAAAAGCGCTGGCAACCGTGCAGAGGCAAATCTCTTCCGCGAGTCCACAGAAAGGCGCGCGCTTCCGCCTGGCTTTGGCCGATCTATGGGCAACAGGAGAAGCAGCGGCCTCATTGGGTTTTGCCGCGGTGCGCCTCAGCGACGATCTGAAGCGGGCCGAGAATGCAAGCCTCGCCGCGCTGCTCTCTTCAGCGGCAAAGCTCTACAGCAGCAGCCGCATCGCAGAGACGCTGATAGAGGTCTCCGCGCATACCGACGCCGCTTCGCAGGCAAGCCAGGAGTTGCAAGCCCGCCTGATCGACGCGCAGATTGAAGAAATGTACATGGGCCCCTCGGCCTTGCAGCGGCGGCTGGTCTCTGCCGCCATGACCGGAGCCCGCTTTCTTGCCGGCTTTGAACCGTGGACGCAGAGCATCGAGCGGGCCGCCGAGCGGCTTCCCCAAGCTGGACTGCCCGCTCTGGCTGAGGGAATGCGCCTTTGGCATTGGACTCTTCAGCGGCTGCGGGAGCGCGTGGATGGTCGCGGCGCAAAGCTCTATTGCGACGCTCGCCAAGGCGTTAGTTTTGCCATGGCCGATGCGCTTTGCGAATTGCTTGCAGCCCGCTCAATGGCGCTGGATCTGCTGCAAGCTGAGAGGAATTTTGCCGGCCGGGATCAACAAATCGTTTCCGTCTTTTCAGACCTTCTCGCCGTAGCCGCAGGCCGAGCCGCATCGCGCTGCGCGCAAATCTGCACCGATCTTCTCTTCGGCTATGCGGAGCGATTTCCCGTCTCCAGCGTCGAACAAAAAATATTCAATGCCCAGCGCGCCAGACTCTTCTTCACTCTGCGCGGCACCTTGAATGCGCGTCAGCGGGTGGCGGATTTTCTGCGCGCACCAGCTTCGCGCTTCTAAACAGCCACGGTAAAGCTGTCCTCAGTGCGCGTCACGGCCTTGTAGAGCGTGTCGCGCTCCACAGGAACTCGTCCTGCTTCAGTAATCAGCCGGCAAAGCTCCTTGCGCGTCATCCCCTGCGGCGTGGTGGCGCCAGCGTCGTGGTAGATCTTTTCTTCGACCACGGTGCCGTCCAGATCGTCTGCTCCAAAGCGTAGCGAAATCTGCGCAATCTTTGCCGTCAGCATCTGCCAATAGGCCTTGATGTGCGGGAAGTTGTCCAGCAGCAGCCGGCTCACCGCGACCTGGCGAATGTCGGTCAGCCCGGTCGTCACCGGCAGATGATCCAGGGCCGTATTCTCGGGATGAAAGGCCAGCGGGATGAAGGTCTGAAAGCCACCCGTCTCATCCTGCAAGGCGCGCAGCTTCAGCAGGTGATCCACGCGGTCTTCGTCGTTCTCAATGTGCCCGTAGAGCATGGTCGCGTTGGATTTGAAGCCCAACTGGTGCGCCAGCCGCGCCGTGGTAAGCCATTCTTCGCCGTCGATTTTGTGGTCGCAGATGATGGAGCGCACCCGCGCGGCGAAGATCTCAGCGCCGCCGCCCGGCATGGAATCCACACCGGCGGCGCGCATCTTCTTCAGCGTGTCCTCAATGGTCAGTTTGGCCCGCCGCGCCAAATACGCCACCTCGACCATGGTGAAGGCCTTGATGTGTACCTTGGGGAAGCGCTGCTTGAGGCCGCTAGTCAAATCGAGAAAATACTGAAGCGGCAGATCGGGATGTAGCCCGCCGACGATATGAAATTCCGTCACTGCCTCGGAGTAGCCCGAAGCCGCCGTCTCCCACGCCTCTTCCAGAGCCATGGTGTAGCCGGCCGGATCACCCTTCTTGCGCCCAAAGGCGCACAGCTTGCACGCCGCTACGCAAACATTGGTGGGGTTGATGTGGCGATTGACGTTGAAGTAGGTCACGTCGCCGTGCAGACGCTCGCGCACATGGTTGGCCAGCCAGCCCACGGCCAGCACGTCCGAGGAGCCGTAAAGCGCCAGCCCGTCGTTGAAGTCCAGCCGCTCGCCGGCCAGTACCTTGGCGGCGATAGGCTCAAGCCGTGGGTCGTGGGTGCGAAAAGCTGCTGGCGGGCGGGAAGCCGCTATTTCAATCTGCATGATCTTATGATACAGAAACAGATTCTATTCCCGCTGAAGACCGCTTTCTGTTCCTTGTTCCTTGTTCCCTGGCTTTTCCGTCTCCACCAGAACGCCGTCAAAGAGCGAGGCCGCCATCAGCCGCTCGCCAGCAGCGCGTACGCGGTTGATGCGGTAGCCGGTCTGCGCCCACTTCCACGCCAGCGTCTTGGGATCGATTGCGTAAATCTGATCGCTGGCCTGTGAGCTGACCAGAATCTTGTCCAGGTGCGCATCATAGCTGAGATCGTCCACATTGCTCAGCGGAAAGCGGTTGACCCACATCCAGGTCTTGCCCGTATCGCGCGAGAAGTACACGCCCTCCTGAGCGCCCAGCCACAGTGTGCCGTCGGCGGAGAAGGCGACGCAATGAATTCGCGTCAGCATCGCTGGAATCCCAATCGGCATCCAACTCTGGCCGCCGTCGGTGGAGAGGGCGACTTCATCGCTTTTGGCCGCAACCAGTTGCCCGCCGTGCGCAGCCACCGAGAGAAAATCGACCGAATTCAGCGCCGGACCGCCCTGCCAGGTAGCACCCTGATCGCGGCTGGTAAAGAGCCCACCCGTCGTCGAGGCCAGCCAGGCGTCAGAAGAAAGATCGAGCGCATAGACCCGGCCCGCTATCTCGCTTGGCCGCTCCTTGATCTGCTTCTCGACATTGATGCGCCTTCCACGGTGCATCTCGACGGCCGGCTTCGCCTGCGAATTCAGAATCGTATTGCGCGGGCTCCAACTCTGGCTCTGCGCATCCGCGCCGTTCATCAACGCAAATATGCCGTGATTGGTCCCGGCCAGAATCACTCCACGCGGCGACTCGGACAGGGCAAAGACATCAAGGCCATCGAGGCCCGCGTCGATCTGCCGCCAGTGCCCGCCGCCGTCGCCAGAAGCGAAGACGCCGCCAAAGCTCTTGTCGTTGACCACACCCGCATAGAGCTTTTCGGGGTGATTCCGCTCCACCAGCAGCGCCTCGACCTTGCGCCCGGAAAAGCCTTCATTCGATGCCGCAAAATTTGCCCCAGCGTCGCTGCTCGTAAGAACGCCGCCGCGGTCGGTGGCTATCACCACATGATTCGTATTCTCCGGATCGACGAAAACGTCATTGACGATGACCTCCGGTCCGGTCAGGCGCGTAAAACTTTTGCCTCCATCCAGTGTCTTATAAAGCCCCTCAGTGGTTCCCGCATAGACCACATCGGAGTTTGCCGGATCCTGCTTCAGAACTCGCGTCCGCCGTGCGGTCGATGGAATGCCTTGAATTCTCTTGAAAAGCTCACCGGAATTTACGCTTTTATAAATGCCGCTGCACGCGCTTGCGAAGACAAAGGTCGGCCTGGCTGGATCGATGATGATGGAGAAAACATCGGAGTCGTCGATCACGCCTTCCTTGATGTTGTGCCAGTTCTTGCCGCCGTCGCTTGTCTTCCAAGGCAGATGCCAGGTGCCGGCATAGATCACATTGGTGTCGGTGGGATCGATCGCCAGCGACTCCACCTCGTGAATCTCCTGGCTTCCGGGCGGACTGATCAGGGTCCAGTCGAAACCGCCATCCATGCTGCGAAAGACCCCCTCGAGCGTTCCGGCAAAAAGCACTGCGGGATCGGAAGGCGCTTGCGTAAAGGCGCGAATCGATTGCCCGTGAAGCCCCGCAACCTCATTCCAACTGCGGCCTCCGTCGCGGCTCACCCACAGTCCGCCGTCGGTGTGCTCCAGCCTCCATGCCGCGGCAAAAATCGTCGCCGGATTCGCACGGTCTACAACTATGTGATCCAGGATCAGGTCGTCGGTCCCGTCCAGCTTGGCCAGCCGATGCCAGGATGCGCCGCTGTCTGTGGACTCATAAAGCCAACTGTTGGTGGTGCCAAGATAGAGATGATGGGGCTGGCCAGGAACGGCCGCAAGCGCACGCGCATCGCCACCCATCGGGCCAATCGCGCTCCACGGCATCTGCGCGCTCATGCCGGACAAGGCAAACAGAGACAAAGGCAATAATTGCAGGAATCGTCGCAGCCGGAGTGGGAAAACAAGGCAAATTCGCAGGCGATTCATGCCGTAAACAGGCTCCATAAACCAAGAATATGCAACAGAATAGCAAGAAACAAAAGGAGGCTGGCCGGCTCGCCGGTCAACCTCCATTGATTGCACGAGGAATCCCTTAACCTGGCTCGTTGCCGGCCCCTGCGATGGGTATCGCAGGGGCCGGAGTATCGGTTGAGCCGCCAGTCGTCTAGCTGTGAGGCTTACTTCATCTTCATGGCTGCCATCTTCTTGGCGGCGGCCGGCTTCTTGTGTGCGGCGGCGTGCATGGGCTTGCGCGGTTCAGCCTTCACTTCAGCGGCCACGGGGGTTGTCCCTGTAACGTCGCTCGTAAAGGTGGCGCCCGCGGGCACCAGGTAATCTTCGACCGTCTGACCGTCGGTCGCGCTGGTTGCTACGCTGACGCGAGAGGCATCGATGCCCTTCTCGGTAACCAGGTAGTCCTTCACGTTGACGGCGCGCTCGGCGGCAGGATCGACAACCTTGAGGTGCTTGTTCTTGGCAGCCAGCTTCATTTCCTTGGCCAGCTTCTCCTTTTCCTTGGCATCCGAGGTGCCCACCACAACCGCGGCGGCGCCCGTGTCCTTCTGCAGGTCCAGAGCAACTTCGTCCAGGCAAGCCTTGGCTTCGTTGTTCACGCGTGTCGGACGGAGCTTGTCACCGGCAAAGCTGACGGAGCAGAGAGTCTGGGTGTGAGGAATCGGAGCCACATACGGAGCCGCGATGGTCACCGTGTTGGCCGCGTTGATGGTAGCCGTGGCGCTCTGGTTCTTGTCGTCGGTAGCGGTGCAGGTAATGGTCACAGGGCCTGTGGGAGCGCCAACCGAGGAGAAGGTCGCAGTGGCGCCGTTGCCCACGATGGTGCCGGCCGAGGCCGTGTAGCTGTAGGTCAGCGGGCGGTTCTGCGGGCTGACCGCAACTGCCGTCACCGTGGCCGTATCGCCGGGCTTGAGGGTCGTCGGGGCCACCGAGCAACTGATCGTCGGCGGTTCAAACTGCTTCACGGTAAAGCTGGTCGAGGCCGTGGCGGACTCCCAGGGCTTCAGGCCTTCCTTGCCTGGCTTGCCTTCCTTCACGCCGCAATTGATCGAATAAGCGCCAGGCACCAGCGCGGCGGTAGCCACGGTTGCCGTAGCCGTAGTGGCGTTCAGGCCCGCGCCGTTCAAGCTGTAAAGCACACTCAGCTTATGCTTGGGATCGGGAGGCAGGTTGCCAGCCGTCGCTGTCACCGTGACCGGGTCGCCGGGGAAGACAGGAGACGGGCTCGCCGAGCAGGCCAGCGTCACCGGGGTCGGAGGAGCGATGGTGCCGATCGAATAAACGACGCCCACGGCCGCACGGATACCCTCGAGATTGGCAATACCGCCAGGCTGCCATCCGTTTACCGTGGAGTGATGGGGAATCCCGAAATCGACATGCATGAACTCATAGTCGCCTTCGGCGCGTAGAGCCCAATGAGCAGCCAGTTTGTAGTCCACGCCGCCGCCCGCCGTGAAGGTGTAGCCCGGCGTATAGCCCTGGTGGTCCGGACCTTCCAACTGTCCGCCGCCGCCCAGCGCATGAATCCAAGGCGTCACTTTGCCCTGCCCAGGCCAGCGATAAACCACGCCGCCCTGAACAGTGAGAATGCCGCTGTTGCTGCCCGTCGTCGACCACTTGGAGTCGATGTAGCGATCATGCTGACCGGAATCGATCTGGAAGCCCCAATGATCGTTCAAGTAGCGGGTCAGGCTCTCAACGGAGCCAATCTTTTCGGTGGCAAAATTGATTGGATCCTTTTGGCCGATCTGACTGGTTCCATCGACGTGCGAATTCGGATCAAAGAAGCTGTAGCCGCCAAAGAGATCCCACTTCGACGGAGAATTCAATGCTGTCGTCTTCGCGGACGCAGGCGCTGCCTGAGCACCGAGAGCAAGCGGTATAGTTACCACACATGCCAAGGCAAGCAACCGGCTAACAGTTTTTGAAATACGAGAGAACATGCGTTTTTCCTCCACAATCAATCTGAATGGCAAATGGACAAAGCTGCTTGCAAATGCAAACACAAACTCGATCCGACCCGGTCCTTCACAAGTGAGGGATCGCCTGGATTTCTTACAGCACTATCAAACGTACCATAAGAAAGTTGGGGGGTGGCGATAATTTTTTCAACATGTTACCGTCTTGGCTCCCCCTCAGCAACAATTCTTGGGTAATTTCTACATTACCCCGGTAACCCGTTACCGAAAATATAAGCCCACAAACTGCTTACCCAAGATTCAACGTCTTTACCAGGCTGCGCGGTTCCCGCTGAATCTTCTCCTGCAAAAGCGTGATGGCATATAGCAATTGCTCTGGCCGCGGCGGACATCCCGGCACATAAACATCCACGGGGATCACCTGGTTGACGCCCTGCAACAGCGCATAGTTATTGAATACTCCGCCCGAGGTTGCGCAGGCCCCCATCGAAATCACCCACTTCGGCTCCGGCATCTGATCGTAAAGCCGGCGAATCACCGGCGCCATCTTCTGCGACACCCGACCGGCAACCACCATCAGGTCGCTCTGCCGCGGTGAAGGCCGGAAGACCTCTGCTCCGAAACGCGCCACATCGAAGCGCGATGCCCCCATCGACATCATCTCGATCGCGCAGCAGGCCAGCCCAAATGTCATCGGCCAAACCGAATTCTTTCGAATCCAGTTCACCGCAAAATCCAGCGAGGTCAGCAGCACACCCTCCGGCTCTTCAAAGCCGTAGCTCACCTCTTGCAGCTTGACGCGGTTCCGCGCACTGCTCTCCAGCGCTCCAAATAAGTAATGGTCCCGCTCCGCCGTCTCCGCCATGCATCTAATATACCGCGACTTTCTCTGAAGCAAAACGGTCAGTTTTGCTCAATCAAGCAGTTCCCGCTTCCCTTTTCCGAAATCTATTCCCTTTGTGAGCGCTGCCGAGGCTAAGAATTGCGACTGAGCTTTAACTTAGAATTCATGAGGATTCCATGAAGAACTTGCCGAATTCCATAAAAAGTCTGTAAGATTTCTCCCAACACACTAATCAGCCGGCAATCGTGTTTTCTTTCGACTGCCCACCCTGGCGTCACAAGTCCGGTCGCGGCTTGCGTCCGTTCTGTCCGCCCTCGGGTCTCTGGTGTGTCTGTCTTCATTGGCAAGGGTGGCTGGCCCGGCCTTGTGCGGGGTTGTTTGTCCATCGAATCCTTTCTGGAGTGGAATCCTATGTGTCGTCGCGCAATCAAGCTGCTGCTACTCGTTGCCAGCCTGGGAATTTCAGCCCACGCCCTGGCCGTTGCCCCCAACCTCGGTTCATCGCCGCCCGCCACGCAGGCTCAGGTGGCCGCGCTCACGCAGGCCATCCATGACGCCCAGACCTCGGGCGACAACGCCTGGGTGCTGGTCTCGGCAGCATTGGTCCTGATGATGACCGCCCCCGGCCTGGTTCTCTTCTACGGAGGCCTGGTTCGCCGCAAGAACATTCTCGGCACCATGATGCAGAGCTTCGCAATGATGGGCCTCATCACCGTCCTCTGGGCCGTCGTCGGCTACTCGCTGGCCTTTGGCGCCGGCAACAGCTTCATCGGCGGCTGGGAACATGCCTTCCTGCGCGGCGTCGGTTTGGATCCCAACCCCAACTACGGCGGAACCATCCCCGAGCAGAGCTTCATGATCTATCA
>Ga0302320_10009786_pt1 | contig 20528 bp, 15 predicted proteins | sample Bog_T0_3_FD_202130 | JGI IMG/M metagenome (GOLD analysis project Ga0302320, IMG submission 202130) | Peat permafrost microbial communities from Stordalen Mire near Abisko, Sweden - Bog_T0_3 | ecosystem: Environmental > Terrestrial > Soil > Wetlands > Peat | place: Sweden: Abisko, Stordalen Mire...
TTGGTGCCGATCTCTGTAGCGATGATATCGACGCCGGCCAATGCCGCGCCCGACGCATCCAGCACGGTGCCGGAGATGGCGCTGGAAGTGCCGCTCTGCGCGGCTAACTGAATGCAGTTCACTGAGACTAACATGAGGAAAAAGATGTGCAAGGGCCGGGTTGGAATACGATGCCTCACGGAGACCTCCGAGGGGGAATGCGACTCTAGTGGCCCATTGCAGTTTGGATTAGCAGCCAGCCGTTCAGACCCGCGATGAGCACAGCCGTGAACCAGGCCAGCGCCTGGAGCATGCGCCCGTTGACGAACTCGCCCATGCGGGCGCGGCTGCCGGTGAAGATCACCAGCGGAATGACTGCGAAGCTCAACTGGAGCGAGAGAATCACCTGGCTCAGAATGAGCAGCTTCTCAGTTCCCCGCTCTCCGGTAACTGCGACGACGATGATGGTGGGAATGATAGCCAGCGTGCGCGTAATCATGCGGCGCAGCCAGGGCGAGAGACGGATGCGGATGAAGCCCTCCATCACAACTTGCCCGGCAAGGGTTCCGGTGATCGACGAGTTCTGGCCGCTGGCTAAAAGTGCAATTGCAAACAGAGTGCTGGCTCCCGTCACGCCGAGCAGTGGGCTGAGGAGCTTGTATGCATCCTGAATGGCTGCGACCTCATAGTGGCCGCTGCGAAAAAAGACGGCGGCGGCGACGATGAGAATGGCCGCGTTCACGAACAGAGCAATCATGAGCGCGAGAGCCGAATCGATATTCGACATCTGAATGGCTTCGCGCTTGCCCTTGGGAGTGCGCACGTATTTGCGGCTTTGGACGATGGACGAGTGCAGGTAAAGGTTGTGCGGCATGACCGTTGCGCCGAGGATGCCGATGGCGATGTAGAGCATGTCGGGATTGGTGACGATGGCCGGCGAAGGAATAACAAGATCGCGCAGGATGGGCCAGTACTCGGGCCGGGAAAGAGACAGTTGCACGCTGAACAGGGCGATGATGGCGCCGATGAGAGCCATGACCAGCGCTTCGATATAACGGAATCCCCAGCGCTGCAAGAGCAGGATGAGCAGCACGTCGAGTCCGGTGATGAGCACGCCGAAAAATAGCGGAATATGGAAGAGCAGTTCCAGCGCGATGGCCGAGCCGATGACCTCGGCCAGGTCGCAGGCGGCGATGGCAATCTCGGCGAATATCCATAAGAAGAAGCTGACACGTTTGCCCCATGCCTCATGACACAACTGGGCCAGGTCGCGCTCAGTTGCCACGCCGAGCTTGAGGGCGAGGCTTTGCAGCAGAATCGCAATCAGGTTCGAGGCCATGATAACGAACAGCAGCGTGTAACCGAAGCGCGACCCGCCGGCGATATCCGTTGCCCAGTTGCCGGGGTCCATGTAGCCGACGGAGATGAGGAATCCGGGCCCGAGGAAGCCGAGCAGCCGTCGCCAGTAGTACGGCGAGCTGGACAGGCGCACACTGGCATGAACCTCGGGCAGCGAGGGTTCAGAGGGCAAGGCGTGCCTCAAAGCGTGTTGGACGGGCTCAGTGGGCAAATATTCGACTCTGTGGCAAGCTGCGAAGGGGTACAGCGAACCCTCTCAACCTTAGTATGCCACAGGTTGTTAATTGTAGTTAATGAATATTCTTATGTAACGTTACTTCAATATTGCCGGGCGCAGCCAAACAGCTTCCGCTGCAGGCCTGCCAAGGATGGAACTGCCTGAAGACAAAAAGATTGAGACCGTCTGGTCGTAGTTCTGGCTGGTGACTCGGAGAGCCTGTCCGGGCCCGATGCCGGAGCCGTGCAGGAAGAGCAGAAGCTTCGGGTCGCGCTCCTGAAGGCTGGTAACGGTGTAGCTGCCCCCCTCGACAGCCTCGGAGAGTGGGATCTCCCCGCGGCGTTTGCGCTCGGCGGGGTTTTCGGGCAGTACGGCATTGCCGTGCGGGCAGGAGCCACCCTCGCCAAGCCGCTCACGCAGTTTGGCCTCGAAGGCCGGCGAAACGGCATGTTCCAGCCGTTCGGCCTCCTCGTGAATCTCATGCCACTCCATGCCGAAGATCTCGCTCAACATGCGCTCGATCAAATGATGGCGCAGAGCGGTGCGATAGGCGGTCTCTCTTCCAGATGCTGTCAAACGAACAATACCGTCCGCGCCGACCTTCACAAGTCCATCGCGCTTGAGCCGCTTGAGCGCCATGGTGACGGCGGGCGCAGAGACCTCAAGCCAGTGCGCAAGCACGGCGGGAATCACCTCGCGGCCCTCGGCCTCGGCTTCAAGGATGGCCTTGAGGTAATTCTCCTTCGATACGTGGATTGCGTCTTTCATGACAGATGTGCATTCAGTCTAAATCGGTTGAACAGCCTGCGAGGCTAACTACTCGAAGCGATGGCCGAAGAAACTGAGCAGCGATAGCGCAAGCAGGCCCAACCCAACCAGGGACTGCGCGCCGGATACGGTTCTCAACCAGCCCAGCGGATTCAGTTCATACTCGCGGAAGGTGAGACTGTGCATCCAACGGCCGAAGTCCAGGCCCTCGAAGCCGAGATTGATGATGCTGATCAGGCTGAACAGGACAATGGTCTTGAGGAAACCAATTTCCCACCGTACGCGCGGCCAGCAGGACCTGACCCACAGGCGCAGCCGGAACCAGCCTTCGGCGACGAGCAAATATACACGGTTGCGATTTTTTTGCTCCTCGATGGGAATCGAAGAAGCCTCCCTATGCGGCGCGACCTGCCAGTTGGGCCGGGCCTTCGCGTCACCAACAAGAAGATCCACTTCCCGATCGTCCACCTGTTCCACCAGATGCAGTTCTGTTCCGAACAATCTGTGGCGAAAGCCGAGCCAGTAGATGGGAATGGCAATGAGCGCAAGTACAAGAGCAAGGATGAGCGGGCGCATCGGAGCGGTGCCATAGGCACAGGTCCAGTCAAAAACGATCATCTCCAGCGTGGATTGTGTGTGACGCTGGTAGGCGAGGTTGACCAGCAGCTCTGCCTCGGAGTAACCGGCATTTTTAAGCGCCGTGCGCATGTCGATGAGCGGATACTTTCCCTGCGTTCTTGTGGAATCGCTTTCTTCCTGCTCTTGACTCGCGGCCGCGCCCGATTGTTGCTTCGTCACTTTGTGGTGTAGGACGAATAATAGATCGCTCCAGAGAAATCCGGCGTCGTCCAACCATGCATGAGCCTTGCCGGCAAGTTGATCCCGACGCCATGAGAGCCAGAGAAGCCATCCATCGGCAAAGGTGGCCGGTCTGGGCAGGGCCTTGCCGCAGGCCTCGGTGTCGGAGATTTTGTTCCCGGTCAGGCAGCCGCTCTCATTGAGTGATTCGGCCCAGCGCAGTGTCTCAATGCCGTCTGCCCGAGCTATATTGTTGGCAGGCGGTTGGGTGCCCGGTTCATATACCGCGTCCTCGAGCCAGGCGCGAGTCAGGTCGGCATCGCTCAAGTCGGTACCTTGCAGATTCGAGCCTGTGAAATCCCCTTGAACGAAACTTGCCCGGGTCAGATCGGCGCTGCTGAGACTTGCGCCTGCCAGATCCGCGTTGTCGAGCGTGGCGGCGGTCAGATTGGCATGATCGAGAGTCGCGCCACTCAGATCGGCAAAGACGAGAACTGCGCTGTTCAAATCGGCATCTTCGAAATGAGCGCCAGTCAGATCGGTATCATCGAGCCTCGCTCGGGTCAGATCGGCGTTATCGAGAGTTCCACCGCTCAGATCGGCATATTCGAGGTTCTGGCCAGTCAGGTCGGCACGACGGAGTTGAGCGCCGGAGAGATCCGCGCGCAGTGGGTCATCGAATGCATTCTGCGCCAAGAGCGCGGCCTCGCTTTGCAGACCGGTGCCTTGCAAATCAGGTCCGTATTTCTGGATCCAGAGTTTATGGTTGGCGAGGATGCGATCAAGGTCAGAGCGGGTCCGCGGATTGCATCCGCTGTCCATCCATTCCCATTTGGCCTTGTCCTTCGGTGGGGTGTACGTGGGGCAGGAGCCGGAGAGATTTGCGGCAAACGCCGGAGCGACGGAGAAAAGAAGCAGCAGGGGAAGCGCACGTTTCGTCATCATTGGATACGGGTCTCGATAAAACTAGAATCATAGAGCAGAATCCGAGTAGATGTACCCAACTGCACGCCCGTCAAGTGTCATTTTCCTTAAGAAAATGACACCTTTCACGATCGTCCAATGGGCACTGTTACTCGGATTCTGCTCTAAGCGGACTGTAGCACGGAATGGCGCGATGGAGAACTTCCGGTTCAGAGAACCTATTTGTTAGCCATGAGTTTGCTTCCCAGTTACCCCGGTCACCAGAAGAGCTTGTTACCAGGATTTCGAAAATTCATGCAAGAAAAAAATCACCAGCCGAGGGTTGCGGGAGTATATTGATGCGAAGCCGGGAAAGCTGAATAGAGATACCGGCTAAATTCACCAACGGAGGTACTCACAAGATGAGTACGAAATTCAAGAGGTTTTCTGGAGTCGCGTTTCTGACTCTTGCAGCAATCGCCCTGATCGCGTCTACCGCGGGAGCACAGAGTGTAAAGGTGAACTTTGCCACGCCTGTTGTAACCACAAACAACTCAACACCGGCTCAGGGGGTATGGTTCATCGACCGCTTCCCGCCGGGCGCATTCGCTTCCCCGGAAATTGCGCCGGACGGAACCAGGAACACGCTCGAAGAATCCATTTATGCTTCGGGGCATCAACCTTATCCGGGGTCAGCGTTCTTCAACACACAGGGCAGAGACTACGAACTGATCGCCAATACTTATTCCATGTCGATCGATCTGTACGTGCCCAGCAGTTGGCAAACCTCGAACGAGCGCATGGCAGGGTTCTGGGGCGTTTCAAACGACAGCACCGGGGCCGTCGGGGACTATCCAATCCTTGAGTTTCAGGGGCCCATCACCAGCGACCAGTCAGGACCGGGCTATTACCCGAATGGCGGCGTTGCCGGGTTTTACGGCTGGAATAATGTAACCAGCACATTTGATTACATCGGCCTGCCTTCTGGATTCAAGTACAACAGCTGGGTAAAACTCACGATTACCCTGGTTCCCGGCGTTGGATTTACGTACTCTGTGAACGATCCGATTTTCCGCCACGGTGTTTCAGTCAACAGTCCGGCCTCCGATCTGACCGACGTTTCACTCAATGAGGTGATTCTGGAAGGCTACAACTACAACGCCAGCTACAACATCTTCTGGAACAATCTGACGATGTCGTCCTCATCACTGTCTTGCTCGACGCCACCGAAGTTTCCATTTGGTCCGGGCTTTGGCTTTGGCAACCTCTTCGGCAACCTCTTCGGCATCCCTCTGCCTTAACTCAAATTCGCTTCGATGCGCCGGGTCTGTTCGCCGAAAGGCCTGATCAAGCGTCGGCGGCAGGTGCGGGATTTGTCCCGCACCTGCCGTTGGCGCATTTCATCCACGGAAAGGCCAAGGTGGAGTTGTGCCGGACGACCGACTTTCAATGAGTAGCGAGCGGACCGGAATAGGCGGAAAGGTCCACCTGTTTCACTTGTAAAGTTGCGGTATCCGCCAGATCGATCATGATACCGTCTGTATCCAGCGATTCATATTCTTCACTGCGCTCCTTCTTGAACCAAACATCGATCAGGAAGATGGGCTTATGCGGATCCTCATCTCTAACAATCGCAAATTGGTCGAGTTGCCCGGAGTAGAATCCGAGACCGCCTTTCATCTCGACTTCGACAAATACCGATTTCGGTGTACCGTGATTGATCGCCGGGCTGAGAACGTCATAGATGATCGGTCGCTCGCCCAATAATGCTGCTACGCCGAACCATTTCTGTAACCAGGTTGCGTTGTCAAAAAGATTCGTAGTGACAGGACTCTTCAACCGCAATAGACCGTTAATAAAGCCAAGCCAATGGCTGACAACGAAGGAGAAAATTACATAACTGAAAGCGATGAGGGAAGATTCGACTGGATGTTGAGAAATCCACTGTCCGGCGATCAGTGAATCGAGCTTCGAGAAGAAGAAATCGGGATCGGCATTACGTACCCAGCCAAGGATAACTAGTAGGATGGCTGCAAGACAGGCGAGGGTCGCGTGTGTGGCTACCCCCATAGCAACCAGTTCAGCAAGTTCGGCGCTTGCCCCTTGTGGAGCGAAGGATCGTGGAACGATTTGATTTCTTGTGCGCTGTGCGAAGAGGCCGGGGATAACAGCCACAATCACTAATAAAATGGTCGAAAAATCGAACTTCAACCGTCACCCCCTCCGCTTCACTTTCGGTCTGTTCGAGCTCCAGCGGGGGTGCTGGTGTCACTTGACCCGTTAGAGTTCGCCGGGGCACGCGAAGTGACAAAGGGATTCGGAGCCCCTGGCACTGTCCTCAACGTATTGAGGGTCTTACCTAAGCCGCCATTTCGAACGATCTTGCGAACCGAATCCTGTGTGTGGACCTGTGGCTGTGCCATAAGTTTCTCCAATCTGATTTCATTCTACCCCAAATGCAAATTCAAGAAAATCCTCTGCTATCCGTCATCGCGATTACTTCACCTTGACATTCGGCTCGACAGAAAGCCCTGGCCGCAGTTCGTGATTGGGGTCTTCTTTGGCCAAATCGGTGAAGTCGATGCGCACCGGAAGCCGCTGGACGACTTTGACGTAGTTGCCCGTCGCGTTCTCCGGCGGAAACAGCGACAGCACGGAACCGGTTGCGCCGCCGATCTGCGTCACCTTGCCGGAGTAGTCTCTGCCCGTTGAGTCAACATAAATCGTGACTTTCTGCCCGCTCTGCATGTGGCGCAACTGGGTTTCCTTGAAGTTGGCTGTAATCCACAGGTCTTCAAGCGATACCAGCGTGAGCATATTCTGGCCCGTCGATACGTTCTGGTTTACCTCCACGCTCTTGCGGGTGATGATGCCGTCGGCGGGCGCGAGGATCTTGGTATAATTCAAGTTGAGATTGGCCTGATCGAGCTGCGCCTGCGCCTCTTCCACCTGCGCCTCCGCCTGCTTTGCGCGGGCGCTTTGCGCGGCCACCTGCTGCGGGCCGGTCAAGGCGGACTTCTGCGAGGCCTGTGCCTGTGCCACCTTGTCGTTGGCGACCCGCACCCCTTCGCTGGCAGCTTGTTCGGTTGCGAGTGCGTCGGCCAGAGCGGCTTTTGCTGAGTCCGCCGCTGCTACGGCTGCGTCAAACTGCTGCTTGCTGATCACATCCTTCTCAACCAGCGGCTTGTAGCGATCGAGATCGGCCTGGGCTTTGACGGAATTCGCTTGCGCCTGCGACACGCGCGCGTGCGCAGCTTCCAATTGTCTTACGGCCTGGGCCACCGTGGCACTGGCGCCATTGACATCTGCATTCGCGGAACTGAGGTTGCTTCCCGTATTCACAGAGGTGATGGGAACATTCACCTGCGCGGCAACCGCCGCCGCTTTGGCGCTATCCAGCGCGGCCTGCGCATTTTCAACGGCAACCTGGTAGTCGCGGGGGTCAAGCTCGGCGATGGTGTCGCCCTTCTTCACCATCTGATTCTCTTCCACGTCAACCTTGATCACCTGACCGGCAATGCGCGAACTGATCTGGATCAAGTGACCGTTGATCTGTGCATCGTCCGTGTCTTCGCTGTAAGTGGAGCGCCACCAGTAGCCCACGGCAACCAGCACCACCACAACGATTGCCACTACAATAAGGGCCTTGCGGCCGGGATGCGGTTTTTGAACTTCTGCCTGATCAGCCTGCTCGGCTGTATTTGGATTCGTGTCCGCCACGTTACTTTCCTCCAACATACTTCTGATAGTTCTCGCCAGCCCCGAGCGCCCGCGCCAGGCTCAGCTTGGCCACATTGGCCCGATACACGCTTGCAACCAACTGGTCATCGGCCTGGGCAACCGATTGCTGCGCCTCGGTCACAGCCAGGTTATCGCTGACTCCGTTCACGTACCGCTCCTGCGCTTCCTTCAACTCTTCATTGGCCAAATCCACAGTAGAACGGGCAACCTCAATCTGCTTCTCGGCCGCGGCAATATCGAGCAGCGCGTCGCGAACATCGGCTTCCACCTGCGCCTTTCTGTCGCTCAACTGCGCCTTTGCGGTATCTAGCTGTGCCTGTGCGACGTCGGCCTGGCCGCGCAGCCCGTACTCCTTGAAGATGGGCATGCTCAACGATGCTGATGCATCTACCGTTCCATGGGAGTGGCCGAACGTTGTGCCAATGTCGCCGTAATCGGCGTCCGCTTTAACCGAGGGCAGGCGAGCTTCGGTGGCGGCTTTGCGCTTATCCTCGGCCGCTGCCGCCTGCTCAACCAGCGCGGCCAGATCCTTGCGGTCTCGCTCGGCCTCCTGAATCAACGCATTGGCGTCCATGTGGTCGAGAGCCGAGTAGGGCTCCGTCTCAGTCAGCGTAAGTGGCTGCGCGAGAGGAAGTCCGATGGTACGGGCCAGCGACAGCTTGTCTTTTTCGAATGCATTTTGCGCAACAATCAGTTGTTGCTGAAGAGACTGAAAATCGACTCGGGCGCGCAATTCGTCGATCATGGGCGCCGTGCCGGCCTGATGATTATCGACCGCCTCATCGAGGGAGCGTTGCGCGGTTTTCACCTGCGCCTCAACGCTGGTGACTCGGGACTGATCGGCAACGGCCAGCAGGTAGGCATTGCCCACGGCCAGCACCACCATGTCCCGCGCGTCGGCAACCGACAATTGCGCGGCGGCAAAGTTGTGGCGGGCGGCAAGATAGTTTTGAAGTGAAGGCAGGTCGATCAGCGACCAACTGAGCGAAGCGCGCACGTCGACAAATCCAAACGGCCCAATGATGGTGGGAAAGCCAGGAAGCCGCAGCCCCTGAGCAGGAAGATCCGTTTGCTGGACTGCATCCTTGGCGGTGAACTCTACCGATGGCAGAAGAGATTGAAGCTGAGTAAGCCGCTCGCCCCGCGCCTGGGCGGCCTGCGCATTGCTCAAAATCACTCCGAGATTTGTCGTGAGCCCGCGCTGAATGGCATCATCCAAGGAGAGGCCGAGCGGCTGCGCCGAGGCTGCGCCCCGCGTGACGCTGCCCTGAAAGGCGCTGGCGGCCTGCGCTCGCAGCATAGCTGGGGCCGCAATGGCAAAACTGAGAGATGCGGCGACCGCAAGGGCTTGAAAGTGTTTATTCATCTGGGAATTCGATTGCTCGACTCGGCTTGTGTTTGGCGGAAAATGACCGCACATAGAGGTGGATGCAGGAAGATGGCATTGGGCTTCTAAATTTAGTGTATCGAACCGGAGTGGTCCGCCGTACCGAACCGGTTGAGACACAGATTCCGCCGGACGGCGGCTGCGATTGTGATAAATTCAAGCCTAATTCCCCCGGAGGCGCGTTGCTTCATCCACATTGGGCAGTTTACTTGCGTGTGTTGCTGGCGTTGCACATTACGTGCGGCGCGGTGGCGTTTGTGTGCGCTCCGGTAGCGCTGGCCACGGCCAAGGGCGGCAGGACGCATCGGCAATGGGGTAAGGTTTATTTTTGGGCCATGGCCGGAGTTGCAGCCACGGCACTGATCCTCTCCTTCGCGCTGCCGATCTTCTTCCTGGCAATGGTTGCCGTGTTCAGCTTCTACGCATCGTTCTCCGCCTACCGCATTCTCTACCTGAAAGAGATGTACCAGGGGGCGCGGCCAAAGCTGGTGGACTGGCTGGCCGCGGTGGTCACCGTCCTGTCGAGCCTGTTGCTCTTTCTCATGGGCTTTCTCAAGCCCGCGCTGATGGGTGTGGGGCAGATTCATGTCGCCGGCCATACGGTGAGCATTGTTTCCATCGTGTTCGGGCTACTGGGCATGCGGATGGGGCTGGGTTCCATAGCCAGGTTCCTCAAGCGCCCGCAAGAAAAGATGTTCTGGTGGTTTGGGCACATGCAGGGGATGATTGCCAGCTATATTGCGGCGATGACCGCATTCTCGGCAGTGAATCTATCGCACTGGTTTGGCGCCGCGTGGTGGGTATGGTTGTGGCCAACCATCGTTGGCGCGCCGGCTATTTCCATTTGGACCGCATACTACAAGAAGAAATTCTCGCGCAAGACCGCGGAGGCAGCGGCGCGGTAGTTTTCCGGCTGCTGATCATTCCGCTGTTTCCGATAGCGATCAACAGCGCGCCGTTCAATTTTCTTCACCCTTTCACATCGGATTCCGGTGCGTACTGTAAGGATTATCCTGTACCTCTGCTGGTTGTAACGGACTCCTTCGAAGTGCCAACGCCATCCGGAAAGCTGTAGACTGCGATCATCGCGCACGAGCACGCAATCATGCCCAAAATCACGAAGACCCAATCCAAATTCAATGGCCGCGACCACTCCTGGATTCAGTTCAACCGGCGCGTTCTGGAAGAGGCCGAAGACCCCACGAATCCGCTGCTCGAACGGGTCAAGTTTTTGGCCATTACCGGCTCAAACCTGGACGAGTATGTCGAAGTGCGCCAGGCCGGCCTCATGCAGCGCATTGAAGACGACAACCGTGAGCCGGACTTCGACGGCCTTCGCCCCAATGAGTCGCTGGCCGTGCTGACGGCTGAAATTCATACATTCGTAGCCGCCCAGTACCGCTGCTGGAACGAGTACCTGCTGCCGGAGTTGCGCAAGAACGGGGTGCGGCTGCTCGGATGGTCTGAGCTGAGCGAGAAGGCGCGCGCGTTTGCCAGGGATTATTTTCAGCGCGAGGTCGATCCGCTGCTGACGCCGATCACCATCGATCCGGCGCATCCCTTTCCCCGCGTGTTGAACAAGGCATTGTGCCTGGCGCTGCTGCTGCGCGCCAAGCGGAAGAAGTCCACGCCGCTGGCGCTGGGCGTGGTTACCGTGCCGCGCGCTCTGCCACGCTTTCTGCGCCTGCCCTCCGAGGAAGGCGTCTACGATTATCTGCTGCTCCAGGACCTCATCTCGCAACACCTGGCGGGCATGTATCGCGGCTACGCAGTTGTCGCGGAATCCTCCTTTCGGGTAACGAGAAACTCCAATCTTTACTTTGAAGAAGAAGAGGCGCGATCGCTGCTCGAAGCTGTTCGCGGAGAGTTGCACAACCGCCGCAAAGGCGACGCGGTACGCCTGGAAATTGAAACCGCCGCGGCGCACCAGATCGTCGAGCGGCTGCGCGTGAACTTCGAGCTGGAAGAGAGTCAGGTCATTCAGAGCGACGGCCCGGTGAATATGTCGCGGCTGATGTTTTTATACGGAGACGTGCAACGGACTGACCTCAAGTTTCAGCCCTTCACGCCAAAAGCGCTGGTGCTGGGCAGCAAGTCCGCCGGCATCTTTGACGAGTTGCGCCAGCGGGACATTCTGCTTCATCACCCCTATGACTCGTACGATCCCGTAGTAGAATTTATCCGCCAGGGCGCGCAGGACCCGGCCGTGGTGACCATGAAGCAGACTCTCTACCGCACCAGCAATGACTCGCCCATGTTCCAGGCGCTTACCGAGGCCGGAGCTACCAAGGAAGCCACCGTCGTTGTGGAGCTGATGGCCCGCTTCGACGAGGCTTCAAACATAAGCTGGTCGCGGAGCATGGAAGATGCGGGCGTACTCGTGTTCCACGGCTTGGTAGGCCTCAAGACGCACTGCAAGCTGGCCATGCTGGTGCGCCGCGATGAAGACGGGCATACGCGCCGCTACTGCCACCTGGGCACCGGCAACTATAACCCTGTCACGGCGCGCTTTTACACCGACCTGAGCCTGCTCACCGCCGATCCCGAGATTACCGAGCGCGTGCAGGTGGTGTTTAACTACCTGACGGCTCATGCGGAAGCAGCCGATTACAGCCCGCTGATGGTGGCTCCGCTGACCATGGCGAAGAGCTTTCTACGGCTCATCCGCCGCGAGCAGGAACACGCGCAGGCGGGAAGGCCGGCGCACATTGTGGCCAAGATGAATGCGCTGCTCGATCCCTCAATAATTGACGCGCTCTACCAGGCTTCGGAGGCCGGAGTAGAGATCGATTTGATCGTGCGCGGGATATCGATTCTGCGGCCCGGCGTTAAGGGGCTGTCGTCGAGAATTCGCCTACGGTCGATTGTGGGCCGCTTCCTCGAGCACTCGCGCATCTTTCACTTTGGTAACGGCGGCAACGACGAAATTTACCTGGGCTCGGCAGATTGGATGCCGCGCAATCTCCACGAGCGCTGCGAAGTGGTCTTCCCGGTGCGGGACGCGGTCGCGAAGGCCCGGGTTCATGACGAAATCCTGCCCGCGCTGCTGGCCGACACCGTGAAGGCACGGCTGCAACAGGCCGATGGGTGCTACTTGCGAACGAAGAATGTTCACAAAGATACGCCCGCATTTTCCAGCCAGGAATTTCTGATGCAGTTGGCCGAGGGCAACGCGAAGCTGGACGAGATACCTTCCCCTCAAGCCGCCATGCCGGCAGTAAAAGCGCCGCGCAAAAAGACCGCCGCTACCGACTCAAGAATCAGGATGACAAAAACACCGAGTTGATCTCATCGCCGACCTCTCCCATGGATAGGTGGCGCGGAACGTCGTTGAGCAGGCTGCGGTAGTAGGCTGCGGTATGAGTCAGCACACGTTGTTCGTTATAGTGCTCCTGCACCCAGGCGCGAGCGGCGCGGCCCATGCGCTTGCGACGCCTTGAATCGCGCAATAACTTCAAGACCGATTCGAAGATGGCCTCGGGGTAACCAGGCGGGATGAGCAGGCCTGTGACCTCAGGCACCACCGCGTCGCGGGAGCCGGTGCATTCGGTGGAGATAACCGGAATGCCACTTGCAGCGGCCTCAAGGATGGCGTTGGGGAAACCCTCTCGCCAGGTTGGCAGAACCATCATATCCATGGCCCGGTAGTAGGGCGCAGTATCGGCCACGAAGCCGGTGCAATGGATGCGCGGATGGCTCAGAATGCGGTCTCGCAAGCCGCTGCTGAGCGCGTCTTCCGATGCGTCGAACCAGCCGACCAGCAGCAAGTGGAGCGCGGGCTCGGATTTCGACAGGAAGATAAAGGAGATGAAGAGATCCTCCAGCCCCTTGTCGCGCGTGAAGCGGCCCACAAAGCCGATGACGGGGACCTTATCGGGAATTCCCAGTTCCGCGCGAACCCAGGTGGGACCGGGCGAGAATCTATCTACATCCACTCCGTTGCTGCTGCCGTCGCCGAGCAGGCAGAGCTTCTGGGCCGGAGCAATGCCCAGGGCGAGGGCGAGGTTGCGGAGACTGTCACTATTACAAAGCACAACGTGGGCGCAGGCCGAAGCTATCCGTTCCGCAGAAAGCAATACCCAGCGCTTGAAGCCGCGGACGGTCTCAAGACGCAGTCCGCGCAACATGTAAATGCGGCAACGAACGCCCTGAAGCATGGCGGCGGCTGTGCCCAGCATGCCTGCCTTGGGAGTGCTGAATTCCACAATATCCGGCTTGAGCCTTCCCAACAGCCGGTAGAGGCGGATAAAGGAGACCAGATCGGATAACGGCGATATGTGGCGGGAGATGGGTACCGCGATCGCCTCCACGCCCGCTTCTTCTGAAACTCGCTGAAGATGGTCGCCAGGGCTGGATACAACGATGACGCGATAGCCAGCTGCGCGAAAGGTCTGCAGACGCCCTGCAAGAATTATGCAGGTTTGCGAGTGCGTGATCCCGAAAACGATGGTCGGTCGATTCGCTGATTCGGCCGGCTCATGGGAAATGTGCTGGCGCAATACCGATGCTGCCATGAAGGTCGTTCTCCGTTCAACGCATATACTGCCTGCAAATTCGAGGGAAGCATCTTCTGGAGAAAATTCTGCGGCACAGCTTCGGCATCTTCCACACGGCACATAAGGCGGCGTGGGGTACCATAGTTTCTTGTTGAATTGGTGCGAAAATCTTAGGTAACATTTTTACTCTAGCATTAGAAGTCAAAATTAAGAGAGAGTTTTCCACAGATTATTAGACTTTTTTCACGCTCCATCCGGATCTTTTCCTTTACAGTTAAAACCAAGAGGAAAAGGTGTCCCATAAAGTCCGCTTGTTATTGATCATTCCTCATCTAGGCGGTGGCGGGGCAGAGAAGGTAACCTCTCTTCTCGCGCAATACCTATCTCTTGATAGTTACGAATTGCACTTGGTATTGGTTACTGAACCGGAGGCTCGCCCTCAGCGCTTGCCGGAAGGCATTCGGGTCTACGCGCTCGGCGTCCCGCGTGTGCGCTATGCGGCGCTGCGCCTGTTGAAGCTGGTTTGGAAGGTGCGGCCAAATGTAATTCTCTCCGGCATGGCGCATCTGAATTTCATGGTTCTGATGCTCGGCCCGCTGTTTCCCACCGGAACCCGAATCCTGGTGCGGCAGAATTCCACGATTTCAGCCTCGACGGCAATTCCGGGTCGCCCTCTACTCACCCGCCTCCTTTATCGTTTCCTCTATCGCCACGCGGATCGTGTGATCTGCCAGTCGCGAGCCATGGCCGAGGATCTTCGCAAGGAGCTCGGGTTGCGTCCAGACCGGATCGCCGTACTGCCCAACCCGGTTGACACTGCCGGTATTGATTTGGCGGCAGGTGCCCGAAGTCAGTGGACCGGCGAAGGCCCGCACCTGCTTGCCGTCGGGCGGCTTTCGCGGGAGAAGGGCTTCGATCAGCTGCTTGAGGCGCTCGTCGTGGTGCGCAAACAGTTTCCCCATGGGGATTTAATCCTAGCCGGCGAGGGACCGGAAGAAAACAGTCTGAAATCTCAGTGCTGCGCTCTGGGCCTGGAAACAGCGGTGCGATTTGCCGGGCAAGTAGACCCCCCATATGTGCTGTTTTCCGGCGCATCGGTGTTTGTTCTGCCCTCGCGCCATGAAGGCATGCCCAATGCGATGATTGAGGCCGCGGTGGGCGGGTTGCCTATCGTCGCGCTACCCTGCTCGGACGGCGTTGTCGACCTGCTCCGCGTGACGCGCGGAGCTTGGCTGGCACCGGAGGTCAGCGCTGGAGCGCTAGCCGCAACGCTCACAGAGGCACTTCATACGCTGCAACCGGGAGAAAGATTCGACCGATCTAAGCCAATTGACCTTGCCCCAATGGAATTTGCCCCATCCGATCTCGACCCGTCTCACCTAGCCATGGCGAATATTCCTCCGATCTATACCGCTCCTGAGAACGGAAACGGCGAATTTGAAGGCGCTGCCAGCCAGTTCCAATTTGCCCGCGCCATCGAATACTACGAGGCGCTGATTGACCAGACCTGCGCAGCCGGGCCAGCCTGATGCACGTGGCCCAACTGATTCCTACCGTGGATCGCATTGCAGGCGCCGAGCGGCAGGCGATGGAGTTGGCCAAAGGGCTGAAGAAACGCGGCTGGAATGTAAGCGTTGTTGCCCTTTCAGGAGCAGGGGGCGCGGCGGCAGAGGAACTTTTAAAGGCGGGCATTGGCTTTTTCAGCCTTCACATGCGCAAGGGGCTCGCCGACCCTGGAGGCTGGATTCAGTTCAACCGCTGGCTCCGCCGCGAAAGGCCAGCAATACTTCATGCGCATCTGCCTCATGCGGCGTGGCTGGCTCGCTGGTCGATTTTGGGTGTGCGAGCAACTCTCGGATATCAAACGCCGGCGGTCATTGACTCGCTGCACAGCGCATCGACCGGATCACTTGGACGGAGGCTGGGCTATCGCCTCAGTAGTTCGCTGCCCGACCGGGTAACGGCGGTGAGCGAACAAGCAGCCCGGACTCACCTGGCTGCGCGGATGGCCGATCCGCGAAAGCTGGTCGTAATTTCCAATGGCATCGATGTCGAACGATGGCAGCCCGATGCGCAGGCGCGATCTTCTGTTCGCATTGAGCTTGGCCTGCGCGATGAGCCTCACTTATCAGACGAGTTCCTGTGGCTAGCCGTCGGACGTCTCGAACCGGTGAAGGACTACACGACATTACTCCATGCCATTGCACAACTGCCGCAAGCGGCAACGCTGCTCATTGCTGGAAGTGGATACGAAGAGAAAATGCTGAAAGGACTCGCGGAGCAGTTAGGGTTAGAAAACCGAGTGCGCTTTCTCGGTTTTCGAACCGACGTGCCGCGCCTGATGCAGGCCTGCGACGGTTTGGTTCTATCCTCCCGCTGCGAAGGCCTTCCCATGGGTCTGCTCGAAGCCGCGGCCTGCGCGCTGCCGGCCGTGGCCACAGATGCTCCAGGAACCGCCGAGGTGCTGGTGGACGGAGAGACGGGATTGCTTGCGCCTGTGGGCGACGCGCCCGCGCTGGCCCGAACGATGCAAACGATGATGCAAATGCCAATGGAGGAGCGCAGGGCCATGGGATTGCGCGCAAGAGCAAGAATCATGGAAAACTTCGGAATGGAAAGCGTACTCGACCGCTGGGAGTCGCTTTATCGGGAGTTGGCAAATTGATTCCGAATGCGCGAGGCGTATATGCGGCTGATCGCCACTGCGGCGTGGATTCGCTCGATCATGCCGAGCCGCGCTGGAGGAAATTCATGAAGCACGCGGTCGACAGAGGTGAACTGGGCGGCATGTCGATCAAGAAAACCCCGCAACGCTGTGATCTGTTCCACACCCATGCTTCCGGGATGGATGCAGATAGTCCATAAGCCTGTCTGCTTCTCAGCCGGCTCCCAGATTTGCTGCGGGATCCAGGTCATACCGGCGCGAAGGAATGAAACTCCGGCAAACCCGTCGGAGAGAATGGAAACTCCTTGTTCGCGCAGCGCCTTGAGTGTGTTCGAATCAAAGCCGTGCCGCGGCGCAACCCATACACGCGGGTTCAGGCCGTGACTGCGCAGAAGTGCAAGCCCCTCGCGAATCCATGACCGCTGGGTTGCGAGAGGAACACCCGCAAATTCTGAAGTGCGATGAATAGGAACCAGGCCGCGCCCCCGGCTGAGGCACAGATGCCGAAAGCCGTGCAGTCCGACTGCGGCTCCGGCCGATTCAAGCGCGCGCATCTTCGGCCAGAAGTCGGGGTCGGGCGTGGATTCGATCAGCTCCGGATCGCGATTCTCCGGAACAACGGCCAGAATCGGCTTGAGTCGTAACTCTTTAATGAGGGCTTCCAGCGCTTGCCACCGATCCCGGTGGACGGTCGGGCACAGATCGTCGATGCGCAGAAGGTATTGGGCCGGAGTGGGGAGCAATTAAGCCTCCCTTGACGAGGAGGGCTGAAGCGACGATTTCCCGAGCAGCCGCCGCGACCAGTACCAAAGCAAGGCCCAGGTACTCACCGTCCACAGCGAAGTAGCCAGCGCGATTCCGGCCACTCCAGACCAATGCATGTGTACGAACCAGCGCATGAGCAGCAGGTTGAGAATTACATCGAGCGCCAGGTTGAGAATGCCGCAGTAAAGGACCAGATCGGTGCGGCGCATGGCAACGATGAAGCGATAGTACACGCGGCTGACGGCAAAGAACGGAATCTGTATGGCGTACATGGCCAGCACAGGAGTCACCGCTGCTGTATCGACGGGGCCGAATGCGCCGCGCTGAAAGGCAAATCGGATGAGCGGGCGCGCGGCAAAGATCAGTAGCGCGGCTACGGGCGTGGAGACAAGCGCCATGATGCCGACCCAAGTACGCAGCGTATGCCTGCATCCTGCCCAGTCTCTCTGCGCAACGAGAGTAGATAGGTAGGGAACGATGGCGGTCGAAACGGCTCCTGCAAGCAGCGTGAGCACCACGCTGACAAATCGGTTGGCGTATACCAGCGCAGAAACACTGCCCGCGGGAAGCATCGCAGCCATGGATTGATCCACCAACAATCCGCCTGATGCGACCACGCTGCTTATGAGAACCGGCCCATATTGCCGGGCAACTTCGCGCGTCGAGTCGGTCATGCCGTGCCAGCGCAGTCGGAAATCGTATCCCCGCGCCTGCATCATGGCGGCGACGATTGCAGCATGAATCAGCGAGCCGGCCACTGTGGAGTACACCATGGCCCAGATGCCGAATCGACTTCCTAACACGAGTACTCCAAGAACGATGGCGACAGAGATCGCGGTCGGCGCCAGCGCGGGCAGTGTAAACCGATGGAGCGTGTTCAACACCGCCGTGCAGTTCGTGGCGATTCCCGTGATGAGAACAACGGGCAGCAGGCCGTAAAATAAGCGGATCGAAAGCGCGAGTTTGTCGGCCGGGAAGTGCGACGCAATGAGCGGAAAGAAGAATCGCGCGCCAAACGCCATGACAACGGAAGCGGCAGAGAGCAGCAGGCACATCCAGAGCATGGCGTTTGAGAGCAGCTGCTGCGCGCGCTCCCGCCCCTCCAACTCCCTCACCCGGATCAGCGTAGGCACCAGGGCTTGATTCATGGATTCTGAGATGAGATTGACGAGCAGGCCGGGAATCAGCGCCGCGGCAAGAAAGGCATCCATCGCATCGGAGCGGCCATAGACACCCGCGACAGCGATTTCCTTGAAGGTGGCAACCAGCTTGACGATGACTCCGGCAGCGCCGACGTAGAGAGCCGCATGCAAAATCAGGCGGTTCACGCTGGGCGCATTGATCGGTGTCTCGATTCTGGCTGCAGGTGTCATTGTGTAAGAGTTGTGAAGGATCCAAGATCAGGATCACGCGAATCAACATCGCGCATGACGAACCCACGCCCACGCGGGCGTTCTGAAAACGTTGCAGCCAGCTCAGCCGGATCCTCCGCGCTAAGCCGTGCAGCAAGCGCGACGACAGCAAACAGCAGCCATGTGGTGCGGTTCTCTTCTACCGAGGCAACCATCGAGGTGAGAGCCCAGGTAAGAACCGAAAAAACCAGCACGATGCGAAGTGACCCCGATGTTTCGAGCGTAAAGCGCACGACCAGAACGAAGACGGCTGTTGCCAGAAACACGGCAATGAGCCCGCCGGCAACGGCGATGGAGAGCGCCGTGTTGTGCGCCGTGTCAATGGGCGAAAGCCCGGCAGCGGCTCCGAAGGTTCCAACACCGGTGCCGAAGAACGGGGCGCGCGCAAAAGCATTCCAGCCTGCCGACCAGATATTGATCCGCTGATTCAAATCTCCGCTCTGAATCTGTTGCGGGATGGTCGCCAAACGCTCAAACACCTGGTGCGGAATCGTGAGCCACAAGGCTGCGGCAAGAACCGGGAGGGCGAAAGCGAATGCAAGCACAGCCTTGCGATGATTGCGGGAGAAGAGAATCACACACCCGGCGAGCGCGATCAGGGCGGCAAGAAATCCGCCGCGGGACGCGGTGAGCAGAACCGCGACGAGTCCCACTGGCAGGTATCCGATGCCCAGCACGCGGTCAAATAAACGGGCAAATCGACGCTTGGGCCAGCGGGATTCGCGATCGGCCAACAGAGCCGCAAGCAGAAAACCGAGATTGAGAAAGCGGGCCACGTCATTCGGGTCCTGGCCATAGGCTGCTACGCGTAGCTGTTGGGTTTCAATCGCCTGCACCGAACTGAAGTTGGCCAAAGTGAGGATTGCCAGCAACCATGAGCCCGCAACCCAGGCGCGAAGCAGCATTCGCAAGTCGTCTGGCGTCTCGGCAAACTCCCATACCAGCCAAAGAATCATCATCTCCTGAAAGTAGCCGCGAAGCTTGGCCAGCGTTGCTGCCGAGTCGATGGTCCAAAAGCAACCGAGGCAGAACCAGAAAAAAAGCCCCAGCGCCACCCAGTGCATCAGGCTCAGCGAACGCATGCGTCCCGACTGCAGCACGGCCGGGATCGCGGCCAGCAGCGCCAACAAGCCTACAAAGCGGCCCACGTTGCCGAGACCCTCTCCCAGTTCGAGCGAATACTCCCACGGAATCGCGAAAACAAACAAAAGCAGCAGAAGCCATTCAACGCGACGCATCAGAACCTCATGTACAACCGGACCAAGTTCAACATCATTTCGCGAACTAATATCTCGACGAGTAAACCAGCGCGGAGTAAATGGTGACGCCCAGGGTGGACTGAATCGCGGCCTCGAGCGTGCGGTTCCACAGGTACTTTGCCTCGGAGTCGGGAATGTAGAGAATGTCTCGATCCTGAATCGGCTGGTCTGGGTCCTGGCCGTGCAACATGCGTTTCAGGTTGAGCGTGGTCAGCGTGCGGCCGCCTTTCTGCTCGCGGATCAACACCGCGTTTCCCGTTGCGGCATTCTGCGACGGGCCCCAGGCAAGCGTGAGCGCCTGCACCACCGTGAGCCCCTGCGTGGGATCGACAGCAAATCCGCCGGGGCGAATCACATCGCCCACAACGTAAACCAGTCCGGCGCGGCTCACCTGCACCGTGTCGCCGGGGCTTAGCTCCGGATTGTGGTCCGCGGCAGTGTCTGTACCGCTGGGATCGAGCACGATGGGATGAGCGGTCTTCGAATCGTTGGCATGAAATACGTTCACCAGCCTCCCGGCGTTGGGCGAGAGGCCGGAAGCCGCGGAGATGAAATCCAGCAGCCGGTGGTGGTAGGTGAAGGGATAAACGCCGGGTCGTGTCACCTCTCCCAACACGCTTACATCCTGGCCTGCGTAGGCTGTCACCATCACCGAGACCAGCGGATGCAGCAGCATTCCTTTCGCGGCCAGCGCCGCTTCAATGGCATGGGCCGCGGCTTTCTCGTCCATGCCGCCAATCTGCACTTCATCGATCATCGGCAGGGTAACTGTGCCCGCG
>Ga0302320_10009787_pt1 | contig 20527 bp, 13 predicted proteins | sample Bog_T0_3_FD_202130 | JGI IMG/M metagenome (GOLD analysis project Ga0302320, IMG submission 202130) | Peat permafrost microbial communities from Stordalen Mire near Abisko, Sweden - Bog_T0_3 | ecosystem: Environmental > Terrestrial > Soil > Wetlands > Peat | place: Sweden: Abisko, Stordalen Mire...
TTAAGCTGGCGGAGAATATCGTGCGCTTGTTGCGGGACGCCGACCTAAGCTCGCGACTGTGCGCCAACGCCTACCAGGAGTCACAGCGTTACCGCTGGGAGGCGGTTCGGGAACAATGGTTGAAGGTTTATCGTGGAGTACAAGCCGGGTGAACATAATTTCCGCGAGAAGAAAGCAAAGAACAACGTGAACACTGCGCTTCATAATATGTCTCTGGATGCAGGCAATTCTTCCGCATCTGCGACGAAGAACGGCTCGCCAGTGTTTGTGTTGGGCTGCCCGCGGTCGGGCACGACAGTGCTTTATCACATGCTTCTCTCCGCGGGGGATTTCGCGGTTTACCGCGCCGAATCGAATGTGTTCAATCTGCTGGCTCCGCGATTCGGAGGAATGCATTCCGCCTCCGATCGCAAAAAACTTCTCGATCTTTGGCTGAGAAGCAATTTGTTTCGCGTGTCCGGACTTGATGCTGATTTTATTCGCGATCGAATCATGGTTGACTGCCATAGCGCAGGCGATTTCCTGCGCATCGTGATGCAAGAGATTGCCGGCAACCAGGGGGTTCGGCGTTGGGCGGACTGCACTCCCGAGCACCTGTTGCACATGCATGAGATCAAGCGCCAAATACCGGATGCATTATTCATTCACATCATTCGCGACGGACGCGACGTCGCCTTGTCCTACGCCCAGCAAGGCTGGTCGCACCCTCTGCCCTGGGAAGCGAACGAACGCCTGGGAGTTGCGGGATTGTATTGGGATTGGTTGGTGCATAAAGGACGCCAGCAGGGAAAACTTTTGGGAGCGGATTATCGGGAAGTGCGCTTTGAGGAGTTGATCGCCAATCCGCAAGAAACACTGTTGAAGCTCGGACTGTTTATCGATCATGATCTAAACTACGAGCGCATTCAACGAGCTGGAATCGGTTCAGTGAGTGAGCCGAATTCGTCGTTCAGCACCGATCATGACAAAAGTTTCAATCCAGTGGGGCGCTGGAAAAAGAAAATGTCGGCGCAACAGATCGTTGCCTTTGAAGACCTTATTGGGGACTCTTTACTCGAACTGGGCTACAGTTTGGTTTCGAATTCAAAGGGCTCAAGTTTTCGTGCTTCACGAATGCGAGCTACATATTTCGCGATGTTCGAAACGAAACAATGGATGCGCGTCAAAACGCCGCTCGGCCGCTTCGTGAATCTGGATCGTATCGAGATTGAAGGCTAAACGTGCGGGCAAGCTCGCTGACGCAATGACCTCCAAGGGCGCTGTTTCAGGGGCCTCCCTCGATGGCGACTGGCATGGTTTCAGAATCGCCTTTTACCCATTGATGAGATTCGCCTTCGAGGCACACCCGGTGCCATAGCTCCAGATTTAGCAACCGCCAAATGCGATCATAATTGTCCCGATGCCGCGAGCGATGCTCGCTGATCAGTTTCTCTACGGCCGTTTTCCGAAAAAATCCCCGGTCCAGGCTGCGAGGTTCCAGAAGCAAGTTTTCGATTTCATCCAATTCTTTACCGGCCAGCCACCCACTCCAGGGAGTCGGAAACCCTAATTTCGGCCGATGAATAATCGACTGAGGCAACAAATCTTCCATCGCTTTTTTAAGAATTCGTTTTCCGGCATTGCCTCGTATCTGAACGCTGGCCGGGACGCCCATCGCCCACTCCACCAAAGTGTGGTCCAGGAAGGGAACTCGACTTTCGATCGACGCCGCCATGCTCATGTTATCTTGCTTCATCAAAAGCTCGACCAGATAGGTCTTGATGTCGGTGTAAAGCAGCCGCTGCAGAATATCCCCAGAAGAGTTTTCCCAATATCCAAGTACGTTTTGGTATGCAGAACCGCCCGCAATTTCTTCTGCGAAGTTATCGCTCAGCAATTCACTTTGATCTCTTTCATTAAATGCGGAAAAGAAATTGTCAAAATAAAACGAAGCCCACGATTCGCCATCGAGGCCAAAAGATGTATGCAAAAGCTTGCGCCGCGCCGTGGCATTGAGCCAGCCCGACGTAGCGATAACTTCACGAAGACCGCGGCGCAACGAATCAGGAACGACGCTTCGGTAGAGCCGGTCGTAAGGCAAGTTTCTCAGAGTAAAGGCGTAACGCGAGTATCCTCCCAAAGTCTCGTCGCTGCCTTCTCCGGTAAGAACTACCTTCACGCGTTCGCGAGCCAACTGGGCCACAAAAAATAGCGACACGCTGGACGGCCACACTAGCGGTTCGTCTTCATGCCAGATCAGTTTGGGCAGTGCTCCAAAGAAATCCTGGCGGCTGACGATCACTTCGTGATGAACCGAATTGAGGTGCTGCGCCACGGTGCGGGCGTAGGGCAATTCGCTGTACGTTTGCTCCGCGTATCCCACGGAAAACGTTTCAATGGGGGCGCGCCGTATTTTGGTCATTAGGGCCGCCACGGCGCTGGAGTCCAATCCTCCGCTGAGGAAAACGCCGAGCGGTACGTCACTCATCAAATGGCTGCTCACGGCGCCTTCCAGCAAGCTCCGGTAATTCTCGACGTAATAGTTTTCGCCATGGTCAGACTGAGGTGGCTCGCCGGATGGCAGCGGCAGATCCCAGTATTGCTCGATTCGCAACTCGCCGCGCTCATTGATTTCCAGACGGTGCCCCGGCATCAGTTTGTTTATGCCCTGATAAAACGTGTCGCTGGAAGAGATGGAGCCAAAGGCAAGGTATTCAGGGAGCACGGTGCGATTGAATACGGGATGCACGCCCGCTGCCAGCAAAACTTTAATTTCCGATCCAAAAAAGAAATTGCGCGCAGCGAGTCGATAATAAAGAGGCTTGATACCGAGCCGGTCACGCGCGACGAAGAGAGTGTTTCTCTTTGTATCCCAGATGGCAAAGGCAAACATCCCCTGCAGATGTTGCACGCAGTCCTTGCCGTATTCCTCGTAAAGATGAACGATGGTTTCGGTGTCGCTCTGAGTTTTATAACGATGGCCGCTGCTGACTAAACGCTCGCGTAAAAGCTTGTGATTGTAAATTTCTCCGTTGAAGACGATCCAAATGGAACCATCCTCGTTGCAAATGGGTTGATGGCCGGTTGCAAGGTCGACAATGCTGAGACGGCGCATTCCAAGACCAATCGCCCCTTGAATGAAGAACCCGTCGTCGTCCGGACCACGGTGCGCAATGACGTCACACATCCTCCGCAACACTTCGGAATTGACGTGTGCTTCCGCACCGAACTCCAATATTCCAGCAATTCCACACATGCTTTGATCTCAGCCACCTTGGCCCTGAGCCAGAAAATACTCGCACTCCATGGTACCGCGCCCGGGCAGGCCACGGGCACCAGTAACTTGCTTATCCACGGGCATCTGAATTGTTTCAGGAATGCAGCCTGACTTGAGCGAGGGCGTTGCTATAGTAAAGGATTACAAATCCGCGGCGGCTGACTGCTCTCCCAGCTGTAGTTTTCGGTCGCTTGATTTTCCAAATAAAGGAGCCGGCAGAGTGAGCTTTTCGATTAGTGTATTCGGATTAGGGTACGTAGGCTCCGTGTCTGCCGCGTGCTTCGCCTCCATGGGCCACCATGTGATTGGGGTGGACGTAAATTCGGCCAAAGTGGAGATGATGGCTCACGGCAAATGCCCGATCATCGAAGCTCGGATGAATGAGTTGATCGCCGACGGTCATCGAGCCGGACGGATACACGCCACGGTTGATTCGCTTGCCGCGGTGCTGGAATCGGACGTTTCATTTGTATGCGTTGGTACGCCGAGCTTGCGCAACGGCAAGCTGGACCTAAGCCACATCGAAAAAGTTGCGAAAGAAATTGGTACGGCGCTGCAGCGGAAGAAATCCGGCCACACGATAGTTTTGCGTAGTACGGTCCTGCCGGGAACGACCGAATCGACGGTCCTTGCCATTCTCGAAAAACAGAGCGGCCGCCGCGCCGGTATTGACTTTACGGTGGCTTACAATCCAGAGTTTATGCGCGAGGGCAGCGCCGTCGATGACTTTCTTCGTCCACCGTACACCATCCTAGGGTCCCAGGACCCATCTCATCTGGGTCCGTTGCGCGAACTTTATAAGCAGACCCCGGGTAACATTTATGAAACCTCCATTTCTGTGGCCGAAATGGTGAAGTATCTTTCGAACGCGTTTCATGCGGTCAAAGTAACGTTTGCGAATGAGGTTGGAACTCTGTGCAAGCATCTCGGAGTGGATGCGCAAGCGGTGACTGAAATCTTCGCCTCAGACACGCGCCTAAATATTTCCAAGGCCTACCTCTCGCCCGGTTTTGCTTTTGGCGGTTCGTGCCTGCCCAAGGATGTGAGGGCGCTCACCTACAAAGCCAAAGAACTTGACCTCAAGCTTCCCATGCTGGAGTCGTTATTGCCCAGCAACGCCGAACACATAGAGCGGGCCGTCGAAGCGGTAATGCGTACTAAAAAAAGAAAAATCGCTCAGCTTGGACTAAGTTTCAAAGCCGGCACGGACGATCTTCGCGAGAGTCCTCAAGTGCAACTGGTGAAACGCTTGCTGGGAGAAGGATACGAGGTGAAAGTCTGGGACGAGGATGTAAGTCTCGGACGACTCGCCGGCTCCAATCGGCAATACATCGAGGAAGTGATCCCGCACATCGGATCGTTATTATCTGCGGACCTCGATGACGTTCTCCGCTGGGGTGAGGTCGTGATCATTGGGAATAAGTCCGCCCGGAAGGATGTCTTGTCCCGGTTGCTTGGCCCCGATCAAATCGTAGTCGACCTGGTGAACTTGGATAAAAAGTTTCGTCCGGATGGTACTTCATCCTACGAGGGCATCTGCTGGTAGACGCTGCGCGCTTCCTCGGTGCGTTTAGGTGCGCGAACACACCGCGTCGTTCAATATGCGGCCAAAGCTCTCCGCCACTCGACGCCAGCTATATTTCTCCTCCACCAGAACTCTCGCGGATGTTCCTAAACGTTTGCGCTGGTCAGAATCGCGGAGCAAGGAAATGACGGAGTCTGCAAAAGCCTGGGGTGTGTCGGCCAGCAGAATGTTTTCTCCCGTCTGCACGGGCAAGCCTTCGGCCCCTATCCATGTGGAGACAACTGCCTTGCTCATGGCCATGGCTTCAAAGATTTTCAGCCGGGTTCCGCCACCGATGCGCAGGGGCACAATGCAAACTGCTGCGCGGGCCACGAATGGACGAATATCTTCCACCCATCCCGTGAGTCGCAGGCTTTTTTCTCGATCGGCGAGCGCCTGCAATTTGCGAGACGGATTTCGTCCCACGACTTCCAGAAGCACCTGAGGACATTCCTTTTTAATCAGCGGCAAGATCGCTTCGGCAAAATAAAAGATGGCATCTTCATTCGGCAACCAGTCCATCGAGCCGATGAAAGCCAGAGAGTCTGGGATTTCTTCCACCGTCATCGGTTGGAAATATTCCACGTCGACGCCAGTGGGAATTACTGTTAACTTGTCGGGATCAATGAACGATGTGAAAGCGTCGCGATCCGTTTCAGAAACGGTGAGCACATGGTCGGCAAGCTGCAGATAATGTCGTTCGGCAACTTCCATCTTTCGCCATTCGCGCCGCGAAATAGCTTTCCAGACCGGGTTGGTGGCGACTTCATAGTGGCGCCGCCAGATCGTGGCCTCCACGTTGTGGGTGAAGATCACTTTTACCGTCGGCGAATCCCACGGCACCACCCCGGCGGCAAAAATGAAATCGCACAGAATCACGTCAAACGTCTCTTCCCGCAGCAGTGCATGTAGCTTATGCCTGACCTCTGGACGACAAAATTTGGTAATGCCATACGGTTGTGAAGAAAAAAAGCGCATGCCGTAGCTCAGCATCTCTGCAAAGCTTTTCGGTGCAGGTAGATTCAGCGGAACACAGATCGCCTGATCAAAAATATTATTTAACCCGGGATGACAATCGTTCTTGTGGGCGGCGTAGAAAGAAAAAAAAGTAACCGAGTGGCTTCGTGCCAGTTCGCGAAGAATATTGTAGCTCCGGATTTTTCCCCCCGTATCGGGTGGAACCAGGCCGCCGGCTTTGACCCAAAGTATTTTCATACGAAAGGGCCGCTCTGGCTCTACTCCACCCCTGCGGTGGCCGATCGGATCGCATCAATATCGGCGCCGGGATCTTTGCCGTCTGCGGCTTTGGCTTTGAAAGGGCTGGAGGCTTGCAAGTGGTAGTCGCCGCCGTTTCCGTTGTTGTAGTTGACGAATCGCACGGCTGACGCCGATCCAGGGAAGGAGTTTCCCGACGGCCAGGGCGTTGCTGGTGTCGCAATAACTACGTTCGAAGCGAAAGTCGAATTGCTGAAGCAAGCATTGAAAGTGGTAAGTGGAGAGTTGTGGAAAGCGCAGTTTGCTGGACCGCCGCCCGTCGACCACACCGGGTGTGCACCCGCATTCACAATGCTGTTGGTAAAAATAAAATTCTTGATCGGCGAACTGGTTGCAACCATATCCCCCACCATGAATAACATGGACGGCGGGAAGGCGGTCACGTGATTAATGGTTAGGTTCTGCAGAAGGGGCGCGCCCGGAGTGACTGAGATTTGCGCGAACACACCAGGTCCGCCATATTTGCTGCCATCGATATCGTCAAACTCGAGATCGTGAATGCTGTAGCGTTCGCCATCCTGGGCAGCGCCGGTTCCAGCCAGGGCATTGGCGATCTGCAGTCCGGCGGCGACATGACTGATCGAAGAATAACGGATGGTCACGTCTGTGACCTGGCAAGCTGGGCACAGATTGATCCCGCCTTTCCCGCCTTGGTTTTTTGGAGTTAAAAGGATGGCGAAACCTACTTGCGAGAAGCCACCCCAGGAGTTCTCCATGATGTTGCCCTCGATCAACACTCGCTGCGCATTTTTTAGTTCGAGCAGATTTTTTACGATATACGGATTTCCATCCGCTCCGCCCGCGTATCCGGATTGCCCTCTCATCCAGATCGAAGGCTTGAACATGTGATTGCGCCGTATTTCAATGTCCGCAGGCGCCGTTGTGGCGAAGCCGCCGCCAAAGAGAATGTTCTCCCCCGACGCTTCAAGAAAATCATTCTCAATCTTGTAGGGACCCATCGGCTTATCGCCCAGGCCTCCACCGATAGCTTGTGTATCTCCGCAGGATCCACTTTTGGCGATGCAATGAAAGTCTGTAAAAAAAGAATCGACCACAGCGACGTACCGGCTTGACCCTAGCGCGATACCACGAACGGTCTCCAATTGCGCCGCGCCATGCACCCACAGCCGGTCAAACACCAAATGATGCGCCGCACCGGCGAACTGGATGAGGTCGTAAACCGGATTCGGCGATGCGGCACGCGTGATTTCCAAACCAATCAACCGATAGTGGTTGGCGCCCGCCGCGAATGTAAGAGGGCCGGAGCCGCTCTTGCCATTGAATTCGATCCGCGCCATTACGTTGTTCGAGGAAGCACAGTTAAGCGAAGGCCGGCCGGGCATCGAGGAGACGCCGGCGTAGCAAGGCCTCAGACGATGGTGTTCGGCAGGCAAACTGGAATCAGCTGCGCTCGTGCGGATAATTATCCAATGCGAGTCATCGCAATTCTTGGCTGGTATCACAAAGTTCCCAGTGAAGGTGGAACCTGCCTGCAGCTGAAGAATGTCACCGCACGCGGCACCAGCCAGAATCTGATCGAGGCTTTGCTCAGGACGTACCGTCCATGTCTTTCCCCCGGCGGGAGTATCGCTCAGAGTACTCTTCACGTACTCTCTGGGAAGCTCTGCGGGGCCATCGAAACTTCCGGCGTTCGGGGGCGTCGAAGACCGACCCGAAGCTGTAGCCCACAGGGCAGAAGCCAGAATTAACGAGAGAAAAACTGTTCTTGGCAGAGAGGGGTGTCGGATCCAGATCGCCATGAATGTCTCCTACTGCCTACCCAAACGCACGGGGATTGGACTAGCCGGAAGTTTGTCACGCACGGCGAGTTCGTAGCCAACCCTCGTCATTAAGTCGCCCCAGGCAGTCTCAATCTTCGCGACACACTCTTTGGGGAGAACTTTGCGCCACCCTCCGGATGTGGCAACTCCTATCATGGGGATATCCTGGCGGCGATTTTTCGTTCCGACCCACTCGTTGGCATCCTCTTTTTCCAATTGGCGCATGCGGTCTGCGGAACTGAGCGCAACCACTTCATTCAACCGCGACGGACTGCACTCTACCCCCAGGAACGCCGCGATCTTTCTTAACTCACGCAATGTGTCTTGGATCATGTCTTCGTAGCGGAGCAGCAGAAAATTGGGATCCTTGTGGCGCGTCATGACCCAGCTCGCCACGTTCTCGTACCATGAACCCCAGCCTTCGGAGCCCAGCGTGCCGTTTACAAAATTGTCGACGTACTTTTCAAGGGGTACGTTGTCGTTAAGCTGCCGGTATTTTTTCTGAAAGTTGTAATAAGAAAGCATCACGTCCCGGGGGTCGCGCACGACGTAAATGATTCTCTTGTAGCGGTGATCAAAGTAGTTGTGGGTCTTGATCAAACGCGGACGCGGAGTTCGCTTTAACGCCCGATTCGATTGATTTGATGTATCGGGCGCGAAGCGCTCGATGTTGGAAAGGCGGACCTCGGTTTCCGGATGGAGCAAGGTGGCAACCATGAACCTGGTCCAGAGATTTCCAGATCTGGCATAGGACACCACGAAAGTGTCATCCGGATAAACGCGGAAATTACGACCGGCTTGATCGATGCCGAGCACATATTTGACAACGACTTTTATTCCATAAATCACGGTGGCCCACCCAATCAAAAGCTGGAACGCGCCGCTTGGCAACGGCGCGAACTATTATCTTAATTAAAGTAACAGATGGGTGAGGGCGTTTATGGCAAAGCCGAAGAGAATGGCTCGAGTTTATTCCACTCCCGCGATGTCGGAATCGAGCGTAGCGATATCGGCCCCGAGATCCTTACCGTCCGTGCCTTTTCCTTTGTAAGGACTCGAGGATTGCAGCTGATAATTTCCGCCGTTGCCCCCGTTGTAATTGACGAACTGAACCGTATTGACGGAGGTGGGGAAAAAGTTTCCCGCGGGCCACAGGTTCGGGGGATACGAATAAGGGGTCGCTATGATCGCGTTGCTGGTGAAAGAGTAGGGGCTGAAACAGGCATTGAACGTGGTAAGTGGCTCGTCCGCGTAAGCGCAATTGGTCGACCCACCGCCGGTGGACCAAATGGGAAACGGCCCTGAATTGATGATGCTGTTGGTGAACAGCAAATTTTTCATCTGCGTGCTGGTAGCGACCATGTCCCCGATGAGTGCCAGTGTTGAAGGCGGGAATGCGGTCACGTGGTTGATGGCAACGTTCTGCAACACGGGAGCGCCTGCGCTGACCGAAATTTGCGCAAACTCCCCAGGACCGCTGTATTTGGTACCGTCAATATCATCCACCACAATGTCATGAATACTGTAGCGCTCGCCGTCTAGCGGAGCACCGGTTCCGGACATGGCGTTGGCAATCTGCAGTCCCGCTGCCACATGGCTAATCGAGATGTAGCGGATCGTCACATCGGTCACCTGGCAGGCCGGGCAAAGATTCCCTCCATTACTTCCCCCCTGATTCTTGGGGGTGATGAGGATAGCAAATCCGACCTGAGAAAAACCGCCCCAAGAGTCTTCCATAATGTTGCTATCGAGCAAGACTCTTTGCGCATTTTTTAATTCGAAAAGATTTTTCACAATGAAGGGATTTCCGTTTTTCCCTCCCACGAATCCAGGTTGCCCTTTCATCCAGGTTAAAGGCTTGAAAAAGTGATTGCGGGTGATTTCGATATCCGTGGGCGAGGTGGTTGCGGATCCTCCTCCGAGCAGAATGTTCTCTCCCGAGGATTCGAGGAAGTCGTCCTCAATCTTGTACGGTCCCATCACTTCGCTGCCCAATCCGCCGTTGATGGCCTGCGAATCTGTGCAAGAACCGGTCAAGGATACGCAATGGGCGTCATTCAAATACGAGTCGATGACCGACAGATAAGTGCTGCTTCCCAGATCGACGGCTCGCGTGGTGTCGTCCACAGCCGTACCGTGAATCCAATCCCGATCGAAAATAAGATTGTTGGCCGCGCCGCTCGATTGCATGGACGCCAGGGCATAGACCAGCCCGGTCCCTGCCAGGCGCGTGATTTCGAGACCAACCAGGCGGTAATGGTTCGCGCCTATCGCAAAGACGACCGGCCCGTTTCCGCCAGCGGCCATTACAAGTTTGGCGGTAACATTTTTGGTCGAGGTGCAATTCAACGCGGGACGCCCGGGCAAGGAAGACACTCCCGCGTAGCAGGGCGTGAGCCGGTTGCCTTCGGCGGGCAGCGCAGAATCCGCCGCATTTGTTCGGACAATAATCCAGTGATTATCGTCGCAATTTTTCAAGGGGAATGTGAATGATCCGGTGAACGTTGCGCCCGCTTGCAACTGGATGGTATCCCCGCAGTTGGCCACGTCCAAAGCGGATTGCAAGTCGCCTCCCGCATTGACGTTGGTAACGGTGCCAGGGGCAGGCGTGTTGGCCATCGCGGTCTGAATGTAGACGCGCGGCAACTCCGCCGGCCCATCAAAACCGCTGGCCGATGCCGAAGAAACCGTCAGCGTGGTGGCCTGCGTGGCGCTGTGTCCCGCCGAATCGCCCACCATTGCAACAAAAGAATACGAACCGAGCGAAGAGGTGATTCCTGTTATGACCCCGCTCGAAGTTTGCAATTGAATTCCCGACGGCAATGCTCCGCTGGAAATACTCCACTGGTACGGACTCGTGCCGCCGGTAGCGGAAAGTTCGGCGCTATACGGCAGGCCTGCACTGGCCACACCTAAGGCCGAGTTCGTGATCGCTAAAGCCGCCGCGGGACTCACCGTTGCTGTCGCAGAAGATTGCGCCAGGGGATTGGCCAGGCTCGTAGCCGTAATAATCACTGCTGTATTGCTGGAAACCTTCGGCGCAGTAAATTCTCCACTGCTGGAGATAATGCCCGCGCTGGCCGACCAAGTGACGCCCGTATTGGAGGATCCGCTAATACTAGCGGTGAATCGCTGCTGTGCCTGCGATGGCACATTCGCTGAAGCCGGTAAAACCGTGACCACGGTTCCCGATGTGCTGGCCGCCACCACAATGCGTCCAGAGCCGGAACTGGATAAGGATATCGGGGCTACGAAATTCGAGAGACCCGGAACCGGGGTGGTGGCATTCGCCTGAAGGCTAATTTCCGACACGTTGAGAGTGAAGTTAAAAGTGCCCGCTACCGTGGGCGTACCTGTGATCGAGCCGGTGCTGGAGTTCAGTTTCAATCCAGGGGGCAGACTGCCCTGTGTAATGCTGAAATTGTAAGGACCAAAGCCTCCGCTCACAGAAGGTACTTCGCTGTAGGCAATCCCGACCGTGCCTTGCCCCTGGGGGATTGAAAGCTTGAGTTGTGCCGCTGAGGTTTGTCCCGAACTACCCGCGCCCGCCGAGCCGCAACCGATCGTGATCACGTTCAGCGTGAAGATTAGAAAAACTAACGTAACGATGAGCGTTTCATCGGCGGGTCGGCTTTTGGCCACTCCCAGGTCTTGCTTATTCCACATCGAACATTACCTCTGAGCGGAGTTGAGGGACAAGTGTTCGAGTCCTTACACAGCACTCTAGAGAAATGGACTGGGAAGTGGCAGATCACTTGAGAACACGGCCATTCAGGCCCACTAGTACATGGCATAGGTATCATGAACTTTCGATTAACGGGTTTTAATGCGCCGGCACTGCCCGCTGGCTCAATCAAGATAAGGGTATTCTGAGCGCGATCAGGAAGAATGAATCGACTGCGTGGCTTCGCGGCGCTGCAGCATTTCGGAGTATGTCCACCCCGCAAAGCACGCGAGCAGCAAATCCACGCCAATCCTGAAACGCAAATCCGACCAGTACAAGACAGCTGCGATCGCCGCAAGATTCAGGACAACCAATAGCGCCAGCAGAATGCGCCTGGGTTCGAAGCGCCCGGCCCCCAGCAGAATCCCGATCAATCCCGCCGGAAATATCGCCAGCCAGTAGAGAAGAAGAACAATCTTTTCTTTCGAATGTTGTGCGCCCCGCGGATCGTAGGGCAGCAGTGTCGTCCATAATCTGCGGAATACCAGCTTCGCGTAAGCGCCAGGATTCTCGGATACGAAGCGAAGCGCGATGCTGCGGGAAAGCCGATCGCGGCGAACTGCTATGGGGATGCGCGTCTCGGTCTCTGTGTCGCGCCGCACGGCCTTTTGCCGATCAACCCAGGGGCACGAACCCTCAGCCCAGTAAGGGACGAACACACCCTCGGCTGCGACGCATGGGTTATTTCCTTCCAGAAGGTCTTCCCCAACAATACTGGCGACAGGGACAAAAATCCCAAAGCGCACATAGTTGCGTACGGTCCACGGCATAACCACGGCAACGGTGACGAGTGCAATGGCGGCGTACCCGATCCATGTTTTGCCGGGCCGCGGTTCGGTCAAAAGCACGACGATGCCCATGGCCATCAGCAGGAGCATTCCATTCTCGCGCGTCAACATGCAGAGCCCTATCATGGCCCCGCACAAGATCGCCCACTTCACACTCTGGTCTTGAAACCAAACCAGAAAACTCCATATCGCTCCCGCGAATAAGAAGAAAAAGAGGTCTTCGTTATAGGGTTGAGACGCGGCGTTCACCAGGATGGGATGCACCACGGCGGCCATGCCAGCGAACCATGCCACCCCGGGCCTGCCGAACACTCTTAAGGCGATCAACCCCATAAACCCGCTCAGGAGTCCGCCGAATAAGGCCTGCAGTGGAAAGAATAATTTAAACGTGAATCCGGAAATCGAGAACACGCCGGCCAGAAAGAACTCGTACAGAGGCGCCTTGAATAGCGCCTCCTGTCCGGCGAACCGGACTTCTCTCCCTGCTGCCACCGGGGCAGCGTCTACGGTATAGCCCTTGCCCGACAGTAAAGCTTCGGCGATGAGAACGTGATAAAAAGCATCTGCATCCCATTGATTGATAAAGGCGCGTCCCGAAAGATTTTTTAAGGCGCTACGGTAACGCACCACCCCATAGGCCATCCGCAGCCCAAAACCGAGGATCACAAGAACTACAAAGATACGACTTGGCGATGCGAATCGTTTCACCCGAGCTTTATCCCTTCCTGGTCTTCGTGAAACTCCGTGCCCCTCGTGGCCCAATGGTTTGCTTTGTGCCTTGCCCATTTCAGCCTAAAGTCGATTTGAGGTGGATTTGGCGTTGGCTATCCTGCCAAGGTAGGTATCGGCGAACTTCGAGGGATCCACTTCAGAAAGTTCATATCCTAAAGCCAGCATTAAATCTCCCCACGCCGACTCGATCTCGACCACGGAAGCCCGTGGCAAGGCCGTCTTCCACCCACCCGCCTTCGCACCGCGCACAAAAGGAATGTCGTCCCTTTTTCCCTTCGTGGCCACCCAATCCTGGGCTTGGGATTTTTCCAATTCCCGCATGCGCTCGGCGGAGCTCGCCTCGAGAGCTTGAGCGAGCCTGTCGGATGAAGCTGCGATGCCCATAAAAATAGCAATGGACTGCAAAGTGCGCTCCGGCGCGCGCTTGAGATCTTCGTACCGAACTAGCCGGAAGTTGGGGTTCTTGCCGCGAGTGAAGATCCAGCTTGCCACGTGCTCTCCCCATGTTCCCCAGGAGCTCCACGGAACCGCGCGAACGAAGATGCTGACGTACTGCTCGATGGAGCAGGAGTCGTCGAAATGACGGTACTTCCGGCTGAAATCGTAATAAGAGAGAGCTACGTCGCGCGGATCACGAACAATGTAAATCACTTTTGGATAGCGGGCATCGAAATACTCGTGGCTCTTGATGATGCGCGGTCTCGGCGTCCGCTTCAACGTTCTGCTGGATTGGCTAGCCGTGTCGGGAATCAGGCGTTCGATGTTGGCAAAACTCACTTCCGTTCCGGGGTGCGCCAGATTCGCCATTAGAAATCGTGTCCAGGTGTTGCCGGAGCGGGGAAAGGAAACCAAAAAAGTGTCATCCGGGTAAACCGCGAGATTGCGGCCGGCCAGATCCTTTCCCAGAAGATATTTCAAAACGTATTGAACGCCATAAAGCATCTGTGTTTTTCGCCTGCACTTCTTTGATTCACGTCTAAAGTAAACTGCGAGCCTGCCGCTGACCAGATGTTTCTCGCTTACAACGTCGCGGAGTGAGTTTGGCCTTCCGGCTCGTTCCGCAAAGAAGAAGACCCACCCAGCGATTTCATGTAGAGCCAGCGCGCGAAAGCCGGCACAACCGCGAGAATTGTAATCAGCATGCTTATCTTTGTGCTGCGAAAGAAGCGGTTCGCGGAATGAAGTTTAGCCCGCGCCTCTTCGTACTTGGATTGCATTAGCAATTGTTTTCCGTCGTCGAGTTCCATGGTCGCGGTCCAGCGGTCGCGCATTCGGCTCGCCATCGTCCGCTGATCCCCGTTCAAACCGGGAAGCATAAGAGCTTTTTCGTAAGCTCGAATCCTGCCCTTTCTCATCGACTGGGGCGATCCAGAAAGGCTTCCGGCGCGAACGTGATGACGCGCCAGTATTTCGCTCCAACATTCCATTTTCGCCCCACTGAATGCGATGCGCAGCCACAGATCGAAGTCTTCACAATGCCAGAAGGTCTCATCGAACAGCCCCGCTTTTAAGATGGTTTCCCGGCGTGCTACTGTGCACGACAAAATCACGATCGACTTAAGAGCGAGCAAATTATCAAAAGTCACAGGGTTGCACGACGGCGAAATCTGCATAAACGTTTGCCCGGCCGGGACGCTGTCACCGAAAAGAGTCGCATCCGCGTAGAGGAAGTCCAGTCGCGGGTCGCGCTGCAACGCCCACATCTGGCGCTCAAGGTATTGGTCCAGCCACAAGTCGTCGCTGTCCAGGAACGCGATGAATTCTCCCCTGGCTTGCAGGATTCCGGCATTGCGTGCCGCACTGGGTCCGCGGTTTTCTTGCTTGATGTAAACGATGCGCTCCCAATATGAACCGATCGCCCCTTCGAATGCAGCCGTATCGGGAGATCCATCGTTCACCACGATGACTTCAAAATTTGGATAGCGCTGCGCAAACACCGAATCGAGGGTCCGCCGAATATAAGACGCAGCCTGGTAAGCCGGAATGACGACACTTACGAGCGGCGGCGAATCAGAGGCCATAGGGCATGAATACCAAGTTTACATCGTCAGCATTACGAGGAAGTTGCAAATACGACAGCGTGCCGATTCTATAGGTTCTCTCCGGGCACTTCGAGAAAGGTGGGCTTTACCTGGCCCTCCTTGCCAATACTGACTCCGTCGACCTCCCAGATGCGCCGCTTGGAAAAAGCCCATACCAGGCCCAGACCGTAGGGCGTTAGCGCGATCGCGATTTGCAATCCCACCTGCAAATATGTGTGTGCGAAAAACCAGTGCCGCATGAGCAGAAGAACCGCAACCGTAGGCGCACAGAGCAGTAAGGGAAGGGTATAGGCCTGGCGCAGAAAGGAACCGATTCTTACATTCAATATTCGACAAAGATGGCGAGGCATAAAGAATAACGTGGTGCAAGTCAGGGGAATCGCGGTGCCCAGCGCATCGCCGAAAATGCCGAGAGGCGGGATGAGGACCACGCTGAGGATAATGTTCGCAACCGCTTCCATGCCCGTAACCCAGGCGAAGCTCCGATGACGTGCCATGCCATATAAAATTCGAGAGGAGGCGGCTTGCGCCAGCGCAAAGGTGGAAGGAATTAGCAGCGTAACCATCACTGGATAACAGGCGTTCGGGTAGGCTGGACCCACCCAGGCTGAGATCACGGATTTCCCCAGTATGAGCAACGTCGCAGTGATGGGGAAAACAATGAGGGCGCAGGCACGATTGCCGGCAATAAAAATTCTGCGAAGTTGTTGATGGTCGTCCTTGGCACTGGAGTGGCTCGACATGGGAACAAACATTTGCGCCAGGCTGCTTACCACTTCTCCCGTGTAATCCACCAACCGGTCGCCAATCGAAAAAAAAGTCACCGCCGCCACGGAAAGCAGAGTGGAAACAATCACCTCATCCGTTTTGAAGCGCAGCTTGTAGGCGATCATCAGAATAAAACTGACGCCGCTGTAACGCGCAATCTCGCTAAAGGTTCTGCGGTCCACATAGTTCCAGCCAAAGCGTAAAGTAAGCACGCGCAGGGCGATGACCGCGCGCACCGCCGCTCCTATAAGTGGCAGTGAGATGGTTATGAAAGCGACCATCAAGAGCCCGTAGTGCCAGTGCAGGGCCAAGACGATCAACAGCGCGCGCAGCAGCGTGGCCACCAAATTTGTAAAGTTGACGAAATAAAATCGGTTCAGCCCTTCAAGAATCCCGGTAAAAACCCCCGCGGGAAATCCCAGCGCCACCGCTGCGCCTACCATCAGGAATAACCAGCGGGCGGTGGGCACGAATTCGACTGGCATGCGGAAGAGGCTCTGCAGGTATCCGCTCAGAACCAGGGTCGTAATCATCGCCGCCACGCCAATCGCCGTGTAAACCGCCAACGAGGTGTTGATCAGGCGGGATACGCCATCTGTATCGTTCACCGCGGTGTAGCTGGAAACATAGCGAACGACGGAGGATCGTATGCCCAGGTCAAAGAGCCCGTAATAGCCGGTTACGGAGAAGACCAGTATCCAGGCTCCATAGGCTGTGTTTCCCAGGCGATGCAGAATGAAGGGAGATAAGAATATGCCGACTAGAATGTTTACGCCAAGGCTGAACCAACCGGAGCCGACATTCTTGATGAATTCACGTTTTCGCATTCGTTCTTGAAGGCTGGAAGCCGTGTACGCATCTTATCGCCCCGGCAGCAAATCGGGGCAAAGCTTCTCGTCAATCCGAGTCTTGTGTGCCTCACTCGCGAAATTCAACAGATGAGAAGAAAAGCCAGATTTTCTGAGATGAGGGATTAAGGATTATCCTCTGAGCGCCGTTGAGTCGTTGCCCTGGCCGCTACAGTGGCAATCTCCCGTGTCCGCGCATCCGCGGGCGCAATGGCGGACTCGGTGATGCAATACTTGGCCAGGCAAAACAGCGCACGCACCCCGTCCTTCCACTGAATTTTCTTGCCTTCCTCATAAGTACGTCCCCAATAGCTGATGCCGACTTCGTAGATACGGAGTTTTCGCTTCGCGATTTTTACCGTCACTTCGGGCTCAAAGCCAAAACGTTTCTCCTCCAGAGGAATGGACTGGATGACCTCCCGGCGAAAAACTTTGTAGCAAGTTTCCATGTCGCTGAGGTTGATGTTGGTGAGCGCATTCGACAGCAGAGTCAGAATCCAATTGCCCACGGAATGCCAGAAGTAGAGCACGCGATGGGGACGGGCGGAAAGAAAGCGCGAGCCGTAGACTACGTCCGCGCGCCCTTGCAGCAAGGGTTCCAGCAGAAACGGGTACTCCGCCGGATCGTACTCGAGATCCGCGTCCTGAATAATGACGTAGTCACCAGTGGCTTCGTGAATGCCGCGGTGCAGGGCCGCGCCCTTCCCCATATTCTTGGGCTGAAGAAAGACTCGCATCTGAGGGCGTTCCGCCTGCAACTCCTGTAGAATTTCTCGCGAGCCGTCGGTCGAGCCGTCATCGACGCAAATCAATTCGATCTCCAGAGGAACGGCCAGCACGCGCTCGACCACCTGAACCAGCGTGCCGCGTTCGTTATACACCGGCATCACGACCGAAAGTTTCATTGTCTCTGGAATACTCTGTCTGGAACGTCTGTCTTAAACGTCCGCATTGCATGCGGTTCTTCTCGGAGGTTCTGTTCGAATCGTAGTGTAGAGGAAATGTATATCCCGTCCAAGTGCCATTGTCGGCAAACGATGGAAAAAGACTCCGCCTTTCCGTCTCTGGGGAACATATTTGAGGCCTTCAGCGTATAAGATGTCTGTTGCCGGTTGGTAGGACGCTTTCCTTCGCCTGGCGTATGATTTCTACCAGCGCAAAATGAGGCTTGGTTTATGAAGATACGGTGGTTCATTGTGTTCTTTCCGGTGCTGTCGGTGGTCGTGCTTTCGCTGGCGGTGATGCAGCACAACGCAAAAGCAGCTTCGGGACCAGCTTCGGGACAAGGGACTGCGACCGCCCCTGCGCCAGTCGCTGCGCCGGCTATGCCTGCCAGTGCCGGCGGAATGGCGATTCCCACTACGACTCTGGCCATCAACTCCGACAAACCGATGTCGGAGCGCATCGTGCATTACGAGATTGACGCGAAATACGATGCGGCGAAGCACGCAGTCGATGCCACTGAAGTGCTCACCTATCACAATGTGACTGGACAAGCCCTCGACCATTTTCCCTTTCACCTTTATCAGAATGCCTTCCAGCAAAAGGCGACGTGGGTGAACGAAGCCAAGCTGATGGGCAGCCGTGACACCAGCTATGCCAAATGGGATGACAAAGATTACGGGTCAGAAGACATCAAGAGCATAGAAGTTGTAGGGCAGGGCGATCTCACTTCCAAGCTGCACTTCATCGCTCCCGACGACGGCAATAAGGACGATAAAACCGTGGTCGACTTGCCACTGGCAAAACCGATCATGCCGGGCGAATTCGTTCAATTCAAAATTGCCTTCCTGACAAAGTTTCCGGAGACGCAGGCGCGCTCCGGATGGAAGCGCGACTTTGTCCTTGGCGGACAGTGGTTCCCTAAAGTTGGAGTCTTCTGGCATGGAGCCTGGAACTGCCATCAGTACCACAACACAACGGAGTTCTTCGCGGACTTCGGCGTCTATGACGTCAAACTCACGGTCCCTCAGTTCGAAGTCGTTGGCGCCAGTGGGGTGAAGGTGAGTGAAGCCAACAACGCCGATAACACCAAGACGCTGACCTATCATGGCGACGACATCCACGACTTCGCATGGACCGCCAGCCCGCGCTACAAAGTGAAAGAAGATGGCGTATATCAAGGCCAGATGGGACCCGTCGCCATGCGCGTTCTCATGCAGCCGGCGCACTGGAGCCAGGTCGAACGCCACGAGAAAATCCTGCGCGAATCGCTCGAGCATTTTGAGAACTGGTACGGACCCTATCCTTACAAGACGATTACGCTGGTCGATCCCGAGCCGGGTTCGGCTGCGGGCGGAATGGAATATCCCACATTCATCACGGGCGAGACGAACTGGTTCATGCCAGACGGCATGCACATGCCTGAATTGGTTGTTGAGCACGAGTTCGGCCACCAATACTGGTACGGCATGGTTGCAACCAACGAGTTTGAGGATGCCTGGATGGATGAGGGCATCAACAGCTATACCGAAGTGAAAGTGCTGGATTCGATACTGGGAAAGAAAACTTCCATCATGAGTTTGGCGGGCGCGACCATGGGAGAGCGCGAATTGCAGCGCTTGAGTTACATCGGCGGGCCGGATTACGATGCCATCGCGAAGAACGCCTATGACTATTACAACTCCGGTACGTACGGCGGGATTACCTACGGCAAAACCGCGAGCGTGCTGCTAACGCTCGAGAGCATCATCGGCGAAGATACTATGGCCAAGGCCATGCACGTTTACTTCATGAGGTTTCGCTTCACCCATCCCACGAAGGAAGACTTCCTGAAAACGATTGAAGAGGTTTCCGGAAAAGACCTTCGTTGGTATTTCAATCAGGCGATCTACGGCACCCAGGTGATGGATTACAGAGTAGCCAGGATCGAGTCGCTTCCGACGAACTGGTACGAAGAAGAAAAAAAAGGCGCGAAAAAAGACGACAAAGATACGGTTTACCGCTCTTATGTTTGGTTGCAGCGCAAGGAAGATTTTGTCATGCCCGTAGACGTTGAAATCAACTTCGAAAACGGCGAGAAAATTCGCGAGCATTGGGCTGGCGTGGAACGCTGGGTCAAACTCGGCCCGTACGATAAGAAGACGAAAATTGCGTCGGCGGAAGTTGATCCGGACCACAAAATTCAGATCGACCGCAACGATTTCAATAACAGCTATACGGCGGAGGCGAACGGCAAGCCGGCCCGCAAGGTGGCAAACTACTGGCTGTTTGCGGAGCAGTGGTTGAGCCAGGCGCTGGCCTGGTGGGCAGTGTAGCTGGGTCGCCTGGCGCTTGTTCGTGAAGCGAGAGTGGGAAGGCCACGACTTTAGTCGTGCCGCAGTAAGGTCGAATCAAGAAGGCTTTAGCCGCTGAGGTCCGCCGCTCTTGAACACTTAACGTTTCGATCAGGAACCGAGGAAGAAGGTTATGGCAGAAAATCGAGGATTACTAAGCCGCGCGTGGAACATTGTCGTGGTGCGCAACATCCGGTATATCGTATGGTTTTTCTTGCTGAACCTGACGCTGGCGGAGTATGGCACGGCGGCGTTCCGTAACCAGGCGAAAACGGTGCTGGATCACAGCCTGCAGGCCGACCGCCTGGTACGCGGCTTCGATTTGGGCGTGTTCCTCGAAATGTTTGCGCGGCCAGAGTTTGGTCCGACGTCGGCGTCTTCTATGCCGGCGTTGTATTTCGCGATCCTCTTTTTTGTGGCCACTGCGTTGTTCCTGCCGGGAATTCTGCTGGGCTATGCTTCGACCTACCGTCT
>Ga0302320_10009792_pt1 | contig 20522 bp, 20 predicted proteins | sample Bog_T0_3_FD_202130 | JGI IMG/M metagenome (GOLD analysis project Ga0302320, IMG submission 202130) | Peat permafrost microbial communities from Stordalen Mire near Abisko, Sweden - Bog_T0_3 | ecosystem: Environmental > Terrestrial > Soil > Wetlands > Peat | place: Sweden: Abisko, Stordalen Mire...
ATAACAAAAGCCCCAAAACTTTCGTCTGGACGAAGAAGCCAGCCGACATTTTGAAAAAAATCGCCCGCTGTAAAGCCGCGACGGTTACACTACACTAGGATCGCTACGGTGAATTTTTCATTCGGCACCCCGCAGCCAGCTTCTGAATCCGTTTGGCGCTTTTCAGCGCAGTTCTGACTTTGACCGACAGGCTGGGAGCCACCCCCTATTTTTTCAGCCGGTAGAATCGTGCGCCGCCACTGGCGTTGTTGGTGACGACGAATTGGTCATTGAGCGTCGTCGGCGTGGGTGAGGCCGTCAGCCAGGTCGCAGCGGTAAGATTAGTGGTGACCTGCAGGGTAAACCCGTCCTGATTTGTCGGCCACGAAACCAACACTTTATTCCCCGGCAGCTCCGTTACGGCCAGTCCCGGATAAATCAGACTGAAAATCGTGCCATTGGTATTGGCGCCATAACTCAGGGTGGTTCCGTAAAAACAACCATCCCTGCCGAGAGAAAGGCCGGCCAACGGACTCTCTCCGCCATAGCCGAAATTGCTCTGGGTGAGGGCAAACTGCGAGAAAGCGTGCAGCGTGGTTAGCACTCGGTTAGTCGTGATAACAAACAATGTGCCTTCACCATCATAAACGCCGCCACTTCCGTGGAACCATAAAAATTGCCGTCGCGGCCCTGGAACAAAGCCGCGGAAGGTAGTGTTCCATCGCTGACCATATTGAACGTGTGTACTACCGTGAACACGCCGCCGGTCGTGATTTGAAAAATCGTGCCGTTCCCATTGGTCCCGCCCAAAGTGGCGGCTCCCCAAAAAACACCGCTGCCGTATAGCGTCAACCCCGCTAACGGATTCGCGCCATCGGCATTGGCGTAATTAACGTCTACTGCTCCAAAGGTGTGCAGCAGGGAAAAAGCGCCGTTGTTGGTATTCAAACGGAAAATAGTTCCATAGCCGTTGGTCCCCCCGCCATAAGTCGTGCCGTAAAGCCAGCCGTCGCCACCGGCCAGCAAGGTCCCGTAAGGTTGGTCGCCGTCGAAATTGGTCTCCACATTCGACGCGTTGAAATTGACCTGTGCAAAATCATGCAGCGACCGGAACGCGCCGTTGGTGTTCACCCGGAAAATCGAACCGCTGTCGTTGGTCCCCCCGGACTCCGCCGAGCCGTAAAAAGTGCCTACGCCGGCGGGCGTCAGGCCGGCGGCGGGATTCTCGCTATCGCTCAGGTCAAAGCTGTGCAACAAAGTGATCGAGCCATTGGTGGTCATTTTAAAGACCACGCCGTAATTCTCGTACGCCCCGCCGCCTACGGCGGTCCCGTAAAAATTCCCGTCGCTGTCCTGGACCAGTTCGCCATACGGGAACGCGCCGTCCGCATTGGTCCAACCCGAGAAGGCGCTGAAAGTGTGCATCACCTGGAACGCGCCGCTGCTGGGAGTAAACTTAAAAATCGTGCCGCTGCCGTTCGTCCCACCACTGCTGGCTGTGCCGTAAAGACTGCCGTCGCGGGCCAGCAGCAGCGATGACGAGGACTGCGCGCCGTCGCTGTTCGTATTGTTGACCAGCGCGCTGAAATCATGTCGTGTCACAAGCAGCTGGGCGCTGGCGCTGGCTGTGACCAGCCCCGCCAAGGCGATTAAATAATAGGTCTTAAGTGTTTTCATTTAATGCTTCCATTTGTTTTCTGCCCACAACTCGGGTGATCGGTCAGCCGGATGCGAGCGGCGCGATGAGCGGCGGACAGTATTCCGTGACCGGCGATGCCGGCCGTGCCCAAGCTTATCGTCGTGCCGAACGGGGCCAACAGCGTGATCGGAATTGATCAGTCGCACCATTCCGTGGCTTTTGGGTGGCTTGTTGATTACGGCTGGAGCGATTCAGTTTCGCCCTTCATAGCGCCGCGTGCAAGCTGGTGCAAGGCGTGGTGTACCCGAAATTTTCGGCCTCTCGAGTGCGCTAGTTGCGGAAACCGCACCCAAGGCACTGTTTTCCGGAATCACGCTCGGGTCAGCGAAGTCGCCAATGAGGTGGGTTTTCAATCTTTGACGCATTTCAACCGCGTGTTCAAATGCATCTTGGGTCACTCGCCCACCAATTATCGCGAGGAACTGACACGCAATTGAACCCATCTAATATTCAACAGCTCATGATCAGGCTTGATTAGGTAGGGCAGATAAGGATTGAATCGGTTGAGTGATCAGCATTGTTGACGATGTTTCAAGTGAGCGCGAGTGCCAAAAAAAAAGCCAAGGAATTGCAATTGCTACGAGGGGTCTTTGCCAACGGACTCGCGGGTTAAACCGCTCAATTTAAATCCCGGCCTATTTCGCAAGCAGCTCTTATCAAATCGCTTCGATAAGGACCGCAAAACCCCCATTCAGATTTCCAAGTCGGACGTGCCAATAAACAGGTCCTCCGCGGCATTGGCGGCCCTCGTTGCGTCCATTTGGTCCTGATCAAAACAGCATAAAAATTTGCCACGGACAGGAACCTCTCGAAGGTTAAAAGTGATATTGCCGTAACGTCCGCCGGGATGCAAAATGGACATTGTGAAAACATTAATCAACCGTGTTTTCTTGGTATTCGCCCTTGCAAGTAGCGACGCCTTGGTGTCCGCCGCTGAACTCAACGTCGGACCGAACCAGCATTTTGAGCGAATTGAGGATGCTCTGGTGCAAGCACTGCCAGGTGATATCATCGCCGTGTATCCGCAGCCACGGCATCAGGTATACGAGAAGGTAGCAGTGGTTGTGGACAAACCGCGTATCACGATCCGTTCCGCCGCGCCCGCAGGACTGCGCGTGTCACTCAGCGGAAGCAACTTCAATTTTTTGGGGCAAGGCTCCTTGTCGCGAGCCGTTGTGCAATTCAACAAGAACGCCGACGGCTGTGTGCTGGAGGGATTTGAAATCTTCGGCGCGCACAATAAAAGTCACAATGGCGCGGGCGTGCGGATCAATCAGGCCAACAATATAACAGTTAGTGGTTGCGAAATTCACGATAACGATATGGGCCTAATTTCGAACGGCGATGGGACACTTGAAAGCGCGATGAATCAACGGATCGAGCATTGTGTGATCCACCATAACGGCGACCGCAGCGATCCGGGCTACAGTCACAATGTGTATCTCGGCGGCGCAAGTGTCACGCTGACCAACTGTGAAATCTATTCGAGTCTGGCCGGCCACAACATCAAGAGTCGCGCCCACAAAATCGAAGTTCGCGACTGTTACATTCATGATTCAGCGAACCGCGAACTTGACCTGGTTGATGCGCCGGAAACTGCGTTTCCGGACAGCGATGCCGTTGTTGCTGGCAACAAGATTATCAAGGCTACGGATTGTCCCGGAAACCGAGAAGTAATCAATTTCGGTCAGGACGGCGGCAACGCGCGCAACGGAACTCTGCGGCTGGATAATAATGTCATTCGCACACCATTCATTTCGCCAGTGATCCACCTTTCCGCCCTGCGAGCGCGCGTTATGCTCTGTCAGAATACCATCGAAAATTCCGGCAGCCAGAAGTCCCGGCAGCAACTCATTGAAGCCGGTTCCTCGGCTGCGCTGGATGCAGTCCAAGGCGACGCCAACAAGATTTCAGCGAGCTTCGCCGGTCCTGCTCTCGAGGCTTTAAAATTAGAACATACGATGCTCACAAACCCAACGCTACCCTGACAGTCGGTCAAAAACAACAAAAGGCACAACACATTCTCAGGTCTGCTAGCAAGGTGGACGGTCGCACAAACCTCCTTCCTTCATGATCAACGCGACCTTCAAGGTGCCGAACGCTGCCCAGATGGGGGGATTATCTAGACGAAAACGAGATCTGAATCAAATTGTCGCCATGCCCCATATTTGGGGAAAAGTCCTGATTGTTCGTTGATTGATGGTTGCAAACTTCACTTTTATATACGGAAGTCTCCCCCGCCTTACGATGACCAAAACCAGCGCGAGGCCGACTGCTGTCACCATCCACCCCCGGTCATATTTGCCCACTCGGCAGGCGGTTGGTTGCGTCCTGAGGTTCGGTCACCAGCTACTCCGGTACGGGCATCTCAGGCAGGAGAGAATTGAGTTTGACCATCTGAATACGTGTCCTCGGGAATGCATAATCTAATCCTGGTCAGCTCAATCCATTCGTGGAACTTCATTCGTGAGGGTGGACAGCCCTTGTCCGACGTTGCCTGTCAGACTTGTTTGCATGAAAAGCAAAAAGACATTCAAATTACCGAAATCCCCGGACCAGATGATTGGACAATTCGGCAGCGTTAAATTATTGCAGACCCGTGATGGCAAACATTACGTGACTGGCGGCTCCGAAATGGAACGCAGAATTGTCAAAAATTGGTGTAAACGGCTTGCACCATTCTTGAATTTTACTGAGCCGAAGGCTGAACAACATGTTTTGACAGAGTGAACGCGAAGTTGAAGTTTGTCTTCTCTCGCTGGCGACATCGGAGGCGGATTTAGCCGTCGAGCGGACAGTATGAATTCAGAACGCCTCAGCCAGCACGGAGCGGAAATGGCTCGCCAGCAGCATTGGCTCAAAGGGTGAGTAGATCTGCGGCAATCTTTGATTACCTGCCGGCGCGAAAATCGTTTGCTCCGTTTGTTGTGGTTGGCCGTGAAACCTCCAGCGCAAGGCATAATCTTATCTTGGCGGCACCACAAAATAGGATTGACCATGGTGGCAAAACTGGGATATTGCATCTACTCGGTAAATGAAAAGCATCCGCCTTTGGTTGCAGCTTAGCGTGCTTGTTATGGTGTTGCTGCCGCCCGCCTCGGTGAAGGCGCAATATGCGTGTTCAACAAACATTGATGGCTCGCTCACCATCACTCAATACACCGGTCCGGGTGGCGACGTCATCATTCCCAGCACAATCAATGGCAATCCGGTCACAGGAGTGGGCCCCTTTGCCTTCCGGTTGCCTGGCGACTATACTGCCGGCTACGGCGCCAACCGCATCGCGGTCCCCAACAGCGTCACCAATTTGGCCAGTAGCGCCTTTGCCCAAGTTTATACTTATTCCAGCCAATTGTCTGAAATCAACTTTCAAGGCAACGCCCCGGTCTGTACAAATATCTTCGACAGTTTCAGCACCACTTTTCCCATCGTCCATTACCTGGCGGGTACAACCGGGTGGGGCACCAATTTTAACAACCGCTTCGCCCAAGTCTGGTATCCCGGCGAGTTGAACATGACACTGTTGCCCACCAACGCGGTTATTAACGGCGCAGAATGGCAGGTCGACGGCGGCACCTGGCAGACGAATGGGGCTATCGTAGAGAACCTATCAGAGGGCAATCATGTCATCAGCTACAAGAGCATTCCCGGTTGGCGGACACCCGCTGATCAAATCATGTTCGTGGACACGAATTTCATAAACTCGACGAATGGTAGCTACGATTTGCCATTACCCGGTGTTCAGCAGCAGACCCTCTTCCAAGTAATCCATGCTTTTACCGGCACCGAAGGGTCGAATCCCATGGGCGGGTTGATCATCTACAGCAACCGACTTTACGGGACGACTTCCGCCGGCGGCATTTCCGGGAATGGGACGCTGTTTGCCATCAATACCGATGGTACTGGTTTTACCAACCTCTATCAATTTCCCGGTGGCGCCGGAGGCTACGATTCGCACGCTGGATTGGCTCAATCAGGAAATGTCTTTTACGGAACCACCCTGACCACCGTGTTTATGGTCAACGCGGACGGGTCGGGTTTTACCAATTTATGTAATGTGGATGATGCGTACTCCGGAGTCGTCTTATCCAGCAACCGGCTTTATGGCACGACCATTAATGGGGGTACCAATGGCCGGGACATGCTTTATGCCGTGAACACGGATGGCTCCGGCTTTGAGGACGTGCATGACTTCGATGGCAGTGCGTTTCTGGCCTATTCGGGGGTTGCCTTATCGGGGGACACACTTTACGGGGCGACCCTGGAGGGACCGCACGGCGGATGCATTTATAAATTGAAGACCGATGGCACCGGTTACACGGTAATTTATCAAAAGCCGTTCGAATCCGCGCTGTTGCAGTCCAAGATGATGATCTCCGGCAACCTGTTATATTGGGGAAGTACTTTCTCGATCAATACCGATGGCACTGATCTGGCTTATCTGGGTGACGGGCAAGACTATGGTCCCAACTCGGTTTTATCGGGCAATACCTTCTATGCCGTCGATGGCTTTGCCGGTCCACAATCTAACGCCCATGGAACCATCTACGCCGTCCGGACCGATGGGAGTGGCTATACCAATCTTTATACTTTCACAGGTGGCAGCGGGGGGGGGATTTCCCGTACGCAACCCTCCTGTTATCGGGCACTATGCTGTACGGAACAACGTGGGCGGGTGGCATCAGTACCAACGGCCCCGCGTATTATAATGGCACGATATTCTTCCTTACCTTCCCTTTGCCACAACTCGCGATTGCGATTTCCGGCACCAATATCGCTCTGACCTGGCCCAGCGGAGTTGAGGGTGCGGGATATGACAGTTTTATGCTGCAATCCACCACGAATTTGCTTCCGCCGGTCATCTGGAACACGAATCTGCCTTCACCCGTTCTCATCAACAATCAAAACATAGTGAATCTCCCGTTGCCAGGCGGCCAAACTTTTTATCGATTGGCAGAGCCACCGGATTCCCCCCACAACGCCGGTCAGTAATATGCGTAAATGTTACCTCGTCATGCGGCGGCGCCACGCGGGCACGGTCGCCGCCATCCCCGTACTCGGGCAAGCCGAACACCTCGCAAATTATGATGGATTGCAAGATCTAAATCGTGGGTGGAATCATTTTTATGTCGGCAAGATAGCGGAACTCCTCTGAATCTCAGCTTTACAGAGGATTTGAGTCCGGCGTCAATCGTGCCAGCAGCCCGGAAAAACGATTGCCGGTTTTGTTGCTTCCTCGACGTTTGTAATGGGTAAAAGGGTTTGAAAAAGCTGATGCGGGGCGGTTAAAATGGTGGCTTTATGATTCCAGAGAAGATGTTTCATTCGATTTTGGCCCTGGGTGAAGGCTGGCGCATCCGGTCGGTGGATTATGTGGAGGAGGAAAGCAAGGTGCTGATCCAAGTAGAGGAGACGATGGCGCTCTGGGCAACGGAGTGCTGTCCGCATTGCCAAGCCAAGACGGTCGGCGGCTACGATCATGCGCCCGAACGGCGCTGGCGACATCTCAATGTCTGCCAGCTGCAAGCGGAAATTGTTTGTGCCCTGCCGCGTGGCGAATGCAAAGCGTGCCACAAGGTGTACACGGTGCGCGCGCCGTGGGAGGGACGCTCGCGGGGACTGACGCAGGAGTTTGAAGCCTTTGCGCTGACGCTGATGCGGGAGATGCCCGTCAACAAAGCCGGGGAGATTTTGGGCGAGACCGATCAGAAATTGTGGCGGGCGCTCTTTGCGCACGTTGAGGCAGCGTGGGCGGAATTGAGTTGGGAAGATGTGGTCTGGGTTGGCGCCGACGAGATGAACCGGCGTAAGGGGCACAATTACCTGACGGTGTTTGTGGATTTGGCTGCCAAGCGGGTACTGCTGGCCACCGAAGGCAAGGATGCGAGCGTCTGGGAACGCTTTGCGGAGCAATTGCTTGTGCACAACGGGCATCCCAAGGCGATCACCCAAATTGCCATCGACATGAGCCCGGCCTATATCAAAGGCGTGCGGGACAATTTCGGCAACGCGACCATCTCGTTCGACAAATTCCATGTGGTCAGCCAAGTGACCCAGGCGGTGGAAGCGGTACGGCGCAAGGAAGTGCGGCAGGACCCCAGCGCCCGGGAACAGTTGGAAAAGACCTGCTGGCTGTGGCGGAAAAATCCCGAAGGTTGGAAGGACTCCGAACAAGCACGCTGGGAACAATTGAAAGACAAGCCGCTGGTGACGGGCTTGGCCTACGCCATGCGGTTGCAGCTCCAGCGCGCATATGCGACCACCAGCGTGACCGAAGCCCGGGCCCGGTTTGTGGAATGGTGTGACTGGGTGCGCACCGAGGCCAAGACGATGACTTCGGGTCTGCTGGAGCCGATGCGCCAGGCCGCCGACATGATCGAGCGGCGTCTGGAAGGTATCTTGGGGCATTGGAAGCAGGGGTTAACCACGGCGTTCTTGGAGGGACTCAACAGTCTCTTCTCGGCGACCAAGCGCAAGGCGCGAGGCTACCGCTCCACGGAGTATCAGACTGCCATGCTCTACTTCGTAGCAGGCAAGTTAGAAATCCCATATTATGGCTAACTACCCATTACAAACGTCGAGGAACCGTTTTGTTGTTCCTGACGGCCATGGCCAGGGCCTTGCGCTGGCCGATCAATATCACAAGCTTCTTGCCCCGCGTGATGCCGGTATAAATCAGATTGCGTTGCAGGATTGCTGCATGGCCAGCGGCGTGACGATTACCGGAAATTCTGATCCCTGGCTTTTGTGGATGGTAATGGCGTAGGCCAGCGAGATTTCATCCAGTTCACCGTAATCATATACGACCTCACGCTGGTCAAACCGGATGGTGACCTCCTTTTCCATCGCGTCAATTTTCACGATCTGGCCGATGTCGCCGTTGAACACGTCCTTGTCATAGTCGTTCTCGGTCTGGATCACCTTGTCGCGGTGCCGGAATTGCCAGCCGAATTTTTCCACGATTGGCTCGTCGGCGCGGGCGGGATTCAACTCATTTTGGAGCCGTACGTTCAGTTCGCGGACGCCGAGTGAACCCCGGTTCATTGGACAAAGCACCTGCACGTCACGGATGGGGTCGAACCGGAACTTGGCGGGAATCCGGGTCTTCACCATTTGAACAAGGGTTGCGGCAATCTGGTCCGGCTCGTCCCGGTCAATGAAGAAGAAATCCGATCCATCGCCGCTGGCGGAAAACTCGGGCATGTTGCCTGCATTGATCCGGTGGGCATTGATGATGATGCGGCTGTTGGCGGCCTGCCGAAACACTTCAGTCAAGCGCACCACAGGCACGACTTTGGATTCAATCAGGTGCCGCAACACCATCCCCGGACCAACCGAGGGCAACTGGTCAATGTCGCCGACCAAAAGCAGGCTGGCTTTGGGCGGCAAGGCACGGAGCAAATTGGCCATGAGCGATACATCAACCATTGACGTCTCGTCCACTACCAAAAGTTCACAGTCAATGGGATTGGCTTCGTTCCGCCCAAAGCTGCCGGTGGCCGGTTGTACCTCCAACAGTCGGTGGATGGTCTTGGCCTCGACACCCGTGGTTTCCGAGAGACGTTTGGAGGCTCGACCGGTGGGCGCGCAGAGCAAGCACATCACTTTCTTGGCACGCAGAATCAACAGTATGGCATTTACCAGCGTCGTCTTACCAACGCCAGGGCCGCCCGTGATGATAAGTGCCCGGCTGGTGAGCGCCAATTTAAGCGCCTCCCGCTGGCTGGGGGCGAGCGCCTTGCCGGTCTTGTCCTGACACCAGACCACCGCCTTGTCAAAATCTATGGCAGGGAAAGCGGGCTGCATGCTGCCAAGACTTCTGATACGTCCGGCGATGATTTCCTCAGCCCGTTTCAAGTGCGGGAGAAAAATGAGTTCCTGCCCGCTGATCATTTCCTTGACCAAATCCTTGTTTGCCAGAGTGCGTTCAAGCGCTTCGGTGATGATCTTGTCCTCAACCAACAAGAGCTTACCCGCCTCGTCGCGGAGCAATTCCACAGGCAGCGCGCAATGACCCTCGCCGGTCGCCTCCATCAGAACATGGCTCAAGCCGGCACAGCCGCGGATCAGGGAATCTACCGGGATGCCAATTTTCTGGGCGATCTGGTCCGCAGTCTTGAACCCGATGCCGTGAATGTCCTTGGCGAGCGAATATGGGTTCGCCCTGACTTTTTCAATGGCATCTTGGCCATAGGTTTTGAAAATCCGCACCGCCCGGCTGGTGCTGACGCCGTTGCTATGCAGGAACACTATGATTTGGCGGATGACCTTCTGTTCCGCCCATGCGTCCTTGATCCGCTTCCTGCGTTTGGGGCCGATGCCCTCAACCTCCTCCAGCCGCGCTGACTCGCTTTCGATGATGTCGAATATCCGCTCACTGAATTTCTCCACGAGTTTCTTGGCATAAACCTGCCCGATGCCCTTGACCATGCCGCTGCCAAGATATTTCTCGATGCCTTCCTTGGTGGTCGGCGCGGTGGCGTTAAGCATTTCAGCCCGGAACTGAAGCCCGAACTCGCGGTCCTGCACCCAGCGGCCTTCCGCCGTCACCCATTCACCGGCGCTGACGGACGGCAGCGAACCAACCACGGTGACGTTGTCGCGGTGGCCTTTGGCTTTGACCTTTAGCACGGCCTAGCCACTGTCCTCGTTGAAAAAAGTAACGCGCTCAATCAGGCCGGAGAGGCTTTCGGCGTGTTTGTTTGGCGGTTGATTCTGCAACCCGCCTATTCTGTGCGCGGTCAACGCCATTGGCAAGACGGGCGCTCGTGGTAGTAGAGGCCGCCGTTTCCTACTTTCCATAACTTTTGGACAATGCTTTAATAACCCCCTATGAGCATATTAAATCTGACATCAACTCAACTACGCCATGCCGCTGATCTCAAGGAAAAGATCGCTGGTTTGGAAGCAGAACTTGCCGGTATAATCTATGTTGGCGGTAAAACTCACATACCGGCTCGCGCACCAGAACTGGCCAAACCGGTGAAAAGAAAAATGAGCCCAGCGCACAAAGCCAAGATCAGGGCTGCCCAAAAACTGCGCTGGTCGAAGGTCAACGGAGGCAAAGCCACACCGGTTGCTGCTGTCAAAACCGAGAAGAAGGTGCGCAGGAAAATGAGTGCGGCGGGCAAGGCAGCGATTTCTGCTGCGGCCAAGGCTAGATGGGCGAAGGTGCGTGCTGCGAAGAAGTAAATTGAGAAGATTCAGAATGAGAAAGGCCACCCTTATTGGGTGGCCTTTATTCTGGTTACGCACGATGCGTCCGACTAAGGATTTAGTGAGGACGCCTTCGCACCATTCTTCGGCAGCCGGACGGCATTCACTTCGACAGAAGGCGGTAGTAAGCCATAGTGCCGGTAGCCGTATTAGTATAGACATATCTGGCGCCATTATTATTAATACCGCTAATTATGTTTATCCATCCTCCGGCAGACAGGTCGGAGGTAGTTTGCAGGACGTAATTTTGAAGCCGAGATTGACCATGAAACAACGATTTGACCGCCTGTTTCGGGAACTTTGCGGATGGAGTTTCCGGACTTCGGTGAGCAATTCGATGCCATTCATGCCGGGCATCTGCATGTCAGAGACAACGACGTCGAAAGCCGATTGCTGGATCAGCTTTAAGGCGGTTTCGCCGTCGGGTGCCAGTGAGGTTTCCCATTCGGCGGGACAATCCACGAGCAGGAGGCCGTAAAGCTCCCGCAGCAGTTCATTGTCTTCCACGAAGAGAATGGGTTTCATTTGGATGATATTCGCTGATTAACCATAACATGCCTGCCACGACTCGCATACGGAAACGAGTGGTTTAATTCAAATTCGCCCCAGGCGGTCTCAAGTGGTTTAGTTGTCGCGGAGCCGGGCGCTGAAAGCCGGCAGGTCGGAAAGTGCGCAATCAACCGTGCCAGCCCAATCCGGGTTGCCCACGATGATGGCGAGGTAAGAGGTTGTCTCGATTTCAGTGTCAAGCGGAAAGGCGCAATAAGTAAAAAACCAAATCGCCTCTTCCAAAGGTTCGGCGCTGTGCCAGGTGCTCATCAACGTAAAGTCTGGTTCCCGATTTCCGTCGCCAAGATTAGCCCAGTCAAAGATGTCATGGACCCGCTCGCAATCCGGTCCCCAAATGCAAATGTAAATGAGGCCCGAAGCTAACAACCGCTGTGCGACGCGATTAACTGTGTCGCTGGAAACACCGGAAGAATCAGAAACGATCAGTAAAACGGTATGGGCCGACGGCAAACTAACCTGCTCGAGTGCAGCAAAGTCGGCCACGACCTCCGAATACAGCGGACACTCCGGAGTCGGATTTATGCCGTGGTGTTTCATAGGAGACGCAAGGCCGGCCAACAGCGACGATCTGATGGTGAAGGATACTTGGGCGTCACCGAGGGTCAAGCCCTCAATGGCGGACGCAAATTCATTTCGATCCAACTGCACCCTGGCAGGCAACACCTTCCCAAGCCCGGCTGGCCAGGGCGGGGCGATCGGTAAATTTCCAACGAAAAGAAGAACTACCGGCTCCCACCATAAGAATTCTTCTTCTGAAGCGCGGTTATTCTGGCTGGTTTTCCGGATTTTAATCGGGCTGGTTTTGGCCGCCCCGCAAGGCAGGGCATCTGCACCTAAACCCGGCTTTCATCCGGTGCGCCGGGAACGATGATTTGATGCTCCTGTTGTCCGACGGCAGAGTTATGGCGGCAAATAATCTATACCAGCGATCTTTTATCGACCAGATTCATGGGGTAACCATATACGGGAACAAGTGGTTTGCGCTCACGCCGGATCAAACCGGTCACTATGACAATGGTTCCTGGACAAATTTGCTAGCATGGCAGACACGGGGCTCGGGTATGCCAGCCAGGTGCTAACGAATGGCAAGGTCTTTGTGGCGGGCGCAGAATACGGCACGGATGGAGCAAAGGCAGGGCTCCATGACACGGCCTTCAACGTTTGGATACCGCTTCAGCTTCCGGCGAACGCGATAAATCCTGGCCAGACCGCCTCGGGATATAGCAGAAACCAGGCCTTCTACGACTGTGACTCGATGCCGTTGCCCAATGGGAACGTTCTGCTCGCTCCTGTATTCGCGAACGCCCGGTTCAGCACGGTAAACCGAGAATACTCCGGGTGCGCTGATCCATCGCCAGTCAGCAACCTCCGGCAAAGCCGGAGGCTTGAGATAGCGTGAACCGCTCAAAGCGGTTAAGAACGGGAGGCGCTCAAAGCGCCGCCAGCTCCAGTGGTTCGAGGCGTTGATCTTCCTTTTCCTGGTCTTGGATGTAGCGGCGCACGGCAGCCTCGTTCTTGCCGACCGTTGACACCCAATAACCACGCGCCCAAAAATGCTGGCCGACAAAGTTCCTTCGTCGTCCCGCATACACCCGGGCAATATGGATCGCACTCTTTCCCTTGATAAACCCCATCACGCTCGACACCGAATACTTCGGCGGCACGCTCAACAGCATATGCACGTGATCGGGCATCAGATGCCCCTCTTCGACCTTGCACTCCTTCTGCTCGGCCAAATCCCCAAACACCGTCCCCAACTCCCGCCGCAATTGCGCATACAGCGTCTTGCGCCGGCATTTCGGTATGAACACCACCTGATATTTGCATTCCCATGTCGTGTGCTTCAGACTTTCGTACGTTTGCATGGCTTGTCCTTTCGTAAACTTTGAGCGGTTCACGAAAGACAGCCTTCCAACCGACTCCCGGAGCTGTCAAACTTCGGGAGTCCTCCGGCAAAGCCGGAGGGTTTCCCACTGGACTAATTAAGAGAAAGATGCACCGCGAGAACAAGCACGACAACTTCTTAACGATTTGCTACCGCGCTGCGACATATTTACAAAAAACTGCAAATTTGTAGATTCTTAAAATCGGAACCGTAACCCTATGAATGTAACCAGGTAAAAAAGGCACGCACAATCCAACATCTTGCGAACAGTTAAGCGGCCTGCGGAGCCCCCGTGTCCATCCTGGTTGAGTTCGGCCCATCAGCGGGTAAAACATGGTGTTCCCGGATGCCGCCAAAGTTCTGCCGCACCGAGGCGGCCTTGGCGCATTCGGACCTTCCGGCTGCCGTCAAGGAGGCGTTTGTTGGAGAAATCCTGAAACGCTGTTGTTGATCACTTCAATGATCCCGTCGAAGGCATCGGACAATTGATTCCGCAGAAGATTCTGGTAACAAACCGCAAATTCCCCGGTCAACCGGGCGCCGGGCTTGGAATTATCTGGATCAACTTTGCTGTTGAAGGCGGCGATTTGCGTGTCGTCGAGCCACTTGATAATCAGGCCTTCGGAGTAAACCAGCGGCCGTTCATTCGATCCCAGCCCAGCAAATCCGATCTTGTTCAAAACCACTGAAAATAATGGCGTGACATTCCTCCCGCGTTCGACCCAAGGTACGTCGCGAAGACCGTCTGAATCGGCCGGCTTGGGCTCACTCAAAAGGCTTTGCATCACCTGATTGGCGGTCGCGTCTCCAGCGGGAATCTGGTTTTGCCTGATCATGAGGAATAACCGGCACATCTGCCGCACCGTGGTCACTTGCGCATCGGGATGATCATTCTCACAGGGAATGCGCACATAGCCTGTACCCTTCGCGTAGGTGCCAGCCAGCCAAATACCTTTGGAAGTGGGCGAATCGAAAAGCCCCTGGGCCTTAAGCGCCGTGTTGATGTAGCCATACCCGAGCGCCCTTATGCATTGCGCCGCGCCACCGTCGGTGCCCAAGCCGATCATGCTGTTCAAGCTGTCGCCATATGTCTTGGTAAAAGCCACCGCCGGCCCGCCGGCGGATCCAAAACCGGTGATCTCGAGGATCGCCTCAACGTTGGGTTCCAGCCCGATTCCGGCGCTCAAGATACGGTGATCGGCGTTGGCCTTGATCCGGGCCGCGAGGGAGGTCTTAAAGGCGGAAAGATAGGCATGCAAGGTGGCATGGCCATTGGAAAGAAACGCCGTCGCCTCAGCGTGCAACATGGCCGCGGCGAACAAAGCAGCCACTTTGAGCAGACTCGCCGAGAAATGCATTTCATCGGGATAAACGCTGGCATCGTAAGTAGTCTTCGCGCCCACGCACACTGCCGCGAGGTAGAACGGCACATGAACCGACCTCACGTTGACATCCAGGTTTCCGCGGGGAGTCAACTTGCCTGCGGAGGTGAGTAAGGCCTTGGCGAGATAATTCTGAAATTGAATCGGCTCCGGCACTGGCGTTTCCCCTTCCCCAGCGATCCCCGCGCCGGGGAAGCCTGTGAACTCCGTCGTTTCACGGTTGTTGCCGGCCACAAACTCTCGATCATAAAGCTCCGCCACTTCACCGCAAAGCCGGCCAATCATACGCAAATAGGCGGGCGGTGAAAGTTGCAAGCCAGCGATCCGTACCGGCTGCGGCCTGGCATCAGGTGAAAGCATGCCCGTCATGGTCTGCATCGGGTTGCCGGCCGCCAGCAGCCAGTGGAGCAGGGCCAGCGGCTGGCGCCGTCCCAGGAGCGACCTCGCGTCGTCAGCGTCCGACACGGGTTCAGCGACACGGAAAACCGGTGGCGACACGAATTCCATTTCGTTGGCAGCCGGGATGGGACCAAGCGCCTGGTCAACCTCAGTTTTCATCTGTGCCATCAGGCGGCTATAACTGGCTTCGGCGGCGGTATAATATCCGGCCAGTTTCAGGACGTGGGCGGCCGCGCTCGTATCCCCGGCATTGAGGGACGAAACATAACTCGAATTTTTTTGGCTGATGCGCTGATGGAGGCCCAGCCATTTTTGAGCCCCTTCTTGCAGCGAGGCATAGGCGCGAAAACGGCACTGCGAATGTGGAGGGGAATAGACCACCACGGCGCTGGCGCATTTCCAGCCGTGCTTTTTGATCTCTTCATCGGCGGGCAACCGCGCGAGCCCTTTCCCCTGGTCCACTTGGGCTTGGGCCTGCTCCTGGCCAAAACACTCCCAAACATTGCGGAGATACATATGAGGCTCGTTTGCCCCCGCCTTGACATTCCCGAGGTTCCAATTATAGCAATTCTTCCCTCGATTCGTCTCCAACATGAACTGGGCGGCCAGGGTGCGCGCGCCGCTCTCGGTCAACGCAGACCAGTTGCTCAACACCAGGTCAACGACTTGCCGCGCCGTCGGCGTCGTGGTCTTCGTCACCTGCTCGTTCGGATTGGAAGTAAAGGCGCCGCCCGACGAGGGCTTTGGTTGGCCAGCGGATGGCGGCGAGGCCGGGGATTTCCCGGTCAGCGCGGCAAACGTTGCGCCACCGGGGTCCACCCGGCCATCCGGAGTGTTGGTCCCGAGGTTTGTCCGCTGAAAAGTCTCGATCGCGAAGATCGTCGCCGGACCGCAGATGCCGTCCTCTTTCAGCGGTTGCAACGGCACCGGCAAATGGGCGTTAACCAGCCGTTGCACCTGCGCCACGTCGCCGGCAAGGTTCACACCCCCCCACCCCACCGAAGCGCTGATGGAAGGATCAGCGCCGGACTCGAATTCGCCCTCACCGGCCGATAAGAAAGGGCTGTTGAATTCGTTCGCGGATCCGAACGGTTCGCGCCCCACGTTTGCCCCTCGCTCCATTTCGTCGGTTTCGGCTTCGAAAGCCACAGCTTTAAATGGGTGGTTCGGCTCGGGAAATTCCAGCTTTGTTTCGTACCCGTTCATTCCGTTTCTCATCATGGTTTGATCCTCGTTATGGCTCGCGCCAGACCCCGCGGCACGATTGGTTGGCGCCTTCCCGGTGCTCCCGCATCCACACTGGCACTGGGGTCCACACATGTCTGTGAATGCGTCGTGCGCAAGTTTACCCTCACCGCACGTCTGTCAACGGGGTCGGTTATGGTTTTAAGACCGGGAGTCGGTTTCCGTTGCGGTGGCCGACGGTGGCGCCCCGGGATAATTGGCCGGCGGGCAGCCGCCGCGGCAGGCGCGAAACTCCCGCCCGCTCCACCAACGAGGCCGGCTGCGCCTTGAGATCGCGCCCGGTTGCCAGCGAGTATTGGTCTATGACCACCTCCGCAATCGGCTCAAACACCGAGCCGGTCGCATACAAGTTCCCCGCCCCGCCCGTGAGGTTGAATATTCCAGATTCAATGGCCTGCAGCAAAACTGAGAACGGCTGGGACAAGTCGAATAGCGGCTTGGTCTGCGAATGCGGTTTCATCCCCACCCGGTCCGCCAGCTTGATGAGCCGCTGCTCCGGGCTCGATCCGGTCGCCTTAAGATCCACGACCGGCGGCGAGTCGTACATCACCGCCAGGTGCAGGAATGACATCAGCGACACGGCGCGGAATTCCTCCCGGGACAAATTTCCGTATAGCCGCCGCGTGGTTAACATGTCATACAGCCGCCGGGCCGCGGTGGCGATCGCTTGATTATCGGTGTCATTCTCGCCGCTGGTATTTCTGGCATTGCTGATCCCGCGCCAGACCTCGCGGCCAAAGGCCTCGAAGGTGCCGATGAATTCCCGGTTTGAATTCTCCGATTTCTCAAAGGGGTGGGCCGCGCCAAGCTCGGCGGCATGCGACAAGTCCAGGCCAAACATGCGGTAGTAAACGGACAACCGGTTCGATATTTCATCCCGCCGCAGCCGGCTGGTCGTGGTCCAAACCATCGCGGGAGCGCCGTCGCCATAGATGAGATACTCCACATTGCGCCAGAAGTTCTGGCTGGCTACGCTCGGTATTTCCAGCCGTTCGGTAAACATATACGTTTCGAGCAGCTTGCTGAAGATGTCAAAGATCCGCGTGTTCTCCACCAGGTAGGCGTAAATCAAATGATCCCAGTTGGTGGGGTTGAAATTGTTCGGGTTCGCACCGACCTGTTTAATTCCGGGCTGTTCCGCGGGCGGCTTGATGGTCGAGGCCGGCAGGATCGGCACGGGCACGTTGGGCGGGTTGAACTTGTAACCGACATCAAATTGGTTCGCCGCCAGGAGCGGATCAGTGATGGCCTTGGGCCAGGGCACAAACTGGCAACTGCTGGAGTTGTATCGGTTCCGCCAGGTGGTCTCCACGATGGCCGCGATTTGGAGCGGATGATATTGAAACAGGCTCTCCACGTTTTTTTTCACCGCACTGGGAGTGGCGCCGCTTGAAGGGGTAACAAGTTGTAAAAACATAATTATGGCGGGGTTGCAGACGTTATTCCATCTCCACTCCAATGTCGGTATCGAAGGGAGTCACCGGAAATTGCGGACGGCTCACGGCGTCGCCCGATTCCAGATAAATCAGCGGCCCTTGCAGGCTGTTCATCAGACACACCAGTTCAGCCAAGGCATCTATTTGCAGCGGCGTCAAGGTGTTGGCCTCGGCCGCCTTTGCGTTCTTCGTGAGTCTTGACTTCAATCGCTCCAGTATCTCGGAACCTTTTTCGGATTCGGCTTCCGCCGCGCGGGAGGCCGGTTTGGTTGTCGTTGGCATGCTCATAGTCATTTTGGTATCAGCTGTGGTTTGTGTTTGGGAGTTCTTACGGCGTCTCTTGGGACATGTTTCCCAGGCGGATCATCATGTCCTCCTGTTGCTTTAATATGGCTGCGCCTCGTTCCGGGTCGGTCGCATATCGAAGGCCGGACAAGGCGGTCAGGCGCAAGCACTCTGTCCAAATCCAGTGGCTCGAGACGTAGGCCGAGCCCCCGGCGTTTCGCTCCATCAGCCGCAGGGCGGACGGCGCGACGCGCAACGGATTGATGATATCGGCCAGTCGCCGCCCGTGGAAACACGGCAGCGGCGTCAGCAAGGCCAGATCAACCACCCGCGGCAACAGCGGCGTCAGGGCAGCGACCAGCTCACCGGCAAAATCGGGCGCCGCACCCGTCGGATAGAATTCCTTCCACGCGGCCGCCAGTTCATCCCACGGCCCCATGCCGTAAAAACGGCGGCACATTTCAACACCCAACTGCACGCGCAGATAACTGATCGGATGCGGATCACCGGGCAAATAGCGGAATACTTCCGCGCCTCGGCCGGCCACCACATCGGAAAGCGCCACCACGGCAGCGTATCCAGAATGGGCGAAAGCAAAAGCGTCGGCCGCCATTTCGCTGGCCCATGCGCCAAACTCCCCCGCCGCTTCGCCAGCCAATCCTCCCGTGCCCGGCAGCTTGCCACGCAGAGCCTGCGCAAAGTCCTGGTTCCAGCCGGTGATGCCCGCCACTTGATGACCGCATTCGTGAAACAGGGCGGTCGTTCGAAAGCGGTTGTGATAGGTCAGCTTTATGGCCGCCACCCGGCTTAACGAACCGTCCCAGAGCTTGGTGCCGATCCGAAGAATCGAGGCGCCACGACCCGGCTTGAAATACGTCAGCAGCGGCGGGGTTTTGTGCCCCAGTTGATCCAACGCGGTGCTGATGGCTCGCGTCGCCATCGTATCGCAGGCCCGCAACTGGGCTCCCACTTCCTCACTTCCCCGCGCCCGCACGGCGTCCACGTAAAAGTCCACCAGCAGTTCGGTTTGGAGATAGCGGTTGCGAAACACGGCCAGCAGGTCGGCCACCCGGGCCACGTCAGCCCGGGAACGCACCGCGTTAAAGGCAGTGCGCACCACCGAGGCTTCCCGCCGCAGTTGGGCGCGCGCGCTTTTGAGTTCTTCCCGCATCGTCACCCCCACGTATCGCTCGAGGGTAGCCCATGCCGCCGGCGTGGCCGTGGATTCAAAGTCATCCAACCGTTCCGCCGCGCCTTCCCAATGGTTGATCTGCCGCAACAATTGCTGGCGGAGATCCAAAGGAACCCGGTCAGGCGGCGCTGGTTGGAGGGCAATCATCCCGGAGTGGTGTCAGCGGTTGATCAAATACCCGGCCCGGGCGAGCACCTCAAATTCCGGCGCCCCTGCCGGCCACGCGTGGTGTGGCGCCAGCGGAGTGGCGTGGCTCTTGGAAAGAGTTCGCAGCATCTCGATGCCGGGAATTTTCCTCATCGTGATCCGCAAGGTCACCCCGTCCTGCTTGGCGGCGCACAATCGGCGGAACTCCTCTGCCTTGTTCTGAAAGTACTGCGCCACCTGGGTGGAGGCCCAAAGGCCAATTTTGCCGCTAAGCCGTTCGCCCACGTGCCGGGCCCAGGCTGTGACCCGCCGCTCCAAGTTGGGCGTCTCACTCACGATGAGGATCTCGCGCGGCAAATGTCGTTCGTGCAGGGCCATTTTCAGCGCGGACGAGGTCCGGCGGAGCAGCGGCTTCAAATGGCCGAAAATGGCGCCGCCCTTTTTGCCGGCCGCCAGTTCGGCGGAAATTCGCTGGCAAAGCGGCTCGCTGAGATAGAGCCACAATTGGATGCGCCCCTTGGGCAGGTTAATGTGCAATTCCGAACGGACCGTGCGCACCCGGCGATGGCGATGGAGGTTCGGCGGCTCGATGCGGTAGAGCCTTTGACCGACATGCAGTTTGTTGGGGCTGGAAAGATAGGCCCCCGGCGTGTGTTTGGAACCGAGCGCCGCGTTGGGGCCCAGCAATGCGGCTGCGGCGTGCGGGGTTAATGGATGCAGATGCTCGTGAGGAAACCCTTCCCGGCGGGCAATGTGCCGGGCCGTCGTTCCCGGGAGCGCCTGATAGAGGGACACCTTCGCCTTGAGGGGCTGGTGCGCCGGCTCTCCCAAATGATCGCGAATATGGTCGTGCAGTGTGGCATGACCGAACGTTTCAACGGACCGGGCCACGCGCGGCATGATGGTCACGGGGATGGATTGGCTGTATTTCGCATACTCTTTGCGGCGCGACTCGCGCGGCATGTGAGCCCACATGCCGTTATGGTCGGACGTTTCCCGGTACTCATTCTTGATGATCGCATCCGGGAAATAGGCGGCCGCGGCATTTTCAAAAGCTTCCGAAACCGCGTTGCCCAGCAGCGTCTCG
>Ga0302320_10009794_pt1 | contig 20522 bp, 13 predicted proteins | sample Bog_T0_3_FD_202130 | JGI IMG/M metagenome (GOLD analysis project Ga0302320, IMG submission 202130) | Peat permafrost microbial communities from Stordalen Mire near Abisko, Sweden - Bog_T0_3 | ecosystem: Environmental > Terrestrial > Soil > Wetlands > Peat | place: Sweden: Abisko, Stordalen Mire...
AGTTCGAAGACGGTCTGACCCGGTTGGAGCCGCAACATATCCAACATGCGCAGCACGAATGACGGCTGCGAAATGGTGGAGAGGACGTTGCCATCATCATCGTCGAACAGCACGAGCGGGCGATCGGCGTAGAGTGTTGGCAGGTGTTGCGCGAGGTTCTCGGGGGTCACATGATGCCAACCGGCGGCGCTGCCCTCGAGGTAGCGTTTGACAAAGAGATGCCGGGGCGTGGCAAGAAAGGCCCGTTCCGTGGCCTGGTTGAGCGGCGTCTTGTTAAAGATGCGGCGGTTTTGTTCCAGGATTTGGCGTTGGAATTTTTCGATGGTTTCCATGGTCAATTTTGACGGCTAACCCAGGGCGTCGCTCGCAGACTCGCTTTGCCCTGGGCTGAATTATTCCGCCCCGTTGGGGCTGCGAAGATGCGCAGTTTCAATTTCTCGTATCCGCTAGCTTCGGTGATTTATTCGGCCATTCAATCGTGCGACTGAATCATTTTCTGCGCTGACTCTGACAAACGCGAAAACACTTCAGCGGGCACTGCACAGGGAAACTTGTTACGGGAATCGTAAAACACCGAACTGGAAACTTTCCCGCTCGATGTGTAAACCAGCAGGTGAACGTTTCGGTCGCCGTCGTAGGCCCACACTCTGGACTCGCTCTCGGTGAAGACAAACCAGCCGGCGTGGCACCTCCACGCACCATCTGCGTTCGACAAGCTCGTCGTTGTCCAGCCTGTCGTGGTCCACCCTTCGCCCTGCGCCGCAGCAGAGCGTGATAAATCCAGTGAGGCCTCCGAAACCCCAATTCGCCATGTGCCATCCGGAGTGGCGTTGGTGCCAAATGTGGTGACGAGCATTGGATGAAACAGTGCCGGTGGCGTCACCGTTGCGGCCGACGTTTGGGGGTGAATCGTCTGAGGCGATTGGCATCCCGCGAGCGCTGTCGCTACGAGGAGCAGGAGTGGGATGAGGTTGCGCATAATCAATGAAAGCTGTTCACAGTATAGGCCAACGGGGCGGATATTGGAACATAACAATCGTTGCCCTTATTCATGTGAGCGACGAGATTGAATGAGCGGAACCGTTGGCGAGGTGTTCAGCTCGCTGCATGGTGTGGGCGCGGTTCGGGAAAATTTTGGAAATTAGAGGCTCGCGGGAAGATAGCTTCTTGCGCGGTTCGGGAAACTGGGGGCTCGCGGGAGCTCGCCCCTCCCGAAAACATTTATGGCTGGTGCCAGGACAAAATAGGATGCGATTTTGGCAAGGGACGTTTGCTGGGGGGTGTGTCTTCCCGCCGATTAGTACTTCGATTGATTGAATTATTTCGTCCCAAGTTTTGAACAGTAATGGGGCGGAAATTGAATTTAAATGAAGATTGATGCCAAGATCGGCTTGACTGCGGTCTGTCCGGTGGTGGTGGCCGTGGTGGTTTCACTGGGCATGCTGCTGCTGCAACAACACAAGTTGCGGGAGCAGGTCAATGGCATCATGCGGGAACAGCTCGTTCATGAAGCCACCAAGGTGGTCCAAAATGTCTATTGGATGTGCGATGGGGCGGAGAAGAATAACCAAAGGCGGCTCAGCCAGAATTTGGCGGCGGCCAGTGAATTGCTGCGGCGGGCCGGCAGTGCGGCCTTGTCCGGCGAGATGGTATCGTGGAATGCGGTAAATCAGCTCACGCTCCAACCGGAGCCAATTTCGCTGCCCAAAATGTTGGCCGGCACAAACTGGCTGGGGCAGATATCGTCCACCAATGAGACGGCGCCGGTGGTGGATGAAACCACCCGTTTTACCGGCGATCGTTGCACCATCTTTCAGCGCATGAACGAGGGGGGCGATATGCTGCGGGTTTGCACGACGGTGGTGAAAAAAGACGGCACGCGCGCCATCGGAACCTTCATTCCCGGCAGGAACACCGATGGTTCGGAGAACGCGGTCGTTAAATCGGTGTTGCGCGGCGAAACGTATCGCGGGCGCGCTTTTGTGGTGGATGACTGGTACGACGCCGCTTATCAGCCACTGTGGGATGCCAGTCAGACGCGGGTGATTGGCATGCTTTTTATTGGCATGGAAATGAGGGCGATCAACAAGGAATTGCACGACGCCATCACTCAAATGCAAGTGGGCAAGTCCGGCTATGTTTTTGTCCTGGGCGCGGCGGGTGACCAGCGCGGGCAGTATCTTGTTTCGTCGAAAGGATTGCGAGACAACGAGAATATATGGAACGCGCAGGATGCGACCGGGAAGTATTTTATTCGGTCGCTCATCGAGAAAGCGGAAAAGACGGCCGGCGGAGGGGTTGATCTGGAAACTTATCCCTGGCAGAACCCGGGCGACCCGGCGGTGCGCAATAAGATTGGCGTGGTTACTTGCTATGCCCCTTGGAATTGGGTCATTGGCGCGAGTGTCGATGAAGATGACCTTTCGGACGTGCATTTGTATTTGGAGAAGGCCAATCGAAGTCTCCTGGCGTGGGTGACGGGAGTGGCTGCGGGCATCGCGATTTTGTCGGCGATTATCGGATTTTTCGTGTCCAGGGGGATCGCGCGGCCAGTGGCGCAGGCGGTGAAGGAATTGAACGAAGGGTCGCGTCAAATTACCGCGGCGGCGGCCCGGTTGAGCCAGTCGAGCCAGTCACTGGCGGACGGGGCCAGCGCGCAAGCTGCCGCCAGCGAAGAAACCAGCGCTTCGCTGAGAGATTTGTCCGCCATGACGGAGCACAATGCCGGAAATGCGCAAAAAGCCCATGAACTGGCCCGGCAGGCGCGCGAGGCGGCGGACAATGGCGCGCACGACGTTCAGCGCATGAACGCGGCCATCGGCGCGATGAAAGCTTCGAGCGGCGACATCGCCAAGATCATCCGCACGATCGACGAGATCGCTTTTCAAACCAACATCCTGTCGCTGAATGCGGCGGTGGAAGCGGCGCGGGCGGGCGAAGCGGGCGCGGGCTTCGCCGTGGTGGCCGAGGAGGTCCGCAGTCTGGCCCTGCGCAGCGCCCAGGCGGCCAAGGAAACCACCGCGAAAATTCAAGCGGCCATCGCGAAAACCGCGGAGGGGGTCGAGGTGGGAGAGAAAGTGTCGCACGCCTTGACGGCCATCGTGGACAAAGCACGTCAAGTAAACGATCTGGTGGCGGAAGCGGCCAACGCGTCGCGCGAACAGACGGTGCGGATTTCGCAAATTAACATGGCGGTTGGCCAAATGGATCAGGTGACGCAACAGAACGCCGCCAGCGCGGAAGAGGATGCGGCGGTGGCGCAAAAATTGACCGCGCAAACCTTGGCTGTGAAAGAGGCCATTGCCGAGTTGCTGAGGCTGGTCCACGGACAAAGCCCGGCGCCCGAATTTGATTTTTCGTCCAAGGCAATGGCGGGCATCTCGCCGCCGGAGCACCATGGAAACCGTTCGGGAGCGGGTGGCAGACGAGGCAGTTCTTCGGCGCAACCGGTGGCACATACTGTTTAGTCCGCATAGTCTCCTTTCATTTTCTGCAAAGAGCGGCTTCTCTATATCGGATGAAGCGGACTGTCGCATTGTGGTTGTTGGCCCTGTTTTTTATGGCGGCCGGGTTGAACCATTTTATCAATCCCGCGCCCTATCTGGCCATGATGCCGTCGTATTTGCCGTGGCCGGAGGGGATGAACTGGATCAGCGGGGCGGCGGAAATTGCGGGTGGGGTGGGGGTGCTAATCGGACGGACGCGGCCGGCGGCGCGGTGGGGACTGATCGCGTTGCTGGTGGCGGTTTTCCCGGCGAATGTCAACGTGGCCCTGCACGGCTGGCCGGGACAGAAGATCGCACGGTGGGTTTTGTGGGCGCGATTGCCTTTTCAGCCGGTGATGATTTGGGCGGTCTATGCTTTAACAGGAGAGCGGAGCGGGCACGGAGGAAAACAGTGAGTTCCATCGGGATGCCGCGATTTGATGATTTTTCGCGCGCAAAAATTGCAAAACAAATAGCAAGAAACGGTTAGCACGGAGTGTTATTAGCGGTTATTGTCGAAACCATTAACACACGTGAATTCGGAAAGGACACTCATTATGGAAATGGCTGCTTCACTACCACTGCCGGTTACGCCGGAATCGACCGCTCCGTGCAAGGTTGCAATCTTCTGCGAGGATGCGTCCGCGCAGGTCAAGGCAATGGACTTGTCGCAACGCCTGCCGACGCGGTTCAGTGAGGACGATTACGTTCCCAATCAGCACAGCCACGATCATTGGGGGTTGAACGAATAACGGCCTGTCGCCGGGTTGAGTCCCGGCTCGTCCACAGGGGAAAACCGCTGAAGCGGTTAACCGGGTCGTCGCGGTGTGGCATCCAACTGAAGTTGGGTGTTAATAGGACGTTGCGGCACAGGGCGTTTCGGGGTATGGTCAAATTGATTTTGGAAGGGCGGAGGATCGCTTCCGTCCAGTGCAAGCTGGATGGGGGAGGAAAGTCCGAACACCAGAGGGCGCGATGCCGTGTAACCCCCGCCGCGCGCCGGCAGGGGATAGACACGGGCGGAACGCTTCAAGGCGTTTTGACGGAAAGTGCCACAGAAAAGCAAACCGCCCCGTTCGCAAGAGCGGAGCAAGGGTGAAAAGGTGGGGTAAGAGCCCACCGCCTGCCGGGCAACCGGCGGGGCACGGAAAACCCCATCGGGTGCAAGGCCCAATAGGAGACCCCGGAGCGGCCCGCTCCACGTTCCGCCTCGGCGGGACAGGTCTCGGGTATCGGCCGCTAAGACAAATGATTCTCTCCCCCGCGCAAGCGGGGCAGACAAAATTCGGCTTACAGCCCTTCCAAAATCATCTTTTTTTAGAAAGTGGCAGCGGCGTCCCGCCGTTGCGTGGAGGGACAGAGCCGGGACGGCTCTGCCACTTTGGTTGCTGGTGGGGCATGTAACATCCTCGCTCTGCTGGTGTCTTGTGGTTAAATGATAGCTACGGAAACAAACGCGACTTTCGATCAGGATCAGCAGGCCGTTCAGGCGGTGCGGGACGGCGATGCGGAACGGTACCGGGAATTGGTGGAACGCCATGAACGGCTGGTCTTCGCGGTGGCATGGAGCCGGCTGGGCGATGCGGCGCTGGCGGAGGAGGTGGCGCAGGAGGCGTTTATTCGCGGGTATCGGCGGCTGTGGCTGCTCGGAGATGGCGCCAAGTTTTCCGCCTGGATTACCACCATTACCCGGCGGGTGGCGATCAACTTCGGTTTGCGGCACCGGCGGGAGTTGGACAAGCGGGCGCGTTGGGCCTTGGAACAATCCGACCCGGCCAGCGATGAATCCAGCGAACTTTGTCCGCCAGAAACTCTGCGCCAGGCGCTGTCGGAATTGCCGGACGCTCATCGCGAGTGTCTGATTCTGTATTATCTCGAAGGGAAGAGCGGGGCGGAGGCGGCCGCGGCACTGGGTATTTCCGAAAGCGCGTTGCGGGTTCGCTTGCACCGGGCGCGCGCCGCGTTGCGGGAACAATTGGAAGAGAAACTGGCCGGATCGCTGGAGAAACTGCGTCCCGGCAAGACGCTTGTGCCGGCCGTGATGGGGGCCATTTTGGCGACTTCAACTTCCAAGGCCTCGGCGGCGGGAATCGGGACAACGGCCATTGGAGTTTTGGTGAAGTTTTTGCCGATCAGTTGGTTGGTAGCCTTGATTCCTTTGATCAGTTCCTTGCCTGGCCTTGGCATCGGATGGTGGCTGGGAAAGGTCGAGCGTGGCAATTATCGTGACAGCGGCGGTTTCCGCGCAAAGATTCACCGCAGTCTTTTTCGCAGCCTGCTTTGGGGATTTCCGCTGGCGGTGGTGTTAGTGTGGGTCGTGGTCCGCGGTGTGGGCCTGATCGGTGGAGTCAAGGGCCTGTTCCTAGTCATGGGACTCAGCATGGTTCCGGTGGTGGTCATCGCGGGGCGGCTTCTCGCCATCAACCGAAGCCGTTTTGCCACGGTCATGTTTGTCTATTGCTTGATTGGCCCGTGCGGGATGCTGGCAGTGGGGCTGGGATGGCTCCCTCCTATCGCGTTCATTTTCTTCCCGATCTTCGCACCCTTGGCGATGCTCGTAGTGAATGCCAATCGTCCGTTGCGGATGGACTACAATCTTTTCTTGCGCGCCGCGCATGGGATGTTGGAAAACCCGGCTGTCTCCCGCCCGCGGGAAACGTTGAACTTGTCGCGATCCGGGCTGCTTTCGTTCGCGCGCTTTCTCGGCGAGCGCTGGTTGGTGGTCAACTTCCGTTGGGAACGCGGGGGCCTAATGCTGCGACTGACGCCGGCCAGGTTGTCTTTTGCCAGCAGTTTCACGCAACTATGCTTCTTCCGTAACAGCGGAAGCTCCCAACTCGCGCTGGGATGGGACGGATCGGTGGCCGCGAATTGTGGAAAGGCTGACGATCGAGAAATCCGCAATCTGTTTGGGGGCGCCACGCCGGACCGGGTTACATTGGAAACCCAGGTGGCGGAGGTGGTCACGGCGGCGTGGGAAGAATATCGGGCGGGGAACCTTGGCGCGGCCGAGGCGGCGCTGGGTCAAACGGCAGAGTCTGAAATCTTCCGCGTGCCTACGGCGTCCTCCAAATCCGCGCGTTGGATGCGCGCTTACATTATTTTTTTGTTGGTGGCTTCATCGTTTCTCGCCGTCATGGGATTGTATTATCGGCCGAACAGGATCTCGTCGGAGATTTTCAAACCGGTTTCCGTTTCCGCCGAGGAAGTGCGGGCTTCGCTGGCCGTTTTGGCTGATCCCGGACCGGATGGCTCAAACGCGCTGAGTCAACTCCAATACGGCTTGTACACCGGTCACGTGCTGCCGCTAAAGGATCGGGATTTTACGCCGGCCGTGTGGCGGGCCATGCGCGACCTGCTCCTGAAAGGCATCCAAACGAACAAGGCGATGTCCCTCTCGACTATGGATAGGATGATGGTCTCGCCGCCGGTGCAGACGGCGATCATCAATGGCTGGCTTGACGCCCGGGATTGCGGATACACCACCGAGGAAATTCGGCGTTTGTTAAAGCCAGCCACCCGATGGCGGCAAACGGCCTGGTTTGAGCCGAGCGTGATTGGCGCGATCAATCGAGACCGCACTCCGGCCGATTACACCGTGTTGGAAGTGAGCAGTTTTACGAGGAGGATGCAATTTCTGCAAAGGCTGGATTGCCTGGGCGCGGTTGATGGCGCCAAAGCCGTCGAAGTGCTGGTGCAACACCAGATGCTTTCCACCAATTCGCCTCCGGGCCGGCGCAAGGTTCCGTTCCCGGACCAGTGGCACGGACTCTTCCTCACTTACGGATACAACCCGATTATCGAAACCTACGAGGCGGTGGCGGCGGTGGAGCTTTTCCATGCCTTGGGTCGCATTGACAAGGAAGCGTGCGTGCAAGGCATCCTGCGTTTTCATCATGGGAAGGGACTGTTTCGGCCAGTCAAAAGCGGCGATGACGCGGCGATCTTCGGCGATGAGCGGGAAACGTTTTGCGCGTTCGAATCGCTGCGGATGCTGGGAGCGCTGGATCGCGTGAAGGATCTGAGGACATGGAAATTTCGACCAATTGGCACTTCCAAGAGTGAAGCGACCGGGAAACTGCGGGCGGTGACGTGGGCCGAATTGGAAGCATGGATGTTGCAGCAGCGGCTGGAGCGGGATTTGGCGGAACACGAAAAGAATCCCGCGTCGCCGTGGCGGTCGTTGCTGGAGCCGTGAAAGTGAAATTTAAAGTGGCAGCGGCGTCCCGCCGCTGTAGGGAAGGACAGAGCCGGGACGGCTCTGCCACACTAGGGCCGGCAAGACCCGCTACAGTTTAATCTTGTTGACTACTTGGGCGACGTCTTTGTCGCCGCGGCCGGAGAGGTTGATGATGATTAACTGGTCTTTGGACATCTTCGGGGCGCGCTCGATCACGGCGGCGATGGCGTGGGCGGATTCGAGGGCGGGGATGATTCCTTCCAAACGCGCGAGGCGGATGAAGGCGTCCAGGGCCTGCGGGTCGGTGGCGTAGCTGTATTCGGCGCGGTGCTTTTCGCGCAGCCAGGCGTGTTCGGGGCCGACGGCGGCGTAATCCAGTCCGGCGGAAACACTGTGGGTGGATTGAATCTGCCCGTTTTCGTCCTGTAAAATATACGAGCGCGTGCCTTGAAGGACGCCGGGCGAGCCGCCTTGGAAACGGGCGGCGTGCCGTTCGGGAATGATGCCTTCACCACCGGCTTCGACGCCGAGCATTTTCACGGAAGCATCTTCGAGGAACGGATAGAAGAGGCCGATGGCGTTGGACCCGCCGCCAACGCAGGCGACGAGCAAATCGGGCAGGCGCTCCTCCTGTTCGAGAATCTGGCGGCGGGCTTCGTCGCCGATGATGCGCTGGAAGTTTCGCACCATGACAGGGTAGGGGTGCGCGCCATAAGCGGTGCCGAGAATGTAGTGGGTGTTGCGGACGTTGGTGACCCAGTCGCGCATGGCTTCGTTGACGGCTTCTTTCAAGGTCTTCTGGCCGGCGGTGACGGAGACGACTTCCGCGCCGAGCATTTTCATGCGATAGACGTTCAGGGCCTGGCGTTCGCAATCCACTTCTCCCATATAGACCACGCATTTCAGGCCGAACATGGCGGCGACGGTGGCGCTGGCGACGCCGTGCTGGCCGGCGCCGGTTTCGGCGATGACGCGGGTTTTACCCATGCGGCGGGCGAGCAGAACCTGGCCGATGGCGTTGTTGATTTTATGCGCGCCGGTGTGGAGGAGGTCTTCGCGCTTGAGATAAATCTTGGGTCCGCCCAGTTCGCGGGTGAGGCGTTCGGCGAAGTAGAGCGGGGTGGGGCGGCCGCAGAATTGGCGTAAATAATAGGTGAGTTCGGCCCGGAATTCCGGGTCTTGCTGCGCGCGAAAATACTCCTGCTCCAACTGTTGGAGCGGATACATCAACGTCTCCGGCACGTAACGCCCGCCGTATTGGCCAAACCGGCCTTGGGCATCGGGCACATTCTTCTCGATGACAACACTCATGGGCAAAGCTTCGCGCACTCGCGCTATTTCTGCAAATCTTTATGGCGGAAGCAGGTGACGAGGTGGTCGTTGACCATGCCGGTGGCTTGCATGTGGGCGTAGCAGATGGTCGAGCCGACGAATTTGAAGCCGCGCTGTTTGAGATCGCGGCTCAGGGCGTCGGAAATGTCCGTGCGCGCGGGGACTTCTTTCATGCTGCGCCAATGATTGACAACCGGTTTGCCCTCGACGAAGCGCCAGATGTATCGGTCGAAGGTGCCGAATTCCTCCTGTACGGCGAGGAACGATTTGGCGTTTTGGACGGTGGCGGCAATTTTCAGGCGGTTGCGGACGATGCCGGGATTGGCGAGGAGCCGGGCGATTCTGGCGGTGTTGTAGCGCGCGACTTTGGCGGGGTCGAACTGATCGAAGGCGGCGCGATAGTTCTCGCGTTTTTTCAAAATGATGTGCCAGCTCAAGCCGGCTTGGGCGCCTTCCAAGACGAGGAACTCGAAGAGGAGGCGGTCGTCGTGGACAGGGACGCCCCATTCCGTGTCGTGGTAGGTGAGATAGAGATCGTCGATTGGCCAGGGGCAGCGGGAGGTTGTTGGGGGCGTCATTTGCTCCTGGATGCGGAAAAATGGGGAAGGAAGAAATTAGGGGCTCGCGGGAGTTCGCCCCTCCCGATATAGGGTGGGTTAGGCGGCGCGGACGGCGGCGACGAAATCGCGCATTTTTTGTTTGTCTTTCTTGCCCGGAGAAGATTCGACACCGCTGGAGACGTCCACGGCGAAGGGTTGTACGGTTTGCACGGCTTCGGCCACGTTGGCCGCGGTCAATCCGCCGGCGAGGAAGATGGGCTTGTCAAACTTCTTTGCCTCGACCGCCAGCGACCAGTTGAATTTTTCGCCGGTCCCGCCCGGCAGCGACTCATTGTAACCGTCCAGCAGAAATGCGTCCGTGCTGTAGCCGGACATCGGTTCCAGCGAGGCGGCGTCGCGGATGCGGAAGGCTTTAATCGTCATGACGCCAAATTGCGAACAATAAGCGGGAGATTCCTGGCCATGAAATTGCAAGCCGGCGAAGTCGCAGATTCTCAGCGAGAACATGACTTGCTCGATCTTTGCGTCCACGAAAAGGCCGATGCGCGTTGTTTTCGCCGGCAATTGCCGGGCAATTTCGCGGGCCATCTCGATCGTGACATAGCGCGGGCTCTTTTCCCAAAGCACGAATCCCAGCATGTCCGCGCCGGCTTCCACCGCGGCGAGGGCGTCTTCGATGGAAGTTATGCCGCAAATCTTGATTTTGGCGTCCATGAGGGCGGATTAAAGCACAACCGGCGGCGGGGCGGCAAGTGGCAAGTCGCCGACGCAGGGATTGCGGCGAATGTTGACAGGGTGGGCCGGGGGAAAGCGGCGCTGGCGCGCACGCACTCCAAGACCTGTCGGCTTTTCGGCCGATGCCATGAAGCGCGAAGCGTCGTGGAGTGCGTGCGCGCCAGCGCCGCTTTCTTTCACGACTCGCCGGTTCCGGCGCGCCGAATCGGCATCACTCCGGCAGTTCGACACGCGGGATTGGCGTATCGAGCGTGGCGGCGTTGTAAACGAAAGTCGCCAGGATGGTGGCGGCTTGTTTCAAATCGTCGGCCTGTATCCGGTCGAAAACGTCCTCGTTGGAATGATGGCTGCGGGTGCCGTAGTCGAGCGGGTCCTGGATGAATTGAAATCCCGGCAGGCCGATTCGATCAAACGAAACGTGATCGGTTGAACCGGTCCGCGCCAGGGTCACCGTTTCCGCGCCCATGCTGTGGAACGGCTCGAACCACTTCCGGAAAATCTCTCTCGCCCCTTCGTTGTCCTCGGTGTAGATGCCGCGAATTTTCCCGGCGCCGTTGTCGAGGTTGAAGTAGGCGGAGAGTTGGTCGAATTCCGGGCCGCGCACGAGTTGGGCGCGGCGTCCCTGGATGAGGAATTTGTTGGTGCCGGCAAAGTAACCGAAATGATTGCTCACATACGCCAAGGACCCGAGCCCGATCTGTTCCTCGCCTGTCCAAAGCGCGATCCGAATCGTGCGCCGCGGGCGCAGATGCGCCGCTTCGATGATGCGCACCGCCTCCATGCAAGCGGCCACGCCGGCCCCGTTGTCCGTCGCGCCCGTGCCGGCCTGCCAGGAGTCAAGGTGTCCGCCGAGCATGACTAGTTGGTCCTTCAAATCACTGCCCGGAATCTCGGCGATGGTGTTGTAGGCCATCCGGTCTTCATCGTGGAATTTCACCTTCAGATCAACTTCCATTTTCAGCGGGATGCCCTGGCGAATCATCCGCACGAGTCGATTATAATCTTCCGTCGCCAGCGTTATTTGCGGCGGTATGGGAGGGACCTTGAAGGCGTAGGCTGGTGTGTATTGCAGGCCGGGTGCGAAAATGTTCGTGTACGGCACCAAGGCGGAGGCTACAAATACGGTGCCGCCTTCTCCACTGAAACTCTCCGCAACGGCCAGAGCGGCTTTTTCCTTCTGCAAGAACGCCAGCATCCGGAAGACATTGGGTGGGCCATTGGTGCCGGGCGCCGAAACTGGGCGTGGCGCGCCTGGTCCGCGCGGGACGCCGGTGGCATTGGCCAGGCTGACCAGATTGCTATCCGACTGGCGGGTCACGAGCGGGTCGTAGCGCTCCGGGATTTCCCGCATCGGCGTGATCAAAACAATCGCGCCTGACAGCTTGCCCTTGTAAGTGTTCAGGTTCGGCTCGGTCACATCGCCCATGTATATGACGTTTGCGGTCAGAGTTCGGGGAAGCCCGGGCGACCACGCTTGCGGACAAGCGATCAAGGGAAACACGTACGGCGCCACGATTTGCGCCGAGAAATGCTTGAGTTCCCAGCCGCGACCAAATGGACCCCAAGCTTCGAGGTGCGCGTTGGTCAACCCCCAGCTTTCCAGCTTCGCCCTGGTCCAATCGTTGGCCCGCCGGAGATTCGGCGAACCAGTGAGACGGGCGCCGATGACATCGCTGAGATAGCTCAGGGTCGCCATCGCCTGGGAATTGGAGGTCAACCCCTGTTCGCGGATCAAGGCGGCAGGATCGGTTGGGGAATCGTTAGTCTGCGCCCGCGCCGCGCCCGGCACAACCCATGTGAGCAACGTCAAGACGATAACTAAGGATGGGGGCAAACGTGGGGAGATTTTCACAGAAAGGAACATTCGGTAGATACGAACACGGTAGAAGCTTTTACCAGATCACCCGTTTTGCACAACCGCAATTTGGAATCCATCCCGTATCCACTTGCCCGCCACGGGCTGCGCCGTTATCGTGACGGCCGCTTTTGCAGCAATGAACAAAATCTTTTTCCTTCTCCTGATCGCTCTGGCGGGATGCACTTCCATCGGGACGTATCCGGAAATGCCCACGCCGGGCGATGGCAGCGGCGACGCGGCCTTCCACAGAATTGCCGATGACTACCTCACCGGCTTTTTGGCGTGGCGGCCGCTGGCGGCGATGCAACTCGGCTTCCACGAGTATGACGGCAAGCTGACCGATTACAGCAAGGCCTCCGTGGACGGCGAAGTTGTCCGGTTGGAGGAATTCCAGCATCGTTTGGGCGATGTGAAGATCGGGACGTTGAGCGCGGACGCCGCGTTCGAGTACCAGAACCTGCGGGCGGGAATCGCGCGCGAACTGTTCAGTATTCAGGAGGGCCAATCTTATTCGCGCAATCCGATGACCTACACCGGCGCGCTGGATGTCAGCCCCTACATCAAGCGGGATTTCGCGCCTTTGGAGCACCGTGTGCGCAGCATCATTTCGATACTCCAGCAGGCGCCGGCGGTCATGGCGGCGGGCCGGGCCAACCTCGGCGACGCTCTCCCCAAACCGTGGCTGGAAACGGCCATCGAAGAGGGCGGCGGCTCCGCGGATTTCCTGGAGAAGGATCTGGTCGAGGCGCTGAAGGATCTCAAGAATGCGCAGTTGCGGGCGGAATTCAATCAAGCCGACCAGCGGGCGGTGGCGGAGGTGCGCAGTTTTGTCAAGTATTTGCAGGACGTCAAGCTTCCCAAGGCGACCGGCGACTTTGCCCTGGGCCGGCGCAATTTTGCCAAAATGCTCCGGGACGGCGAAATGATCACGCAATCGCCGGACGAAATTCTGAGAATCGGCCTGGCGGAATTGCACCGCGAGCAGGCCCAATTCGCCGAGACCGCCGCCAAGATCGACCCGACGCACAAGCCCATCGAGGTCTTCTTCGCGATTCAACATGACCATCCGACGGCGGAGGGACTGATTCCGGACACCCGGAAAGACCTGGAAGCCATCCGCAAATTTGTGATTGACCATCACATTATTACGATTCCATCCGAAGTGCGTCCGCGGGTGACGGAGACCCTGCCGTTCGAGCGCGCCAGCAGCTTCGCCTCGATGGACAGCCCCGGCCCGTTCGAGACCAAGGCGACCGAGGCTTACTATTACGTCACGCCGGTGGAGCCGAGCTGGACGGCGAAGGAAAAGGACGACTGGCTCAGTGCGTTCAATTATTACACCAGCGACATCGTTTCCATCCATGAAGTTTATCCCGGCCACTACGTACAATTCCTGACCATGAACGCCTCGTCGGCGTCGCGATTGGACAAGATTCTGGGGAGCTACGCCTTCATCGAAGGCTGGGCGCATTACTCGGAGCAAATGGTGGTTGACGAAGGTTACGGCGAGGCGGGCCCGGCGGCGGGCAACCAGCCGGTCGGGTTGAAGGCGGCGAAATACCGGCTGGCGCAACTGGATGAATCGCTGTTGCGCGTTTGCCGTTTGTGCGTGGCCATCCAGATGCACTGCCACGGCATGACGGTGGAGGAGGCGACAAAATTCTTCCACGAGAATTGCTATTACGGCGAGAAACCGTCCCACTCGGAGGCCATGCGCGGCACCTTCGATCCCGGCTACGCGAATTATACGCTGGGGAAGCTGATGATACTGAAGTTGCGGGAAGACTACAAAGCGCAGGAAGGCGCCGCCTACTCGCTCGAAAAATTCCACCACGAAATGCTCCAGCACGGCACGCCGCCGGTCCCGTTGTTGCGTGAGGTGCTGCTCAAGGACCGCCGGATGTGGGACAAGGCGCTGTGATGAACGGGCTGCCAATGAAGCTTTGGTTCTTGTTGACGTTTATTCTCTGGTGGTTGGTCCCGGGCTCTGCCGTCGCCCAGCTCTTTCGCGTCGCCACCTTTAACGTCGAGAATTACGTGGACGACCCCGCCAGCAAACGTCCGCTCAAAACCGTGCAAGCGCGGGCGAAAGTTTGCGAGAGCATCGTCGCCCTCAAACCCGACGTTATCGCCCTCGAAGAAATGGGCTCGACCAACGGTTTGCTCGAATTGCAGGGCGCATTGAAGAAATCCGGCCTCGATCTGCCGTCCTGGGATTTTATCACCGGGTACGATACGAACATCCATATCGCGCTGCTCACCCGTTTCGCCATTGTGGCGCGGCGTCCCCACACCAATGAAACCTATTTGCTGGGCGGGCGGCGCTTTTCCGTGAGCCGCGGTTTCCTGGAGGATGACATTGCAGTCAATAAAACATACAAATTCACTGTCCTGGCCGCACATTTGAAATCAAAGGTGCCATCGGGCGTGGCCGATGAACAGGAATGGCGCGAGGAAGAGGCGACGGTTTTGCGCCGGGTGATTGACTCCCGGCTGGCCGCCGATCCCGACCCGCCAATGATCGTGCTGGGGGACTTCAACGACACAAAGGACTCCCGCACGATCAAGACCATCGTGGGCCACGGTCGCACCGCTTTGTTTGACACCCGCCCGGCGGAGCGGGCGGAAGGATCGTTGCGGGCCGACGCCCCGCACGAACTTCGCCTCACCACCTGGACCGAGTATTACGCGAAAGAGGATTCCTACAGCAGAATTGACTACATTTTCCTCAGCCACGCCATGGAACGCCTCTGGCGCCCCGACGAGACCTATGTGTTGAATCTGCCGGATTGGGGCGTGGCCTCAGACCACCGTCCGCTGGTGGCGGGTTTTTTTGCGCCCTGGAAGTGAATGGAGTAACGCACGAGTGAAGGTCTGTCGTAATCGGTCGTGACGGTTTGACAATGTTCAAATTTCCCAAGACTGGCCATTTGGCATTTCTGGGGCCGCCCCTTGGATCGTCTGGGTTTCAGATCGGCGCATCTGATAATAGGCCACTACAGCCAACGCGGGGAGAAGACAAATCACAGCGATAAAAGCCGACCATCTAACCAGATATGAGAACCAATTTGGGTTCCACTTGTGATGCGCGTCGTGGTGGGAGTTATACGAAAACTGGGAGGGAAAAAGGCACACAAAGAGGATCAGGGCAACGATAAAGGCACCCGCCACAACGGTACCGTAGGAGACACGGAGATTGTGCGCCATCCGGAATCGGCAAAGAGCAGCCGTCACCGGAACTGCGAGCCACATTAAAAAGAAACAGGACGCCACATCCACGAAAGGATGGTAAACCAGGGCAGACCCTTTGACAAGTCGGAAAGGACCTATAACTTGCCGATTTGCCGATCAGCGCCGCCGGGCTTCGGCGTCGGCGAAGACGAGGCGGTAATCGCGGCGCAGTTTGTTTTGACAGATCAAGAGGAAGGTCAGGCTGACGAAAAAGGAGGGGATGCACAAGGCCAGTTCGGGCAATACGATCACAAAAAGCACGGTCCAACCGGCGGCTGACTGGGGCTTTTTGGAAGTGAGCGCCAGCCACATCCCAAACCAGGCCACGGCGTAAAACTCCGCCGCGCTGGAGAGCAACTGCCACGGGAGCAGAAAAAGCAGAGTCATTACATCGCCTCCACCATAGTGTGGCTCGGGGGGGAGGACGACCAGGGCGGTGATGCAGATGAACTCGACCGACGCCAGAGCAACGACCGGCCAAAGAAACTGCTGAATCAGGGCCGCCGCCTGGCCATAATAGACGGTCGAATCGGTGAGGGGCGTGGTGGCCAGTAGTTCGAGTGTCCCGTCCCGCCGGGCGTCCGCAAAAAATCGGCAGGACTGCATGGCAAAGAGAATCTGAAGCACGAAATAGAACGGCTTCGCTGCGTAAACCAGGGACATGCCGCCGGTACCCCCGCCGTACGCGTAACCGGCGAGGACCACGCATCCGATGCCGGCCACCGCCCAAATTGTTACGCGCAGCCGTGACGAGTCGGTCAACAGCCAATGCACGGGGTTCTTCTCCAACAGTGCCCGGATGCGGCGTCTTTTTCCGAGGAACAAATCGGATTTGAAAACTCGTTGTCGCCAGCCGGCGTATTGAACGGATGATCCGAGTTCGGTGAATTGTCCCACCCGGCGGCTCGCGCCAAATAGAAATAGCCAGCCCAACAGATTGGAGATCGCCAGGGAAAGCCAGAATTCCTTGGGCGCAATGACATAGTATTTCTCCCGTGCGCAAGCAAAGGCAGTGATGGGACTGACCACAATCGGACCAAACGGCCAATTCAGAGCCGGGAACAATGACTCGAGTCCTGGCAGCAAAACATTCAAAACAATGAAGCCCGCGCACCAGAGCGCCGCTGAACGTGAACTGGATTCCGAGCGGGCCGAGGCCCAAAGGGCCAGCGTCACCGAAAACCACAGGGAATTGAGGAGCGCCAGACAGACGCGCCAGAATTCCGCGCCGCTCACGCCGCCAATGACGATGCTTATCCCGAGAATCGGGAAGACGGCGAGCAATCCGTAGAAGGCGTTCAACGAAACGGCCAGGAGTTTTCCCAGGACGATGTCGTAACCTTTGAGGTCGGTCAGAAAGAGCAGACCCAGGGTGCCTTCGCGCCGTTCTTCGCTCAGGCAGTCGCCGGCTAGGAAAATGCCGGCCAGCAAACAAAGTCCGAGCAGATAATAGGACAGGATTGCAAAAACGGCGATCCCGGTCTGGTTGGCGCTGACCCCGGTGAGCAGCATCATGAACAGCGCCATTCCTCCCACCAGCACCGAAACCAGCGCGATCAGCCAGCGGGTGTAAAACGTCCGCTTCCGCCGCGTGGCCACGCGCAATTCCCGTTCGACGATGGGCAGGAACGTCATCGGATTTTACTCATGCCGCCAGCGAAGCCGCCGGGATTTGGCCGTCGCTCTCGCGGGCGATTTCCAGAAATCTCTCCCGCAGCGCAATTTGCGGGACGGACGAATACATGAGATGAAAGGTGACGGGCACGAAGATGATGAAGGTGGTGAAGAGGGCGGTCTCGGCGCTGTTGCCGGGCGCGCTGCAGCAGACGGCGACGATATAGCAGATGAGCGTCGAACCGAAGGCGAGGCCAAGGAACCAAAAGATGACCGAGCGATAGGGCTGGCGGTTGGACATGCCGATTCTCATGCCAATCCAGCCGAGCGAACTCATGTCAAGCATGAAGAAAATGGCGTTGGCCAGATAGAAGCCGGTGGATGAGCGGGTGTACTGGATGTTGGTGCCATGGTGGATGGCCGCGGCCATGAACGCCAGATTTACGGCCATGACAGCGATTCCCGGCAGCGTGAAGCGCCGCCACAGCGCCAGCCGCTGGCCTTGGACAATCTCCGGCCCGGTCAGCGGCGTGGTGAGGATGAGTTCCAACGCGCCGGTGCGCCGGTCGTTGGCCAGGCAGAAAAAACCATCTCCCGCCACCCAGAGTTTAAACGCCAGGCCGATGACAATTGCAAACAGCAGGTCCTTCGTGTCGTTAAACAAATCCACGTGGAAGACGGCGCTGACGCCGAACCACACGCCGGCCATCGCCAGCAAGAACAGCCACGGCGTCAAGCGTTTCACCCGCGATCGGTTGGCGCGAAAGAGGAATGGATTGATGCGGAGCAACTTGTTGCGCAGGGCTTGATGCGGCACCGAAAACTGATGCAAGAGAATCCGCCACGCGTCACTGGTTACCGTGTCCGCGAGGCCGGAGGCTTCCCGTTGCCAGGTTCGCCGCAGCCGGCGGCAGGCGAGCAGGAGCAGGGTCCAGCCATAAAACTGAGTAATCAGGAAATTACCCCAGAAAAATAATTTAGCCGCGGTGTATGGCTTGTCGAAGGCGGTGGAGCAGGCGGAGAGCGGGCTGGAAATCATCAATCCAAATTCCTGTGGCGGGCTTGAGTTATGACGGATCAGCCAGGAGCTTAACAATGGTCCGGGTAGCACGATCAGGGCCGCCAGCCCGAATGCCGCCACCGGCGCGGTGCTTTCGCGTCGCGTGTAGGCCGAGGCGAACATTCCGACCGCGGCAAAAAAGAAAAGGAGGTTTCCCGAAACCAGCACCACGCGCCAAAACTCCCCGCTGGTCGTGCCGCCGAGAATCAACGAAACGGCCAGCACCGGCATGACCGCGAACATGCCGTAGCCGGCATTGAGTGTGCCCGCCACCAGCTTGCCAAGAATCACGTCGTAATCCTGCAAATCCGTCAAGAATAGCAAGCCCAGTGTTCCCTCGCGGCGCTCCCGGCTCAGGCAGTCGCAGGTCAGTTGGGTTCCCGCCAGGGCCGTGTAAACAAAAACCACCACCGCCAAGACAGTCAACAAAAGATGTCCGCTGATCGCAAACGTGGTCCGGGCCATCGCGCCCAACAAGGTCAGCACTCCCAGCACCACCGCCACGACGGCAGCAATGAAGCGCGAGTGATACGTCCACGCCCGCCGCGCCGCCACGCGCAGTTCGCGTTCAACGATGGGAAGGAATGTCATAACCGGCCGCGCGCTGCCTTAAAGCGCGCCTTCGCCGTTACGCACGTTATTGGCACGGTTGGAGTCAAGTCAAGGTTGCGGGGAGCCCCTAAATGAAACGGACCAAGGAAAACCCAATGGTCATTCGCTGGCCAGTCCGTTCGATTTCGAGTGTGATTTTGTCCCCGGGTCCGGTGGCGAGCAGGTTGCGAACGGTTCTTAATTTCATGGACGCGGCCATTTGCCCGTTGATAGAGACGATTTTGTCATTTTCCCTCACCCCGGCGCGAAAGGCAGGGGAGTCCTGGTCCACGCGAAAGGCCAGTGTCTTCCCGTCTTTTCGCACCAAACTCAAGCCGCTCATGTCTGTATCCTCTGGTTTGGCGAACGCTTTGCCGGGCTTCAGATAGAGGACCTGGTTAGGATAATCGACCGTCAGAACATGTCGCCGGACGAAAGACGCCCCAAGGCGGGACGGCAACCCGGGCGCACAGAGAACAATCAAATTGGTGTAAAAATTCGTTCCGACTTGGAGCTTCGCCAGGCGCGTCATCTTTTCCTGCTCAAGTCGGGGTCCCACGCTAGCAACGGGAGCGGAATGAACGTTGGTTGGCTCGGATGGGAATACTCTTTCCCAATCTTGACGGTTCAGGCTAATGCTTCCCCCACAACCGGTATCAATCACGAATGGAATCGCTACATGGCCATTGGCAATGCCGTTGATCCCAAGCAAGAACGAGCCTGCTCGGGCGGTATTTACCGGATTCACCAGCGCGCTTTCTTTGCCGTTGCCACTCGCCGATTGACTCACGGAAAAAGTGTTGCTATCGGAATCGAACGTGAACACGTAGTTTTGCAGCCAGTTCATTCCCAAGAGGCCATCACAGGGATCACTGCATGCTATTCTGCTCAATTCAAGGTCGCCGCAGTACGCCCAGAGGGGAGCGAGTCTTCCGGTTCCGACAACCAATTCCGGGCAGCAATAGACCGGGCTATTTGTTTCCGTGTCGAGCAACGTGGTGACCGGCGTGCTGGCCAATGGTTTTCCGAGATGCGGCGCAAATGCCCGGTCGAGGCAGGTCGAATCAGACCCGGTGTCCAAGATCAGGTGTTTGGTTTCCCCAAGGATCCTCACCGGAATTTGCAGTTCGTCTCCAAGAGAGGCCGTCAGGTTGAAATTGCTCTCGATGCCACCTCGGATTATCTGCGGCTCAAATGCGTCCGCGCGTTTCCGGGCTTCCTGCTTTTCCGGCGCGTCCAACAAGACCGAGAAATCGTCCCTAAAAATCGTTCCCCTTTTGTCACCTTGATCGGCGCTCAAATCGAACCATTTCATCGCTTCGACCTCATCGTTGGTTACGCCCCAGCCCCGCTGCAACATGAGACCGAGATCGGACTCTGCAACGGCATAACCCTCCGCGGCACCCCGGCTGAACCAGGCAAAGGCCATTGGTAAATTCTGGGTGATGGTGACGAAGATATTGCCGAGTTGGTCGGCCGCCCAGGCATTTCCGGCCATGGCCGCACCTTCGAGAAGGTCTTCGGCTTCCTGAATGTCCTTGGGGACGCCGTCGCCCTTGGCAAAACAGACGCCAAGGTAGGTTTGAGCATCCATGTTGCCGCCGAGCGCCGATTTGGTGAACCAACGCACCGCTTCTTCGCCATTGTGTGGGACTCCGTTCCCTTCAACATAGATGCTGCCCAACAGGAACATTGCAGGCGGATTGTCCTGCGCCGCCGCCTTCTCGAACCATTCCCGCGCGACATCGGCATTCGTGGGAACACCCCTGCCTTGAGCGTATGCTATTCCAACCTGATACTGCGCTGGGGCCAGGCCCTCTTGGGCCGCCTTCAGCAGCCAATGGAAAGCCTGAGCATCATCCACGGTTAATCTGGC
>Ga0302320_10009800_pt1 | contig 20512 bp, 18 predicted proteins | sample Bog_T0_3_FD_202130 | JGI IMG/M metagenome (GOLD analysis project Ga0302320, IMG submission 202130) | Peat permafrost microbial communities from Stordalen Mire near Abisko, Sweden - Bog_T0_3 | ecosystem: Environmental > Terrestrial > Soil > Wetlands > Peat | place: Sweden: Abisko, Stordalen Mire...
ACAATTAACATGAAAATAAAAAAATTCATTTTATTTGAAATCATTAATATTAAAAAAAATCAACATATCAAAAAAATTTTTGGTTTCAAAAACCTAAACTTTTTAAAAAACCTTAATGAGTTCGTTCGAAAAAGAAAAAAGTCAAAACGCCAAAACATTTTCCAGAGGTTCTCTTCTGCAAAGTGCGAATACACTTGAGTTTGTCGAAATAAAAATGCCTCCTCTTCCGACCTTACAAGATTTGGCGATCAAACATCTCCCGAAAGAAATTTTGAAAGAAAAGCAAGTCAACCTTGGGGAAAGAAAAATAATTTTAGAGAAGCAAGCTCAAATTGAGGAAAAGGAACGACTTGAAAAAGAGAAAAAAGCTCGTTTTAACGAAAGGGACTTTGAATTTAATGGCGAAAATAATTTAGAGGAGACTTTCCCCCCAAAATTCGAATTATGGAACCAGAACAATGTTACATGCAAAAGCACAAGAGGGATAATGGATACATTAAAGATGAAAGGATTTGCCAATTTGCCTTTAGATTTCCGAGCATTTTTCAAAATAAAAGAAGAGGAGCCTCTGACTTCAAAAGACAAAAGTATTTATTTGAATTTTAGGAAAGTGAAACAAAAATGCCCCCATCTTTATAAATTCACAAGGAAAACAAAATTGAGGGAAGTCCATGAAAACATTAAATCTTATTATGAATTAGATAGTGAATCTGTTTTGACAATGAGCGAAATTTCAAAAAGAGGTGAGATCATGGGAAAACTTTATATGAAATTGAATTTAGAGGAGGTCTTAGAAAAAATGAGAAAAGATGAAGAATTAGCTAAAATGAAGGAACCAAAAGATGAGGAGCCAAATGCTTTGACAGAAATACCAGAAGACAAAAGTGGTTTAAAAATAATTAATGAAGATGATGAAGATAGTGACGAAAATGGGGAAAAAGAAAAAGATTTAATAAACATTTTACCTCCAAATGCTGAAAATATTGAAGGAGCAAACGCAAAGGAGATAAATCAGAAAATTAAAGAACTTTTGTCTAATAAGCTAATAAGTTTAACTGGAATTTCTCCTGAAAATTTGCAGAAGATAATGCTCATAAATGAGAGTTTTGAAGAAATAATTGAATATTTTGATAGTAGAGTGATGGAAAATTTTGAAAGAGAAAATTATGAGGAATGCGTTTATTTGAAAGGGAAAAAAGAAGAATTTGTACAAAGTCTCCAAAATAATAATGATTATGAATCGTTATTAAGAACACTCATCATTTATAAATTAAATAATGACATTTAAGGATGTTACTTGTATAATTCGTCATACTTTTAATCAAATTCAGACAATTTTCTATAAAATTTTCGTTATTTTTGTTAAAATATTATTGTTTGAAGTCCAAGATTTTAAAATATTATTTCTAGATATTTTTTTGAATTTTTCCAAAATAATTTAGTTTTCAAAGTTAGAGATAGAAAGGAAAAAATATGGTTTTCATATCTTGTTCAAATGGTGTGTTATTTTTCGCAAGAATTACCCAAATATTATCAGTCATGATGATGATTGCTTCTCTAGGTTATTACTTTTTTTCTCTCTCCAATGACTTAATCATTTCCACTTTTGATCTACCTGATTTTGCAAAGCTTTTTGGAATCCCAACACTCGATCAAAACCCACTATTTCAAATTGGAAAGATTTATGATTTGAGACATCAAACCGGGCTTGTGAACGAGCTTTTTAATATGACATTTATATTATTTTTTTGCCTCCACCATAGCATAATGGCCCGAGAAAACTCGAAAAACATCTTTATGAGCATAAATCAAAATTTTATTTTTTTCGAGAGATCTTTTTTTTTGATATTAGCTTCATTTTATCTCGGAATATGCTTACTTTTGCATCAACCTAATCCCTCAATCATTTTGGATTTTTCTCATCCTATTATGAATGTTATTTTCACGATTCTTTTAATTTTGCATGGTCTTTTGAATTTATGGGCCTTTTTTGATTTAGATATTGCAGGTTTTGTTCGGATGAGAATTTTCGAGAAAAATGCAGGAACACATGTCCCAATTCAATTTAATCCAAAACCTCCAACATCACTCTCTAAAATGATGAGACATCCTATATATTATTGTGCCATCGCAGAAATTTGGCTGTCTTCTACTAAAATCAGTTATGGCAGATTATTTTTCAACACATTCTTTACAATTTTTGTCCTTTTTGGAACTTTATTGGAAGAAAAAGAAATTATTAAGAAATATCCGAGCTATATGGAATATGTAAAAGAAGTTCCAAACAAATATTTTCCTGATATCACACAACTTTTTAAAAAGTATGAAAAAAATAATTAATAACAATAATGAAAAAATTATAAAAGAAATAATTAAATATATATTTGCAATCTGAATAACTTTATTTTATCTAAAACTAACAAAACCATCCTATGGAAAACGAACAAAAAGAACTTATAGAAAGTGAACCAAAAGAAAAATATTCTTTAAAATATATAAAAAGTGTCGAAGAACAGAATACCATAATCGAAAAATACCTCAATGAGGTAAAAACATGCAAGAAAATTTTATGCCAACAATGGTTTCGAGGTTTTTGCAGTTTTTCTCCCAAACAATGCAAATATGCTCATGGTCTTTCCGACCTCCATTATGAAAAGGCATCACAAAGATCTAATGACGGAGAACACATAAATCAAGATGAAATTTTTTATATAAAATATGATTCCAGGAATTACCAAATCTTAAAAGACTACATCGAAAAGCTCCGATCCTTGAATACTTTGAAGGAAGATGAAGATTTTACATTAGAAGATCTCAACGCTCACGGCAAATTTCGCACGAAGATTAGAAACCGTTTTTTCAATGAGTTTACCCTCGAAGTCATGAGTTTTTTATTCGCACAATATCCAAATGTCTATTTGTCCAAGAATTTTTTCATCAGAGAATTCGCATTGATAAAATTTCCTAATAAATTTGATTGGGTTTTTAATAGCGATTATTATTATATCAATGATGTTCCATTACCCCCTCGTACAATAAATTCTTTCAAGCTAGTTTTGCCTTTTGAGTCTCCAGAAATGATAGAGAAGAAGTTTAAAACTTTGTTGGTTGATATTGTTTCAGAACTTCAACAGAACAGCTCGGCTGAAATCACAGAGAAACAATTAAGTGGGGAGTTTTATAAAAAAAAAGTGTTCGATCTTCCACCATTACATATCATTTTAAAGAAACTCAATAAAGGAGTGGCAGATTTTGTGAAAGAAATCCAAAACTCAAATGAAGAGGAGAAAAAGACGAACTTTGTTTCGTTAAAAGAACAAAAAGAGAAATTCATCCAGAATATGGAAATTTGTCTAAATGATTTTTGGGAACAAGAATCTAGACAAAGGTTTGGTTTCGGCAAATTTTCAGATCTATTGAATTTATTGAGAAAGAATAATTTCCTCAATTCGGCCAAAGACATTTATCCAAGTGAGGTGCAATTATTAGATTTTTTGAAGATTTTCTTAGTGAAAAAACAAATTTTGTTGATATTTTTGTTTTCAGAAACTTTCTTAATCAATTTAAATCTTTTGAGAAAGAAAACTGAAATTGAATTCTTGCAGAATCTACCAATGAAGAAAATAAAATCGACCAATTGTGGAAAACATAATGAAGAGTTTAAGGAAGAAAATTTCCTGTTTTTGCAAATTAAAGAACATGAGAAAAACAATGAAAAATGGGTTCTTTTCAACGAAAGTAGAATTGTTGTTGTAAACGATATAGAATCTTTCTATTATGCGAAAGAAGTTCTGTCATCTTGCACCAAGATAGGAGTTGATATTGAAGGACACTTGTGTGAAGGGGGGTGGATAGATTTAATTCAGATGGGAATCAACTTTAATGAATCTCGAAAAATTTTTATTTTTGACATTTATTTTTTGAAGCTTTCAAATCAGCAAATTTACTCAGAAACGAAACTTTTCCTGAAAGGAATTTTGCAAAATAACAAAATTCTCAAGGTTTTTCATGATTGCAGAAAGGATAGCTTAGCTTTGCATCTCTTTTTAGATCAAACATGCTCAACAAAAGTTTATGATACTGCTTGTCTTCATCTGTTAATTGAGACTCTTAAAATTTACAAGTCCACAATAGATGAAATCGATGAAAAAAAATTAACCGAAATGTTTCATAAGATAGAAAATTTACCTTGGCCTGGTTTAAATGTGATATTAAGTGTTTATCAAGCGACTCATGGGGTTAACCCATTAAAAGAAAAAATGAAGAAAAAATTTAATAATGAACCAAGATCATATTTTGTAAAGAGGCCCATTGATGAGGAATTTTTAGAATATTCTGCAAAGGATGTTGAAGATTTGGTTGAGGCTTGCGAAAATCTAGAAAAGGTTCTGGAAGAGCTGCTTTTGGAATTTAATGTCGGGATCAAGGAGATTTTGGTGAAAGAATATCTAATGGAGAAAATTTCTTATTATTATGTTAAAGCAGGGTGTCTCCCTCCTTTAAATGACTCCTTCGGTTGAATATAAAATTCATAAATTGAAGAAAATTCCATTTATTTTTTTTAAAAAAAGTTTCATTTAATTTTTTTTTTTAAATGTTCATTTTTTTTTTGGCACTTCTAAAATTGTAAAATAACAATTTTTCTGAAAACGATAAATTTTAAAGAATTAAAAGTTCCAGACCAAAAAATTAACTTTGAATTTTCATTCTGATATACGATAAATATTTATTTATGAAAGTTTCAAATAAAACATAAAATTGAATAAAAAAATGCAAGGAAGTAAAGGTTCGTTTTTTTCACCTTTGATATTATTTAATCTTTTTCAAAGAGATGCAAAATTCGAAAGAATTCGAAGTTCCTCTTCTTCTTGAATATTCAGTTCGTCGTTCTCTTTCCTTTTTTTTTCCAAAAGAAAACTTATCAGAAATCGCTCATCCAACCCTTCTTTTAGATGGGAACGGCGGTTCTAAAAACATTAAATCCATAACGAAAATTCAATGTGCTTGGAAAATGTATCAATGCTTTCGTAAATTTAGAATCCGAAAGAAAAAACTTATTCATCGGAAATATGTGATAGAAGAACTATTGAAATCAGAATACGATTATAAATCCAGTTTGGATTTGATCATCAAAGAAGCTTTGAATTATTGTTTGGACAATAATATTCTAACAATTACTGAAAGCGAAATCATCTTTTCGAATATCAGAGAAATTGCCACCTTAAGCTCTGAATTATATATGGATCTAAAGGCTTGTTACGAGAATTTCGAAAATAAATCCACTGAAATCGGCAAAGTTTTTCATAAATATCTAGATGGTTTCAAAATCTACTTCATTTATTGCAGAAATTATAAGGAAATGCAAGCTGTCATGGCGAAATTCATTAAGAAAAATCATCCGTTCAACCAATTCTTGGAAACAGTTGAAAGAACCTCGGCTTTGAAACATTCAGATCTCTTTTCCTTTTTGATCAAACCCATTCAAAGACTCCCGAAATATGTTCTTCTTTTCAAGGATCTTATAAAAAACACAGATGGATCCCACCCGGACTACGAAAACATAGCTTTCACTAGGAAACAATTCGAGGATCTAAACACAAAAAATAATGAAAATATGGAGGAATATCTGATAAAACAGACAAAAATCATAGAGTTGCAAGAAATTTACGGAACACCTAATAATTTATTGATTCTTAATGGAACTCGGGAATTCATTCAGGAGGAAGTATTAAATATGGTTATTTATAGTATGCCGAACCCTGTGATATGCTATTTTTTATCAGATGCGATAATAGTGGCAAAACGTTCGAATGATTTATGTGTTTTGGTTAATTTCTTTGAATTAGACAACAACAGCTTCATCAAAGACTTGACCAATCAGACATATTTCAGATATGTTTTCAACATTTACGGAAAAAAAGGGGGAATCACTTTCAGCACTGAGACCAAAGAAGCGAAAAAAAGCCTTATAAATGTAGTGCAAAACCAAATAATTGCAAATCTTAAGTTAAAACATGAAATTAATCTCGTGGTTCTGAAAAAGTTGCAAAAAGTTAAAACTTATGATATCATTCTGGACAAATTCTTCAATGATATTAGAGTTTCAGTTGTGGGCATGATTCAAAGGGGAATCAAAGACTTTTACAATGTTTATGTAATAGAAATTTGCATTGACAATTTCTTGCAGAGGAGCTTCCTGAGATATAGTGAATGTTTGAAATTGGATGAAATTATCAAAAAAGATTTCGCTGATATATCGTTCACACATTTATCTAAAGATTATTGGTTCAACTCCAACAAAATCAAGACTATTGAGGCGAGGAAAATCATAATTGAGAACTTTTTGCAATCAATTTTGACAAATCAAACAATTATGAAAAATGATGGAAAAATTCTCAGATTTATTGGTTTCCCAAAATCTTTCGATTTGTTCAAAATGGAAAATAATTTTAATTGTGATTTTATTGATCCTTATGCCATTGCAGATAAGTTCATTTCAAGTTTAAAAGCCTTTTGCACATGTGCAATTTTGAGAGATAGCATCAAAATAGGAAAAAAACAAATAGCTAATAAAAATGAACCTAATTCAAGCCTTCTCAACCAAAATACTAATTATGTCCAAATAAAACTAATGAATGAAAAACTAATTGAATTACCATTCACCAATAATACAAAGATTTATGAGCTTTTCGTCGCAGTGGTCAGTCAAATCAATTTGAAATCATTTTTGGATTTCAAATTATTTCTTGTGAATTATAACCAAGAAGAAAAACCTCTCGATGATGATGAATTCGTGTGCAAAATTCTTCAACAGGAATTAGAAGAAAAAGAGGTTGAAAGCAAATCTTTTTTGGGCTCGCTGTTTAAATCAAAGCATTCCCATCATCCACTCATTCTCCTGTTTAAAAAATATTATTTTTTGCCTCCAGAAATCGAGGAAATTGATTTGAGAAGAGATCGAATCAAATTAGAGCTATTGACTCATCAAATATTTCAAGAAACAGCGCAATTTAAATATAAGTTCTCTATTGATGACTATAGTCTATTAGCCGCCTTGCAAATTTACCTGAAAAACCCAAATGCTGGAGAATTAGACAAATCAGCATTTATCAAGATTATAAAGAAATTCATTCCTAACACAATTCTCCCAAGAATGAAGGAATATCAATGGGAGCTCAATATCAGGAAGTTGCTGGAGAAGATCGAGACAGAAATCAGGAATATTTTAGAAAAATCTATGGTCGAAAGGTCGAATTCTGGTTCTTTTTCATTTTCTATGGATTACGATCTAATAATCTTCTTGGCCACAATAAACTTTATAAAGCAAAATAATATGTACGGATCGAGATTTTTCTGGGCAAATGTTTTAATAAAAAATCCAAAGTCAAATATTAAAATCCCAGAATTTGTTTGGCTCGCTATAAAACATGACAGTGTTACTTTGATTTGTCCAGAAACGAAAGAAAAAGTTTTAACGATAAAACTGGAAAAAATTGATAAAATAAATGCCTCACCAATGTGTTTGAATCTTGATTTTGAAGGGGGGAAGTATAAATTTAACTCAAGTTCAAGCTTCGAAATGTGTGAATTGATAAATGACTATATTAAAATAAAAAGAGTGATGCCAAGGGCGCGAAAAGAAACTTATATGATGAATAAAAGCAGTAAAAATTTATTATTATGAAATTTTTTTCATATCAAAAAAATATTAAATTCAAATAATTTTTTAAAAAATTTCTAATTAGAATTTAAAAAATGTTTAAAACTACTTTTAAAATTTTATATAAATTATAAAATAAGAAAAAATTAAAAAAAAAAATTGAAATTTTAAAAAAAAACTACTTTTGGAAAGTTTTTTAGTTGTATTTTAGTAAAAAAAATTCTGAAAAAGCTAAAAAATTCATTCAAAATAATCGCAATTTTTCTTAAAATAATCTTGATAAATGGGAATTATCGTTTATAGAATATCTCGTTCTTGGATTGAAATTGGTCATTCCTTTTCCACTTCCCATCACCCCAACTTTTCCCTCAATAGTATCTGGACTTTTGAAAATGCTTTCTGTATTTTTTTTGATTTGATAATGACCCTTTTTATTTTTTTCAGCATTGTCATTGAAATTATTCCATTTGCCTTGTTTTTCTTTTGAATCTTTCTCAATTAATTGTGATTTAAAGGCTTGTTTCAATTTCTTGATTTTTTTCTTTTTCGAGAGTCTTTGAATTTCTGAGTCATTTGGTAAAATTCTCAAATGTTCAGGCATCTATTTTTTTAACCCTTTTTTTTAAAAAAAATTATGGAGAGAAAAAAAACCTTAAATTCCGTGAGATCCTCAAAGTTTCTTTTTTTTCCTGTGAGGTCATTGGGATTGCTTCTGCTTTCTCTCAAATGATAAATGCTAAGCAGTTCTCTGTTATTATATTTTTTAAATTTGACATGATAACCTTCCTCTGATATTTTTTCAACAATGCAAGGATAATAATGTCCATCTCCTGAATAGATGGCTTCACAGTAGCTTCCGGCTTCCAACGCCTCAATATTTGGTTTTGGGATCAATTTGACGAACATAGCATGTACCTTATAAGAATTTTTGAATCCTATGTAGGAAACTTCAGCTTCTTGGAGTTCTGAATCTACAGATTCTATTTTTGCATGATACCAACGATTGTCTGCTTCAAAATAAGTTTTACATAATCTGTCTACATGTTCTGGAAGCAAGACTTCCACAGAGAAAAAAAATTCTTCATTATTCTGAAGCGATTTGATAGATCCTGCTTCGTAAGTCATCGCTTCTATTAAATCCTGTCTTAATTTGTGCAATGTGTTAATTTGCTCATCTTCAGTCTCGATATGAATCAGAGCCTCCAATTTTAACATATTGTTCTTATAATTGATCAAGGTTTTGTAATGGTCGACCAAAACCTGGTTATCTATGAATCTTGGATGGGCGGGATCTGGCTTCTTTTGTTTTCCTTCTGTTGGACTAGCTTCTTTTTCTTCTTTTTCTTCTTTTTCCTCTTTTTCTACTTTTTCCTCTTTTTCTTCTTTTTCCTCTTTTTCTACTTTTTCTTCTTTTTCTTCTTTTTCTTCTTTTTCTTCTTTTTCTTCCTTTTCATCTTTTTCTTCTTTTTCTGGGAGCTATTGGAAAATGTTTATAAAAAAACGAAACAAAACTTTAAATAACATCAGATTTCAATCCTAGAGTGTCTCTTTGTTCTTCAACGATTTCTTTTTCAACTTCTTCAATATCCTTGTTTTCAGACATTTTTCTAATTTAATTTTTCTTTAATATTTAAATTTGTTCTTATCTAATGAAAAATTAATAATTAATTATATTCAAAATTACAAAAAACAACAGAATTTAAATTCACTCCCAAAAAATGATGGTCAGAAAACCCACCAAAATCGAATTAAAGCCTGAAGATGATCTTTACGAATATGAAGAATATAAAAAAAAGCAACAAGAATTAGCCAAAAAACCAAACATTTTGGATTCCAAACAATCTTCCAAACTCCCAGATAAAATGATCATCGAGCCCAATTCAAACCCTTTTAAGATGAGCATGGCAAATGAAATTTTTAAAACTCCAAATGTCGGTATGACTGTTCCTCATAACATGAACCCCACTCAACAAATGGCCAATTCCACAAACCAATTCGAATCATTTAATCTGGTCAGAAGCCAAGTCGGGAACCCAGATTTCGAGCTGAGTAGCATAAGAAACGATTCTCCACATATCAACCAATTATTTTCATTATTATTGAATAATCTAAATTCAGGAGGCCAAAATTTTAGCAACATTTATTCTTCCGGAAATGGTGGAAATGATGGATCGAATCCTCATAATAACACTAATAATAATAGTTCTGGATAATTTTTTCTATTCATTGTTTTGATACTTTCTTTGAATACCAGACTAGACTAGAATCTCACTTTTTTATCATTTTCTTAATTTTTCATTCATAATTATTGAGAGAAAGCAAATCAACTATAGAAACGATTGGGAAATGTTGGTTTCATTTTATTTTTAAGCAATTTCTAATTAAATTTAAATAAATAAAAAATATAAATATCATAAAAAAGAATCCCTTCACTTTCTATTTCCAAATATGAGCGGAGATCTTAAAAAAGACTTTCCCGATGAACGTTTCATGAAATATTATCGTGCTTTGGACACACTTGATCCGAAAACTACTAATCGCTTTTTCAAGGAGGTCTTTAATGCATATCCCCAAAGTCCGTTGTTTTATTTCAAGCAAGCTGAACTCCAATTCAAACAAAATGATTTAAAAAACTCTTTAGAGAATCTTACATATGCACTTGATCTCTACACGGAAAATCTCAGAACAAACCGTTCCTATCTAAACAAAGCTTTCGATGGCGACCTCAAATTTCAACTTTTTTTTTTGAAAATCCAAGTTTTAGATAAGCTAAGTGCCCCCATCAATGAAATCAAACAGGCTCTTCTCGAACTGAAGGAAGAGTCTGAAAGAAATCCATCAGAATCCGTTGATGAAATCAACAAAATAATAAAAAAATACTCTGAAAAATATAAACTCAATCTGATTAAATCGCAATTCCAGACCAAAAGAAGTTTTGAAAAAGCGGGTCATTTTCAAGAAATCAATTTCGAAGCCAAAGAAGTTTTTGAGCTGATGGAAGCTTCAAATGATCAGAATTTCATGAAAGAAGAAGGGTTTCCAGTGAATGTGATTTCGATGAATTGGTTCATTAAATGGAAAAGGTTCACCAATTTCCATTTGATCTCAGGAGAAAGATTCGATGAATGTTCCTCAATGGACCTTTCACAATTCAATGAAAAGGAAGTCCCTGGATTAATTAACCAAGATGACATTTTATCTAATGAAAAAATTCTGATTGATCCTGACAAAATCAAGAATTATTGTAATATGATCCTAAAAACAGGGATCGAAGAAAACAAAGATTTCATCATTGTTTCTCATAAAATTTGGAAATATTTGTTCAAAATTTACGGTGGACAAGAAATCAAGAGATATATTGTTAGTGTTAATGATGATTCGAATTTGACTCATGTTGAATTAAACCTCAAAAAAGTTAAATATTTTTTTTTATTATCATATAAAATAAATTTAATTTATTTCATAGATAAATGTGATTATGTGGCCTTTGGTAAATAAATTAGATATAACAAAAGATGTCCTGTATTTAAGCAAGAAGGAAGCCATAAAAGACCTCAAAGAAAAGCTCTTTCGAATTTATAATTTGAATTTCGGAATTGAAGATAAATTTAAAAGTCCGGGAAATTCGAGAATTTGGAAAGCCGAGTTGAAATATCCAATAGACCAACTAATTGAGAGTCTTAAAAGGTTTCATGATTCTGGACGCAACATTAAGAAAAATTTCGTTTTTAAAGGCCGGAAGTTAGAGGATTCAACACCATTGGAGGTATTTTAAATAAATTAATTTATAGATTTAGAAAAAATACAACATTTTTTAATAAAAAGGAATCAGAAATAAGTGAATTAGATTATGTGATAATTGAATATAAAATAAACGAAGATTGGATCCTAACATCAGAAGAGAAATCGCAAACAATGGGAAAAATCCAATGTGCTTTTTGCAAGGCTAACAACAAACCTCTTTATTATTGCGAATGCCGTCAGGTGAAATATTGTGATATGACTTGTTTGAAGGCACATCGTCCAGAACATAAAGATTCCTGTCAAAAGGCCAAAAAGGAAATAAGTAATACAAATGACATGCTTCGTCATTTTGGGATCAACATAAATAAGAAATTCACTAAAGATAGCAAAAAAGGCTTGACTGGTCTTCAAAATCTTGGAAATACCTGCTTTATGAACTCGGCCATTCAATGTCTTTCAAACACTGCAGATCTCACTCAATATTTTCTGAGCAACGAGTTTCTTAAAGATCTTAATAAAAACAATCCTTTAGGAACAGGAGGTTATTTGATTTCCGCATATTCTGAATTGATCAAGGAATTATGGATGGGCACTGAAAGTTATGTCAGTCCTTGGGATTTGAAGAAAGTTATAGGGAAATTTGCTCCTCAATTTTCAGGATATAGTCAACAAGATTCTCAAGAACTTCTTTCTTATATGTTAGATGGACTACATGAGGATTTGAATCGGATCACAAAGAAACCATTCGTTGAAGATATTGAATATAAAAACCAAAAGGATGAAGAACTCTCATTGGAAAGTTGGAACAATTATATGAAGAGGAATCAATCCATTATAATTGATTTGTTCGCAGGACAATATAAATCAAGACTCGATTGTCCAGATTGCCAAAAAATCTCTATAACTTTTGATCCTTTTATTTCAATTTCGTTACCAGTGCCTCATTTACTTACTATATCAACAAATTTCTTCTTTATCTTTAAAGATTCATCGAAAGTCCCTTATAAAATGAGTGTGACTTTGCCTTCAGAGCAAACTTTTGATGACTTATTGGAATATCTTGAGAAAACTTTGAACATTAAAAAAGAAAACATGACAATTGGAATGATGAAAGAACACATAGTTGCAGATTATGTCCCTCCCTCTCGAAAACTCAAGGAACTTGAAGATAATGATAAAGGGAACCTCCTGATCTTCGAATTGGGACAAGTATCTAAAACACTAGCGTCCTTGAAAATCGAAACGATGATTTCTCAAATTAAAAAACGAGGCGATGAAAATAAAGATATTTCCTATTCTAGATTGTTCAAAATACCTGTTGACACCTCCTTCGAAAGCGTCCATTTACTCATTTATAAAGCTTTCCGAGTATATTTGAAAAACTTCTTTACTGCTTGTGAAGAAAAACCTCCAGAATTCGAAATTGACCTCGAAAATGATGAGATCAAAAATCTGAAAATTGAATATTCTAATATGTTCTCCTCAAAAAATTTCGATCCTCCTTATAAATTGTATTATCTCAATGGAGAAGATAAAATTGACATCCCTTATGACAAAAACAAAAGTTTCGCGAAATTTCTGAACGATACAGAAGCGAAAGAATTCAACATTTATTTTTTCTTGATTTTTGCTCATTATATCAAATTGGAAGATTTAAAAATGAATCGATGTCAAGAACCTCCTAGTGAAGATAAGCCTAAGGAATTGACCAAATCCACAATTTACGAATGTTTGGATTTATTCACGAAGGAAGAGGTCCTTGATGTTGAAAATGCATGGTATTGTGCCAATTGCAAATCACATAAACAGGCGAAAAAAAAAATGGAAATTTATAAAACGCCAAAAATTCTGATTTTGCATCTGAAACGGTTCAAAACTTCAAAAATCAATTCGATTGGCACTTATTATTATACTTCAGGTAGTTCAAAAATCACCAATTGTGTCGAATTCCCTTTGAAAGAATTAAACCTTAGCAATTATATTAAAAGTAATAGCAATGGCATTTATGACCTTTTTGCAGTTTCTAATCATTATGGAGGATTATATGGGGGTCATTATACAGCAAGTTGTTTGAATCATATGGAAGAAAAATGGTATGAATTTAATGATTCAAGCTCAGAAGAAATTGAAGATCCAAATAAAATAGTTTCAGAAGCAGCATATGTGTTATTTTATAAAAGAAGAGAAGGGAATGACCATCATAAAACTGAACATTCATTGTTGTTTGGAGGGGCTTAATTTAAATCGTTAAAAGATAGAATTATAAAAAATAATCATTTTAAAACTAAAGACATTTTTAGATCAATAATTCAAAGAACTTCATAAATTAACTAATAAATAGCAATTTAAATTACCTAATGCTTTTTTTTTAAAGATGAGGCTCAACCTCTCTTATATTAATTATTTTAAATTTTATAAAAAGGCAAAAACTGCAATGCCATATCATTTTTGATAAATAATAAATAAATTTGAAATATTTTTTAAAATTTCTTATTTATATTTGTTTTCCATTGTTTTTTTAGAATTTCCGTTTCTTCGACAGAACATTTCAAAACATTAGCAATTGCAGGAACGATTTGTTCCTGAATCTTTAAAGGAAAAACTTTTCAAAAGATTATAAAAAATAAAACTAACAGATAAATCGCTTTCGAAAAATTTGAAAATAATGTTTTTCAAATAGTTTAAGTTCATGTTGTTCTGAATTTCCAATTTGAGACTTTCTATTATTTTCTGATTTTCCTTTATAATTTTTTCCTGGTCGGGTTTTTTTTCTGGGCTTCTTTTCCTTAAAAAAATTTGTCTGTTATTGATAAAACCTGATAAAACAGAAATGCCTCGTTGCTTTTTTCTTTTCTTCATTGTTTTTTCCTAAAATGATCAGAAAAAAAAATTTAAGAAAAATCGAAAAATGTTGTAACTTTCTAATTTGCTTTCTTTTATTTTCATAATCTTTTCGTGTTGCTTAATCAAAAAACTTCATTTTCAGTACAAATTTTTAAATGAATACATATTTCTCATTCAGAGTGTCAAACATTTTTAGATTTAGTTCATACATTTTCATTATTTTCTCAAAAATTTCTTTTGCGATCAAATTTTCAATTTGAATAATGTTGCTATTCTTTTCTAGGTCTCGAGTTTTCTCAATATTATTAATTTCACCCAAGTTAATTTCGATTTTTTTTGTGAGTTTTCCACTTGTAATTTATTTATTTTGAAATTAAAAATTAAAAGAAAACCTTTCTATGTTAATTCGGTGCAAATCTTCCATAAGTAAAATTTTTTCTTTTTCCTTTTCCTTGATTTTTAAAATGAGATCTTCATAAATAAATTTCTATGAAGCGCAAAAAACGTCAAAATTTGTCTTTTAAGAATTAATTTATATAAAAAACTGGAGTCTCATTGACTGTCGTTTTCACTTTTATATTTTCCATGAACGAGAGGGTTTTTCTTCTGTTTTCTAATATAACTTTATCTTATTGGACTACAACCAAAACAACCTTGATTTGGTTTGAAGAATTGCTTAAAACATAAAAATAGATATAATGTTATTTTTTATTTTTTTCACAATACATTGATTTCTGCTTGATCAAAAATATCCTCTTCAAAATTGGTTTGCTCACCTAATTAAAATTATTGAAAAATCGACAAATTTTAAAAACAGTCATTTTCGTAAGGCAGAGGGGAATCTATAATAGAATATGAGAATTAGACCAATCACTTTTTAAAAAAATAGACCTGATAAAAACAGATTTTCAAACATTTTTTCCTGATGAAAAATTGATTTAAATTTACAAATTTTATACAATATACTATTTTCATATATGACCAATTATTTTCATTTTCATAGATTCTTAGATTTTTAATATTGGCTTCATTCAGCAAGCTGTCGTAGTCTTTTAAATTATCTTTGGTTGATTTTTCAATTTTGCAAGTGTATTCTGCAAGAATATTAAATTTCTTGCTCTAAAAACAAAATCTATAAAGAAACTGGTTATTTTTTTTACAATTTCCTGGATTTTGGCTTCCTGGTGACCCATCAAAATTTCTGCATTTTTTAATTTATTTTTGAGAGACACAATTTTTTTTTCTAAATATTTGATATGGCTTATTTTCATTAATTCAGTTTCCATTTTTAGTTTTTCTGCAAAGTCTCTAATTAACAGAAATTTATTAATAAAATCTAACAATTCCGAAAAGAAAGAAAAAAATAATGTTTTTTTGAATCATTTTTTATTATGTTTGTGACAATTATCGATTAAATTTTTACTTCTAAATATTTTGATATTAATGTAGGCCAAAATATTATGAAAACCATTATGAAAAACATAAATGTAATTAAGACATTTTATATATAAAGATTGTTGCAAGTTATGACATTCATTTTTTGTTAAAAAAGTTGTTGATTTTTTCCTCTTCAAAAAACGTTTCCATGCTCATTTTAACTCCAACTACTAAATTCCAATCATAAATGAAATCATAATCTAAATTTTGGGCAAAAAGCAGCGTCTTGAATTTCTCCTTTAACAATTTGTAATCGGGATCTTCTTCAAATTTCAAATTTTTGCAATATTTGAGATATTCTAAGAATTCATGTGGCAACCCTTTGCACAATTCTTCATCCGAAACATTGATTTTTTTTTCTTTGATATTTGAATATTTTTCAAATTTGTCCTTTCCATTCATATTCTGCCATGGTAAGCTTCCTCTGAGGAAATAGATGAGAACATATGCCAAAGCTTCCAAATCATCTCTTCTGGATTGTTCATACCCCAAATGGGTTGAAATGCTGGCATACTTTGCTGTTCCCAAGAGATCTTTGTTTTCTTTGAAATCGATATGTTTACCGTTTTTAGCATACTTTTTTGCCAGTCCAAAATCGATTAGAAACAATTTATGTGCCTTTTTGCCCATACCCATCAACAGGTTGTCTGGTTTGATGTCCCTATGTAAAAATTGTCTACTATGTAGATATTCGATTCTCGACAAGGCTTGATCAGCTATCAGGAGTACCGTCTTTAAGGAAAACTTTTTATTGCAAAGCGTGAAAAGAGTTTCCAGACTAGGCCCCAATAAGTCCATTACCATAATGTTGTAATCTGCGAGGGAAGCGTATAAATACACTTTAGGAATCCCTTTATCTAAGACGTGATAATCTTGATGCAAATAGGAATAGAGTTTTGCCTCATATAGTAAATGGGCGTGTTTGATCTCAGATGTTTCAAATTTGACTGCCAGACATTCCTGGTTTCTCAAATCGACAGCCTCGAAAATTTGACCAAACGAACCTCCGCCAATTTTTTTGATTATTTTGAAGTTTTCTAAAAAGTGAAAATCTTCCATATTTTTACTTTGTATGAGAAGGAGTTGAGATTACAAAAATGCGATTATAATTTTTTGGTCATCATACGTAATAAATTATCATAAAAATTTGAAAGTTTTAAGAATAAGATTTTTCAAAGCTTTTTTTCTTTTCTCAAAAAAAAAGTATCTCACCTTCAAAATTTGGAAAAGGATAAAATATTTAATTTTTATCATAAGTTTTCATTTTGTTTCAAAAAATTTCTTAATTTGTAGTTTTTTAGTGAGTCGTTTCTTGCAAAATCTACGAAATTTCGAATAAAACATTTTGCCTTAATCCAATCGAAATTTTCAGATCCTGTGAATTTAAAAAGGGCACTCAAAAAGAAAAATATTAAACTTTTTTAAAAATTCCAAAATTTGGTTTTTTTTAATAAGATTAAAGCTTTTCTCACGAAATTTGGAAAAACAAAAATGATTTTTTATGTTTCAAAAACTGGTTTTTTTTTCCATTGAGACAAAATTCCTCTTGTTTAAAAATTTGGTCTCGAAAGAGTTGAAAAAATTCGTATTTTTTTTTTTTTTTTGTGCTTAATCCCAAAAAAACAAAACACATATAAAAAGAATTTATTTCAAAGAGCTACATATCAAAAGCATATTCGAAAATTATAAAGTAAAGCAGGGCACTCTGGATTGGATGTATGAGTTCAGGGAAATAATCTACTTTGCGATATATATTATTACTATATATGAATCTCATACAAAAAAATTAAAAATAAAAATGAAATAAAAACTTTTTTTCCTGCATATAAAAATCAAAATATTTTCTCTTTTAGAATAGTAATACAACCCAAAAATTTTTTAACCATTTTTCTTTTTTTTTCAAAGAAAACAAAAAAAAATTTATAAAAAAATGAAATAAAAATTATTTTTTCCTGCATATCAAAAATAAAAATATTTTCCTTTGAATAGAAATACAACCTTAAAATTATTTTTAACTGTTTTTCTATTTTTTTTCTCTCTAAATTTCAAGAAATTTTAAATTAAATGTAATTTTAAAATAAATTATATTCTCATGAAGTTATTCAATCACCGCTTCTGTGTGATATTTCTCAAAGCAATGCAATGGGCAAAGAGGCACTTTGCAGATTGCGCAATATCCAATCGTTCTTCTGGAATTATTCCTTTTACAAAATTCGCAAATGACTTGCTTTCCATGCGGATTTTGAGAGGGAAAGTGCCTTCCAACCAATCTAATATCTTTTCCTCTGATTTTCTCTGTGGAAACATTGGATTTTGTAGCAAACGATTTTTCTGTTTCCGCTTTATTAATTTTACTTGAAACGCTTTTTGAATCTAAAGATTTTAATAAATATTAAAAAATAAATTTTGAATCTCCAATTAACCTGTTTTTTCTGTTTGATTTTGTGGGTTATGATGGCTTTTTTCTTTTCCTAAAAAGATGATTTTTTCATTATTTTTTTCAATCGTTTTGAATTTTTTCTCTTGTTCATTTAATTCATTTTTTTCCTGAGATACAATTTCCTTTTCTAGACTAGCAAAATTTTCTCTAATTTCTTCATAGTTTTGAATTTTTTCTTCCCTGAATTAAAAAGAGATTCTTTAAAAAAACTTATAAAAACTAACCTTTCAAATGATTTTCTATCAGGTACAAGAAATTCATTTCTTTTCTTTTCAAAATTCCTTAAAAATTAAAATTTCAATTAAAAACTAATGTAAAAATAACCTTTCGAATAATTTTGGATCAGGCACAAGAAACTCATTTTTTTGCATTTCAAAATGATTGTTTTCATTAAAAGAGTAGAAATTATCCAAATCTTCTTTAAGTTGTTGAAATTGATTATGATCCTGCTTTAATTCTTCGGTTAATTTCACTTGTGGTCTCAAATATCCATCAAAATTTGACTTCATTCTGTTGTCGATTTTTTTCCTCACTTCCATGATAACACTTTCCTCAGAAGAGGACTCATCATTATTAGAGCTCATATCATTTATCAGTATAGGAGTTATATTATTTTTATTTCTTGAAGCATTTGTTTCTGAAATCGGAATTTCCAAATTTAAATTCAAATTGTCATTATTTTCAGTTTTTTTATTATTCTGATGAGGTTTTTTTTTCAGCACTTGATTTTCATAAAATTTGGAGGTTTTTTCCACCTTCACTTTTTTCTTATTGATCATATAACTGAATAAGTTGTTAACTTCCTTGTCATTAGTGATTTTGGTGAAAATTCTTTCCAATCGATGTTTATCAAAACAAGTTATACAAAGACCTTTATGACAAGCTTTGCACCAAAATTCAGTTTTTTTTAATTTGCCTCTCTTTTTCTTGCAAAGATCACAAACACCTATTCCTATATATTCGAGAGTGCATTTTACTTCAAGTTTGAGTTCGGAAAAAATCTTCATTTTATCGAGATCATATTCACTTTTTCTCTTGATATTCAAATTATGGAAATCTTTATCCACATCATCCATTTGTGCTTCTGTTTCCAACATTTGGTTGGTGATACCCTTTCTGAAAACCGCTTTGGTGGGGTCATGATCCCACTGAGTTAGGTGTCTGATGACTTCCATTCGAAATTCAGAGCTTGCGATGGGATTCAGGTTTTTTACCTTCATAACTTTGCAATAAAGCAAATAACTATTCACCATTGCAATTTCAAATATCCAAAATACCAGTCTCATATACCATTTCATGATATCATAATCCACTGTGTAATAACTGACTCTTTGATTAAAAAGATCCACGCCACCCATATAAGTATTATATTCTCTTATCATCTTAGGAGCGTCATAGTCATAAATCTTATATTCTTTCTTGCAAAAATAAGCAATTTTCCGAATTTTCTCAACCTTCACCCAATCAGGACTATGGAAATTCGACAAAACATACACTTGTCTCCGATAATGATACCAAGCCACAAACGTCATTTCATTATTAGTGAAAAATGTAGCTTCTCCGGGATCCTTGAACTCTCGAACATCCTTCTTCAGGGCATTTACCAGGCCAACTCTGCTTAAAAATATCGTTCCACAGCCTCCGAAGCCTCTTTTTTTCATTTCTGATAACAGGTCTGCTGAAGTATACCACCTATCCATATACACTCGGTAGCCCTGATGCTCGTAACCATGTAATATCTGAAGCACGATTCTTTTCGATAAAAGGTCTTCATTTTCTCCTCTTTTATGACCCTCGTTTAAAATCATATTGCATAAATATCCACTGCTCGATTCTGAAAGAACAAAAGCCTTGAACCCCCATTTTATAGGTTTTCTAGGCATATACACTTTCAATCGATGTATGCCTTGATACGAAATCATACTTTCATCCACACTGATCTCTCTTTCAGGAACATAGGCCTTTCTACAAGCATCATTAATATGATCGAGTAGATAACGGAATTTATAAAAAGGGTCCTGTGGAGGATAGACTTTTTCATACTCAGCTTTTTTTCTTTTATCATAAAAACTGAGAAATCTCCGGATGTCATCAAATCGACCTTTGTTCATTATTTTGTTCACACAATTCAGGCCTAAAAGTGGATCTGTGCTCCAATATTCATGCACGCTATATTTCCGAACTATTCCGAATAGAAAAATCAATCCGAACCATTTTTTGATATCATGAGATGACACTTCCTTCCACTCCTTATTTTTATTCCTTGCGAAATTATAAAACTCCAAACTTGCTGAAATATTCGTTAATCTCGAGGTTTCTTCAAAGATGGATTCTGGCATGAACTGCAAAAAATAATCATAAGGTTTTATCGTCGTGAATAAAAACGG
>Ga0302320_10009801_pt1 | contig 20511 bp, 18 predicted proteins | sample Bog_T0_3_FD_202130 | JGI IMG/M metagenome (GOLD analysis project Ga0302320, IMG submission 202130) | Peat permafrost microbial communities from Stordalen Mire near Abisko, Sweden - Bog_T0_3 | ecosystem: Environmental > Terrestrial > Soil > Wetlands > Peat | place: Sweden: Abisko, Stordalen Mire...
GTGAAACAGCTTGCTGCGATTGGCACCTAGCGATGCCTCGATATCACGCAGCGACTGACGCCAGCTCAGCTGCGCGAAAGCCAGAACGCGAAACAGCTCAGCGCAGCTTAGCCGACGAACCCCGCAAATCACCCTGGTGGTGGTCGATGATGCGGCTGAGCGCCTTCCACGGCACAAACTCCATCACCTGCGCAAACAGCGTCTTGCCCTGGTTCATGCTGGCCTCCGGCTCGATTAAACCCGAGCCGGAACCAATGCCAGCCACAATTCAAATCGTGGACATCCTCAAACCCGCCGCATCCGCCCGCTATACAATATCTTGCAGACAGAGCTAGCGGATCGAACCGGACACTAGTGGAAACTCACACTGATTTACTTTACGTCCATGGAGGTTTTCCAAGTGTGACAGGAGCCGGTCAGGTTGCCTACGTAAAATCCATATACCCGTTGAAAGAACCGTCAAAATCTGAACGATATGGAACGATTTAGTTGCCTCATCGCGGATGTAGTTTCAGCTAGATGTATATTACAACTAGTGAAAGAACAAACGGGAGGAAATGTGAAAATTGCAGTGGCAACAACGGACGGAGTTTCCCTATCGCAGCATTTTGGCCAAAGCAGGGGATTCGTGGTGTTCGAAGTAGACGGTGTGCTTGTACGGAGCCGGGAACTGCGTACCAATGACGATACGCCTCACAACCAAGGAATCTGCAATCACGGAGGCCATAATCAGCAGGGAACGCAAGGTCATGCGAGCATCCTTGACCTTCTGAGTGACTGCGGCGTCGTGCTGTGCGGAGGCATGGGAGCGGGCGCTGCCCAGTCGATGGTGGCGAATGGGATCAAACCGGTCATTTTGCCGCAGGCGTGCTCAGCAGATGATGCCGTAGCAAGCTATATCAGCGGGAATGCCCCCGTCACCCCGGCTGGCTTCTGCAATTGCCGACACTAATATTGAAATTTGTTTTGGCCCGCTGGTGGCTGCCTCTGTAACTCTTGGTGATGCCCATATTGCGATATGGCGTAAAAGCCCCAGCGGGAGGAAGTAGAAACTACGGTTTGTGTTTAGAGGTGAATCTGACCGAGCCAAGCAATGCTGAGTACAGCAACCGAACCTAATCCACGGCTGATGACAAGCACTTCATTCCACTCTGGCGCTGAGCAGAACAACTCTGCGTTTATAACGACTTTTCACGTTCCGCAGGCCGATTGAATATTCAACATTGCTCCTGCGCGCGACGCACCCCGCTAGCGGAAAATGACTGCGTTATTGCTTCGGTGATGCGCCGCTTTGGCCAGCCTGAGTTGAGTGATCCATCTTGCAGTGCCCCATGCCTTCCTTTTCTGGCATCATTCCCGTGTGGTGCCCGCCAGCGCCATTCATCATTTCCATATGCGACTGCATACGGCTCATAAATTGAGCCCACATCTCGACATTATCGAGTAGGGCGGCCTTCGTGTTTTGGTCTGGGACCTTTTCCGCATCTGTCCTCATCTTTTCGATCCGGGACTTCATCTGCTTCATTTCAGCTTGCAACTGTTCCATGTGGTCCTTCATGGGGCACATGTCCTTGGACTTCTTCCCTTCCCCCATGTGCATGCCGGACGGCATCCCTGTGGATTGTCCATTGGATTGTGGGGATGGACTGCTCTGCCCAGCCAGGCTGGCGCACGCAAGCAACATAGTTCCGACGGTTAGATACACTTTCATGTTTTTTCTCCCTGCTGGAGTGATGAACCTGTGAATGTGGACAAATGTCCTGCCGGAGGATCAGGCTGCATAGGGAATCCGGATGTGAAACTCGCGTTCTCCCTTCGGCCCTGCCGGTTCCAAGCAATTCCATGATTGCACACTTTCATAGTTGCGCAGTTTCTTAATACAGCAATATGTGATTTGTGTCACCGACAGAAATTTCGGGCTGGCGCAAAGTCTCTGTCTGGCGCTTGCGTTTCTTCATCCGCTTCTTTGAGGCGGCTCCACATCGCGCAGCGCCTTTTCATTTCCGGAGGCTATAAATGTATCTACGTCGTACTTTTCCAATCCTGATTGCGAGCGTCTTCATACTGGTCGGCACTGCACTTGCCGGCGGAATGGACGGAAAAGCACTCTATCGCGATAATTGCCGAGTCTGCCACGACAAGGGGTCGCCGCATAAGCAGTACACCCCGATGACGCTGACGCAGGCTCAGTGGCGTTCGTTCTTCTCCACCAAGCTTGTTTCCTCCCACAAGAGTGCGGTTCACCCCAAAACAGGCAAGAAACTGCTCGAGTCTCTTTCACCCGATGAGATGAAAGCGATCCAGCGTTTTGCGGTTGACCATGCAGCTGACTCCGAGCAACCGGCAACCTGCGGTTAATCGGAGCGATCCACTGAACACTTTCGAGGGAGGGTACACATGCGACCAAAGTTCGCAGTCTATGTTCTATTGCTCTGTCTCACCTGCGCTCCGGCACTACTGGGGCAACAAGCCGCCACCACACCCAACGACAATGCTCAGCTTCGCCAGGAAGTGGAGCAACTAAAGAAGATGCTCGCCGATTTGGAACAGAGACTTGCCACGCAGGAGAAGAAGTCCGAGACTTTAGCTCCGGCGACTCCTGCCGCAGCTGCGCCAGCGGCTACCGCCGCCGAGCAAGGCCCCACGAATGTTGACTTGCAGGCACAGGTTAAGGACCTGGATGAACGCGTCCAGAAGACCGAAATGCACAGCGCTCTCGACCGGCTGAATTTCAGCGGCGATTACCGCTACGAAGTGCATTCCATTTATGAACACATTCCAGCGCACTTCGATGGAATGCAACTGCAGAACGCTCTCGTCCGGACGGTATTCTGCTTCAATAACTCCACACTCGGCTGCAACCCGATGCTCGCCTTGAATGCACCGGCAGGTGCGCAAGGTATGGGCGCAACCACCTTCATCAATGCAAGCGGCAACAACTATGCTCTGTACCAGCAGTTCCTCAATACCGTCACATACCCGCAGTTGCAGACTGCGGTAGCCGGCTTCAAGCAGATGTTCGGCGCGGCGGGCTTTGCCGCCTTCCAGCAAGGCCTGTTGCAGCAAATCGGCGTGACGGCAGCGGCCAAGTACCAGAACCAGGCCCTCCAGACCAACCGTCTTCGCCTGAACCTCGACGCGAAGATGACGGAGAACTTCACCTTTGCCGGCCGCCTGAGCATGTACAAGGTCTTCGGAGACTCCACGGGTGCCCAGATCTTCAATGGCTATCCGGCATCGGTGAACATGGACGGCACGACAGCAACGGTTCCGAACTCGGACATCCTGCGTGTCGAGCGCGCCTACTTCAACTGGACTCACATCGCAGGCTCACCTCTGTATCTCTCGATTGGGCGTCGTCCATCAACCGAGGGGCCACCACTGAATCTCCGCCAGGATGAACCCCGCGGCGGAACTCCGATGGCATCGCTGATCGACTACCAGTTCGACGGCATCACCGTTGGCTATCACATCGGCGACAAGACCACGCTGCGCGCTTGCTACGGTGTGGGGTATGACTCCGGCTGGGGCAATGGCGTAATGGCGAATGGCACCTCCAACGGACTTTCCGACACGCATTTCATCGGTCTCAACTTTGATCTTTGGAACACGGAAAAGACGCTGATTCAGTTCACCGCTGCCCGTGCTTTCGACGTTACCGACGGCTTCGACGGACTTACTGTTTTCTCGACGAATCCGCTGACGGGCGAGACCGGGCTTCCTCCGGCGGTCTTGCGCTTCACGCCTACCAATAACCTCGGTGCCATTGACTTGGCAGGAGTTCTCTTCCAACGGCGCCAGGGACGCTTCGACCTGTTCGCGAGCATGAACTGGGATGGACTCCGCCCGATCGACGTGACCGGACCTTTTGGAGGGCTGGGATCGGATCCGTATAGTACTCCCGCCAACCAGGATGGATACATGTTCTATGCAGGTGCCCGCTACAATTTCCCGAATGACGACCGCACCAAGATCGGCTTCGAGTTCAATCACGGCTCCAAGTACTGGTTCAATTTTGCGCAGGCCCAAGATGACATCATTGCGCCGAAGACCAGCACTCGCGGCAATGTCTACGAGGCCTACATCACCCACCGCATCAATCCTCACTTCATCGTCAAGGGGGACTATATCCGCTACGATGCGCAGTGGAGCGGGTCGGGCTGGGATGTGGGCGCGCCACAGAAGCTCAGCGGGACTCCGAATGTTCTCGGGTTCCCGACCTTTGACTCCGCCTACAAATTCGCGCTCAGCATGATCGCGCGGTTCTAGTCTCACCTCCTGAGTGGGATCGGCTCTGGCCGGTCCCACGTTTTTTGAGCCATGCCCGGAGAGCAAGTATGAATTCGAAGATCTCCCGCCGCGATTTTCTCAAGGCATCGACCGCCGGTGCGGCAATTGCCGGAGCGAGCAGCGCAGTTGCAGACCCGACCTCCCGACCTCCTGGACGCCGAGGCAGCGAGCGCGTTGAAATGATCGCGACCAATTGCGAAATGTGCTTCTGGCGCTGCGGAGTGTTAGCGGAAGTCAAAGACGGCAAAGTTCTGAAGTTGCAAGGTAACCCCAATCACCCCATGACCAAGGGGAAACTATGCGCGCGCGGCAACGCTGGCACGCAGTTGCTCTATGATCCAGACCGGCTTAAGTACCCTCAAATGCGAATCGGATCGAGGGGCGCAGGGAAGTTGAAGCGTGTCTCCTGGGATGAAGCACTCGATCAGTTTGCGGGGAGATTGAAAGAAATCAAGCAGAAGTATGGTCCTGAGGCGGTTGCAGTGTTCCCGCACGGCGTCGGCTCTGGTTTCTTTGCCACCTTGATGAAAGCCTACGGCACGCCAAACGCGGCCGAGACTGCATTTGCGCAGTGCTTCGGGCCGCGCGATGTGGCTTATTTACTCACTTTCGGCCGGCCGGTAGGTTCTCCGGAGCCCGTTGACCTGGAAGAATCGAAGCTCATTGTCTTGATCGGCAGCCACATTGGCGAGAACATCTTTACCTCGCAGGTCACGGCTTTCTCGGAGGGACTGAGCCGTGGAGCAAAACTGCTGGTGGTCGATCCCCGATTCTCCACCGCTGCTTCCAAGGCCAACTGGTGGCTGCCGATCAAGCCGGGCAGCGACATCGCCTTGTTACTGGCTTGGTCCAATGTGCTCATCACGGAGAACCTTTACGACAAGGAGTATTTGGACCAGTACGCAATCGGTTTCAAGGAACTTACCGATCATGTGCAGGGCTTCACGCCGGAGTGGGCGGAATCGCTGACGGACATCTCTGCCAGCCAGATTCGCGAGACAGCCCGGGCTATGGCCGAGGCCAAGCCGGCAGTGGCGCTCCATCCCGGCCGTCATGTGACCTGGTACGGCAACGACACCCAGCGCGCCCGCGCCATGGCGATCCTCACGGCTCTACTCGGCGCCTATGGCCGCAAGGGTGGAATCTTCCTTCCGACGAAGTTGAAACAGGGGAAAATTCCTCTACCTCCGATGCCGGAGTCCGAGAAGGGCCGTGCCGACGGTGGTGGCGACAAGTATCCGCTGGCGGCCGAAGAAGCGCAGGGCCTCACCCAGGGACTCGTCGAAGCCACGCTGACTGCCAAGCCCTATCCCATCAAGGCGTGGGTCGTTTACGGCCAGAACGTCCTGGAGAGTATCCCGCAGAAACAGCGCACGCTGGAGGCGATCAAGCAACTCGAATTGTTGGTTGTTGTCGATGTCCTCCCCAACGAGCAGACCGACTATGCGGATATTGTGCTACCGGAGGCAACATACCTGGAGCGCTATGATCCGCCGATGATTTCGACGACCTCGAAGCGCCCGTTTGTTTCTGTAAGGCAGCCCGCCTGCGAGCCGATGTATGAAACCAAGCCCGGCTGGTGGATTGCCAAGCAGATGGCGAAGCGCCTGAATCTCGATGCGTATTTCCCCTGGAGCGACCCAGACGATCACCTTCGCCGCGTTGTTTCACCACTTGGAGTGAATACATCCGAACTGATGAGTCTGGGGGCAGTTTCCTTCCCAGGCAAGCCCTACATCGAGGACCGTGCCGAGGAGGATGGACCGCTGTTTCCCACCCAGAGCGGCAAGATTGAACTCTATTCCGCGGTACTCAACGACCTCCACTTCGATCCCATGCCCGTTTACCACGCGCCGGAGCAGCCTCCTCCCGGTCATCTCCGCCTGATCTACGGCCGTGCTCCCATGCACACGATGACCCGCTCGGAGAACAATGCCTGGCTTGATGACCTGATGCCGGAAAATCAGGTTTGGGTCAGCACTAAGAACGCGTCGTCACTTCGGCTGACCGAGGGCGATGTGGTCACGCTTGAAAATCAGGACGGATTCCGCAGCGATCCCATTCATGTTCGCGTCACTGAGAGGATTCGCGACGACTGTGCCTACATGGTGCATGGCTTCGGTGCTGTTGCACCGAAGGAGCGAAAGGCATACCGGCGCGGCACCGGCGACACGAAACTTATCACCCGTGTGGCAGTGGATCCGATCATGGGTGGAACCGGCATGCGGGTGAACTTTGTCCGGTTGTTGACCAGCGAAGGAAAGGTGTAATCACGATGGCGCGCTATGCAATGGTCATCAAAACGGAACGCTGCGTGGGATGTCAGTCCTGCACTATCGCATGCAAGTCGGAGTGGAACGTGCCGAACGGCTTTGCCCGCACGCGAGTCCCTGAGACTGGAACTCGCGGCACATTTCCCAATCTCAACACCTGCTTTCATGTCAAACAGTGCAATCACTGCGACCGGCCCACATGCGTTCCAGCCTGTCCCAGCGGCGCGACCTATCAGGGTGAGGATGGGACGGTCCACATTGACCGAGCACTCTGCATCGGTTGTGGCGCATGCGTTGCCGCCTGCCCGTACGGAGCGCGCTACATCGATCCGGCTGCGGGGAAGGCCGATAAGTGCGACTTTTGCGCGCCGCGTCGTGAGCAGGGGCTTGCACCGGCCTGCGTGTTGACCTGCCCCGGAGAGGCGAAAGTCTTTGGTAATCTCGAAGATCCTGCCAGCGACGTCTATCGCCTGGTCTATCGCGAAGGCGCACGCCGGATGGTGAGCAACGCCGTGGCTATCGGTCCAAATGTCTATTACACGGGAACGCCGGAACACCTGGAAGTGCAGGCCGCCAGCTTTGCGCCGGTGCCGCCCCGTACCATCGCTCCCGGATACATATGGGGAGCCTTCGCCAAGAAACTGGTCCTGATTGCCGTCAGTGCAAGCTTTGCGGGACAGGCCATCGCATTCTTCCGCCAGCTCGCCGTTGGCGAAAAGCGTTTTGAGGACTGAACATGAACCAGCAGCCGATTCCTTCTCATCCCGTCCCTCTTACTGCCGAGGCCGCCACTGCCCTGGAGCAGCTGACCATCAAGAAGCATGACGTGGCCATCGTCCTCCTGCATTGGTTCAATGCCTCGGTCTGGCTCATGGAGTTGCTCTCCGGGTTGGCTCTGATCGTAGCTCCGGCATATCGTGTCATGCCACAGTGGTATCTCATCATGATCGCCAGCGCCTTCGGTTCGCGTGCCAACCTCCTTCGTGTCCATGTCGCACTAGGTCTGACGTGGATTGTGGTCTTTACGGTGTATGGAGTTTTCGGCTACCGCAACTATCTCCGCAAGGAAGTGCTGGTCAATGAAATAGGGCTGGATCACGACGACTGGCAGTGGCTGCGAATTCGCTTATTGTTGATTCTGAATCGAACGAAGGAAGCGCTGCCAGAGCAGGGATCCTATAACGCCGGCCAGAAGCTGTTTGCTCTTCTGGTGTACACGGCGTTGCCCGTGATCGCGATAACTGGAATCATCATGACCTTCCACTTGATTGGAACCGCCGTGGTCGCATGGGCGATGCTGCTCCACTTCGTCGCCGTTGGAATCGTGGTCTCCGGCCTGATGGTGCATGCCTACATGGGGGCGGTCTTCCCCGAGGAGCGGCCCGCCTTCTTCTCAATGATCACAGGGAGGGTTAACGAGCTCTTCGCATACAAACACCACTTCAAATGGTGGAAACAGGCTAAAATAGAGCAAAGGCACTGGCAGCAGGAATTCCATTCAACTACACCAAGTGAGCCGAAGAGTGACTGAACGCTTCGCATTTGGGGAGGAGCAACCGTTGCGGAAGACTAAAGCTGAATCGATCGCATCGTGTGCCGTTGTGAAAGTCAAGCGTGCGACGAAGACCGACAAGCTTATTTACCAGCGGCAAAGCCAGATCTGCAAGGCCTTTGCGAACCCCGTTCGGATTCAGATTTTGGAGATGCTCGGAGAGCGCGCGCGGTACGTCTCCGAACTGCTTGATGAGTTGGGTATTTCCAAGCCCAATCTCTCGCAACACCTGGCAATCTTGAGAAATTCCGGTGTGGTCACCACCAGTCGTGTTGGCAAGCAGCTGTCTTGTACTCTTGCCATGCCTGAAGTGAAAAATGCCTGTGAACTCATCCGGAATGTGCTCCGCAAGCAGGTTGACGAGGGGCGCAAACTCATAGTCTAGCTTGCTATCCCAAGCATTGCGATAAGTGCTAGGAGATCCTGAATAGCGATCCTGCCGATACCGGTTCATCCACGATTGCCAGCCTTTCTGATTTATCTTCTCATCCTTGGGATCGCGCCCGATCCTGCCGCGCCCCGCTATCATCGAACCGACTCGCAAAATGCTGGACAATAGGAACTTGCGTTCGATCTGGCCGGCGGCCGCAAGGCATCTTGTAAGGATTTATTGCTCGATTCTGTAACGTTTGCCCTTAAATTGAATTTCTTCGCATAGAAGCGTCCAGGTGGCGCCGACTAGCGATGCTAAAGATAACTTCTGACAAAATTCGAATTGCGATTCTTCTGACGGGTTTTCTGGCGCCCCCACTTGTGGCCCAGCAGCCGAAGTTGACGCTCCAGCAGGCAGTGGCAGCCGCGCTGGAACACAATCCTGCCCAGAAACTGGCAGCGGCAGACATAGTCGTATCGGAAGCGGGATTCCGGCTCTCCAAGACTCCGCTGCTGCCGCAGATTCAATTCTCCGAGAATCTGACTCGCGGCGACGATCCGGTCTATGCCTTCGGTACCAAGCTCCGGCAGCAGGTCTTCCAGACCTCCGACTTCGCTCTCGCAAGCCTGAACCGCCCGCCTCCGCTGGGCGACTTCACCACGAGTTTTTCCGGGCGCTGGGCCGCCTTCGATTCGCTGCACACCCAGTTCCAGATCAAACGCGCATCGCTTTTGAAACAGGGTACGAAGGCGTCGGCGGGAAGAACCGGGCAGGAGGTGATTTATCGCGTGATCGAAGCCTATGAATCGGTGCTGATTGCGACCCGCGAAGTGGAAGTCGCCACGCACGCGGCGGAGACCGCGCAGGCGCTCTACGACCAGAGCCGCACCCGCGTGGATGCGGGGCTGGTGGTGGAGTCCGACGCTCTCTCGGCGCAGGTCAACCTGGCAGCGCGCCAACAGGAGTTGATCCAAGCACAAGGCGCGGAACAAACGGCATGGTCGGAACTGGAAGCGGCGGTGGGAATCGCGCTGCCGCAGGGGCCCGCGGGCCTGGAACAACTTGCCGAGCGCAACTTCGCGACGTCCGCGCTGGTGGACGAAGTGGAGCAGGCTTTCAAGAGCAGGCCCGACCTCGGCAGTCTCGGGCTGCAGACCGCGGCGCAGCAGGCAGCGGTGAAATCGGCGCGGTCGGAGTTTGGGCCGCGGGTGGATGCTTTTGGCTCCTGGCAGACTGACCGCCAGAGCTTTGCAGGCTCAGGCGGCAGCAACTGGATGACCGGCGCGGAGCTTCGCGTAGATCTGCTTCCACTGGAAAAGCGATCTCGCCTGCAACAGGAACGAGCCACGCTGCTGCGTGCACAGGCCGTTGAGGAAGCGGCGCGCAGCATGGCCCGCGTCGAGGTGAGCCGTGCCTACTTCGGTCATCAATCGGCCGCGAAGATGGTGGAAGTCGCGAGGGATTCGATGACGCAGGCGGCGGAGAGCCTGCGCATTCTGCGCAATCGTTATGACGCGGGACTGGTTTCGCTTACCGACGTACTCCGCGCCGAAGATGCCGAGCGCCAGAGTCAGAGCGGCTACTGGCAGGCGGTGTATCACAAGGCGTTGAGTTATGCGGCGCTGCGGTTGGCGACTGGAACCTTGAACGCAGAGCAGGTGGTGAACTTCCAATGAAAATCGTTCGCTCCTATTTTTCCTACGCAGTTGTTGTCCTCACACTCGCCAGCCTGACGGGCTGTTCGAAGAAGGCGGAGATTACCGTGACGCCCCAGGTGATCAGCGGCGTTCGCGTCTTCCAAACCACCAATCAAGAGCTGCCGGATACCGTGGATACGGTCGGCACGGTGCGCGCCACGGAGTCCGCCACACTGTCGTCCCAGGTCATGGGAACAGTCGCGAGCATAGCGGTGCACGAGGGGGATCACGTGCGGGCCGGTCAGACATTGATCTCGATCGACGCGGCGCAACTCGGGTCGCAGGCGGAGCAGGCACATGCCTCGGTAGCGGCCATGGGAGATCAGATTGCGGCGGCCGAGAGCGAGGCGGCCCTGGCGGCGAGCACGCTCCAACGCTATCGAATGTTGAAAGAGCAGAAGAGCGTGAGCCAGCAGGAGTTTGACGAAGTCGAATCGCGGTCAAAGGCTGCGGCGGCGCGGCTGGCCATGGTGCGCTCGCAGGAGGGCGCGGCCCGAGCCGCGGAATCCGCGGCGCGCACGATGCAGGGCTACACGCGGATCCACGCTCCGTTTGACGGAGTCGTCACGGAACGAAAGGTTGATCCGGGCGCGATGGCCGCACCGGGCAGCCCGCTGCTGACGATCGAAAAGGGCGGTGTTCTCAGGCTGGAGGTTTCCGTCGATGAATCGCTGCTCTCGCTGGTTCATGCAGGCGCGAGCATCCCAGTCGTCATCGACACACTCGGCGGCCAGCCCGTGGACGGTAAAGTCACACAGATTGTGCCGGCAGCCGATGCGGGGAGCCGCAGTTTCCTGGTGAAGATCGATCTGCCGGCTGTGCCGGGCTTGCACAGCGGAATGTATGGACATGCACAACTGGCGCGAGGAAGCAGGGACGTCCTGACCATTCCCCGGAGCGCTGTCATCGCTCACGGCTCAATGCAATGCGTCTACGTCATCGGACAAAATCACATCGCGGAGTTGCGCTACATCTCGGTTGGAAATTTCCACGGAAATGAAATCGAAGTGCTGTCCGGGTTAAGCGCGGGAGAAGCCGTGATCGACGCTCCCGGAGAGCGTGAACTCGGGGGCAAGCGCATCGAGGTTCAGCAATGAAGCACGACCTCGGCATCGCTGGACGCATCGCGCAGACCTTCATCAACTCAAAGCTGACACCTCTCGCGATTGTAACGGCGCTGGTGCTCGGTATCTTTGCGGTCATGCAGATTCCCCGCGAGGAAGAGCCGCAGATTGTCGTGCCGATGCTCGACGTGATGACCGCCATGCCCGGCGCATCGCCCGCTGAAGTCGAGCAGCGGGTTACCACTCCGCTGGAAATGATCCTGCGGGAACTCCCCGGCGTCGAGTACGTGTACTCGACCTCCGCCCCGGGGGCGAGCCTGATCATCGTCCGTTTCTACGTGGGGACCAAGCAGGAAGATGCGCTCATCAAGGTTTACAGCAAGCTCTACGCGAACCTCGATCACATCCCGCCGGGAGCTTCTCCATCGCTGGTGAAGTCGCGATCCATTGACGATGTGCCGATCCTCTCGCTCACGCTCTGGGGCAAGAACTACGATGCGTACCACTTGCGCTTGATTGCTGCCGAGCTTGAGCACTCGATCAAGCAGGTTGATGATGTCTCCGAAACTCGCATCCTCGGAGGACAGCCGCGTACCATGCGCGTCGATCTCAGCACGGCCAAGCTCGCCTCTTACGGACTGTCAACTCCGAATGTGGTCGGTGCTCTGCGGTCAGCGAATGCGGCCGTCGAAGCCGGAGAGTTTTCCAGCCAGAATCAGCAAATCCGGGTGGACGCCGGATCGTTGCTTGCGCGACGTGAAGACGTGGAGCAAGTTGTCGTTGGCGTCAGTCACGGACGCCCAATCCTGCTGCGCGATGTGGCCGATCAGATCGTTGATGGGCCCGCCGAACCAACCAACTATGTGAACTTTGGGCTGGGCAATGGGGCTCTGCAGACCGATCCTCATGCGCAGGTTGGAAGGGAATTTCCCGCCGTCACGATTACGGTCGCAAAGCGAAAGGGAACCAACGCAACCAACATTGCCAATCACGTCCTGGCTCGAATCGCAGAGCTAAAAGGGAATCGCCTCCCCGCCGATCTCAACATCACGACAACGCGCAACTACGGCGAGACCGCGAAGGCGAAGTCCGACGAATTGCTCAAGCACCTGCTGCTGGCCACTTTCTCGGTCACGCTGCTGATCGCAATTTTTCTTGGCTGGAGAGAATCGGGTGTCGTACTGCTGGCAATTCCGGTCACCCTCGCGCTCACGCTCGGCATCTTTTATCTGCTTGGCTACACGCTGAACCGTGTGACGCTCTTCGCGCTCATCTTCAGTATCGGCATTCTTGTCGATGACGCAATCGTCGTCGTGGAGAACATTGTCCGCCACTTCCGCCTGCCGGAGTGTAAGGGACGGCCGTTGGCCGAGGTGGCCGTGGAAGCCGTGGCGGAAGTCGGCAACCCGACAATCCTGGCGACCTTTGCGGTGATCGCGGCCATCTTGCCCATGGCGTCCGTGCAAGGCCTGATGGGGCCGTACATGATGCCCATCCCTGTCGGAGCATCGTCGGCGATGCTGTTCTCGCTGCTGGTAGCCTTCGTGGTTTCGCCTTGGGCCTCGCTTCGCTTGTTGCGCCACGCAGCAAGCCGAGCGGATTACGGTGCTCACGAAAAAGAGGATTGGGCGACGGGTTTGTACCGGCGCTTTATGACGCCGATGATGCACTCCGCAAAGTGGCGATACCTCTTCATCCTTGGCATCCTCGTTCTGCTGCTTGCTGCCGTATCACTGGTCCCGCTCAAGCTGGTGCAGGTGAAGATGCTGCCGTTCGACAATAAGAGTGAGTTTCAGGTGATCGTCGACATGCCGAACGGAACCACGCTGGAACAGACGACCCGCGTTGCGCAGGCACTTGGCGAATATCTGGGCCAGCAACCTGAGGTAGCGAACTACCAGCTCTACGCGGGGCTCTCCGGCCCATATAACTTTAACGGACTCGTCCGGCATTACTATCTGCGTGATCAGCCGAACCAGGCGGACATACAGGTCAATCTGCTTCCTCTGGCGGATCGAAGCACGCAAAGCCATCAGATTGCGAAACGCCTCAGACCCGAGCTACAGAAGATCGGGCTGCCGTACGGCGCACGGATCAAGGTAAGCGAGGTTCCTCCAGGACCTCCGGTCGTGCAGACGCTGGTCGCTGAAGTCTATGGTCCCGACGCGGCCGGCCAGATTGAGGTCGCAAAACAGATCAAACAGATCTTCCAGCAGACGCCGGACGTTGTCGATGTGGATTGGTACGTCGAAGACCCGCAGATGGAATTCCGGATCGCGGTTGACGAGGAAAAGGCAGCATTACACGGGATTGCATCCTCCACCGTGACCAATGCGCTGACGACCGTGCTGAAGGGTTCCGAAGTCGGGCTCCTTCACTCGCAGACATCGCGCGAAGATATCCCGATCACGGTTCACGTGACCCGAGCGGATCGCTCCTCGCTCGATGCGCTGGAAAGCACCAAACTGACGGCATCGGATGGCTCGCTGGTTTCGTTGCGGGAGATTACCCGAACAGAAGCCACGACGCTCCAGCCCAGCATCTACCACAAGAACATGAAGCGCGTGGTCTATGTGACAGGAGATGTCGCGGGCAAGGCGGAAAGCCCGGTATACGCCATCTTTAAGATGAATGAGGCGCTCGACCATCTCAGGCTTCCCGCAGGCTACGTCCTCAAGCGCTACAACGCTGTCCAACCCGAATCCACCGATCGCTACGCGATGAAGTGGGACGGCGAGTGGCACATCACGATCGAGGTCTTCCGCGATCTCGGCCTGGCTTTTGGCGCGGCGCTGATCCTGATCTACGTCCTGGTAGTGGGATGGTTTCGCTCCTTCATCGTGCCCTTTGTGATCATGGCGCCGATCCCGCTGACCCTCGTCGGAATCCTGCCCGCGCACGCCTTGCTGGGCGCGTTCTTTACTGCAACCTCCATGATCGGCTTCATCGCAGGCGCGGGCATCATTGTTCGAAATTCGATCATTCTCGTCGACTTCATCGAGTTGCGCCGCGCCCAGGGAATGGAGTTGGCCGACGCGGTGGTGGATGCCGGCGTGGTGCGCTTCCGTCCCATGCTGCTGACGGCTGCCGCGGTGGTCGTCGGCGCCAGCGTCATTCTGTCCGATCCGATCTTTCAGGGTCTCGCGCTCTCGCTGATGGCGGGAGAGGTCGCATCAACCCTGCTCTCGCGCATGGCGGTCCCGATTCTCTACTACATGGTGGAGTCCAGACATCAGGTTCTCCCGACCGCTTTTTCACCGAATGAACACTAAAGGAGATACGCAATGACTGTTGAACGTGGGTTGAGATTGATGGCAGGGATAGTTATTCTTGTGTCCGTCACTCTGGGAATGACCGTAAACCACAACTGGTATTGGTTGACCGGATTCGTTGGGCTCAACCTTTTCCAGTCTGCCTTCACCAACTGGTGCCCTGCGATGTTCTTTCTAAGAAAGTGTGGTCTGCACTAGGAGGAGGACGATTGATGCCAACAGAGACGGTTCTTCAGATTGAGCATTCTCCATGTATGCTTTCAGAACGAAGGGCCATTCTCGAGCCTCTCGGATATAACGTGATTTCCGTGCTCGGCTTTTCAGATGCGTTGGATGGGAGCCTCTTGAGACAGCCGATTGGAGTTGTCGTCATTGGGCATGGAGCTTCATGGGTTGAACGTCAGGAACTGATTGCGCATTTTCGCGCGGCGTTGCCTGGTGTACCGATTGTTGCCTTGCTTCGGAAAAGTGATCTCGGATTCGATGGAGCCGACTATAACTGCCCCGGGGACAATCCACCGCTCTGGATTAGGACTGTAGACCAGGCGCTAGCCAGAGGACGGGAACGTTGGTTCTCATCCCTGCCACAGTGATTGCTGTTCGTGTTCAGGGTGCTACCAGCCAGACACGGCAGCTACACTGCTGTCATCGAAATAGACTTCGGCAGGCCATTTCTTCGCTGCCAACGGGCAATGAAATAGACATGGAAGTTCTTTACAGGCAACAACTCGTTCCAGCGGCTTAGTTCGAACCGGCTTCTCGAAAGCTTGGAGTGGTTCCGCGCCGCAATAGGTGGGGCGGAGTCACCGGGATCAATAGGCGGGAGGGAGGATGCCGTGATCTGTAAAAAAGCTCGGCACAACTTCGGTACAAGTAAAAGAGAGAAAGAATGGCCTTACCATCCCTAAGCGACATCAAGTAAAGCACTTAGAGTTTTTCTCGTCAGAGTTCTGAACCAGGAGATCGACCCGGCTCCTTGTGGCTTGATTGCTTCGCCCAGTAGCCGCGGCCAGGAAGCTTGATGCCCATCTTCTTGCAGTGTTTGTGGATGGCGACGTCGGAGACACCGTATTTCTTTGCCAACTGTCTGATTGGTTCTGACCAAACTTGCTTCTGCAGCACGTCGTGATCCCACACACGGGCTGGCACCGAATCCTCTCCCGCTTCTTCTGTGGGCCTTGCAGGCTCTGACAGTCTCCGCATATTCTCTGCTGCACCCACGGCCTGCTTGACGCGGCAAATCTCGGCGAAGCGCAGCAGTCGCTGGCGATTGTATTTGTTGTTGGCCACCGCGGCGGCGAGGGCCGCCGGCACGACCGCGGCGCCGATTTTATCTACGTACTTGAAGCAGTCCGCCAAGGTTTTCATCGGGCTGTAAACGCGGATCTGCACTTCGTCTATCAGTCCCAGGGTCACGATACCTTGAGTCAATGCGTCGCCAGACGATAGCGATGGTGAAAACCGGCCTTTTCAAAGTCTCGCAGCCGAGCCACGCCCAACTCCCTCACGAGACTAAGAAGTCGCTCCCCTGTCGTTTGAATCCCCCTAAGCACCCCTGAATACCCGTAAACACCACCTAAACACTGCGCTGTGCAGAAGTGTCGGTCGATAGCGATCTCAGACCACCTGAAAGTGGCGCCGATCGCAGCTTTTCGTCGACTAGCGAGACATAATATCTCTAAAGACCTCATAAAAACTGCTCTATGCGGAAATGTCGGTTGATAGACAATTTATACCACACGAAAAAACGCTCTCAGTTGCATATTGGTTGCATAGTTGCTCCCGACTTGGGGTCTTCTCCCCAACTTAGAGGCGCATGTTTGGCAGCAAAACGTTGAATCCGAACAACAGGGGTGAACTGGACTCCGTTGCTAAACCGTTGTACGGTCAAAAGCTGTACCGTGGGTTCGAATCCCCATCTCTCCGCCAGCAGCTTCCTAGATCAATGATTCACATGACCGGCAGCCGACCTGCCGATTTGTTGTTTTTGGCCTCCCAGGTGATCACTGGGTGATCAGATCGCCTATAAACCTGGTTTTCTGGCGTAATCGAACGGCTGAACTACGAATACTCCCATATATCCACTTCACCTTCATCGCGCCAAGGCTCAGCCCAAGGCGATTGAGCTGCCAGCTTTGAGACGCGAGATGCTCGCTCATTTTCGGCGTATCAAGCAGCTTGTGAATCAGCGCAGCAGGGCATGAGCTGTGCTTGCGAAACATTTGCTTCACTGCGGAGGCCGAACGTAGAATCGGAACATGCTGAGTTCGATCACTGGGCTGGTGCGAGACATATGCTGAACCGGATACGGCTTCTCCGTGCATGCCAGGTTTTTCTGCTCTCGGGGCTATTGCTTGCGGCTGGTCAGGCCATGAATGCGCAATCCGTCGGCAAGACTCCCTCGCAGGCCCCGGCGGCGGCTCCATCACAACCACCGCAGCCGGCTTCACAGCAGTCCCCGCAGGCGACCCAGCCAGTGCATGCGCCAGACGATACTTCGCCTAAGCCTCAGACTCCGCCGGAGCCGGTCTTCAAGCTTGCAGACGTTGTCCAAAAGGTAGAAAGCGACGGCCGCAGCACATCGATTCGCGACTACATTGCGGAAGGTGTCGGCATTAGGAGCAGGCAGATTGATTCGTCGCCGGTGCAGGCTCGTTCCCTGAGTGATACCCAGCGGGAGCTCTTCGTCATCGATGACAATGGCGCTCTGCTGTTCCTGATGAAAAATGGCGAGACCACCTTTGCGTATTTAGCCAATCATGCCGGGATGCTCCAAACGGCAGGATACTTCTATCCGGGCCGCTTTCACTCTCAAGAATTCAAGAGTGTTTCCAAGGAGAAGGCTGCAGCCGGATTTGCCGCCGAAGAGGAACTTTGGATCAAGAGAATCTTCCCTCCCAAGAATGGCGATGCAGTCAAGCCCGGGGAGTCCGCCAGCGAGCCGGACGGTGCCGGGTCTGGAGCAGGTGCCAGGGAAAAGGCCGAGCTTGACAGCAAGACCGCCAGGGAAGCTGGTTCCCTCAAGACCGCCCCCACCGCCGGAGCCGCCGCTGATGTCGATGAAAAAGACAGGCTCAGTCAAATGACGCCCAAGGAGCGAATCAAGTATCTGGATCAGCAGATGCGTGAGGCAAAGCAGGAAGCGAAGCTGGAGAAAAAGCTCGCTAGCAAGACCGCCGCGCACAAGCGCCAGGAAGCCAAGAGCACAGAGAAGAATCCCCAGGCCGCGCCTGCGAACAGCAACCAGCAATCTAATACCGACGGCGACGCCACTCCTCCCAAGAAGAAAATCTCCTGGTTTTAGTTCGGTGCACCGGGTTTACTACCACCGCCTTTAGGACGAGGCGAACGATGGGCTTCCGGCGGCGCTGCGGGTTATCGGCCAGTCCGGCGACCGATATGCCTTCGACGAGGATGATGCCTGCATGCCCGATGACTGGTGGCCGGACTACCCTGCGCTCAGTGGCAGCATACCTTTGTACTGAGTAACGCCGGCCACAACTCCAACCCTCCCGTCGCGCGCTACCGAATCTGGCCAGGGATCCAGACGGCGGAACGACATCTGCGCGTGTGCATTCCAGATCAAGCGCCCGGCTTTCTTCCGCGTCCACTCGTTGAGGAATTATGGGTACGGGTAGCCCTTGGCCAAGGCTGCTTCGAGAGAAGCATCGTGGCCGTACACGTCCCGGTAGAAATGAATCTCTCCGTCGTCCTGGACGATCGCGGTTCCGTAAACGATCAGGATCGGCACCGGCTTCGTGAGATTGACGGTGTTGTTATCCGGTCCCTCTTGCATAGCGTGTTCCACCCGCTCCAGGGTCCATTGAGGTTTGTCTCGCAGAAGCCATTGCGCCATTTCAGCCGGATGTTCCAAGTGAATGCATCCGTGGCTAAGGGCTCGCTCGTTCGTGGCGAACATGTCCCGGCTCTCGGGAGTGTCGTGCATGTACACGTGATGCTCGTTGGGGAAGATGATCTTGAGCAAGCCGAGTGCGTTGTCCGGTCCTGGTTTTTCCCGGACCGTCAGCTTCCGCGCACGTAACTGCCGGAGTACATCGTCGCTGACCCTCCCGGATGTGACGAGCTTGCCGTCGCCCGTGACTACCTCCATGTTACCGTTCTTGACGTAGTCGCGATCTTCTTCGATAGAAGGAATCACCTCGTCGCGGAGGATCCTGGGCGGCACGTTCCAGTAGGGGCGGAACACCAAGTACCGAATGGTGTTCTCAAATACAGGCGTCTGAAAATCGTAGGCGTCGCCAACGTTGACATTCATGGTCAGCCCGATGCGGTTGTTGTGGTCGAAAGCCCAAAGGGTAAATGCGGGCAAGTTCACCACAACCGGCGGCTGCGTGAAAGTGTGGCGCAGCCAGCGATAACGCTCCAGCGTCAAACGAAGCTGTTCGAGGCGGGCGCGCAACGGCACGTTGAGCTGGTCGATGGTGTCGCTGTCCAGGTTCCCATCGCCAGAAAGTCCGTGCCTTTGCTGGAAACGCTTGACAGCACCCAGTAAAGATTCGTCATACGCGGTCGCGTCGTCAGGAAAGACAGCACCCTGAGGCATGTCGCCGAGCTGGCGAAGCCGTTTGGCGAGGGCCGGCATCTTGTTGTAGTACCCTCCGCGACGGACAACGCCGATTGGAGCCGGCAACTTTTCGCCGTCATCCTGCTTTGCGAGTTCCATGTACTTCAACAGGGCCTGCCGAGTGGCCCTATAGCGCTCGAAGGGCGGTTCGATCTTCGCGATCTCTTCTTTCAGGTCGGTGGAGGAAGACTGAAGTTGTCGAATGTAAAGCGGGAGATTCAGCTTCTTGTGCTCGACGTCGAATCCGAACTTGAAGTGCTTGGGGTTAATCCGGCCGATGCGAATGTCGGAGACGTAACGCATGGCGCAAACCGTGAGTGCGAGATCGAACCGGGCTTCGTCCTGCGAAGAATGGGGCTTCCCCAACTGGGCGATGCGGTCGGGCCAACGCAGGGCGTCATAGTCTTCGTCGTTCAGGCCTTCGTTATCCGCTTCGGAAAGGACTTGGATTACCTGCCGTGCGCGGTGGGTCGGCTGGCCATCCTGAACCCATGCGAGGGAGTAATCCGCGGAGCGATAAAAGGTGTCAACGGGGATGCGATAGTCCTGGAAATTTGGCCAGCGCAGGTCGGGGAGGTTCCCTGAACGTGCAGCGGCCCGAATGGTGGCGGCTGGTTCGTTGGTGGAGGCCTTCGGCTGTGCCTTTGGTCCTGAGCCGGAAACGCTTCTTGCCTGTCCGGCGGCTGCGGGGGATACGGCAATGAAGAGCAGAAATACCCAACAGAAGACGACGGTTGCGCCGTACTTTTGGATAAGAGCCGGTCCACTGTATGACGTGGAGGCTTGCTTCACGGCTTGATCTCGATGGGGGTGCCGACACGAACCATGTTCCATAATTCGTCCATCTCCTTATTGCTCGTCACGGCAATGCATCCGTCGGTCCAGTCCTCACCGCTCCATTTGGTACCTTCCGGTAAGCCGTGGAGCATAATGTCGCCGCCGGGGCTAACGCCGAGTTTTCCAGCGCGCTGAATATCCTCGGGGCTGGGGTAAGAGATATGAAAAGCCTTGTAGAACTGGCTGTGAACATTGCGCGAGTTGAGAATGTACTGGCCTTCAGGGGTTTTGTGGTCACCTCTCTGTTGTTTTGGACCGACCGGCTGTGTTCCGAGCGCCACGCGGTACGACTTTATCTCCTTGCCGTTGGAGAAGAGCACCATCTTGCGTTCACTCTTGTACACAACAATTCGGTCAATCTGGAGATCCTGTGCATCGGCCACGGTCGACAATAGGAGGACTGCGACAGTTAGAACCCACTTGATCAGACTACCCATAGAAGGACTCTCGTGTAGATCATAGTTCCAGGCAGGGCTGGCGGAAACTGGCACTTTTGCCAGTTGTTGCGCCGGGAACACTTAGCTGTCATCGCGCTCCATCCTTTGCGTGTCCGAGAGGCAGAGAAGTC
>Ga0302320_10009802_pt1 | contig 20511 bp, 15 predicted proteins | sample Bog_T0_3_FD_202130 | JGI IMG/M metagenome (GOLD analysis project Ga0302320, IMG submission 202130) | Peat permafrost microbial communities from Stordalen Mire near Abisko, Sweden - Bog_T0_3 | ecosystem: Environmental > Terrestrial > Soil > Wetlands > Peat | place: Sweden: Abisko, Stordalen Mire...
AGCTCCTATCGAGCCTGCGGGCCGCCCGGTGGACTGTTTGGGATTGACCAAGAGGTGGTCACTCTACGTGGCCTCTCACGGCAACTCCCGGGTCGAGGGCCGAAGCCCCAGGATAGAAGCCTTCGCGCGACCGACGCGATGCCTCCATCCGTACTCACCGGCTAGTGTGCGGGCTGTAGCCTCGGCGTTTGAAAACAGCTCAGCGTCCAAAGCCCCGCTTAGAGCAACCAGCTCTAAGTCTCAGCCACCTCACCTGGTCTTAGACTCCCACACATGCCACTACAATCAGAACTTGTCATTCGACCACCTCCTTTCCGGTGTAATCGCAGATTAGTACGGACTCGCCCTGTGCGTCAACCGTTACGAAAGTGGGTGTCGAGAGCGCCACTCCTCCATCTGTTAGGTTAGAGTCTCGGCTGGTGGAAGGATGATGACGACCGCCTCAAAGCTGTCGACGGTGCGCGATATTTTTTGCCAGCGCTGTCCCCGGTGCCGTATGGGAAACATCTTTCCCTACTCCGTCTTCCGGGGATTTCCCAAGATGCACGAGCGCTGTTCGGTCTGCGATCTCAAATTTGAGCGCGAGCCCGGCTACTTTCTGGGAGCGATGTACGTCAGTTACGCCTTGGCGCTCGTGATCATCGCGCTCCTCGCGGCGTTGCTGTGGTCGGTAACTGGGTGGTGGATCACGAAGGATACCATTTGGGCAGTCGTGCTGTTCTTGCCGCTCGCGCCCACGATCACGCTGTTTGCCCGTGTGCTCTGGATTTATCTCGATCAGACTATCGACCCCGAACGGTGAAAAAGCTCGCGTCTTGGTTGTGTAAGGCCTCAGAAGCGTTTCCCGGGCGCTGAAGCGCGGATGTATTTTCAGCAACCTGGCGGCACGTCAGACCGCTGCAACTCGACGGCACTTTCCCGGAAAACAAACTAAGGGAGCGCGAACGCGTACAGTGCACTGCCCGCCGCGATCGCCACGTATTCCCTGCCGTCCACAGCGAACGCCACCGGTGCGGCATAGACTGCGCCGCCCATCTGGAAGTGCCACAGTGCTTTGCCCGTCGCCGCATCCAGCGCGACGAAGTTTCCTTCCGCATCGCCGGTGAACACGAGTCCGCCCGCCGTCGACAGCACGCCCGACCACGTGGGCGACGTGTGCTCAAACTTCCACTTGATCGCTCCCGTCGCGGGATCGATCGCTTTCAGAAATCCGCGATACGGCTCCGCCTCTTCCGAAGGAAAATAGGCGCTGCCGTAGTAGGCGTGGCCTGCCTCATACGGCTGCGGAGCGGTGCTGAAGATGTCGCATTGATCGCGCGCGGTCACATAGAACAGCGCGGTTTGTGGATCGTACGTCGGTGCCATGAAGTTCGTCGCCCCCAGCGCGCCGGGACATACCGTGTGCCCTTCGAGCGTGGGCGAAGCTTCCTTCTTTGCTATGGGTCGACCTTCGGCGTCTTTGCTGTCGCTCCATGTGGTTTTGCCGTAGGCGTTGGCCGAGATCAGTTTGCCGCTGGCGCGATCGATTACATAGAAGAAGCCGTTCCGGTTGGCCTGCGCGATCAGATGCTTGCCGCCAGAATCGATCATGACGGGCACCTGCGTGGCGTCCCAGTCGTGCTCATCATGTTTGGTGAACTGGAAAAACCAGTTCATCTTTCCTGTATCTGCATTCAGCGCGAGTAATGTGTTGCTGTAGAGATTGTCTCCCGCGCGGCCCTCGCCGCGATTCGAGGGCGCGGGATTCCCCGTCGGCCAGAAAATCTGGTTAGTGAGGGCGTCGTAGGTTCCGGTGTTCCAAGCGGGTGCGCCGCCGATCTTCCACGAATCGCCTTCCCAGGTTTCATGTCCGGGCTCGCCCGGTCCCGGCACAGTGTAGAAGCGCCATTTGCGGTCGCCGGTCGCGGCGTCGTAAGCGTCGATGAACCCGCGCACTCCGTACTCGCCGCCGGAAACGCCAATGACGACAAGGTTTTTCACCGCGAGCGGCGCGACGGTGAAGCTGTAGCCCTTCTGGTATTCGGCCGCTACGACATCCCAAATCACACTCCCGGTCTTGGCGTCGAGCGCGATCACGTGCGCATCGAGCGTCCCCAGAAAAACCTTATCGCCCAAAATCGCGAGCCCGCGATTTACGCGCCCACAGCAGGGACGAATGTCCCCCGGCAATTGATGCTGAAACATCCAGATGGGCCGCCCCGTTCGCGCATCCAGAGCAAAGGCACGGTCATCTTGCGCCGTAGCGTAGAGAATCCCGTCCACTACCAGCGGCGTAGTCTCGAGCTTGCCCGTCGCACCGGTCTGGTAGACCCACTTCGCCACCAGCGAACGCGCATTCGTGATGTTGATCTGATCGAGAGCGCTGAAGCGCCGGCCAGAGTAATCGCCCGAATAGGTGAGCCAATTCTGCGGTTCCTGGCCGGAATTCAATAGCCGTTCGAACGTAACCTGTCCACGGGCAAGCTCCGCGAAGAGGCCGCAGACAAGGCAAAACGTTAACTGCATAGCGAAGACACTTTGCCTTCTCATTTCGCCCCCACGCTGATCAAGTAGGCCACAATGTCCTCAAGGTCTTTGTCGCTCAGAGTGTCAGGGCTGTAGGTCGGCATCATCGACTCCCGGCTTTTTTGGAACGAGCGCAGCTTGTCTTTTTCCAGAAGGTAGATATGTTCCTCCCCATCCATCATCTGCACGCTGAAGTTATCCTCGTTCAGTGTGACGCCTTTGACTTGCTTTCCGTCGGCCGTCACCACGGTGATGGTTTCGTATTCCTGGGGAAACTCTTTCGTCGCCTCGGTCAGCCCCCAAGCCAACCGACGGCTGGGATTGCGCACCGAATCAATCATCGATTCTCGGGTGCGCGACCCTCCCACCGCCGAAAGTTCCGGCCCCAACCGCCCGCCCTTGCCCTCGACCATGTGACAGAGCGAACAGTTTGCGTCGCCATAGAAAAGTCCCTTGCCATGCGCGGCACTACCGGCGACGTTGGCCGAAGCCTTCACCTCCACGCTACGGATGTAGGTGATGATCTGCCAGATCTCTTCGTCGGTCATGCCAACGCCCTGGCCGTTGGTTCCGTTCGCAGGCATGACGGTCCCAGGAATGCCGTTGCTGATCACCTGGAACATCTCGGAGTCGGAATGAACATGCCTCTTCTGCGCCCGCGTCAAGTCCGGTCCGCGGCCACCGCCGTGCGCGCCCAGGCCATGGCAGAGCGCGCAGTTGATGCGGAATTCATACTCTCCCGCCTTCGCCGCCCTGGCATCGCCCGCATAGGGATTACGATCGTCCGCCGCGTACGCCTCGGTTGAGGCCCACAGTAGTGTCGCCGCACAAACCAGCGTCAGAAGAGATTGCCGCCGCTGAATCATCAAGAACATGAATCACCCACCAGGGAATTTGCCGCATTCTACGCCAAGAAAACGAGATCGTCGCTCTGGAAATCTGGAGAAAACGGGGCAGGGGAAACCCCAACCGAATTCCCCCCTGTCGTACATGTCCGCCGGGTATCTGGGACCCACACTTCCGGCTCTCTACACTGAATACTCCCCTCAAAGCGCTGATCGTTGATCTTAGAGGGCCCTCAGACAACTTAGAAGTTGCCGTGGGCGGTACTCGGATCTCAGCCCTTCCAGCGGAAGGCATCGGACTGAGGCAGGCCGAGGTGGGAGAGCACGCGATTGGCGAACTCGCGGGCCATAGCGTCCAGGCTCGCGGGCCGGTAGTAGAAGGCTGGAATGAGCGGAAAGACGGTCGCACCGGCATCGGCGGCCCGGTACATGTTGCGAATGTGGATTTTGTTGAACGGTGTTTCGCGCACGCAAAGCACCAGCGGACGCTTCTCTTTCAGGCAGACGTCGGCGGCACGCTCAATCAGGTGCGAGGCAATGCCGTTCGCGATGCGGGCCAAGGTGCCCATGCTGCATGGGATCACGATCATGGCGTCGGAGAGGTAAGAACCGCTAGCCACGTTGGCCCCGATGTCAGCATTCGATTGCTCTTGAATTTTCGACGAACGGTTCGCGCTGGCTGAGGTCTTGGTCGAGCTTTTTCGTGATCTTTTTTCGGAGGCTGAAGCACCCCTCCCACTTAGGATCTGGCGGACAAGCTGCGAGCGGCCCTCAATGCCGAGCTCTTCGGCTAGCACGCGCAAACCGGAGTCCGAAGCGATGAAATTCACGGTCTGAACGCGGGCATCGCGCTCAACCGCGAGTAGCAATTGCCGCAGAAACACCGACCCGCTGGCTCCAGTGGTCGCGATGGTTAGATTTTGTGGCGGGTGATTCGGCAAAGCGCCTCCGACGAGGTGACGCAGTCGTCCCCCCGAAGTTGGAGCATAGGGAGTCGCCGAACAGGAAGTCAAGGCGAAGAGGAAAGGGAGTAGCTAGAAGCCAGGAGCTAGAAGCCGCATTTATGGCATCCGCAGTCAACTTGCGATCCCGCCGCAGCGCCGCACAGCTCCACGCGCTGGCCGGAGTGGAGCGCGAAATTCACGCCCAGGATTCGCACAGCCGCCGGAAATATCTTCGCGAATTCACGCAAGCCTTTCGCCACTACGAAAGCGTTCTCGATTCACCGCAGATTCAAAATGCCTTGCATGCCGCCGACATCGTCCTCATTGGCGATTACCATGCCCTACCTGCGGCGCAGCGCTATGCCGCATCGCTTCTCGAGCAGCGGGCCCTGGCCGGTGATCGCCCGGTCGTGCTCGGAGTCGAAACCATCTTCGCCCGCGATCAGCACATCCTAGACGAATGGTGGCGCCGTGAGATCGACGAAGATGAACTGCGCCAGCGCATCCGCTTCGATCTTGACTGGGGATACGACTGGGCGCCGTTCCACGAATTGCTGGTCGCGGCCCGCGACCACGGCGAGGCTGTCTACGGACTGGATTGCATGCCGCGCGAAAACTTGCGGAAGATCGGAGCCCGCGATCGTCACGCCGCCGCAAAGATAGCCGAGGTCCGCGAGCGTCATCCCAACGCGGTGATCTTCGTCCTGTTCGGCGAGTCGCACCTCGCTCCGGGACATCTCCCGCGCGTGCTTGACAAGGAAATGCCGAGCGCCAAAATCCTCACGGTCTTGCAGAATGTCGACGCGCTATACTGGCGCGCCGCTGGCGAGCGCGCCGACAAGGTCGAGGCGGTACGTGTCAAAGATGACGTCCTCTGCGTCTTCAACGCCACGCCTCTCGAAAAGTATGAAAGCTACCGCCTGTTTCTCGACCAGTGGAGCCGCTGCGATAGTGGTCCCGACTTCGCGCCTACCATCTACAATCTGATCGACAGCCTGGCCAGTTTTCTCGAGATCAACCGTTATTCCCCTCACAACGGCACGCAACCGAAGTTTCTGGTCGACATGCTGCCCGAGGTTCATGGCAACTCGTCGGACGCGGTGCTGCGCCGGCTGCTCTCGCGCAAGGGCGTCAGCGCACCGCAACTGGAAACCATGTTGGCGAACGTGGAAGAACGCGGCAGCGCCTATCTTCCCCAGGTAAATGCGTTCTACATCCGCGAATTTCGGATGATGCACGCCGCCGAAGATACGACTCGCTTTCTGCATCACGCCTGCCGAGGCCTGCCCCAGCATCTGAATGGACACGGCACAAGCGGCAACGGCGTTCAGGGAAACGCCAATGCCCCCCTGCCCGCCGACACTTTCTACACGCGAGTGATCGAACATGCTGTAGCCTACTTCGGCTCGCGAGTGCTTTATCCTTCAAGACCAGCGCCGGAGATGGAAGATCCCCCCGCGTTATCGCGCGCTGCGTGCGAAAAGGCCGCACAGATTGCCATCCGCGCCGATACTGGAAAGTTTGAATCGATCACGCGAGCCTGGGGATATGGCCTGGGAAACCAGATCTACAACGCCTACCTTGCGGGCAAGGTGAAGCCGAGCGGCCTGCGCCGTCTGTTCCTTGCACATCTCGATGAGCCCGGAGTTGCCCGCAAAGTCTGTACTGCGGTGATCGCGAGAGTCCGCGCAGCTTCCCGCAGTGCTCATACTTAACACTCAACTCCGCTGCCAGTGCTAATCTAGACTCCGCTCGGCTGAATGCTGAATGCCGAGTGACACCGTGAACGCCGACTCCATCCGCAAACTCTTCGAGCAGGTGCGCCGGGGCAAACTTACGCCCGACGATGCGGTCGAACGCCTGCGCCACTTGCCGTTTGAAGACCTGGGTTTTGCCAAAGTCGATCATCATCGCGCCCTGCGCGCGGGCATGCCAGAGGTGATTTTCGGAGAGCGGAAAACTCCCCTGCAAACGGCAGAGATCTTTGCACGCCTGGCGAAGCATGGTGGGAACGTTTTGGCCACGCATGCTGACAAGAAGCAGTTCGCCGCGGTAAAGAAAAAAGTGCGCGCGGCGGAATACCGCGAACTGGCGCGGGCTATCGTGCTGCAGCGCGATCCACACACCTACGGCAAAGGAATGATTGCCGTGGTCTCAGCGGGAACCAGCGACATCCCGGTGGCCGAGGAAGCCGTCGTGACGGCCGAACTCATGGGCAACGAGGTGGAACATTTCTACGACGTAGGGGTTGCGGGAATCCATCGTCTGCTAGCCAATCGCGAGGCCCTGACCAAGGCCCGGGTCGTGATTGTTTGCGCCGGCATGGAAGGCGCCCTGCCCAGCGTGGTGGGGGGGCTCGTCGGTGTTCCGGTCATTGCGGTCCCCACTAGCGTCGGCTATGGGGCATCGTTCAAAGGGTTGAGCGCGCTTCTCGGCATGCTGAATTCGTGCGCCTCGAACGTGAGCGTGGTCAACATCGACAACGGATTTGGTGCGGGCTATGTCGCATCGCTGATCAATCGGCTGCCCTGAATCTCAAGACGAAGGAGGAATATTTATGACGATCAATCTGTCGGAAGATGCCAAGAGACTAATCGACCGGCCCAACTTTGCGCATTTGGCAACACTCATGCCAGACGGCTCTCCTCAATCCGTGCCTGTCTGGATCGGGCGCGAGGGCGAACGGCTCGTAGTCTGCACCGGGGAAGGCTCGCTCAAAGCGAAGAACACGCAGCGCGATCCGCGCGTCGCGCTTTCCATTGTGGACTTTGACGATCCCTATTCTGAAGTGCAGATTCGCGGCCGCGTAATCGAACGCCGCTCCGACCCTCAGCTGAAAGTCATGGACCCAATCTCCCACAAGTACACAGGGAAACCATTCCCCTTCCGCGCTCCGGAAGGACGCGTGGCGTTAATCATCGAGGTCGAAAAAGAGCGCTACACCAAGCTCCCCTTTGAGCGCACACCGTCGAAGTAACCAGAAAAAGGGCGTGGCTTGCGCCGCGCCCCTTCCCTCCGTTTAACCACGTTACATCCCAGCCTGGCGAGAATCTTTCTCCACCACCAGTTTGTTCTCCACACTGAAGGCGCCGAAGAGTTGGTTGGCTCGAATTCCAGCGACTGTTTTGTCCATGGTGCTATCCACGGAGCCGTAAAGCGTGACGTGACCGTTATCCACGATGATGCGAATCGGCCGCGCCGGATCCATGGCGTACTTGCTTAGCACTGAATCGCGGTAGATGGCATGAGCCGCGCGCAAGCGAAGCCCGTCGTCCATCGGTGAAACCGGTTCCAGCGAGACGTTCGCGATCACATCTTTCACCCCAGGCGTGGAATAAACGTCGGCGAGAGCCTCGTCGCGGCCCACGCCAGTCCGGTCTTGCCCGACTACCGTGACCACGCCATCCTTAACGCCGAGCGCAAAGTAGTCGAACGTGATGTCGTAGCCGGAGCGCACATAGCGCAGTTTCTGGGCCAGTTGCTGCTCCAGTTGCTCATCTGGCACGTTCGGTCCCGCTACAGTGGTTAGGTTGCGCACGCCCTGAACGTTCGAAATCTTGCGAGCCAGCTTGGTCGCGTCCAGCTTGCGCTGGTACAGATCGACCGTGCCGGTGAGCGTCACAATGCCGTCTTCCACACTCGATTGCACGTCGCGGAATTGATCCTTTGCCGCCAGCTTCTTCGTAACCGCAGCTTGAATTTGATCATCGTAACGAGTTGCGGCTGTGGTTTGAGCTGCGAGCGTCGCGCTCAACAACCCCACGGCCAAGAGCGAACTCAGCATTTTCAGAAAACTCCTCTTCTTCGTTCCCGTATCCATTGTCATAGAGGTCACCTCCGACCCAATTGACGAAACTTTACGATCTAACCACTTGGTTAATTCCTTCGATGCGCGGGCTGGGGAAGAAGATGCACATCTGGAGAGCGCGCCGCGAGGGACAGACATCGCAACTTCTTCGCGTCGACGGTGTTTGTATTTTGTGGGATTCCTGCGCTTAGCGGCGGTTTCCCGCGCGCGAAGACTTTACGCGTTTGCGTGCTTTCACGCCACTCTTCCCCCGGATTCCGAACACGCGCGCGAAGATCTTGTCGACGTTCTTTAGCTGGCGGTCAAGGTCGAAGGCATGCTCAATCTGTTTGCGGGGAACTTTTCCCGTAATCTCCTTATCGGCCAGCACTAACTCCTGGAAGTTCAGATCTTCCTTCCACGCCCGCATGGCATGCGCTTGCACAGCGCGGTAGGCATCTTCGCGGGAAACTCCGTGCTCCACCAGGTCGAGCAGGAGCTGGCCACTGAAGATCAGGCCATGCGTGCTCTCGAGATTAGCCAGCATACGCTCGGGATAAACGAACATCGTTTCAATCAGGTTGGCAGTTTTGCTCAAAAGATAATCGACCAACGTCGTCGAATCCGGCAAAATCACACGCTCGGCCGATGAGTGAGAGATGTCGCGCTCGTGCCACAAGGCAACATTTTCAAATCCCGCCTGTGCGTTCCCGCGCACAACCCGCGCCAGACCGCTGATCTGCTCGCAGGTCACCGGATTCCGCTTGTGCGGCATCGCCGAAGAACCCTTCTGCTTTTCGCTGAAAAACTCTTCGGCCTCGCGCACCTCGGTGCGCTGCAGGTGCCGGATTTCGGTCGCGATCTTGTCCAGGGTTGAAGCAATCACCGCCAAGGTAGCGACATAGTGCGCATGACGATCGCGCTGGATCACCTGCGACGACACCGCTGCCGCCTTCAGACCCAGGCGCGCACAAATCTTTTCTTCGATCTCTGGCGTGAGGTGAGCAAAAACTCCCACCGCGCCCGAGAACTTTCCCACCCTCATATCCTCGGCCGCCGCCGTGAAGCGCGCGATGTCGCGCTGTGTCTCCGAATACCAGTTGGCCAGCTTGAATCCGAACGTGATGGGCTCGGCGTGGATCCCATGCGTTCGCCCCACCATTGGCGTATCTTTAAACTCCCAGGCGCGCCGTTCGAGCACCTCAGCCAGGCGCTTCAGATCCTCCGAAATAAGCGCCGACGCCTGCTTGATCAGCAAAGCCTGCGCCGTGTCGACCACGTCGTTTGACGTGAGGCCGTAATGAAACCAACGCGCGTCGGGACCAACGATTTCAGCCACAGCCGTGGTGAAGGCGATCACATCGTGGCGCACCTCAGCCTCAATCTCGTGGATGCGCTCCACCCGGAAATCGGCGCGTTCGCGGATTGCCTTGGCCGCCTTCTTGGGTACCATGCCGACCTCGGCCAAAGTCTCGGTAGCGGCAACTTCCACGGCCAGCCAGGTACGAAAACGGTTCTCGTCGTTCCAGATGCGGCCCATCTCCGGGCGGGTGTAACGCGGAATCAAGGCGGATACCTCCTGTCGATGTCGTCGAGAGTGGGACAAAGGATTCTAAACGGAGTCGGGCAAAGAGACCAGCGCCGGCGCGGGCGAGAGCTGTTTCAGTTTTCGCTGTATATCGGTATACGATATACTATGGAATCGTACTGGATCCGCTGCACCATAAGATCAGCGCATGAAGAAGCTCACCTTATCCGATTACCAGGCGTTGGCGGAATTCCGTCACCAGATCCGCCGCTTCCTCCACTTCAGCGAGCAGGTAGTTAAGGAGGCAGGCCTGGAGCGCGGCCAGTATCAACTCATGCTGGCGATCAAGGGCATGCCGCCTGGCGTCCGCCCGCGCATTCGGGAATTAGCCAACCGAATGCAGATCCGCCACCATAGCGCCGTGGAACTGATCAACCGTCTGGAGACGGGAGGATTCGTCCACCGCACCCGCGCCCAGGACGATCGCCGCGAGGTCTTGCTCGCGCTTACCCCCAAGGGAGAGAAGATCCTCGGCGAACTCGCCCTGCATCACCACGACGAACTGCGCTCGGCCGGACCCGAGCTGGTAACCGCTCTTCGCCGCATCATGCGAGAAGGCAATGATGCCGCACCCCCGCATTTCACCTTTCCCCGCAAAAAAGGAAAAACCTAAAACGGCTTATGAGCACCGTCGACGATGGAACTCCAGAGCACACAGTCCCGTCTGCAAACTTAACCGATACCCCAGCCGACTCAGACCGCGACAAGGCTCGGACCGCAATTGACGCGGTGTCACCTGCACCCTTTCGCATGCTGCTGATCTCATTCCTCTCCGCCGCGATCGGTCTGGTTGGCGGAGTTGTAGCCTTCGTTCTCTACAAGTTGATCGGACTGTTCACCAATCTTTTTTTCTTCCGTCGCTGGTCGACGGAGTTCTCCAGCCCGCAACACAATCACCTGGGCTGGCCCGTAATGTTCGTACCGGTGATCGGCGGCCTCATCGTGGGCGTCATGGCCAAGTACGGCACGTCCAAGATCAAGGGCCACGGCATACCCGAAGCCATGGAAGCGGTGTTATTCAACCGCAGCCGTATCGCCCCTCGAGTCGCAATCCTGAAGCCCGTTTCGGCAGCCATTGCGATCGGCACTGGTGGCCCTTTCGGTGCAGAGGGCCCCATCATTCAAACTGGCGGGGCGATCGGCTCCTTGGTCGGGCAAACTTTTCACACTACGGCAGTCGAGCGTAAAGTGCTGCTCGCCTGCGGCGCAGCCGCCGGCATGTCAGCCACCTTCAATACTCCCATCGCCGGCGTGATTCTCGCCATCGAGCTGTTGCTCTTCGAATTCAAGTCGCGCTCGTTCATCCCGCTCGTAATCGCAAGCACCCTGGCAACCGCCGTCCACATGCAACTCTTGGGCTTGGGACCGATGTTCAAGGTCAGCCCGATGGACTTCGCGATTCCCCGCGCGCTGCCCTTTTATCTTGTGCTAGGACTGATCTGCGGCGTCGCCGCGGTTGGCTTCAGCAAGTTCCTCTATTGGGTGGAAGATCAGTTCGAGAAACTCCCGTTCGATGAAGTGTGGTGGCCCGCCATTGGCGCTCTCGGCCTCGGCATCATCGGCTTCTTCGTGCCACGGGTACTCGGAGTCGGTTACGACACGATCGGCGACATTCTCAACGGACAACTCGCCTGGAAACTCTTGCTGATCGTAATGCTTGCCAAAGCCGTTGCTCTGGCCGTTTCGCTCGGCTCCGGCACTTCCGGCGGATTGCTCGCACCCTGCTTCATGTGGAGCGCCGCGATGGGTGGCATTTTCGCGATCGTGGCGAACCACTTCGTGCCTGGCGCGCATCTTTCCGCTGGAGCCTTCGCACTGGTAGCGATGGGCGCGGTTTTTGCCGCGGCATCGCGCGCCACGTTCACCTTCATCATCTTCGCTTTCGAGATCACGCGGGACTACAACTCCGTGTTGCCTCTCATGCTTGTCAGCGTCATCGCCGACGGCATCGCCATGCTCTTTATGCCCAACAGTTCGATCATGACGGAAAAACTGGTGCGCCGCGGCTTGCACGTCCATCAGGACTATGAAGCCGATGTTCTCTCCCAGACCAGGGTCGCTGAGACCATGGAGCAGGAACTGCCTGCCATCGCGGCGAACACCACAGTGGGCGCTCTGGCCGAGCGCATTGCGCAACACGATCCCGCGGTCGCCCAGCATGAGGCCCTGCTCATCCTCGACCAGGCCGGAAAGCTTTCCGGCATCATCACTCGCGGCGACCTGCTGCGCGCTCTCGACAAAGATTGTTCCGGAGCCATGTCCGTTCAGGAGGCTGGGAGCACTCGACTCGTGGTCACTCACCCCGACGAACTGGTTTCGGAAGCAGCGTCGAAAATGCTTCGCTACGACATCGGACGCCTGCCGGTCGTCGAGCGCGCCGACCACGGCAAGGCCGTTGGCTATCTGGGCCGTAGCGGCGTGATGGCCGCTCGCCTCCGCTGTTTCCAGGATGAACATGTGCGCGAACCGGGATGGTTTTCCAGGAGCCAAAGCGGCGAGTCTAGGAGTTGAAAGCTCAATGCCTCTGCAGCTCCTCGATAAAACATGACCGAGGGACACGATACGGAGACCACATTGGCAACATCGCTCTCTTCGACTTCAGCATTTGCTATTGCCAACCGCCTCCCTCTTTCAGTATTCTTCCGCAATCCCCAGAGCTTAGGCACTCTGCCGGAACGTGTTTTCGATGGCGATAGCTAATCTCAAGCGATCACCTTTGTATCCCCGCAGCCCACTGCTGCGCCTGAGCGCACCACACTGGCTGCGCGCTCTCTTCTGTTGTCGATCTGCCTGTCTGCCCGTCTAACACACAAAATTCAGTAGCAACCAGGATTTCACTTTCGAACCCAGGGAGAAGCAATGCTGAAGCCACAAGGTAGGTTGATCTGGATTAGTTTTCTCGCAACTGCGTTCATTGCCCAAGCCTTCGCCCAAGGCGGCGCGACGGGCGCGATCACGGGCACCATACAAGACCCCAGCGGCGCAGTCGTCGCCAACGCCCAGGTGCGGATTACCAACCAGGACACGGGCGTGCTGGAACGCTCCGCGACTTCCGGCGCCGACGGCTCGTTTACCGCCCCGCTTCTGCCGGCTGGGGCCTACACGGTGAGCGTTCACGCAGCTGGGTTCTCCGACTCCACTTTTCGAGATATCGCCGTGCGTGTGACCGAGACCACGCGCCTGATCGCCAAACTTAAGACCCAGGCCGTGCAACAGCAGGTGGAAGTCCAGGCCGAAGTGCAAGAGGTGGACACGACCGATGCCACGACGGGGCAGGCGATTGAGTCGAGCACCATCAAGAACCTGCCGCTGGCCACACAAAACTTCCAGCAGTTGCTCACGTTGTCGAGCGGCGCGCAAGGCGAATTAAATGCTGCCTCTCAGTTGGGACGCGGCAACGTTCGTATCGAAGTGAACGGCCAGCGCGAAGACAACAATAACTATCTGATCGAAGGCATCAGTGCGACCGACTACAACGTCGCCGAGCTGACTACGACCCCGTTGCCGAATCCCGCGGTGATTCAGGAATTCAAGGTGCAAACCTCGCTCTACGACGCAACCCAGGGCCGCAATGGAGGCGGCAACATCAACGCTATTCTGAAGACGGGCGCCAACAGCTTCCACGGCGAGGCTTACGAATTCTTCCGCAACACGGTGCTGGATGCCAACGAGTACTTCCTCAACCAGGCGGGCGAATCGAGGCCGGTGGTTCAGCAGAACATTTTCGGCGGCGATCTGGGCGGCCCGATCGGCAGCGGCGGGAAACTCGGTTTCTTCTTCGTCAACTATTCGGGGACACGCCAACGCAGTGGAGATTCTCCGGGAACGATCATCAGCACGCTCATTCCCTATATTCCTGCGGCGGACCGTGGTCCCGCCGGGGTGGCTAACTTGGAGTCGGCGTTTGGCATCGCGAGTGTCGATCCGGTCGCGGCGTCGCTGATCGCGTTTCAAAGCAACCAATTTGGCGCGGCGGGCAACGGCTATCTTTATCCTTTGCCTAACGTTCCGAGCGGCACCAATGCCGGTACGGTTGTCCCGTTTACCACCAGTATCCCCGGCACTTATACGGACAATCAATTCACCGCCACCTGGGATCGCGAGTTCCGCAACTCCAACGACAAGCTCTCGGCGCGATTCTTCTTTCAGAATTTCCAGTCGGACGTACCCTTCGGCGCAGGCGGCCTGCAGGCCTCCCTCGGCGGCAGTATCAGCAGCGGAGATCTTAATTTCCCTTACCAGCTTCCGGTCAAAGATCGGGTCTTCTCCCTTACCGAGACTCACGTTTTCTCCCCGAGCCTGGTCAATGATTTTCGCCTCGGCTTTGTTCGTATCAACAACAGCGATATTAACGTACCGCCCGTCACCGCCAGCCAAGCCGACATTACCCGCCCCACCAGCAATCTCACGGACAGCATTTACAAATTTACTTTCGTCAGTTCAGGGTTTCAGTTCGGTCCTACGCCGCAAGCCAATCAGTACCAGGCGCAGAACAACTTCAATTTCATAGAGACTCTGGGATGGGTCAGAGGGAAACACAACTGGCGGTTTGGTGGCGAGTTCACACCGGTCAGTCTCAATAAGCAGTTCCCGCAGGTCTTTAACGGACAGCTTTACTTTGGCGATTCCGGCGTCACCGATTTTGCGAATTTTCTGCAAGGCAGCCCGGAATTCAGCTTTGGCGGCGGCGGTGTCTATAACCACAATTACCGGCAGAAGAACTCCGCCGTGTTTGTTCAAGACGACTGGAAAGCCTCTCAGAATCTGACTCTGAATCTCGGCCTGCGTACCGAGTTCTTCGGCGCTTGGACCGACAACGCCTGCCACATCGGCAACATGGAATCGGACCTCACCAAGTCTGGCCAATATCCTTTCATCTATCCCAGCTGCGTCAACAAACTGGGCGTTTCCGGCTTGACCGGAAATGCTGCCGGATCAACTTTCAAGAATAGCGTCTCTACCGGTATTGGCCCGCGCGTGGGATTTGCCTGGGACGTACTAGGCCATCACAACACAACCGTTCGCGGTGGGTACGGTATTTTCTACGTTCGAGAAGATGTCGGAGCAGTTGACCAGCTCAGCTTCCAGTCGCCGTTCATCCCCATTGTGTTTTTTGGACAGACGCCCGGGTTCACCATGTCTGATTTCTTTACTGGAACCCCTGCCACGAACTCCAACGCCGTGCCTGCCGCCGGGCAGTTGTCAGGCGCTTGGCTGCCGTGCCTGGCGCACCTCACCAGCCTCGTTCCCAGCAATAATCCGACCATATCGGACAGTACCTACGCCTGCACGCCGGGTCAGACAGGGGTGAATTCTACGCAGAACCTGTTCGTGCTGGAAGTTCCGCGGCACTTCGTGGTTCCCAACACGCAGCAATGGAACCTCACCGTGCAACGCGATCTGGGCCGGAAGTGGGTGCTCGAAGTGGGCTACGTCGGGTCCAAGGGCACGCACCTCCGCGAAACACGGGACGCTATTCAATCGGTCAATGCCACCCCAGCTAATCCATTCACGGTGACAGACACCAGCGGCAACACGTACCAAATCACCAACAACACATTCTCCAACGCCATCGCACGCACGCCCACGCCCGGCTTGAACGGCTACTCGGGCTATCAAATCTTCGCCAACGACGCGTACTCGATTTACCACTCCCTCCAGTCGACCGTCTCGCGGCGCTGGGAGCACGGTTACGTTCAGGCAGCGTACACATTTTCCAAGAACATCGATGCGACCTCGACCGGCAACACAGCCAACAACACCGCCTTCAACGATGAGAGTACGATCAATGCTTCGCGCGGAATCTCTGATTTCAACCGCCCTCAGGTATTGAAACTCAGCTACGTCTATGACCTCCCATTCTTCGCCCACACGGCAGGCCTTAGGCGTGTAGCGCTCGGTGGATGGTCCGTGAGCGGCGTCACCAGCTTCCAATCGTCGCTGCCGTTTTCGGTCTTGGATTCTAACGGCGGCAATGCTTTCCTGGGAGCCGGCACGTCGCCTGTGGGCGCAAGTCTGGCCTCCGGCGCCACCATCGCCAGCGGCATGAGCTCCGGCAGCGTCACGCAGCGCCTCAGTGGATGGCTGAATCCAACTGCCTTTACAACCGCCCCGCTTCTTTACCCGGGCGATCCGAATAATCCCCAGCCGGGCACTTGCGCCGCCAGTGCCGATTTCTGCACCACCGGCTTCGGCAGTCTTGGCCGCAACATCTATCGCGGCCCATTCCAGCAGAACTGGGATTTCTCGCTGATCAAGCATTTCAGACTTACGGAACGGCAGGATCTGCGCTTCGCGGCCGATTTCTTCAACCTGTGGAATCATCCGAACTTCGGCACTCCACTGGTGACGGACTACGAGCAATATCTGGCTTGGGCGGCCGGAACCCAAACCAGCCCCGACCCGTTTGGCGAGATCGTGAGCACCACTGGAACCCCGCGCCTGATCCAGTTCTCGCTGCGTTGGGCGTTCTGATCTGTGGGCAAAAGCAAGCAGCCGGGAAGCAAAGCTTCCCGGCTGCCGTTCCAACCCGGTTGCTCTATATTCTTGGCTAGTCCCTACTGTCGTTTCCCGGCTTCCCCGATCAGAGGCCGCAACGCCTCCACGGAGAATCCCAGCGTGCCGCCGGAAAATCCGTCAATGTAGGCGGAGTTCACTCCGATCACTTCCGCGTTCGAGTTAAACACCGGACCGCCGCTGCCTCCATGCGCCGTGGGGGCATCGTAGATCAGCTTGTCGCCCACCACGTCGCCCAGATGTCCGCACGTGGTCGAGGGACGAATCAGCGACAGCGCCGCCAGTTCGCTCGCCGCCGTAATGTCGTTATGCCGGTACGCCAGGCGTTGGTAAACCCCGCTCGGCGACTTGGCCACCATCCCCGCAATTCCCATGGGATAGCCGATCACCGTCACCAGTTCCCCCGGCGAAGCGTTTCCTGTTGCCAGCGGCAACACAGCAAGTCCGCGTACAGCATCTTTATCTTCAATCCGCAGCACGGCCAGATCGCTCGTGGAAGAAACCGCGCCCGGCGTCAAACTCACCGGCGTTGGCGACCCTGGGAAGAACACGACTAAACTCTCCAGCGTAGCTGTCGCACCACGATGCATTAGCGCTTCGGCCTCGCTGTCTCCAAACCATGGTTCGGCCACATGCCTGTTGGTGGCCAGAAGCCCGTCGCCCACCAAAAATCCGGTGCCGGACGCGCGAGCCCGAATCGCTGCCGGCTGGTTCGCAAACCCGATCTGATAGACGCCGTAAATGTATCCGATGGAATTTCGGTACCGGCTCAGAACCAGCGCCGGCATCGCCTGCTCTTTCTCGAGTTGCGCCACCTGCTGCGTAAGCTGGTGGACTTGCTTTTGCAGCTCGTCCGGCTGCACGCCCTGCGCGGTAACTGGCGCGTAGTAGTGGAGCATTGCTACCGCCCCGATGAGCAATGCCACTGCCAATACGGCCTGCACCATCTGCTGCCAGCTTTCGCTGACTTCGTTCGATCCCTGTGGAATTTCCGGTTCGGCCATGAACGGTCATCTTCCCTTGTCCGGCAAGGCTTTTCCACGGTACGGAAGATGATGAACAGGGGATACCGAAAGTGTCTGGGAAATGGCAGGTCGCCGCTGATTTTGGGTGGCGCAGCGCTAGGGCTTCCCGATCCCCAGGCGCTTGGCCATTTCGTCGTACAGGAATCCCTTTCCCGCAACGTATGGCTGCACCCACTCGCCGTCAATCACGAATTGCGGAATAGCGCGCTTGCCGGTTTGCTTGACAATTTCGTCCACCGCGCCCGGAGTGGACTCGATGTCAATCTCCTTGTAGGGAATGTTGTGCTTGGCCAGAAACCGCCTGGCCTCGCGGCAATCAGGGCACCAGGCGGTGGAGTAAACGATAAGTTCCATGACTTCTTTGATGATACGTCGTAGAGACGTAGCTTGCTACGTCTCTCTCACCCACCTCCTAAACCCGCTCCAGTTGAGCTACCGTGCGCTCGTTGACGACGTTGCCCGTGTTCAGCGTGGAGGCCGGCTCAAACAGCAGAAGCCAGCATTCTTCGTCCGCGACGGGCTTGTGCTCTACGCCGCGAGGCACGACGATGAATTCGCCCTCTTCGATCCACTCATGCCGGTCGAGGAACTCCATGCGGAAGCGGCCTTTCACCACCAGAAACATCTCGTCTTCGTGCTCGTGATGATGGAAGACGAATTCGCCCTTGAGTTTATCGAGCTTTACATGCTGGCCGTTCAGCTCGGCGGCAATGTAAGGCTTCCAATATTCTGAGATCTTGGCGAATTTGTCGGCGATGTTGACCTTCTGCATGTTGCGCCTCCGAGTAAGGTGTCGCATGTCCAGATTCGTCCGCGGTCGAATTGGTCGCAAAAGAAAAGCCGCCAGCTTGCGCTGACGGCTGAGAGTTGATCGCTGACGCCTAGCTGTTCTCGTACAACAGCACGCCCTCAGTGCTCTTCTCCGCGTCCACCGGACGGTAGAACAGCTTGTTGTCTTCGAGGAAGACCTCGATAAATGCCGGACGGGTGGTAATGGTGCCTTGAATCAGCGCCTCCGACAACGGGTCCTCAATGTATTTCTGCAGCGCCCTGCGCAGCGGCCTCGCCCCGTAGGTCCGGTCGGTCAGCGTTTGGTTGAGGATCCACTTCTTGGCCTCGTCCGCCACCGAAACCGTAATCGCCTTTTGCGCCAGGTTCTGGTTGAGTTGGTTGACCATGAGCTCCAGAATCTGGATCAGGTCCGCCTCGCTCAACGCCAGGAACAGAATGATCTCGTCCAGCCGGTTCAGGAATTCAGGATTGAAGGTGCGTTTTACCTCGCCCTTCACCAACTCCTCAACCTTGCTGGAAACCATTTCATCCTTCGTCGATTGGAAGCCGAAGCCCTCGCGCTTCTGCAAGTGCCGCGCCCCAATGTTCGAAGTCATGATAAGGATCGTGTTCTTGAAGTCGACCGTGTTCCCCAGCCCGTCGGTGAGTTGGCCGTCTTCAAAAACCTGCAGCAGGATATTGAAGACATCTGGATGCGCCTTCTCGATTTCATCGAGCAGGACGACCGAATACGGAGCCCGCTTCACGCGCTCCGTGAGTTGGCCACCCTCTTCGTAGCCCACATATCCCGGAGGCGAGCCGATCAACTTCGAGACCGAATGCTTCTCCATGAACTCCGACATGTCGAAGCGGACCAGAGCCTTTTCCGTGCCGAACATGAACTGGGCCAGGGTGCGCGCCACTTCCGTTTTGCCCACGCCGGTCGGACCGAGGAACAGGAACGATCCAATCGGCCGGTTCGGACTCTTCAACCCCGCGCGCGAACGCCGGATCGCCCGGGCCAGCGCGCTGATCGATTTGTCTTGCGAGATGATGCGCTTGTGCAGCTCTTCCTCGATGCGCAGCAGCTTCTGCGTCTCTTCTTCCTTGATCGAAGTGATGGGAACGCCGGTCCAGCGCGAAACCACATCTTCGATGTCCTCCCGGCCTACTACTCCGGTCGAGGATTCATCCAGATGATATTTCTCACGCAGCGCCCGCAGGTTCTCGCGTTCCTTGCGCTCTTCATCGGAGTAGAAACGCGCCTTCTCGAACTCATGGTTCGCGATCGCGTTCTCCATGCGGTGCACGATGAACTTGATTCGCTTCTGAACCTCGCTGATCTCCTCCGGCTGCGACGTCTGGCGCAGCTTTACGCGAGCGCCAGCTTCGTCCACCAAGTCAATTGCCTTATCCGGCAGGAATCGGTCCGGAATGTAACGGTTCGAGTGCGACACCGCAAAGTTGATGGCGTCGTCGGTATAGGTGACGGCGTGGAACTTCTCGTACCGGTCCTTGATACCAAACAGAACCTTGACGGCATCCGCCTCATTCGGCGGAGGCACCTTCACGGCCTGGAAACGGCGTTCCAAAGAACGGTCTTTCTCAATGGACTTCCGGTATTCTCCAGGCGTAGTTGCACCGATGCACTGAATCTCGCCGCGTGACAAAGCCGGCTTCAGGATGTTGGCCGCATCCAGCGAGCCCTCCGCCGATCCCGCGCCCACCAGCGTATGCAGCTCATCGATAAAGATGATGGAGTTCTGCGACTCCATCAGCTCCTTCATGATGGTCTTCAGCCGCTCTTCGAACTGTCCTCGATATTTCGTTCCGGCGACAATCAAGGAGAGGTCGAGCGCCAGAATTCTCTTGTCGGCAAGGAACGATGGCACTTCACCGTCGGCAATCCGTTGCGCCAGGCCTTCGACGATGGCGGTCTTGCCAACGCCAGGCTCGCCGATCAACACTGGATTATTCTTGGTGCGCCGGCACAGAATCTGCACCACGCGTTCCAGTTCCCCGTCGCGTCCCACGAGTGGATCGAGTTGGCTGTCCATCGCCGCCTGAGTCAGGTCGCGAGAGAACTCACTCAGCAGGGATGATTCGCGTTGCCGTTGCGGCTGCGCTTTCTCCTGGCTGGTGCGCGCCAATTCTTCGCGGATGGTCGAAAGCCTCAGCCCGCGCTCGTGCAGAATCTCCGCGGCAAAGCACTTCTCTTCTCTCAGCAAACCCAAAAGCAGATGCTCGGTCCCGATATGCCGGTGCGACAGCCGCTCCGCCTCTTCCGCGGCATAGGCAAGCACGCGCTTGCACTCGTTGCTGAGTGGGAGATCGACTGAGGTCGAGACCTTTTCCCGAATGGTGGTGTGACCCTCGATCTGCTTGCGGATGGATTCGACCGAAGCGTGCGAACGCAGGAATCGATTGGTCAGGGCTTTGTCTTCGCGTAGCAGCCCCAGCAGCAGGTGCTCGGTCTCTATATAAGGAGACCCGAACTGGCTTGCTTCGTAGCGCGCAAAAAAGATTACGC
>Ga0302320_10009803_pt1 | contig 20510 bp, 16 predicted proteins | sample Bog_T0_3_FD_202130 | JGI IMG/M metagenome (GOLD analysis project Ga0302320, IMG submission 202130) | Peat permafrost microbial communities from Stordalen Mire near Abisko, Sweden - Bog_T0_3 | ecosystem: Environmental > Terrestrial > Soil > Wetlands > Peat | place: Sweden: Abisko, Stordalen Mire...
GAATATCCGGATTCAGATTTCCAAGGAAGTAACACTCGTCGCGCCAATCGAACGATGCGGGCAACCCCTTGACCACCGGAAACTTCGGATCGACAACCTGAACGACGAATGGCTGCATTTTTGGATGCGCGACAAATATTCCGCCGAGTACCTGGTGGTAGTAAGGCCAGTCGCGCTCCGAGCCTGCGGCGGAGTGAATGCCTACGAATGCGCCGCCGGCTTCGATGTAGCGTTTGAAGGCGTTGCGCTGCTCGTCGGTAGAGAAGGCGCCATTGTCGCTGTTGCAAAACACGAGCGCCGCGTACTGCTTGAGATTGGCGTCTGTGAAGACGGCAGGATCGTCGGAGGCATCGACCGCAAAGCCTTTTTCCGCGCCCATTTTCTTGATGGCGTCTACGCTGGTCGCAATGTTCTCGTGGACGTAGCCTTTGCCGTCCGGCGTGTAGTTACGGGTGTAGACGAGAATGCGCTTTTGTGCGGCATGACTGGCAGCAGGGAAAGCTACGAGGATGGTCAGCAGAAGCAACGCCGCCAGAGAGAACTTCGTCCATCGCATCATTTTTTGTCCTTTTCGTTTCGGGGAGATTATAGGCCAGGACAGGTGGGAGTGGTCAGGGGTCAGAATTCTTAGAAAGAATTAAGATAGAGAGATGCCGGACTTCCACGTGGAACATTTCGGATGCAGGGCGGCGCGCGCGGATGGAGAAGCCGTGATGATCAAACTGCGCGCGGCCGGCATGGGCTGCGGCGATCCGGATGCGTCTGACGTGGTGGTAGTGAATACGTGCAGCGTGACCGCCGAAGCAGACCGCGCCGCGCGCGCGTTTATTCGGCGGACGCACAAGCTCAATCCGCAGGCGAGGATCGTCGTGACCGGCTGCTATGCGCAGCGCGCTCCCGAGGAGTTGTCCGCGATGGCGGGTGTGGCGGCGGTGGTGGGCAACAGCCACAAGGAGTTCGCTCCAGAAATTGTTCTTGGCCTAGCAAGCGGCGCTGCTTCCCCCGCGGCGAACATGGTTGGCCTGCATACGCTCGTGGCGCCGAGCACGCAGGCGCAGGGACATGCGCCTGTGTGGGCCGACGACAGTTTTGCGCACTCGTTCATCGAAGAAGCACAACTGGTTCCTGGAGAACAGACGCGACCAAATTTGAAGATTCAGGAGGGGTGCGGCAATCGCTGTACCTTCTGCGTGATTCCGCAAACGCGCGGATCGTCGCGAAGCTTGTCACGCGCCACGATCCTGCGGCGAGTGGAGGGCTTTGTTGCGGCAGGCGGCAACGAACTGGTGCTTTCGGGGATCAATCTCGGCCGATGGGGACGGGATCTTGCTGCGGATGCGAACGGTCGGGTTCTTACGCTCGCTGCGCTGGTGCGTGAGATCGTTGAGCGAACGGGACTGCCCAGGTTGCGGCTGAGTTCGATTGAGCCGATGGACTGGAACGCAGAGCTGATCGGCTTGATGGCGGAATTTGGCGGTGCAAGAATTGCGCGTCATGCGCATCTGCCGCTGCAATCGGGCTCGGACGCTGTGTTGCGCCGGATGCATCGGCGTTACCGTCCCTGGCATTACGCGGAGAAGGTGGACGCGCTGTTGCAAGCCGTTGGGCCGGACCTGACACTTGGCGCGGACGTGATGGTTGGCTTCCCTGCCGAGAGCGATGCGGAGTTTGAAGAGACCATGGCGATGGTGCGCGCGCTTCCCTTCGGCTATCTTCACTTGTTCCCGTTTTCGCCGCGCCCCGCGACGCGCGGATGGGCACTGCATTCGGAGCATCCGGTAGCGCAACAGCTAGTGGACGAACGCATGGCTGCACTGCGAGCGCTAGCTCTCGAAAAGAGCAGGGCGCATCGCATGCGATTCATCGGCCGTACGCTGGATGCAATTACGCTGCACACCACTCCGGTGCTTGCGGCCAGGGGACGTACGGCCGCGCTGACGGAAAACTTCCTGCCTCTCGAAGTTGCGTGGCCTCTGGGTGGCACAGGAGCTGCTGCCTCGAATCAGCGGATGACGGTGCGCATAGAATCCTTGAATTTGGACGGATTGCCTGAGGCCACCGAGGCGGGAATGAGGCCGCGCTTGCCTGAAGTTAGGGAGCGGGTGGGAGTCGGCCCTTTATCCAGCTGAGCCGGGCCAATGCTATACTCAGGGTGCGCTCGACTACCTGCGTCGAATCGGGATTCTACCGAAATGCGGGTCAGAAGCGACATTTGGAGGAGTACCATCGCACTCGACAAACGTTCGGCAAAGTCTTTTATTCGCATCAACGACCGGATCCGTACACGCGAAATTCGCGTGATTGACGAAAACGGAGAACAGCTCGGCATTCTGCCGCCTTTTGAGGCGTTGAAGATTGCCCGCGAGCGTGGCTTGGACCTGGTGGAAGTTTCACCAAACGCCGTCCCGCCAGTTTGCCGCATCCAGGATTACGGGCGCTTCCTCTACGAGAAGGAAAAGAGCGAGCGCGCTGCCCGCAAAAAGCAAAAGGTCATCGTGGTCAAGGAGGTCAAGTTCTCCGTTACCGTGGACGAGCATGACTACCAGACCAAGAAGAACCAGGCAGTAAAGTTCCTAGCCGGGGGCGACAAGGTCAAGGCGAGTTTGCGATTCCGCGGCCGCCAGATGGCTCATCGCGAGCTGGGCTATGCCATTGTCAATCGCCTGATTCAGGACATTGGCGATGCGGGGGTTGTCGAATTCATGCCGCGCATGGAAGGCACCATTCTGCACGCGATTCTCGCGCCGACCAAGAAGCAGGAAGCCCCCAAGCCGAAGCCTGCGGCGGCCCCAGAGACGGGAACTCCGGTAGCGCAAGCGTAGACGCATTACGATTTTGATGGAAGGAAGGCCGCTCAGGTGAGCGGCCTTTTCCGTTGCTGCCAGACTGCGTGACACGTACAAGCCAAGTGCTCATCGACAGGACTAGAATTAGCGCGATTAAGTTTTCAAGGAGAATTCCGAATGAAGCGGTATGCAATCATTCTTGCAGCGATGACGGCCTGGGCAACATCGATGGGGGCGCAGGGATCGGGCTGGCCTCCGCCGGCGGATCACAAGACCATGCCAATCTGGCCCGGAGTTGCACCGGGCGCACCGACAAACTTGCCGCCGGAAGCGGACCTGACGACTCCGAAAGACGGAACGCCGGGTGGGCGCTCCGTAGTACGGATAGGCAACGTGGTAACTCCCACCATCACGCTCTACAAGGCTAAAGACGCCTCTGGCCCTAGGCCCGCAGTCGTAGTGTTTCCCGGCGGCGGATACAAAATTCTTGCCATCGATCTGGAAGGTACGGAGGTTTGCGACTGGCTAAACTCCGCGGGCGCTACGTGTGTGTTGTTGAAGTACCGCGTGCCGGATACAGGGCCTTATCCGAAGTCGAGCGCAGCGTTGCAAGATGCGCAGCGCGCGGTACGACTGGTGCGGCAACATGCAGTGGAGTGGGGCATCGATCCCAATCGCGTTGGTGTGCTCGGCTTTTCGGCCGGCGGACATTTATCGGCCGCGATCAGCAACCTTTATGACAAGCAGCTTTACGATCCGATTGACGACGCGGACAAATTGAGCTGCCGTCCTGATTTTTCTGTGGTGGTGTATCCAGGCTACCTCGCTCTTTCAGAACAAAACTTTGCACCGAATCCAGAGATTCATCCGACAGCGAACACGCCGCCGACGTTTGTTGTGCAGGCTGAGGACGATCCGGTCCACGTGGAGAACGCTGTTGTGTATTACATGCAGCTGAAAAACGCGAAAGTGCCGGCTGAACTTCATGTGTACGCGCAAGGTGGGCACGGTTACGGCCTGCGGCGGACCGCGCTTCCCGTGACGACGTGGCCTGTCGAAGTGGAGAAATGGCTGCACACGATCAAGGTGCTGCCGAGCGAATAGAATTGCAATATGCTACTCGCGGTGCTGACCATCTCTGACCGCTGCTCCCAGGGCCTGCTGGAAGACACGGCCGGTCCGGCTGCGGTTGTGCTGCTGAAGCAGCACTTCCCTGGTGCAGAAATCGTGACCGCGCTGTTGGCCGACGATGAAATAGCAATCGCCGAGAAGCTCAGAGAATTTTGCGCGGCGGGTGCTTCCCTGGCGCTGACCGTGGGCGGGACTGGCATGAGCCCACGGGACCGCACGCCGGAAGCCACGCGGCGGGTCATCGATCGCGAAGCACCGGGATTGGCCGAGGCCATACGCGCCAAGGGCGCCGAGAGCAATCCCTATGCGTATCTTTCCCGCGGGATTGCCGGGATGCGGGAAAAAACTTTGATCGTAAACCTGCCGGGAAGCAGGCGTGGCGCGAGCGAAAGTCTTGCCGCGATCGTTGCGCTGCTTCGTCACGGAATCGAAGTTGCCGGCGGCGGACAACAGCACCCGTAAAAGCACCTAAACGCTGAAGTGAATCGAATTACTTGGCCAGGCCTGTTGCTGTCTGCCGGGAAACGCTTTCCTCCAAGGACGTGCTTCAGCGAAGGAACTGAGAGCGCCTCGGAGCTCTGGTGAGCCCGAAGTACCCATGTCCAGCGGACTTGCCGCCCACTTTCCTCCAAAGGATGCATGGAGAAACAGCGGGAAAAGGGTACAATCGTTTTTGCCGATGAGCCCAGCTAAAGTCAACCCCACCAAAAAGCCCTCAAATCGCCGTCATTCCGCGATTAGCATCCGGGATGTAGCCAGGCGCGCGGGAGTTTCGATCGCCACGGTTTCGCGAGCCGTGAACGGCATTTCTACGGTCGATCCCGAATTGGCGAAGCGCGTGTGGAAGGCGGTGGAGGAAGTTGGCTACGTGCCGAATCCTCAAGCGCGCGCGCTGGTGTCGGGCCGCAGCCGGATTCTTGGTCTGATTGTTTCTGAAATCACCAACCCGTTTTTTCCCGAGCTGGTGCAGGAGTTCGAAAACCTGGCGGTCGCGCAAGGCTATGAAGTGATGATCGGGTCCACGAACTACGAGCCGGTACGCACGGAGCAACTGATCCGCCGCATGCTGCAGCGCAATGTGGATGGCGTGGCGATCATGACGTTCGGCATTGAAGAAGACCTGGTGAAGAAGGTAGTGGATAGCGAATTTCCGCTGGTGTTTGTGGACCACGGACCGAAGCTCGATAACATTCGCGTGCTGAAAGTGAATTACGGCGAGGGCATTCGGGGAGCGGTGCAACATTTGGCCGCGCTTGGTCATCGCTCGATCGCCTTTATCTCGGGCCCGCTGCGATTGCGTTCCGCCGTTGCCCGGCGCGATGCTTTTCTTGAATCGATGAGCGAACTGGGCCTTACGGCGCCGGAAGGCCATATCGTGGAAGGCGATCACACGATGGAAGGCGGCATGGCGGCGATTGGACGGATAGTCGCTCATGACCCATTGCCGACGGCGGTTGTTTGCTCCAATGACATGACGGCGATTGGAGTGCTTCATGGACTCTATCGGACGACTCACAAAGTGCCGAACGATATTTCCGTGGTGGGCTTCGATGACATCCACCTTGCCCAGTTCATGTTGCCGCCGCTGACGACTGTGCAGATGTCGTGCAAGCTGCTGGCCACTGCCGCGGTGCAGGCACTGCGGGCAGGGATTGAACCCGACCATCCCAAGGCCGCACAGCGCGAATGGGTCATTCCAACGCAACTGGTAGTGCGCCAATCCACTGCGTTTCCGCGGGGCACGCTGCCCGCGTTGAAAAAAAAGGCGGAAGCCAAGACGCCGTCGGAAGCGAAGTAAATTTAAGCCGCTAAAACAATCAGGGTGGATTCTCCAGATTTCCTTGGAGAATCCACCCTGGTGTTTTGCCTCGCGTAGAAGTGAATGAGTCGCGGTCTAGCCGTCTACTGCGGCGTGACCAGTGTGTGAGCAATGGCGAACAGCGCGAGCTCAAGCCGTGTGGAGACGCCTGTCTTGTCAAAGATGTTGGAGAGATGGCGCTTGACGGTTTCTTCGCTGAGGTTGAACTGCTTGGCGATGTCGCGGTTGCTGCAGCCTTCAACGATGCAGCCCACCACTTCAAGCTCACGTGGCGTTAGGCCGTAGGTTTTGTGCTGAGGCACGGCAGCCTGCTGCATCAGGTCGTGCAGGGCCGAAACAAGATTGACGACGCGCTTGCCGCCGATCCAGTAGTCGCCTGTGGAGACGGTGCGGATGGCTGTCTGCAGATGGCTGGCGAGAGCGTCTTTGAGCACGATGCCGCGCGCGCCGATGTGCAGCGCTTCAATAATCTGCTGAGTGGTGATCGTCGAGGTGAGCAGCAGAATCTTCACCGTCGCCGTGCCGTTCATGATGGCGCGCATGGCTTCGAGGCCGGGAAGGCGGGGCATCTGCACGTCGAGCAGCAAAATATCGGGCTGCAATTCCAGCGTCTGGGTAATGGCTTCGTCACCATCGGAAGCTTCGCCAACGACTTCAAACCCATCCTTTAGGACGAGCATATTGCGCACGCCTATGCGCACGACCGGGTGATCGTCTGCCAACACGATTCGAATTGGGCGTTCCATCGTTACGGCAAGCCTCCTGAGAAGGCCAAAAATCAAGCCTTTAAGTCTGCCTCCAGCATACGCTCCAGGTTTCGGGCGGCGGAACGCAAATCGCCGAGCAAAGCCATGCTGTTATCCAGGTGGTTACTGTCCGGATCGAAGGTTATCTCCTCAAACAAGGCTCCCAGGCGGGCAGCCTGGAGGGCGCCGGCCATGCCGCAGCCCCCCTTGATGGCGTGTCCGATCCGATGGACCTCATCCAGATCACCTCGGGCAATGGCCCCCTCAATGGCCTGTGCGCGTTTACCCAGGTCGGCCACAACGGCCACGTAAATCTCGCGAACGGCGGGTTCGGGCATCATGCCGCGAAACTGGGCCAGGGTATCCGCGCTGATGACCGGCACGCTGGTGTCAAGTCGAGAGGTTTTTTGGGGAGCGTTCGGCAAAACCCGCCCCTGCAATAGTTTTCCGAGAGTCTCGGCGTCGAAGGGCTTGGAGAGAAAACCGTCAGCGGCCGCCGCTACGTCCTCGGTTGGATTGCTGCCGCTGATGGCGTAAATGGGTGCGATGCTGATGGCGCGGAGCGAAGCAATCAACGGGACGCCGCTCAATCCCGGCATCTGGGCGTCCATCAGGATGGCGTCAGGCGTGAAATCACGTGCGGACAAGAGCTGAATTGCGTTGTCTCCATCGACCGCGGTATGCACCGTGTAGCCGTTCATGGTGAGGACGGTCGCGGTGACTTCTCTGCTGACGAGGTCGTCGTCAATCAGCATGAGAGTTGGGGCCTTCCGCCGCGCGTCAAAATTCAGCATAAATTCTAGTGTGCAACGCGCCAGCGCGATGCAGGCAAAATTCTGACGACAGGGTATCCGATTAGCCGACGCGGAGGGCTGGCCCCCTGGCGCGGCGCCAAATGGACACGGGGCGCTAGTGCGCGGCTTCCCCCTGCGATTGCGGCGCTGGCAGGCCGAGGGAGGCGGGAGCGGGCAGATCCTTGCCGAGTCCTCTTGATTGCCTGGCTTCTTCAAAGGCTTCTGCGCGCAGTTGCCACTTTTGTATGGCGAGGTCGTAGCGAACCGTAACATTGTTGAGCCAGTAGGGACGATTTTCGCCGAGCCACACCTGGGAAAACTCAGCCTTCGCCGCGGAATAGGCGTCGCGCAGATCCTGGCAGCGGCCGTTGTTTCCGCCAATTTCACTCAGGGCATTTGAAACATCGGCGTCGTGGGTTTTGTCGTGCTGATTTTCGATGGCCGTTGCGTAGGATCTGGCAATTTCGTCGGCCAGCTCGAATTTCATGCCGATGAGGTCGAGTCGGCGCGCGCCCAGGTCCATCGCTGTCAATGCATCCTGTTCCTTCAGGCCCGGATTCGCCGTGCGCGCCTGGGAAAGCAACACGACTGCGCGCTCGGCATGCAGGCGCAATTCCGCTGCCTGCGGCAACAGCTTTACCGAGACCTCCTGGCCCTGCTCGCTCCACGGATCGAGCCAGAAGACTGCATCGCTGCTCAAGTGGAGATCCGCAATTCTGAGCACTTCGTTGGCGGCCATGAGTTCCTTCTCGGCTTCATTCACCTTGCCACTCACGTCGCCGTGAAACAGCACGCCGTACGCATCTTGATAATCGGGAATCGGACTTTCACCTGACTGCCACGACGCAACAGGGCCAAAGAGCACGCCGTACCAATCCTGGTTGAAGAGGCCCTCACCGTCGTCGTTCCACACTGTGTTGATGGCGCCGGTGGAACCAAAACGCTGTCCATCGCGAATGAATCCCTGAATATTCCAGAGCGCAATTTTGGCCTCGGGATAGACTTCGTTCCAGTTGGCATCGCCGGGAGCTACCCATGTTTCCATGCCCGCTTTTGCAAACGGCTCAATCATCTTGTCGAAGCCAGAGGTGCTCCAGTAATTCCACGGCACGGCAATCATGTCTTTCGGCAAGCCTGCCACGGCATCAGGGTCAGTGCCGCCAATATCGCCCCAGAAAAGCAGGCGGCGATTCAAGGGCGCGAGCTCATCGTGGATCTGCTTGAGAAATGCTACGTAGACCGGACCGCGGCCTTGCGATTGCACCTGGTCCCGGGTGCGTCCCGCGCCAAGATCCCAGGTTTCGTCAGCGCCAATGTGCATAAAGGGCGACGGAAACTCGGCAGCGATTTGCGTGAACCAGTCTTTGATGAGAGGCAGCGAGGCGGATTGGCCCGGAGCCAGCACGTGCCCGTGCGGGGTTTCGGCTGCGTCCTGGTACAGCTCGTACTTCAGCACGTGATGCAGATGGCCGAAGGCTTCCTGCTCCGGCAAAATCGTCACATGATACTGGCGCGCGTAAGCGACCAGTTCCCTCACCTCTTCAGGGGTCATGGCGCCGCCAAACGGCGCTGCCATCGGCTCGTTGGGATAGATCAGCGTGTGCTCAAAGTACGGGGAGTAGATGTTGGCCTTGAAGGAGGCGAGGACGCGCACCTGATGCTTCTGGAATTCGAGTGTAGGAATAGGGCCGCGGGAAAGATCATCCTGCACGCCGCGATAGCGCAGGGCGGGCCAGTCGCGCACCGCGCCTGTGGGCAGCACGCGATCTGCTTCGGGCAACGGAAGCAACTGCTTGAATGTTTGCACGCCGTAAAAGATTCCCGAACCGGACGCCGCAACAATGGAAGCTTGGTGCGCTTCGATGACTAATACGTAGCCTTCGGGCTCCATCGCGGAGTCGAAGGCAAGCTTTGTGCGCGAGAGCAACGCTTTGGCGGCGACGGAGTCAGCGCGAAGCAGAGACACGCGATAGACCGAACCAGGTTTGGCCGGCAATTCCTTCTGGGATGCGATGGACCTTGCGGCGGCTTCAAGATCCTTGGCGGCGAAAAGGTCATCCTCATTATGGTCGGGCACCGTCACCTGGATCGCTCCCAGAGGGGTAGTGGCGCCGAAGTTTGCTTCGCGCGGCACGGGCAGCAGGTGCACCTGGGCGGAGGCCCAGGTGGAACCGCCGCATGCGAGCGTGAGCAGCACGATCAAGACAACCAGCAACGAAACAGAAGATGAAAAATGGCTTCGAATGGACATCCGGCCAGCCTTCAGCTCAACGAACTGAGCGTTTGAAATCAATGCGATCATTGTAGTCGAGCGGCGCTCCCTGTTACCTTGACTGGAAATGGGATGCGCAGCCCAAGTGCAGCGTTCATGCGGCTGCGTCGGATATCGGATCAGCGAAAGGCACTCGAGATGAACGGAGACAGCTCCTCGGGCATGGCACAGGGTTCTGCTGCGATCCGCCGATACAACGCCTTTCTGCTGCTGGTGGCTGGACTCGGCGGACTGCTTTACGGCATTGACGTGGGCATCATCGGCGGCGCGCTACCGTACCTGAATGCCACTTCGAAGCTGACCACGGCCGAGCTGAGCGAGATTGTGGCGGCGGTGCTGCTGGGCAGCGTGTTCTCCACACTGTTTGCAGGCATTCTGGCGGACTTGCTCGGACGCAAGCCGCTGATGATTCTGAGCGGGCTGACGTTTGTTTTGAGCATTCCGATCATTGCGCTTTCGTCCGGATTCGCACCCCTGTTTTTTGGGCGTTTGCTGCAAGGCGTAAGCGGCGGGCTGATTGGCGTTGTGGTGCCGCTCTACCTGGCCGAATGCTTGCGGGCGTCGAATCGCGGCAAAGGCACGGCCATCTTTCAATGGCTGCTGACGTTCGGCATTGTGGCTGCGGCGCTTGTGGGCATGTACTTCAGCTACCAGGTGGCAGCGGTTGAAAAATCTGGCGATGCCGCAGCGCTATTCCGCTTCAAGGATCACGCATGGCGAGCCATTTTCTGGGTATCGCTGCCACCGGGAATTCTGTTCGTGCTGGGCAGTTTGCTGGTGACCGAGTCTCCGCGCTGGCTTTTCCGCCGCGGGGCGAAAGAAAAAGCGCTCAAGGCATTGCTGCGCTCGCGCACTGCGGAGGATGCCGCGCTCGAGATCGAAGAAATGAACTCGGTTGAACAATCGGCGGGAAAAAAGCTCGACCAGAAAATCAAGGACCCGCTTCTGCAGCGCAAGTACATTATTCCCTTCCTGCTGGCATGTGTGATTCTGGCGTGCAACACAGCCACGGGCGTGAACTCGATGATCGGGTACAACGTCAGCATCCTGATGCAGAGCGGGCTCAGCGACCTGAGCGCTCATTGGGGCTACGTGATTTTTACGGCGATGAACTTTACCATGACTGCCGTGGGCATGACGCTGGTGGATCGCAAGGGGCGCAAGTTTCTGTTTGTGCTAGGCACGAGCGGCATTATTGTTGCGCTGGTGACGGTGGGCACGCTCTTTCTGCGCACGGAAAAGGCAAGCGTGGATGTACGCGAGCAGTTGCAGGCGATGGTGGGAACGGAACAGGAGTTGACGCTGCACTTCGATCAGGCCGCCGCCTCTAAGCTCCTCGTTGGCGCTGGCCACGGCGGTGGACAGATTGGCGCGGATCGCGCGTCGCTGGCCGTCATTTATTCTTACGGCGACTTTACTGCGGCAACAACGTTCGTGCGGTCGGACGATGCAGCCGCCGCGCCGATCGTGATTACGCGCGACACGGCAGTTCCCTCCAATCGCGTTCAGTCATTATTTGCTAATCCGTTTGCCGATTTGAATGCCGCACAGACTGCGCCACTAACGATTCAGAAGGCGCTGATCGGGCCGGTACCCGAATCGAGCCACGGATGGTTGGTGGCTCTCGGCCTCTACATGTTCATGGCGTTCTACGCACTTGGGCCGGGCGTTTGCGTATGGCTGGCGCTAAGCGAACTAATGCCGACGCGTATCCGTTCGAATGGCATGAGCATTGCGCTGGTGCTGAACCAGTTGGTGTCGACGACACTGGCGGGGATTTTTCTCCCGTTCGTAAGCAAGCACGGCTACTCGTCGATGTTTTATCTGTTTGCGAGCTTTACGGTCGTTTACTTTGTCGTAACCGCATTCTTCCTCCCAGAAACGAAAGGCAAGACGCTCGAAGAGATTGAAGCGCACTTTGAGGGGCGTGCTTAAAGCTGGAACTTTGTGGAAGAAACAAGAACGGCGCAGAGGAAAGTTCCTCCGCGCCGTTTGCTTTTGTTGATGGCCTTGGCCGCGCTTAGTTCCTGCTGCGCATCTTCGATAGCAGCCGCAGGATTTCAAGATAGAGCCAGACCAGCGTGACCAGAATGCCGAAGGCACCGTACCACTCCATATACTTGGGAGCGCCGTACTGCACGCCCTGCTCGATGAAGTCGAAATCAAGCACCAGGTTGAGAGCAGCGATAGCCACCACCACCAGGCTGAACCCGATGCCGACGATGCCGTTGCCATTCACGCTCAGGAACTGCACGCCGAAGAAACCGAGGATCATTTCGAGCATGTAAAACACGAAGATGCCGCCGGTGGCCGCGATGATGCCGAGCCGAAACTTCTGCGTGACCTGGATCCATCCGGAGCGATAGGCAATGAGCAGCACAAACAACGTGCCGAAGGTGAGGCTCACGGACTGGATGGCGATGCCGGGATAGCGCAGTTCCAGCATGGCCGACAGGCCACCGAGCACCAATCCTTCCAGCAACGCGTAGATCGGCGCGGTAACAGGCGACCACTCCTTCTTGAAGGTCGTGACCATCGCGACTATGAATCCGCCAATGAGACCGACCATCATGAGCGGCGCAACCTCCGTCATGTCGCGCGCCGGCAAAAAGAGTTTCCACGTCCAGGCAGCGGTGGCGATGGCGCAGATCAGCAGGATGCCGGTCTTGTTGACAGTTCCGTTCAGCGACATGCGGTCCTGGACGTCAATCAATCCACCGCGCTGGGTATCGGCCAGGTTGCTGAACGTGTTCTGGCCCAGTGCCGGATTGGATGTCTTCATGAGTGCCATAGTGTTGTTTCTCCCGTGGTCAACAAGGCGACCATGGTGCCGGGGAACCCCGCCGCCTGTTGAACCCTATCCCTCATTTTAGACGGTCGAGACCTCCATTTCGATGCAACGGATTCGGAGAGCGGCAGATTGGGCTAATAGGGCTGCGAAGCCTGATCGCCGTCGGTGATTCTGCGCCAGGCACCGGTCGATGGCCGCGCGTCTGGCGTGGACAAGTCAAGTTTGCTGCGAGGCTGCACAACGAGGTCGACGCGACGGTTCTGAGCACGGCCTTCGGGTGTGTCGTTGCCAGAGACGGGATGGAACTCGGCGTATCCGGCGGCGGAAAGGCGGTCTGCAGGAATCGCATTCAGAGACAGCAGCAGTCGCGCGATGTTGGTGGCGCGTGCTGCCGAGAGTTCCCAGTTGGAGTCGAACCTGTCGTTGTGAATGGGCACATTGTCTGTGTGGCCTTCGATGCGCAGGTCATAGCCGGTGGGCTGGAGCGAGACGGCTATGGCGCGCAGCGTGGCAAGTGTCTGGGGTTTGGGCACGGCCGAACCGGAATCGAAAAAACCCGCCTCGCGCAAGCTGATGACGAGCCCGTCACGACCCATCTGGATGGAGACGGTATGTGTCGCGACCTGGTTGGAAAGCGTCTGTTGCAGCTGGCGCTTCATATTCTGGAGATCGCTTTTGACGCGAGCCGGAGCGAGCACGTCCTCACCCATGACGATGTTCATTGGAATCGACGGCGATTCGGCGCCTTTGGCTTCTGTGTTGGTTCCCTTCCGCCGTAGCGCATCCGGGAAGATGCCGAGCGAGCGGAATGCCGAGTCGATCGACTGCGTGACCTGCACCTGTTTCTTCTGGTCGGCTCGAGCAAAAGCATAGAGAACTACGAAAAAGCCAAAGAGCAGCGTGATGAAGTCTGCGTAGGAGACAAGCCACCGCTCCTGGCTCACGCGGGCGCGCGGAACGCGTGGGTTCATGCGGCGCTCTCTTTCTTTTCCTGGCCTTCCTCGTCAAGAAAACCGGCCAGTTTGACTTCGAGCATGCGCGGATTCATGCCTTCAAGGATGGAGATGACACCCTCGAGCATCATTTCGCGGCGGCGGTGTACTTCGCGAATGCGTATGCGCATCTTTCCCGCGAAGGGGAGAAAAAAGAGGTTGGCAATGCCCACGCCATAGATCGTAGCTACGAAGGCTACTGCAATTCCACGACCGACTTCCGAGATGTTGTCGAGGTGCTGCATGACCTGAATGAGGCCGAGCACGGCCCCAAGTATCCCGATGGTGGGCGAGAAGCCTCCGGCCGATTCAAAAACGGCGGGCAACCGCTCGTCGTTTTCCGTGCCGGAGTCGAGACTCACACGCATGATCTTGCGCAACTCTGCGGGCTCGGTTCCATCGACGGCGAGCATGACGGCGCGTTTGAGGAATGGATCGTCAATGGTTGCTAGGTCGGCATCGAGCGAGACGACGCCATTGCGCCGAGCCTTGTTGGCAAAGGAAACGAGTTGCGCGATGAGTTGGGTGTCCAGCTTGCGAGGGGCAGCAAAGATGTGCGCCATTCCCGAGAACGCAGCCACCACGGTGGTGAGCGGAAATTGCAGCAGGACCGCGCCCATGGTGCCGCCAAAGACAATGAGCGCCGCAGTCGGCTGCAGAATCTGTCCAAGGTTGCCGCCTTCAATCAACAATCCGGCGACAATGCCCACGATGGCCAGGATTACTCCGCCAATGCTCGCTTTATCCATGGTTAGCTCCTCTATCGATGGGGCAGGATGTGAAAGGCCTATACAACGTCGTTCTGCCCCGATTTGTTTTGAGGTGGCGCAGGATTGCCGGAGATATCGAGGCTGGCGAGCGCGGCGATTTTGCCGAGATCGCCAAAGTCGGGCAGGCGTCGCGCAACGGTTGCCAGCAAACGCGCTCGATAGGACAGGACGCGCTCCATCACTTCAGCCGTGCCTTCACGCACGATCATTTTTTCTCCATTGATGAGGGTCAACATGGTGTCGGGTGAGGATTCCGCGGTCTTGATCAAATCGCTATTGAGCACTATCGGATTGCCGTTGAGACGCGTTAACTCGATCATGAGTGCCACCCTCCTTTGCTGGAGTTATCGGCGCACTGAGACAACAAGTTAAAAATTTAGAACGGAATTTCTCCTAGTGTCTTGGGACTGGACAGAAAGGCCGCATGCGTAAAGTCCACGGGGGGTGGGCCGAAAAAGGGGCCAGATGCGACGGTACGTGCACCGCAAACAGCCACCCAGAGTTGAATACAAAACGGGGGCGCTTGCGGGAATCGTCTGTAAATCAACGCATCCAACAAGGAGAACCCCATGTCCCTGGGTGTCTTAAATAATCTTTCGGCAATCTATGCGGAAAACAACCTGAACAACACAAGCAACAGCCTTTCGAAGACGCTGCAGCAGTTGTCTTCCGGGTCCAAGATCAACTCCGGCGCGGACGACGCGGCCGGCCTTTCGCTGGTCAACGGCCTGCAAGCAAACTCGCAGGCGCTGTCGCAGTCCCAGACCAACGCTACGGAAGGCGTGGGCCTTCTTCAAGTCGCCGATGGCGCCCTCTCGCAAGTGACAAGCCTGCTTAACCGGGCCGTGACGCTGGCTACTGAAGCCTCGAACGGCACCCTAAACAGCTCGCAGGATACGGCAGCGAACCAAGAATATCAGTCGATCCTTTCGGAAATTACAAATATCGGCTCGACGACCACGTTCAACCAGAACCAGGTATTCAACACGAACACGGCGATCTACACCGGTGACTCAACGTCGTCGGGCGCCTCGATCAATGCCCTGAACATTCGCACCCTGTCTGCTTCGAACGTGGGCGACACGGGCGGCACAATGGCGTACAGCACTGGCGCCAACGGCACCAACGTATTTATCGACCTTTCCAACGATGGATCGAATGCAACCGTAAACGACAGCCTCGGAATTTCCACTGCAAGTACCGCCATTCAGGTCTCGTACCTGCAGACCGGCGCCAACGGCGGGGTCACACCGACCTCGGCTACGATTACCGTGGGCACCGGCACCAACTATGCCAATACCGTGCAGGGATTGATGAGCGCCATCAACGGCGCGGGGCTGGGCCTGACGGCGACCTTTGGCACCGCCGCACAAGCCGGCGCCGGAGCCCAGGCAACTGCCAACGCAGCTCTCTATGGCGGCGGCACCAGCAACGACACCGGCATCATCATCTCCGGCCAGGGCGTGGGCACAGGCACGTCAGCCGGCGAAATCGGGTCGCTCACCACAACCGGAACGGCGAATGATCAGTTGGCCGGCACCCTGACCGTGACGGATAGCAAGGGCGCGAACCACACCATCACTCTTGGGCAAACGGACTCGACCGATACGCTGACCAACCTTGCTGCAACCATCAACGCCGCCGGCTATGGAATCACGGCCGCGGTTAATACCACTGGCACTCCCGGCACGATTCTCACGTTCACCTCGGGCACCCCAACGGCCGCGGTCAGCGGCTCCAGCCTCACCGACGACGTGACGGCTGTGGACGGCACGGCTCCCTCCAGCACCACCACCGGCATCAAAGGCAACGTGGCCGGAAGCATCGGCACCTTTGTTCTGAACAATGCTACGGACATCATCACCGGCGGAACACTCACCCTCACCGGACAGGCGGGCGTTGCCAACCCGGCAATCACACTCGGTGTGGCAGGCCTAACCGACAACCTGACCAACTTGGCGAAGACCATTAACAACCTGGGCGCGACGGGCGGCAACTACGCCGGACTTTCGGCTGCTGTTGCCAGCGGAACGCTCACGATTACCAGCGCGGGCGGCGGCCTGGCCGGCGCCACCACGGCGGTAGCCATCGCCGGAGCCACATCAGACACGCTGGCCGCAACTCCGACCTCGTTCAAACTGGCCGCGACTCCGACAACGAATCTCAACAGCGCCAGCTCGGTTGGCACCCTCACACTGGGTGGAACCGGCGAGGCCGTTACCGACACGCTCAACGGCACACTGACCATCGGCGGCTCAGCCACCCAGGTGAATGCGACAATCACGCTGGGCGGCTTGGGAACCACCGACACGCTGCAGGACCTGGCCAAGACGATCGACTCCGGTAACTACGGAGTAACGGCCACGTACAACCAAACCAGCAAGAACATTGTCTTCACATCTTCCAACTCGTCCATGACCCTGGCTTACACAAAGGCCAGCGGAGCTCCCTCGGGCGACCAGACCACCGAGGGAGGCACGGTGACCTATGCCGCAGCCAACCCGGTAACGACTGCGGAAGACTATTACAAAATCGGGATCGCCAGCTCAGGCGGGGTGAAAGATTGGGCCACGACCGTACAGGACGGCTCGACCACGACCTACGGCGGAACCGCCAATACGGGGATTACGTCCGACCTGACCGGATCGACCGGTATTGCCACCATCAGCTATACCGATAGCGCCGGCCAATCTCTCAGCAGCACTGATCTGACCACCCAGAGCGACGCCGAATCGGCGCTGACCAGCCTGAATGCGGCCATCAGCGACGTGGCAGCCCAGGATGGCTATATCGGCGCCATGATCAACACGCTGAATTCCGTCAGCCAGGTACTCAGCACACAATCGGAGAACGTAACCTCGGCGCAGAACGCGGTGCAGGCTACCGATTACGCGTCCGCGGCCTCGAACATGTCCAAGTACGAGATCCTGTCGCAGACCGGCATATCGGCCCTGGCACAGGCGAACAGCATGCAGCAGGAAGTGACCAAGCTGTTGCAGTAAATCCTCTACTGGCCCGGCTAGTCGAATCTGGCAGCCAGGCCGACAGGAGCCGGCGACCTGGGTGACCAGAGCCGAAGGCTGAAACAACGCGGGAAGGGCGACCCATGAGGCCGCCCTTTTTTGCGATATGCGAGGCCGTGCCGTTGAGAGCTCTAATGGCATACAACTTCCTCGCCGATAAACAGCTTGTGCGGCGAACGCGGCCAGGAACGCAGAGATGAGTCTCTTCTAATCCTGCATTGTTTTTCGTGGTTTACGTTCTGCTTCATCCCATCAAGGAGAGCGCAATGGGCACAGTGGGTTTGAGCTTCGGGTCGCCGACCAGCGGAACCGGCTTTGACGTCAGTTCCACAGTTGCCTCGATTGTCAGCAATCTGCAGAATGTTGAGACGCCGTGGAAGACGCAGTTGACCAAGCTCGAGAGCCAGGACACGGCCATCTCGAGCCTGGGCACGCTGTTCTCGAATCTCTCCAACGACCTGAGTTCCCTGACCGATCTCCAGGGCATCATGGCGCAGAAGGAGGGCTCGAGCTCCGACCAGAATGTGCTTACGCTGACCGCGGCAACCTCAACCGCGATCGCAGGCACTCATGCAGTCGAGGTGACCAACCTGGCCAAGACATCGAGCGGCTACCTGGCACCGGTTTCGAGCAATTCCGCCAAGCTCGCCGGTTCCATCAGCTTGCAGGTTGGGTCAAGCGGTATTCCGCAAACCATCAACCTCAACTCATCGGGCAACACGCTGGCGGGCTTGGCGGCAGCTATCAATTCCTCCGGGGTTGGCGTCTCAGCCAGCGTCCTCACAGACTCCTCCGGCTCGCGACTGAGTCTTGTCTCTGGAACGTCCGGCGCAAAGGGCAATATCCAGGTGACCGCGAATTCGATTGGCGCAGTGCTCAGCTATACCGGCACCGCCGGCACGGCTACCGTGAACTCCTCCGGCAACCTGGCATCAATTGCGAATGCCAGCGATACGCTGACAGGCTCGCTCTCGATCCAGGTAGGCTCGGGCACCGCGGAGAACCTGGTTATCGGCGCGGCCCCTATCTCACCGGCAGTCAACACCATTTACACCGGCAGCGGCGTGAATACCCTGTCAGGCGTGGCCAACGCCATTACCTCGGCGGGCATAGGAGTGAACGCAAATGTTGTAACCAACAGCGACGGCTCATCGAGTTTACAAATCACTTCCGGCACTTCGGGAACCGCCGGAACGCTGACAGTGAATTCTTCGGTAATCGATACGACCACGTCGTCGCTCGGCTATACGTCGTCGGTCACCGGCAAGGATGCCAACCTGACCGTTGACGGCGTCGCGTTGACGAGCGCCTCAAACACGGTTGCCAACCTCATTCCCGGCGTCACCTTCCAGTTGCTTGCGCCCAGTGCAACCGAATCCGATGGATCGCTCGAACAGGTGCAGGTGGTCATCGCCAATAACAACAGCGGTGTGGAAAGCGCTGTGGCCACAACCGTCTCCGACTACAATGCTCTGGTGAGCGCCCTCTCCACGCAGGAAGGAAAGGACAGTTCGGGAAATCCGGAACCATTATTTGGCTCACCGACGCTCTCGCTGTTGCAGCAGCAGCTGTTCAGTGGGCTCAACCTGCAGAGTCCAAATGGTGCTCTCGACTCCATCAAAAATGCGAGCGACACGCTGTCCGGCTCTCTCTCCATCCAGGTGGGCGGAGGCACGGCGAAGAATATCGTGATCGGCGCAGCGCCCAGTACGCCAGCCGCCAACACCATTTACACAGGCGATGGCGTGAACACGCTTGCCGGGCTGGCCAACGCGATCAATTCGGCCGGAATCGGCGTGACGGCCCACGTGGCCACGTCCAGCTCCGGTTCACAGCTTGAGCTGGTGTCGAATACCGTAGGCGCGAGTGGCGCGCTCACCGTCAACTCCGCCATCATAGATGCGACGACAAGCACAAGCGTTGCTTATACTGGCAGCGGATCGGACATCAACAACCTCACCAGTCTGGGCATCAGCGTGAACAACAACGGAACGCTGACGCTTGATGCGACATCGCTCGATTCGCTTCTGAACTCCGACTATTCGAGCGTGGTTGGGTTCTTCCAGAATTCCAATAGCTGGGGCCAGAGCTTTTCGACGATGCTGTCCAATTCGGGGACCAGTTCTTCGTCCGGCATACTTTCCCTGGCCGCCAAGTCCAACAGCGGTGTGGAATCCACGCTGAATGCCGATATTTCAAAAGAAGAAAGCATGATTTCGGCACAGCAGAAGAGTCTTACGGCCGAATTGACCAGCGCCAACGAAGTTATGCAGATGCTGCCTTCGCAGTTGCAGGGCATTGATGAGCTCTATTCGGCGGTGACCGGCTACAACCAGAAAAGCTAAGGAGCCCAACCCAGATGGGAAGTTATCAGGAACACGCGCTGGATGGCGCGTCGGCGGTTGATCTTGTGGTAGCCCTCTACGATGGGATAATCCGCTTTCTTTACGAGGCGGGAGAAGCTGTCGACCGCGGCGACACGGAAGGGCGGCGCGCGGCGGTGAAGCGCACCCTCGACATCATCATCCATCTGCAGGCGCGTTTGCGCATGGACGTAGGCGGAAAGCCCGCACAGGCACTCAGCGAATTTTACACATCGATCTTCGCGCAAATATTACAGGCTTCGCAGTCGGCTTCGAAAGCAAGATTCGATCACACGATTGATTGTGTGAAGAATGTGCGAGAGGCCTGGCGTCAGGTTGCGAAGGATCCGGTAGTCAACCCCTCCCCGTTGCAGGTTGCGGACCGGACTTCGCTGAGGCGTGCCTCGGAAATGAACCCAGCAGACTACGCCGCTGAAACCTCGGTGGGCATGCGCTGGAATGCATGAGTTATCGGGCATGCGTGCATCGGCATGGGCCAGGAATGTCGAGTTGGCGGAAATGGTCCGGCGGGGTCAGCCCGCGACGGTGAGTTCTTCTTCGAGCTGTTGCTTTTGGTAGAGGCCGGCGTAGTACCCGTCGAGTGCGAGCAGTTCCTCGTGGCCCCCAAGTTCGACAATTCTGCCGTGATCGAGGACGGCAATCTGGTCCGCATCGCGCACAGTGGAAACTCGGTGCGAAATCAACACAGTCGTCGAGTTGGCGGTGTACTTGCGCAACCCTCCGAGGATTCGTTCCTCCGTGTAGGTGTCGACACTGGCCAGCGCATCGTCGAGGATGAGAATTGCGGGACGGCGCAGCAGCGCACGCGCGATAGCGGAGCGCTGCTTCTGTCCGCCGGAAAGCGTGACCCCGCGCTCACCCACCATGGTTTGAAAGCCGTGCGGAAACTCCTCGAATTCCTGCCGAATGTGCGCGGCTTCTGCGGCCTCCATCAGCTCTTCGAGGCCGGCATTGGGGACGCCGAACGCAAGATTCTCGTGAATGGTTTCGCTGAACAGAAAC